>JACCDW011744281.1_pt1 | contig 336354 bp, 318 predicted proteins | sample 7449781 | NCBI WGS metagenome assembly JACCDW01 (sample SAMN15323449, study PRJNA562643) | freshwater metagenome | isolation source: river surface water | place: USA:Blue River Watershed | collected 2017-08-18 | reverse complement strand
TCCCTCTGTGAGCACCAAATAAAAAAGCGAAAACTGATGGGCGCTTCCTGCGCCCGGCGCTACCCTTCGTGGTCGCTTACAGTTTTCGCTTTTTTCTTTGGTGACCTGTTTGGGTGCAGGGTAGAGAAGATGTTTTTTCTTTCTCATTTTTCATTCCTAAGAAGTGTTTGCGAACAGAGGGACTCGAAGGGGACTCTCCGGCGTGCTAAGGCACGCTGAGCGAGCCGGAAGCGAGCGAAAGGAGAGGACCCATGGCTAAGCGGAGCCGAGCATGGGATGCGCAGGCGAGCGCTTAGCCGAGTTCCTCTCCATAATTGCAAAATTATCGAACATCGCCAGAGTAGTTTCAAAATTTAGTATTTCAGAAATTTTAAATCCGGCCTTCGGTATTAAATCGTTAGTAAAAATCAAATTCTTTGAATTTTAAAAATTACTGAAGTTTTGCTCTCCTGCTGACCCATGATGGCCTGAAGGGCAAAAATTCAGCTACGCGCCTCGTTCGCCCGCGCACACGGTGATTTATCGTACCGTGCAAAAAAGCTGGCTGAGTTTTCAGGGACTCATCGAATCTGAGGATCGCAAACTGCCCTTTCATGTAGCTCGTGAGATCGATGCGTTCCTCCGCTGCGGGATTCATGCCCATGGTTCTCTCCGGTTGCAATATTTGGATGATATTTTCAAAAACTCCATCAACACCGTGTATTCCAATCCCGTAAACATTGAACGTGCGGTGAAAGAAGCAGATCTCGTGATCGGAACCGTTATGAGCGCCGGTGCGAAAGCCCCGAAATCCGTAACGCGCGAAATGATTCGGCAGACGGAGCCGAACTCGGTGGTGGTGGGTTTTTCCATCGACCAAGGTGGTTGCATTGAAACCATTAAGCCCACCTTGCACTCCGATCCTATTTTCCGTTATGAAAACGTGATCCATTACTGCGTGACGAATATGCCTGGTGCCGTGGCTCAGACCTCCACCTATACCCTCACCAACCGCACCATGAAGTATGCGCTCTTGTTGGCCGACAACGTCTTCCATAAAGCGCTCTACTAGGGCGTGAACGTATTAGGCGGAAAAGTGGCCTACAAACAAGTGGCCGATGATTTGCATTTGCCATATGGGGCCGTGAAAATCTAATAATTACTTGTAGTCGTTTGTGGCTACTAAGCAAAAAGCCAATTCGCCCTGAAAGCGAGTTGGCTTTTTTGTTTGGTGCAAATCATTTTTACTAAAACCCAATCAATTTGAGCTCGAATTCTCTCGCCATTTTTTGAATATAGAATCGGATCGTTTGCACTCGCTGAAGTTTTTCTGGACGCTCTAAATTCATCTTTTTAACAGCCATGTTCACTTGCCGTGCAATCGGATCGTCAATCGGAATTTTGTTATCGCCTTCAAATTTGGGAACAATATTGTATTTTTTTTCAAATTCTCTGGATTTCTTCACCGCTTCCCCTACTAAGTTCCGAACCTCAGAAATCTGGAACTCACTGGTCTTTCCGTGAGGCAAAAATTGAATTGAATTTATTTTATGTTCAACCTGTAAACACAACTGGCGCAGAGTATCTACTTCTTTATTGAATTTCCGTTGCTTTTTCATCGGTTCAATATCTGGGCAAGAAAGAAAATCGCCAACGATCAATGTGGCTCTCACGGCTGGATTTTTAAAAGATTCGTTGAGTGTCTGGAATCTCAATTCCTCAGGCAAAGCATCGAAAGCAATTTTTTGAAGCGCTTCCTTTTGCTGGACATTTTTAGGTAATCCCTCGATTTCGATAGTCTCCCCCCTGCACTCTATTGAAAACATATCCGGACCTGTATATTTTTCGAGATCGCGGCGAATATCTTCTACGGCCTTTTTTTGGATGGCACTGTCGCAGGATCTAAAATTTGCGCCGCTTTCTACCTTGCCTTGTAGATCATCATTTCCCATCGCGATTGAAGTGATGGCAGCATTTGCCCACAGAACGAATCGAATTGCTCTCATACTCATCTCATCGACCAAATCTCCAAATCGTTCTAGCTAGAAGAAAAAATTATATTTACTCAATGATTTCAATAATTTAAAAGAAAGAGGACGCCGTTCAATGGAATGACATCCCACACTTAAATCGACCTGGAAAACTACCGTCGAAAATTCGGCACAAACGTCAACGCCACACTGGCGTGCCAAAGACGGTCCCGGAGTCAAAGAAGTAGATCTGAATTTTTTCCCAGCAAGTCTTCAGGAAAATTCAAGGATAAGACTTGGCCGGATTGCCATCCTCACCGTAGCGAAGGTAATCCAGATAAAAGGGTTGATAAGAGTTGTCGACGCAAAAATTGTCAATTTCGCTATCCACCATCCCGAAGTGCTGATTATGAAACTTAAAGGCCTTATACCGATATTGGAGAAAGATGATTGGCACCAAGGCACAGCGGGCATCACGGAATTCACCCACGGGCCGGGGATAGAAAAGTTCTTCGTCGAAAGGAATATCCTTTAGTTCGTGATCTAGCTGCCGTTGCAGCTCTTTTTGATAGTGCCCTCTTACTCTGGCCAAGGCCCTTCTTAAATCTTCCTTTGTTTCCAAAGCACCGTCTTCTTTACAGGAATAGCCCATTTCTAAAATTTTGCTAAAGACGTTAGAGAGATGCTGACACTGCTCCTCTGCCATTTCGGCCCCGAGGTACAATTGTTCATAGATTTTTTTTGCTCGCGAGCAGCCCGGAGATGGCTCGTGCCGGAGCACAGCCTCTCTTAGCAGTTTATGTTGTTCACAAGGGGGAAGCTTATCCAATCCCTCGGTCTCCTTTTGCAACTGAGCCAAAGTGCTTTCAATGGATTCGCGCCAAGCAGAGTTAGCCGTTTGACCCACATGTACTTTCGCCTGTGCAGGGATTTCTGAGGCCAGAACACGCGCTTTTTCCTGGCGTTGCTGACGCGCAGGTGGCGTTTTATGCAAATTCGGTGACTCCACTATCGAAGATTGGGAGCTAAGCGTATTTCCCGAACCGCCCGGGCTAAAGAAATACCAACAGGGCAAAGTGATTAGAAGAATGGCGGAAAGGAGCAGCCTCATAAAGACTTTATCGGCTCATTTTTGGAGTTTATTTTAATCAATAATTTCAATAATTTGTCGAGACAAATGGGGCGGTCATTCCAGCCCCCATGGCGGAAACACCGGCAGGTCGAAACCGCCCAAAAATCCTTTACTGCCATCTTGATAATTGAAAATAACTGGAGAGAAATGAAGTTTTCGCTAACACTACGAGCGGTGAGAAAAGCTTTTCTATCTATTTACCTCAGGCAAAATTCCATTGTGGAGCGCAGTTAGACCTATGAGTTTAGCCACTATCTATCGATTTCATCTCGATCTATCCGATATCGATCGATCGATCTATGAAAAATTAGATTTACGTTTGGCCCTTCACCCATCGGAATCCATCGCCTATCTGCTCACTCGGCTGATTGCTTTTGCACTCAATGTGGAGCCTGGCTTAGCGTTTTCTAAAGGCTTAAGTGATCCAGATGAACCCTGCATTAGTTCTGAGGATCCAAAAGGCGGAAAGGCCCTTTGGATCGATATCGGCAACCCTAGTGCTCGTAGGTTGCATAAGGCCGCAAAGGCGGCAAAAAATATCAAAATTTATACGTATAAGAATCCAATTCCTTATCTAAAAGAGTTGGAAAATGAAAAAATTCATCAAGCGGAAAAAATTGAAATCTATTCTATAGACTCGGAATTTTTATTGAACTTAGAAGCAAAATTGCAAAAAAATAATGAATGGTCGATTTTACGGAATGAAGAGTCGCTCAGCATTCATATTGGTGAAGATTCCTATACAACCGAATTAGTTCCTCACTCCCTTTTGCCGTAAGGAAAAAATGTTACATATTTATATCGATGCCGATGGTTGCCCCGTAAAAGAAGAGACCTATAAAGTGGCAAACCGATATCAACTTTTTGTGACTGTGGTTGCCAATCAAGAGTTACAGATTCCTCAGAATCCGTTAACAAAAATGGTGGTGGTACGTTCTGGACATTTAGATGCCGCCGATGATTGGATTGCCGATCATGTTTCTGAAAATGATATCGTGATCACCACTGATATTCCCTTGGCAGATCGCTGCTTAAAGGCTGGCGCGAGAGTTTTACAGCCCAAGGGGGAAGAGTTTACCATTGATGGGGTGGGTGATGCCTTGGCCACTCGGGAATTGATGCAAACCTTGCGACAATTTGGATCCATTAAAGGCGGGCCTCCCCCAATGGAGAAAAAGGACAAATCAAAGTTTCTAGGAAAATTGGATCAGATTATCCAGTCCATTAAACGAGGGAAATAAAACTATAAGAGCTTTTATTTCAGGGGTCGCGCTCAGGTTGTAGTGGGGGAAAGATCGAGCGCTTAGTCGCGTTCCTGTGAATGAAACTAGCTTGGTCTTTTTTCTTTCCTACTTGTGGCAATAAGTAGAAATAAAAAAACTATTACCAACCAATCTATTCTTTGTTGTAGTCGCGGGGCCGGTGTTGAACTAAATCCACAGACGATAGCGTTTGCCCAAAGGCAAATAAATATCAAATAAGAGGCAAGTGCAACTGCGTCAACGTTTTTCTTTCGAAATGCTTCCATCGTTACTCTGAAAAACAAGATCAGTGGGATAAAGAGGGAGAGTAAGAAAAGATAATGAAGTCTGGAAAAGTACGTAAACCAGAAAAAATTCTGCTGAAGGGAATTTTGAAAAAAAGATTCGTATTCGGGATAATGGTTTTTTAATACCTGAAAGATCCAGGCCTCCTGGCCCAAGGGATAAAACATTCCATCACCGGGTCGGAAGGACACGAGCTGCAATAAAGCGGCCTTTCCAGCATGATAAATATTTTCCAGAGGAAATGTTATTAGTGATTTCCAAACAATATTTTTTGCCTCATTTAAGCGGGTTTCCTCGGGAAGAATCTGGAGCAAAGGACTCTCCTTCAACCATATTAGGTGCTCACCCACATATTTTTTTATTTCTTGCTGCTTCGAACACAACTGAAAAAAATGGGGATCATTTCGGCAGACGTGAGAAAGCGTTTTATCCAAAAGCCCATCGTTTTGTAGTCGCGACAAAACGAGATGGTAAGAGTAGTTCGAGTAACGAATGCCGAAACCGTTTTGAATATTAAGAGAAAAAAATAGAAAAACTATGCCGAAGGTTCCCACTAAAAGAACAATCAGGTTCACAAAGTATTCCCGTTTCAGGCCTAGGTACCAACCCGTGAGGAATAGGCCTGTCAAAAGCAGTAAATAAGTTGGCGGATAGGATAGGTGGGTACTTTGAAAGTAAAAAAATAAGATTCCATAAAGCCATCTTTCCCAAGTGTAGAGAGCTTGCGGAAAGTACAAAATCAAAACCAAACATATTAATGAGATTGGCAGGAAAATGTCTGCCAAAAGAGTATTACTGACAAACGGCAGAGGGGAGAGGAAGGTTAAAGCAGAAATTAAAAATAAAAATAAAGAATATATTTTTCGTAGATCATTCGCTTGAAATAAACGATAGCTCAAGAAAACTATAAGAAAATTTTGCGCTAGAGCTGGTCCCCAAATTCCAAATTTGAAAAAAAACCAAAGAAAATATCCATAGGTATTGCTCCGATAAGAAAAGAACTGAAATGTCTTGGAATAGTATAAATAATCCCCACTATCTGAAGCCATAAATGGTGCGCCGTTGATCCAGCATGGAATGAATAGAATTAAGGTTCCCAAAAGAACAATTGCAGTATTTATCCAGGCTTTTTTTCTTTGGACCATTGGAAAATTATAGACGAGTGAAGGCTTTTTCAAAACTTTCGCTTACAGAGCAGTAAATTAATTTTCTAGGATCTGGTAAGGTAGGTGGCTATTGAATCCTTAACATGCCCTTGGTTCATCTGTTCCGATCCTCTTTGTAAGGAAATGTTCAGATTTGACTTCAGTTTCTCATGGCTGTTTTCTCCATCTCGCTGAATACTATTGGTAAGAATCTACAACGAAAGATTAGGTGGAGGTTACATGAAGCGGTTGACTGGATTTTCATTCATGGCTTTGTTTCTTGTTTCGCATTCTGTGGCGCAAGGAGCAGGATTTGAGAAGGCGGTTCTTTGGTCTGGAAAAGAAGCGGGCTATGGCGTGGCCTCTATCAGTAGCATCGGTGGATCTCAATCCATCGCCATCAACCCTGCGGGCTTAGCCAAGGGAGCCGACGCCAGCTTTAACTTCAGTCCCACCTGGGTAACTCTGGAAGGTAGTATCGTCTCCACAAACAGAGTGGAAAAATCTGATCATAACTTTTCTCCCGTGGGTGAAGTTTCTGCCAACTATCTAGTTACCGAGAAATTGGGACTTGGAATAGGTGCCTATGTGGCGGGCGGATCGAAAGCCATTTATGATGGCGTGGATTTTACTGGCAGCTATGCGGCTCTAGGCGCATTTAAACCAAGAATCTATACGGAATTTGCTGTGATGGAATACGCCATCGGAGGCGGATACGAAGTTCTCCCGGGCCTACGCGTGGGCTTGGCTTGGAGAATCGTAGACGTAAAAGGAGCTCTTTCCACTTCGAAGGCATTGGTGAATGCCCCTGCCGTTACCTATGTGCGAATCTTTGATGCGAAAGACACGCAATACAATGGTTTCCGATTGGGATTTCAATATGAAGCACCGGAAAAAAATTGGGGCGTGGGAGCTTCGTTTCGAAACGCCGTGGATATCGACGCCAAGGGTTCAATCGATGGTGAGGCTAGACTCACGGGAAGTGGTAACAATACCACCGCAACCTTTTTACCAGGAGCTTCCGTGGGCACCTCCTTTCCATGGGCCATTTCCTTCGGTGGAAACTTGAAATGGAACGATTTTCTACTGTTGAGCGGTGTGGATTACGTGAACTACAAGAAAAACGTGGAACTCAAAATCCAAGGAACACTTAACAGCAACGCTTTGCCAAACATTCCTTTGAATTGGAAAAATATGTGGAACATTCGTTTGGGAACAGAATATAGCGGAATCGAAAATTGGAAGTTGCGTGCGGGTTATGTGTTAACCACGAAAGTAAGTTCCGAAAATGACACTCGGGCCACCATATCTCCTCCAGGAATGGGTCACACCCTCACTGCAGGTGTGGGGCATGGTATTTTGGAAAACCTAGATGTGGATGGCGCCTTTGAGTACGCCTTTAACTCTGCCAGCGGTGCCATGAGTTCCGGAACCACCGGGTCCGGTGCCAGCCAGTCTCGAGAATTCTTGGCTGGAACAAATTCAGAAGTGAAAGCCGATGTCATCGCCATTCACACGGGCGTTACGTATAAGTTCTAAACGTACGTACAATCAGAAAAGAAAAAAAGCCGGGACTCGTTTGAGCCCGGCTTTTTTGTGTCATTTTCTTGCAGTTCTTTTGTCCGATCACTGCCCTTGCCCTAAGGAGTAGCCTTTTTCTCCATCGAAGAGATAGAGGTTCTCGGATTTGATGACTTCCACACCATTTTCCGAAAGGGCTTTCAAGAGCATCCAAATCACTCCCGGATTACTAATGCCTCCGTTCTTAGTCACGAATCTACATCTCCAGTGATCCGTGCAGAAGGTTTCCGATAATCCTTTGGGCCACACCTTCACGCCTCTATTGGTGACCATTTGCAGATCGAGAGGTAGGTTTCTGATCGCATAGAGCAGATTTTCCGCAAGAATCGTGGGGTTGCGGTTGTCTTCTTGAACGAAGATATCTACGCCGATGAGATCTTTTTGGGCTCTCTTGTGTGAGGGATTTCTTTTGTATTTTAAGTCCAAAGGTTTTTCTTTTGGGTAGTGAACGTTGGCAAAAGATTTTGGCATTTCGCCAAGTCGCTCAATCACGGCCTGGGCAAACTCTTTGGTTCCCAATTTCTTTTTACTCACTCCCTCTTGGAAAATGTCGTAGGTGTGCAAACCATCTTCCATGGTTTTTAACCAAGCATTGTGAATTTTGCCGGCGGTTTCTCCATCGCCTAAGTGCACCAGCATCTGAACGGCGCCTAACAAAAGTCCCGAAGGGTTGGCTAGATTTTGGCCTGCTCTTCGAGGGGCAGAACCGTGGATGGCTTCAAACATGGAACAAGACTCTCCAATATTCGCCGATCCTGCGAGTCCCACGGAGCCCGCAATTTGCGCTGCCACGTCACTCAGAATATCGCCATAGAGATTGGGCATCACAATTACATCAAAGGCCTCTGGGGTATCGGCCAGTTTGGCGGCTCCTATGTCCACAATCCAGTGTTCGTTTTCAATGCCTGGGTATTCTTTGGCAATCTCGTCAAAAATTTTATGAAAGAGACCGTCGGTCATCTTCATGATGTTATCTTTGGAAAAGCAGGTCACTTTTTTGCGGTTGTTTCGTTTGGCAAACTCAAAGGCGTAGCGAACAATTTTTTCGCAGCCGGGGCGAGTGATCAGTTTTAAGCACTGATACACTTCGTCGGTTTGTCGGTGTTCAATGCCTGCATACAAATCTTCTTCGTTTTCTCGAATGATCACCAAATCCATTTTGGGATGCTTTGTTTTCACAAAGGGTGCATAGGATCTGCAAGGGCGCACATTGGCATATAGGCCTAGGGATTTTCGAACCGTTACGTTGAGGCTTTTAAATCCGCCGCCCTGGGGGGTGGTGATGGGCGCCTTTAAGAAAACTTTGTTTTTTCTTAAGAGATCCCAGGATTTTTCCTCGATTCCTGCGAGGTTTCCGGACTGGTAAATTTTTTCTCCAATTTCGATGGTGTCATAGGCAAGATTTGCCTGGGCTGCCTCTAAAATGTTTATGGTGGCTCCCATGATTTCTGGGCCAATTCCGTCTCCAAACGCCACTGTAATTCGATGCTTCGACATAGTTTTACGTTCTCCTTCTTCATGGAAGAATCGCCTAGATCCGAAACTAAATAAAATATATAAAATATTGCAAATTTATATAAAAAATATATAAATAGAGAATGGAACATCTAAATCTCCATCACTTGTATTTGTTCTGGGTATTTTCCAAAACGAATTCCTTTACGAAAACGGCGGAACGGTTATCCATTGCTCAGTCGGCCGTGACCATTCAAATTCGTCAGTTGGAAGATCTTTTGGGAATGACGTTGGTGGATAGAAGTAATCGAAAAAACCCAGAGCTCACGAGCGAAGGCAAAGAGGTTTTAGAATTTGCCGACTCCATTTTCGAATCCACCCAAGAGTTACTTCAGTGGGCAAAAAAGAGCGAAGGTCCCAAGCAAAAGATTTTGAAAATCGGCGCCCTTTCAGGTTTGTCTAGAAACCTTCAATACGAATTTTTGCAGCCTGCCTTGGCAGAAAAAAATGTGAAACTAGAAGTGGTAACCGGAGACCAAGAAAAACTGGTTCGGCTGTTAAAAGAGCATGCCTTGGATGTGATTCTTTCTTCTCACAATGTGCGGGCCGAGGGAAAGGTGCAGTTCTATTCTCATGTATTGACGTCTTCCCCCTTGGTTCTGGTGAAGAAAAAGGAGCGATCAAAAAAAGAGCTTGATTGGCGAGACATGCTGAAAAAAGGGCCAGTCTTTTTACCTGGCAGATCTTTTGAAGCAAGGCCCGAATTAGATGCACAATTGGAAAAACTAAAAATATCCATTTCCAACGCCAGTGAGATTGAAGACATTGCCTTGCTTCGCGTTTTCGCCGTACGTTCTGGCGCCCTAGTGCTTTTGCCAAAAATGGGAGTGAAAAACGAAATCGAATCTCAAGAAGTGCAGGTATTACAAGAATGGAAAGAAATTCAACAACGGTTCTATGCCATCACTCGGCAGAAAAAAGTTCCTTCTCGGCTCATTCAAGAGCTTATTGAGTCTTTGCAGAGCAAAAAATAGGGCAGACTTCTCGAGGTAATTCCCTGCGGGATTTTCCCTGTGGGTTAGGGGAAGACTTTTGGCCACCAAATTTGCAAAACGTTTTCTTCATTCTCTTGAAGGCAGCGCCTTTCTTGAATTCCCATTTCGAGTCGCAATTGATTTTCCGTTTCTACGGCATCTAACTCATAGCGATGACCTACGAATTTTCCAGTCATTCCATCTCTGGCATGGCGAAGTTCATGGGCGAGATTCTGCAGAAACGTAAAAGGAATCCAACCTTTGGTGCACTCAGAGACAAGGTGAGATCCTTCTTCCGGAATATCGAGATGCATTTCGATGGTGGCGCTATCACCAGTTCCATTGCTGAGCTTTCGGGTGAGGGGAAGCAGTGTTTTTCCCACAGAGCTTAAGGAATAGGGATTGTGCCGAATACGAAGTTGGTGGGGGCTTTGGGCAATTTCCTCTAAGAGAAGTGCGCCCACCGGAAAATCGCGCAGTTTGGTTAGCGCTTGTATCACTCGCTCTTCTTGTAATGGATTTTGTGTTTCTAGGGTAATGTTGGCGGGAATTTTTGCCTCTGCTAGGGAAGCGCCGATACACAAAAACAGAAGGGAGAGATGGGTTTTCATGAGGGTCTCCGTAACGTTGTAAGTCTAAGCAAAACGGTTAGGGAAATTACCATATATGACGCAGTAGGTCAAATTGGGGGTGGGTTTTGGGAGTCTCATGAGGGTTATGTAAGGGCATGAAATAATGGCAGTTTACGGAAACCACCGTTGACCAAGCCGTTGGAACGGGCGCTCTAAGAAACGGTGGCTGACGTACGCCAAAAGAAAGAGAGCCGCTAGGTTGAGCGGAGGTTGCTGGAGAAATCCAAGGTAAGATGCCGGTGGCAAGTCTTTTGGCCACAAAAAGAAACTATTCCACACATACAAACTAAACGACATCTGACCAATCAGTCGCAAAATTTGATTCTCCAGCCATTGGTGTTTGTTCGCATGAAGAACCGTACAAAGGATGAGAAACGTAGCCGAAAGATTTCGGATGGTGAGCGATAGTGGCACATCCACCACTTGCACGAAAAAGAACATTCCTAAAAGTAGGAATGGCAAGAGTGAAAAGGAAAGAGAGCGGGCCAGAAGAAGCTGAATCTTGGGGTCTCTAAAAGCAACGGCTGCCGCACATCCATAGAGAAGAGCATCCATGCGAATATCCGTGCGAGTGAAAAAAGAGGGAGAAGGCAAAAGGGGCTGCACGAATTGAAAACGAAACTCCAGATACCGCCAAACGGTCAGAGAAACAATGAGCAATGAAAGAGAGACGAGCCTTGTTTTTAAGGAGCAGGGGAGAAGAAAAAGCAACAAAGGAAACAAAAGATAAAAATGCTCTTCCACGGCCAGTGTCCAAAAGTGCGCCAGGCCGTAATTCCATTCACCGTCAGAAATGGCATAGTTCTGTACAAAGAGAGCAGACGAAACAATTTGCTCTACGGGAGCGTGAAGCCAGTTCAATTGCAGAAGAGCCCATAAAAAAAACAAATAGGAATAGTACAATGGAAAAATCCGAAAGATTCGCCTCGCATAAAACTGTTTGAGATCGATGTGTCCTTTATTGGCTTCTCGCTCCAAGATTTTGGAGCAAATCAAAAATCCACTAATGGCAAAAAAAAGATCCACCCCGCTGGACCCGAGGAGAAAAATGGATTTTAGAGTGGTTTCCAAGTTTGAGAGCGAGGCACTAGACGGAAAAAGGAAGCTAGTGGAGTGGGAAAGGATCACCATAAGAATGGCCACCGCCCTCCAGCCGTCTAGGGTGGGGTAATGGAATTCTCCTCTTTCCGATCTTTCCGTAGTCTTCATGTCTTCAAATCGTAACACGGCTTTTCGTCCTTTATTCTTATGGGCGAGCTATCTGGCATTAAATAGTCTGTACCTGGTGAAGGGTATTTAAGCCCTTGGCTTTCTTGCCGATACGTAAAAGATGTCTGATTTTCCCGTTCGATTTGGCAAATTTGATTTATTGGATCTACTGGCAAAGGGTGGCATGGCGGAAGTGTATTTGGCCCGCACTTTTTCAGAAGATCCATCCAAGCGAAAGCCTTTAGCCATTAAAAAAGTTCTGCCCTTTCTTTCCAACGACAAAGAATTCATTCGAATGTTTGAGAGAGAAATTGGATTAACGTTTCACCTGAACCATCCAAATATTGTTCACGTTCTAGAGTCGGGATTCATTGATCAATCCTATTTTATTGCCATGGAACATATTCTTGGTCGAACCTTGGCGGGAATTCAAAATGATTCTGATGTATCAAAACACTTAGCGGAAACAGCCTTTGCTCCCTACGTGGTGAAAGAAGTTTGTAAGGCTCTAGACTACGCACATCACTTTCGAGATCCAGTTTCCAAGCAGGAAGTGTGTATTACTCATCGAGATATTTCTCCTCAGAACATCATGATTAGCTATGGGGGTAAGGTAAAACTCTTCGATTTCGGAATTGCTCGATGCCTAATCAAAGAAGGCAGTACGGGAGTTGGCGTGATCAAAGGAAAGCCAGCCTATGTCTCGCCTGAGCAAGTCTTAGGAAAGACCGTGGACTTTCGCACGGATATCTTTTCTTTGGGAGTAGTGTTGTGGGAGTTGTTGGCAGGCAGACGCTTATTTGTGCACGAACAGCCTTTGGTGACTCTAAGAAACGTGGTGGAACAGCACATTGAAAATCCCTCGTTGTTTAATACCAGCGTCCATCCGGAACTGGATGCCGTGGTGATGAAAGCGCTAGAGAGAGATCCGAACCGAAGATACCAAAGCGCAAGAGAAATGGAGCAAGATCTAGATCGCGCCATTCAGGCAAAGTACCAAGAGTTTGGTCAAGACCATTTTAGTTGGACGATAAAATACTTCTTCGAACAGGAAGCGAAAGTTGCCGAAGAAGATCTTCACTATAAACTTCGATTAAAGCAGGCCGACAAACCAAAAGTCGTGGCAGAAACTCGCACGAAGATTCCAGCCATTCCTTTGGCAAAAGAAAAAGTGGTTCCACCATGTATTCAAAAATCTAATGCGAAAATCATAGCACCCGATATTCAGACCCTTTTAAAGACGGACATTCAGCAACTTGGAAGGAGCGATTCCAGGCTGGCGTTTCATCCTTTGCATGCAGTGTTTGCCGTTCTTTTGTTTTCTTTGGGTGTGTTTACCCATTACTTTTTCCAAGAGGCCATTTCGAATCGAGAACCCGCGGCGGTTTGTTCGCCAGAGTCCTCTAAAGATTCCTCCGGAAAGCCTTAGCGTTCACTTCCTCTCCTGGGTGAAGAAGTTGTCTAAATCACTCTATGTAAACAAAATTTAGCGATATAAACTTTAGCGTGTAAGGCATTTTCTTTCCTTCGCCTACAAAATTGCAGAAAATAGAAGAATCCCAGGAGGGGATTTCATGAAATCTATTTTCCTTTTTTTCTTTTTGTTTTTACTCCCTTTGACATCCTTTGGATCGGAACTTCAGGTTTCCATTCCCGTAGGCAAAAAAGCAAAACTTCGCACCCCTGAAAGCATGATGGATGGAAAAGAAAGAAAATCTGTTTTAGTGGGTTTGGTGGAGATTCCAGAGGGTAGCCGAGTGACTTTAGTGAACTCTCAGCCTCAGCTCTTTCAATGGATTTTAAACGATGCTGGAAAAATCATCCAAAGCACCATGCCTTACTTTGTGGTGAGAGTTTTGGAAATTGCCGAACCCAATGAAATTCCTCTAGAGCTAAAAGAGAAGATCTTATCCTCAGAATTTTGGGTGCACATCCGCGATATGGATGCCGCTCGCATCGTGGCCCATCTTTTTCCTCAGCCTCTTCCCGATGGACAGGAAAGGCTAGAGGGTTCGTTTCTTTGGGATTCCTTTAATCCCACAGGAACCTGGGCCTTTGCCGTACAAAAGAGCCTTTCGTCAAAATTGAATAATCATCTTCTATTCAAGGCCCCGAGAGACGTGGTGGATTTTTGCCCTCGATATTTTTCTCTATCGGAAATGGATAAAGATCGATTCTGGGTGGCTCTTTTAAACGAAGTGGGAAAATTTGAATCGGCCTTCATTCCTCATACCGCTTCCGATGAAGGTAGATATGATCCATCCAGCAAAGGGGTGATCAGCTCTGGCATTACACAGATTTCCATTCGATCTTCCAAACAAGAATGTTACCAAGCCAGGGGATGTTCGATCATCAAAGCGCAAAACGATTTGTATCATCCTGAAAAGAATCTCACCTGTGCCATCGGCATTATGAGCTGTTTGGCAGAACGAGATTCCTGTGTGTCTTGTCGCTCTAACGGCTGGAAGGGAATCGCTAGATACTGGAGCACTTTAAGAGACCCCTATGAAGTAAGATGTGACGTTTGCCCGGGTGGAAAAATCACCATCGGGAAGAAACCCGCCATTAAAGAGTCCCTAAAAACTACGGCGGCCTTTTGTCATTAGTTTGATTCTTTTTACCGTTGATAATTTCATAGACTTTCAATGCCCTTTTGCTGGAAGATTTTTAGCAGAGGAGCAAAATGTACTTTCTTACCGTTTTCATTTTTTCGTGGCTGGTGTCGGCGGCTCCGCTTTTAGGGCCTGGTGTTTCCTTTACTTTGGACCCTGAAAAAAAAGAACCTCTCTCCAAATTTGAAGAGCTAAAAGAGTTCGAACTGAATCAGGTGGTGCGCTTAGAAAGCTTGGAAGACCAAAAAGTAACTACCTATACTCAGCAAAGGTTATCTGGCTCTTGGAAAAAGAGTGAAGAGTTAGTGGTGAGCTTTTTGGATTTCGTCATCCAAAGCAAAATGAAGGTGCCTGGCTTTGGACCCTTCGAAAATAAGCAGGATTTAAAAAAACAAGTTCAGCAGCATGTTTTAACCTATCGCTGGAAAGGAAAAGAAATCCAAAGCATTTCAGGAGTGAAAGAATTACGAGAAAAAGTTTTGAATGCCAACGCAAATTCTGTGGAAAAAGCCACCCTCGGCCGAGTGTTGCAAGAAGATTTAATGAAAGGCAACGCCTCAATGTTTTTGCAGAGGCAATATTGTTTAGAAGACTCTGTGGGGAAAAAAATCGGAGAGAGTTGGAAGTCGAAACGGACAGAAGGCAGTACGGTTTTAGAATTGCAGTGTAAATTTTTGGGGTGGGGAAAGTGGAAAGACGAGCTCGTGGCCAAGTTGGAAGTGAAAATTCCCTTACAAAAAAATGCAGTGGTGCAGTCCACAGGAAAAAAACAAACCATCGAAAATGAAGGCGAGGGAGAGGTCTATTGGGTTCCCTCGAAGAAGGAAACGCTTTCCAGCATTCGGCAAAAAATTCGGATCTTAGGCGATAAGGGAAGTGTGAGTTACAGCAGTGTGGTCACCGACACCCATCACTATTCCAAGTAAACTATTGAAATTAAAGACGAATATTTCGACGTAAATCCAAAAACTTCGGTTGTAAAAACAGATCGTTTCTTTTATATTGCGGTGCATATAAGCCCCCCTATGCTTAGAAACAACAAAAGGAACGATCATGAATTGGATGCTTCTCATAGGTGTTGGTGCGGCCATGGCTGCTCCCTCGAAACCAGCGGTAAAAGAACTACCCACAGTCATTGTTCAAAATCTTGAGACTCAAGAAAATACCCGTCGCATTTTGGTTCCCGTAAAAGTGGAAGCTAAGGTTCGATCCACAGTGACGGCGGAAGTGGAAGGCGGATGGGTCACAAAGATTTTAAAACCTTTGGGATCAAGAGTGAAACGGGGCGAAGCCGTTCTCGTCATTGAAAATAAAGATCCCACCTTCACCTTCGCTGCCGTAAAGGTGCGAGCCCCCGTAGCTGGCATTATCAGCGCCATTGAAGCCAATCTCATGTCGAAGGTGGCAAGGGGCGATAAATTGTTTTCTGTCATTGAACCGAATCAAATCAAACTAACCGCTGAAATTCCCGGTGGTGAAATTCAGCTGCTGAAGCCAAATACCATTGGCGCTTTCCGTGCAGATTTTAACTCCGTGGAATCTTCGCAGGTGAAACTAACGGGTGTGAGTCCGCTGGTGGATCCAAGAACGGGAACGGCTTCCGCAGAAATGGAATTCTTAGCCAAAGAAAAACTTCCTGTGATCGGCACCGTTGGAAACGTACTTTTTGAAATCAGCAAAGGCAAAGTGTTGATGGTTCCTGAATCTGCCATTGGATTCACCGACGGCAATGCCAATGTGAAAGTGGTGAACGCAGAGGGAAAAATCACTCGAAAAATCATTGAAGTGGGTGAGCAAAAAGAGTCCGACGTTATCATCACCTCGGGACTACAAGCGGGCGACAAAATTGTGCTGCGATCCAGTAGGCCCGTGAAAGATGGGGAATCCGTAAAAGTTGAGAATACGGAGTCCAAATGAGCGATCTATATCAGAAGCCACTGAGGGTCTATTTGATCCTTGCGGCGCTTGGCATTTGGGGAATCTGGAGCGGAATGGGATTGTCTACCTCCCTCTTCCCCATGAGCAGTCAAACCACGGTGGGAGTGAATGTAGGCTACGGATCCTATGCTCCTCAGCAGTTTTTTGATTCCGTGGGCATGGAGCTAGAGGCTCAGCTGTCCAATGTGAAATCCGATGGCGTTTCCGTGGAGCGCTTGGTTGCCGACTATCAAGACAAAAATGTGTATTACCGTTTGCACTTTGGATGGGGTGCAGATCCGGAAAAAACATTAAGGGCCGTGGAAAATATCGTAAAGCCCTACGTTTCTAGATTCGAAGAAGGCATTCGAAATTCTGTTGGTGTCTATAGTTGGCGAGAAAACCAAGGGTTTGTGGCGGTAAGCTTCTATTCTCCGCTTCGAAGTCTAGACGAAGTGTATAAGATTTTAGATCCGCTACTAAAACCCATGGGCGCTAAAGTTCAAGATGCGGAAGGGCTAAGCCTGTATAACCCCAGCGGCAAAGAAATTAAGATCCAATTGAATCCCGAAAGAATGGCCCAGTTCGAAATCACTTCTTCTCAAGTGGAAGCGGCCATTAACGAAACCATTTTCTCTTTAAATGGTGGAGCCCTGAAAGTAGGCGATCAAGACTATCAAATCACCTTGCCCAAAAAAATCCTGAGCGCAGAACAACTAGGCAATGTTCGCGTTTCTCCCATTAGCCAAAAAGTGGTGTTGCTCAACGATATTTCCACCATATCCATTGGTCCCTCCGCCAGCAGCACCCAACGATTCAAAACCAGCGGTGTGGAGAGTTTGATTCTGTTTGCCAACCCCAAAGAGGGGGGAAACGTGAAACGCATGTCCGATGAGATGATTGCGTCTCTCGAGGCCTTACAAACCCAGTGGCCCAAAGACATTCAATACAAAGTGCTGGTGAACCCTGCTGACTTCATCAACAAAAGCATTAACGGGGTTTTGAAAGAAGTGGGGCTGGCGGCCTTTCTTGCCGTATTGGTACTTTTTGTTTTTATCGGAAGCTTTAAAAACGTTGTCACTGCGGCCATTGAAATTCCCTTGAGTTTGATGATGGCTTTCATCTTGATGAAATTTTCAGGCATGAACCTCAACCTCATTTCCCTTGGCGGTCTGGCTCTCTCAGCGGGGATGAATGTGGATGCATCTGTGGTGGTGCTAGAAAATATTTTCCGTCACTTTGAAGGAAAAGATAAAAGGCTAAGCTACGAAGAAAAAGTAAAAATTCTTGTTCAAGCGGTGAATGAAGTAAAAATGCCCATTCTCGCTTCCACGATCGCTTCCTTAGTGGTGTTTCTCCCGCTCATTTTCACGAAAGGATTAACCAATTCACTTTTAGGTGATTTGGCAAAAGCTGTAATCTTTTCCCATGGCCTCTCCGCTTTTGTGGCCTTGTTGCTCGTTCCCACCATTCGATTGCACTTGATGGCAAAGGGAGATGTGGAAATTGCGCATTCTCCCTTTGATGGATTCCTCAAAAAGATCGACCGTTTCTACGAGAGATCACTTTTAGGTCTTTTGAAATCCACCCGTGCCCAGTGGGTGGGTGCGCTTTCCGTAATTTTATTATTGCCATTTTTGGCTTTCGTGGTGGTGCCACAATTGAAAAAAGAAATCATTGGCTCTCCGGAATCGGACTGGCTGATCGTGGGAGTAAATTCCCCCATGATTACCACTTCCGGAGAAATGGAATCAGAACTAGAAGAATTAGAGCAGCAACTGTTTGCAAAATTTCCCGATGACATTCAATACACCTTTACCCAAGTGCATGGGGCGGGTTCCGGAAACGTAATGCTCCGTCTGCAGTCAAGAGACAAAGTGGATTCCATGTTGGCTAAAGTGGAAGAAGATTTTAAGAACACCGCCACCAAGAACTACTACGCGGTGAAATGGAATCCGTCGGAACTAAGAATTCCGAATCCGCCAGAGTTACGCGTGGAACTCATGGGATCTACCCCAGAGCGAAGAAAAGAAGTTTCTCAGGACCTTGAAGAAATTCTTCGGGATCCCTCGATCTATGATTATGTATCGGTACGTCCCAATAATTCGAACCAAAAAGGTTTGAGTGTGGCCTCTACTTTAAATTATTCCAATCAACCGGAAGTGATTTCTAGGGGAGAACTGGCCCACTATTTACGAACAGCCACAGATGGTTCCTTTGTTGCCAATATTTCTGATCCTAACTTTGGAACCTTACCGGTAATTTTACGAATGCCCGATGAGCGTTCTCAGAGCATTGAAAACCTCAGCGCTCTTCCTTTGGGCTTTGAGGGGAAACTCATTCCCTTAGGGGCCTTAGCGAAGTTTTCCATCGAAACCAAAAAGCCATCGGTTTACCGCGAAAATCAAGTGCCCATGACGGTGATTACGGCGGATATGAAAAATAATTCCACGGAAAGTCAGAAAAAAGCGAGCAAAGAAAAGGCTCTGCAAGCAGTGGAAGAATACCGAAAGCGACTAGAGACGAAATCCAGCGCAATCCCGGCTGCTCAAGCAGGGGTGGCCAGTGGAAAAGTTGAGAGTAACAAAGAGAACCCCGTTATTGTGGTGGCTGACGCGCAAAAAGAACTTACCGATGCCCTCGATCAGTTGAAGTTTGCTGTTCTCATTTCTGTGATTTTGATTTTTTTAGTGATGGTCATTCAGTTAGGAGACGTGGTTCATTCCATTCTTGTTCTGGTGGCCATTCCATTGGGCTTAATCGGTGTGGTGAGTTCACTCTATCTCTTTGGCAGCTCTCTATCGTTAAACTCTGGCTTGGGCACCATTCTCTTAAATGGAATTGCCGTGGCCAATAGTATTATTCTGGTGGATTTTATTCGAAGAAATTTCGAAGAGGGAAAGTCTCCCATCGAAGCCACCGTTTTTGCTTCCGTGGCTCGGCTCCGTCCGATTCTTATGACGTCACTCACCACAGTTTTAGGCATGACTCCCATCGCTCTAGGAATGGGCGAGGGAGGAAAAACGCTGCAGCCTCTGGGTATTTCCGTGGCGGGTGGACTTTGGGTTTCTACCCTATTGACTCTCTACTTTGTTCCTTGTCTACAGTTTCACTATTTGCGATGGAAAACAAAGCGCAGGTCTCTGGCCGTTTCTCCTCGCTCTGAGGTGGTGCAATGATCTCTCTTCTCTTTATAACTTTAGCGTTTGCGTCTTCAGATCCTTTCTTTCAAGATCTAGAAACGTTTCGAGCAAAAAATCCAAATCTAAAAACAGAACTCAGTAGGGTAGAAGCTGCCAGCGCACGGGCCCTTTCTAGAGCCCTTCACTGGACGCCGGAAATCAGTTTGAATGCCTCAAGAAACAGAACCACCTCCCGTTCCTTTGATGAAAAAACGGTGAGTGATTCCAATTCTTGGGGAGTCTCGGCAAACTTTTCTCTCTTCCGTGGGGGTGCCGATCTTTTTGCCTCTTCTGCAGCCAATGCCAATAAAGAGGCTCAATTGCAACAGTTCGAGGCGGAAGTCTTAAGCTTGGAAAATCGAGTGAGCAAACTCTTGTTTCAGAATCTTTTCTTAAAAGAAAACCTATCCATTCAGCGCTCTCTTTTGCAATTAAAAGAAGACAGTCTTCGCATTGGAAAAGATCGATTTTCTCAAGGAAAAATACCTTTGCAAGAAGTGACAAAATTGGAGCTCGATATTTCTCAACAAAAAAATCGAGTGCGACAAACTGAACTGGAAGTGGAGTCGAATCTTGTGGCACTACGATCGTTATTTGTGGACGAAACCAAAACAAAGGAATGGCCATTCGCGGTGACAACGAAACTAGCGTTGAATGACTCCGATACATCGCCCACCATCAAAGGTTTGCAACTTCGTGCTGATAGCGCAAAAAAAAGCTATTGGGCGGCGAAGCTTTCACACGCCCCTTCCATCGATCTCAATTTACGTTATCAAGAGTCTCCTATTCGAACTCGAGATAGCAAAGAATGGTTAGGCTCCATCGATCTTACGTTCCCCATTTGGAGCAAATATTCCACGTCTGCCAGCGTGGCTGAGGCCAATGCAATTCTTCAAGAGTCAGAGAGTGCAGCATTGCTCAGAGAAAAAGAGGAGGTTTTGCAAAAAGGCCTGATTCAAAAGAAGTTAGATACGTTTTCCAAGAATCTTCAAGAGAACACTGCGAATTTGGAGAAATCAGAAAAGTTATACCGAGATATGCTTCGGAGTTTCCAGCTGGGAAGAATTTCTGTGAATGATTTGTTCCTGGAACAGAATCGTAGATACGATAGCGTTCTTTCTTATGTGGAAAGTAAAATGGCCTTTCATGAGGGCGTGATGGATGCCTGTTCGGCTTGGGGAAAAAGGGCTAGGGATTGCGTGATTTCTTCAAAATAAGTGTGTTCTTTTCCCAGCGTAGAATATTTTGGGTTCCACCTAGAGAAAATTGAAACTCATTTTCTGGGGTAAACTGAACTTTGGACTCCAATGGAATGGGAAAATATCCATCTCCTCTAGGTCCTCGAACAACCACAAACTTTGATCCATTCCATCGATAGACCCATAAAGATCCGATCATTGGAGGTTGGGTAGTTCTTAAGGCAAACTCTGGTATTCCATCGCCACTAAAATCATGAATAACGGCCCGAACCTTTTTCCCATTTTGTTCAAAAAAACCATACTGTGCGCCAAGGTCCGTGAATTTTTGAATCTGTTTTCCATTTTCTAGAACGATGAAGGCGACTTCTTTTCCGGTCGAGCGTCCTAAGGTGATCTTGTAGGTTTTTCCTGAAAAATTAAGATCGAAACTTTCTTCTTTCGAGGCATCGCTGGAGTTTTCGGCGGCGGGTGTGGAGGAATTGGAATTTCCCTCCGCGCCGAGAGAAAAACACAAAAGAAAAATAAACGGTAACAGGGAAAGGCTCAATGTTTTCATGGTTATAGTTGATTTCAGCTAGTTCGACTTTCCTACAGTTCTTCGGATGCTTGTCCGATTTACTAAATATGATTTCTCTACTGTTATTCCTATTCTTTGTGCCTTCCACATTTTCAAGAGATTTGTTGAAAGAAAACGTAGAGATTTTGGGGCAGTCCATGGAAACGATTGATCAAGGTCTTTCGAAGATTGATCAGGGTGGAACCACCTGCTCAGCCAATTACACGAAGAGCACCCATTGTCCCAAGGCTATCCCCAAAGGCATTCGTGATACTTTTGTGAAGCCCTTAGACAACGAAAACAGTAAAAATCTAGAGCTTTGGAAAAAGGCTTTACGTCCTTTGCCTGAGCTAGTGAAAAAGCCAGTAGACTTAAAGGAATTGGAAAACGTGGATTCCTGTAAGGGGAACGAAGAATCGCTCATTAAAGACTTTGAAGACCGATTGAAGAAGATCAAGGATGGACAAGCTGCTCTGAAAAAAATTGTGGACGGCGGTTCCGGGGAAGGCATGAGCGATGCTTACGGAAGGCTCCACGCCTCAACAAAAAAGTTTAAAGAGGATTTTCAAAAAATGGCCAATGCTTGCAAGCAGGAAGCCGCTGGTTTTTTTGGTGGGTTTATTTCCACTCCCGCTTCTCCCCATGAAGGTTTCATTAAAGCTTTTACTCCGGATAGTAAATTTCCAAATTGTGCCGCTTCTGTTTTGAAGGGATATCAATCCGTGGCGGAAAAAGAGAAGGGTGCTCTGGCGAAGATTCTATCGGCCGCGAAAAAATTAGAATCTTCCTTTTCTAGTAATGCAAAAAACTTAGAAGAAGCCATTAAGCTTTCAAAAGAACGATTGAAAAAATGTGGATCCATCACAAAAAGCACAAAAGATGCTGCAGTAGATGAGGCGGCGAAAAAAGAGGCCGAAGGCAAAGAGACTGCACCGCCCGCAAAAGAAGAAGCAGCTCCAGCCAAAGAAGAGGCTGCTCCCACCAAAGAGGAATGTGAAAAAATTGCTACGAATCCCTATGGCAATAATTATGTTCCTAATTCCTGCTACCGCGCCCATGGAACGAAGCAGGAGAGGGCAAATAACCTAGCAAAACTAAGGAACGAAAATCCTGAGGCGCTGGAGCGAGCGCTAATCACTAGAGACACTCCGGAATCTCGCGCTCTATCGAAGAGTCTTTTAGATGAGGCAGATGCCTATGCAAAATCCCAAAAACCTCCCTTGCCGTCTCCGAAGGTGAGTGCCAGAGATACGGTCTGCGGAGAGAGTTGTGTGGCTTATCTCAGAGCCAAAAGTGCCGAAACCAGCGGGATGGATGCCGCCACGGTAAATTATCTCAAATCAAAGGCCAGTCAGACGAAAAGACAAAAACTCCAAGATATTAGTTTGTAAAGAATCACATCATTGCTTTTCTTCTGCGTCTTAGTGAGAAACTGCCCAGCATCTGTCTCCTAGAGGAGACAGGGTTGTGAGGGATATGGTGTTTCCTTTCTTCCCGATTACAATCCTATGGAAAATTGGCCGATAGAGAGCTTAGGGGGAATTTATGAAGCTTTTGGTATTGATCTGTTTGGCTTTTTTGCCATTGGCTTCCCTAGCAAATGGCTTGGAAAGCTATCCGGGCTGGACCCTTTCAAAAATTGAGACCGAGGCCGAAGAAGGAACCTACGACCAGCGAGTTTTCTTTTCGCTGAAACCACCAGATGGAAGGCCTGCGGTAACCATTGATGGATCCACTGCGGCCAGAATTAGAAACGGTGGTGCTACGCCAGAAGCTATCTATGGTAGCCGAGCAGATACTTCTGCCAATGGTTCAAATGCTTCATCTGAGGGCGAAGAATTTGTGTATAGCGCGAGTAATTCACAAATCGTCATGGCGGAAGGACCCGCTGAAAATGCGCCTGTACCAGAAGCTCCTGCGGAACCAAAAGAAGAGCGAACAGTTTCTTCGTCCTCGCCCACGGCCTTTGGCAGTCTTCCTCCGGCCAGTGCAGGAACGGACTCAGGTGGCCAGTCTAGTGAGTCTGAAAAGTATACGTCTGCACCAAAACCGGCTCCTGTCGCTTCTTCCGTAGCGAACGAGCAATCGAAAGTGGCGAGCGGAGAAACGGCTGCTAATCCTGCTGCTCGAGTTTTACCCGTCCGTCCGGGATTACCGGAGCCAAAGCGTGAACTCGCAGAAGCCAAAACTGGTGAAGAGCAAGAGGAAGAAAAAGAAAACGAATCTGATCCCAAGTTGTCGGCCATCAAAACAAATTCTGCTCCCACTGGGTTTGGTTTTAAATCTAAAGAGCAGCGAGAAAAGGAAGAGGCCGAAGCAAAACTTCCTCCAGCTCCTTGTCAGCCTGGAGAAAAAGTTTTTGATAAGGCCGATCGAATTCGCGTGAACATTCCAAAAACTTGCACCAACGTTTTTGTTACCGTTTGGGGTGCCGGTGGTGGAAACGGATATGATGGAACTCGGGAAACTGGTGGAGACAATTCGAGGACTGTTACCGTCCGTGGTGGTTCTGGTGGCGGTGGCGCGTTTGTGAACGGATATGGCACCTTTGATGCCGCAAAATACGATTTAGTGGTGGTGGTAGGCGAGGCCGGGGTGAGCGGAAAAGCTCCAACTCGTAGAGAAATTCGCGACGAACGATTCCCTTATCGGAACAACGATAGCGACAACGTTCGATATGAATATGTGGGCGGGAACGATGCCGAAGGTGGCGGACTTTCTGGTGTGTATTTGGTGAGCAAGGGTGGACAAGGTACCAGCACTTCTCCTGATAAAGCCTTAGTGGTGGCCGGCGGTGGCGGAGGTGGAAAAAACTACAATGGCACCGGCGGTGCTCCTGGTGAAGGTCACCAAGGGAAAACCGGTGGCGAGTATTCTGGCGGCCAAGGTGGTTTACGAGGCGGTGCCGGTGGTGCTTCCTTTGCGAAGTTAGGCCAAGGTTCCATTGAAGGTGGAAATGGCAGTCGTGCAGGCTTCTATTATTATCCTGAACGAAACAAGGCCGGTGATCCCGGTCGAGATGGGAAAATCATTCTGAAATACTTTTAGTTCGTGAGCGTCTTAGTGACAAGAATGCGAAGAGCTCTGATTCGCTTTCGGTTCTACGTCAGGAGAGGTTGAGTCTGATCCATGGGTATGGCCCGCGGCGCTTCCATGTGTATGCCTCAAGATTCCCGATCTCATCATCACAGGTGCCGCCACCAAAAGTAAAAATACCAAGGTAAAAGCTTTGGGAAACTTTCTTTGATAGGGTTGTACTTTCCGAAGTAAAAGAGGAGAAAGCTCTAAACTCGGAAGCGAGCCGAGCCATAAAACCCCCAATAGGGCGGCACCCTGCCAGGGATCTTGAGCCAGGGCTGCTACTCCAACCCAAGCGTGCAAAAGCCCACAGGGGAAAATAGCCGTGCTCAGGCCAAGAAGCGAGGGATGTAATTTCGCCACCGGCATTACTTTGGCTTGCAAGCGTTTCCAGGGAGAAAAAGAAAATAGAGCTGCGCCCACTAAGGCTATGTATAAAGGTAGCCAGATCCACCAAGGAAATTGCATTCCTAAGGCTCCGAAGCCAAAGCCCAAGGCTAGGTAACCCACCAATCGTCCACTTTGATAGGCGAATCCCTTTTCCACGATGAGTCTTAAGGGGCCACACATGAAGGCGCAGTGGAGGCTTCCAGCTACGGCAGCGCCGAAGGCAAGCACCCAAGAAGTCAACAAAAGAGCGTTAGGAGTTGGGGCCCACAAGTGGCACCTCCAATATCAAAGTTTCTTCATCGCGTTTGGCTTTCCATCGAAGCATCTTTTTTCCGTCTTGCAAAATCGATCTTGGATACCGTACAAAAAAATCGGTTCTTAAGTGTGCTTCTTCAGAGACCTTCGTCTTATTCTGAGGAAAAATAAGTTCCACACCGGGTTCTTCTGGACTGAGCATCTCAAAATACACTTCTTTACCCGTCTGATTAGAAATATCGAGACGGAAATGATTCACAATCTTTTCCCCTTCGTTTGAGGGCACAATTTGATACGGAACTTCTTTGGCCCGCAAAACAGCGATTTCAAAATAGTCCTTTGTTTGTAAGGAAACTACCAATGCACCAAAAGAAAAGAGAAAGAGTCCCGCATAAATTACGGTTCGGAATCGAAAGATGGATCGTTTTTTTCCTTGAAGCTCCCGTTCGCTGGTGTAACGAATAAGTCCTTTTGGTTTTTGCACTTTCTCCATCACCACATCGCAGGCATCGATACAAGCGGTGCAGTGAATGCATTCCATTTGTTGTCCTCGACGAATGTCGATTCCCGTGGGACAAACTTGAACGCAACGAAAGCAGTTTACGCAGTCGCCCGTGTCTTTTACGTTGGGAGTTCCCTTTCGGGGTTCGCCTCGTTTTGCATCGTACCCCACCACGGTAGAGTGTCCATCGAGCAAAACGGATTGAAATCTGCCGTAAGGGCACATGATCACGCAGAACTGTTCCCGAAACCATCCAAAATCAAAAAGAATAATCCCGGTGGTGAACAGAATGACCAAGAAACTTGTCCAGTTTTCTACCGGTGAAGAAGTGATCATATGGATCAATTCTTTACTGCCCACGAAGTAAGCCAAAAAACTGTGTGTAATGACTAAGCTAATCAGCAAGAAGGCAAAATATTTCCCCGTTTTTTTTAGGATCTTTGTTTCATTCCAAGGCCCTTCATCTAACGCCTTACGCTCTCGGTGATTGCCTTCAATCCAATTTTCTACTTTTCGAAAAATTCCTTCGATGAATACGGTCTGAGGACACGCCCAACCGCACCACACCCTTCCCCAAATCGCTGTAATTAAGCCGATAAGAAAGGCAAAAGACAAAAACAGAAATAAAAGTAAAGGGGCGTCGTGAGCGCGAAGGTGAAGAGAAAAAAAGTGAAATTCTCGTTTGGCCACATCTAAGAGAAGTAGCTGACGAGAATCCCAATGTATCCAAGGAAGGACAAGAAAGAAGAGTACCAAAATGGCGTGCACTCCGTTTCTCCAACGGCGAAACGGACCGGTCACTGAAGCGGGGTAGAGATACACTCTCTTCCCCGTTTCGTCTGTGGTGGCTAGTCGATCTTTTGGTAACTCTTTCATCTTATTTAATTTCTACCCCTTGCGGAGCTTTTGCGTTTGCTGGGGTTGTTCCTTTGAGCTGGTGAACAAAAGCAGTCACGGCGAGGAACTCTTGCTCTTTCAACATAGCTTTCCAGGGTGGCATTCCTTTTTCAGCAACACCTTCGGCGATCACTTTGGCAATCTCAGTGAAAGATCCATCGCCGTGAATCCAGTAAGCATCCGTCAAGTTGGGACCAATGCTGCCTTCTCCCTTGGCCATGTGGCAAGAAGCACACTTGGCTTGGTACACTTCATTTCCCAAGGCCAAAGCTTGCGGATCTTGCGCCACGGCCTTTAGCGTTTCTTCCGTGGGACCTTGGCTAGGAGCAGACTTTGCTTTGGCCAAAATCTCTTGATAGTGCTCTTGTGCCTCTTGTTCCAACGTCTTTCCTGTACCCACATGGTAGTGAAAGACATAAACGATGGAAAAAAGAATCGCGCCATAAAACGTGGCCAACCACCATCCAGGTAGGGGATTGTCTAATTCTTTGATTCCGTCATATTCGTGATCGAGTAGTTTATCTTTGTTCATGTTCATTATCCTCAAGAGGTACTCTCGATAGAGAGTCGTAAAATTTGCTACTTCCTTTTCGGAAAACCCAAGCCACTACGCCCAGAAAAAGGGCGAGAAACAAGAGTTGTCCGACGAGAACTAGATCCATTAAGGGGAAATAGGCTAAAACTTGGCGAATCATTTCTGCTCTCCTTTTTGCATTTGACCCAGAGATTGCAAGTAAGCAATGAGAGCCACAATTTCCTTTTCTTCAAGACCTTTGGGGGCACCTTGTTCGGCCAATTCATTGGCGATCTGAATGGCTTGAGCGCGGGCGTCTTTTTCTGCCATTTCCACTTGGTAGTCTGTGTAGGGAACTCCCAAGGTTTTCATTACAGAAAGTTTTTTCGGCAAGCTGTTAAAGTCTGTTCGGTCTTTTTCTAACCAAGCATACGAAGGCATCAAAGAGTTAGGAGTTACGGCTCTTGGATCCATCATGTGTCGGTAGTGCCAGAGGGCTGGATACTTTTTCCCCACTCTAGCCAAGTCTGGACCTGTACGTTTCGATCCCCATTGAAAGGGACGATCATACATAGATTCTTCCGGCTTCGACATTTCTCCGTAACGAAGAATTTCGCTGGCCATGGAACGAATCTGTTGAGAGTGGCAGGTGTAACAACCTTCGCGAACGTAGATATCACGTCCCATCAACTCTAAAGGAGAATAGGGGCGAATCATTTTTGGTGCTTCGTAGTAGGTAGGCATCATCAGGGTGGGGAGAATGGAAATTCCACTGGCCACCAAAACGGCCACAACTACCAAAACAGAGAATACCGTGGGAATCCCTTCCAACGATCGGTGGAAAGGCTCTTGGATCACTTCTTTCAAGGGAATCAAGGTACTTCCCGGCGCCACGGCTTCGCTGGTGTCCGTCTTTGGAGCATTGGCGATGGTTTTGCCCAAATTATACACCATGATCAAGAAGCCCACGAGGTAGGCGAGACCCCCCAAAATTCGTACCCAGTAAAGAGGAACAATTCTCATCACTGTTTCTACGAAATCTGGATACAAAAGTTTTCCTGTATCATCTACGGCACGCCACATGAGTCCTTGGGTAATTCCCGCAGCCCACATGCTCATCATGTAGAGAAGAATTCCCAGCGTTCCTAACCAAAAGTGGGTGGTGGCAAGACTTTTGGAATGCAATTCTGTTTTCCAAAGTTTTGGAACCAAGAAATATAACATTCCGAAAGTAAGAAAGCCGTTCCAGCCTAGGGCACCACCATGCACGTGACCGATAATCCAGTCCGTGTAGTGAGCTAGGGAGTTCACACTTTTAATGGAAAGAAGAGGGCCTTCGAAGGTGCTCATTCCATAAAACGTAACCGCTGTAATCAAGAACTTTAGGATGGGATCGGTGCGAAGTTTATCCCACGCTCCACGAAGGGTAAGAAGTCCGTTGATCATTCCTCCCCAGCTAGGTGCCCAAAGCATAAGTGAAAACACCATGCCTAGGGTTTGGGCCCAGTTCGGCAAAGAAGTATGCAATAAATGGTGGGGACCCGCCCAAATATAGATAAATACCAACGACCAGAAGTGTACGATGGAAAGTCGGTAAGAGTAGACGGGTCGATTCGCCGCCTTAGGAATGTAATAATACATCAACCCTAGAAAGGGTGTGGTTAAGAAAAAGGCAACGGCATTGTGTCCGTACCACCACTGAACTAAGGCATCTTGAACTCCAGCGTAAATGGGATAGCTTTTCAAAAAGCTAACGGGAAGCGCTAGAGAATTCACGATGTGAAGAACCGCCACAGTGATGATGGTGGCGATATAAAACCAAATAGCCACGTAGATATGCTGTTCTTTTCTTTTGGCGATGGTCCAAAAAAAGTTCACGGCAAAGATTACCCATACCAATGTAATGGCAATATCGATGGGCCACTCTAATTCGGCATATTCTTTTGAACTGGTGTATCCAAAAGGAAGTGTCAATGCAGCCGATACGATAATCAATTGCCAACCCCAAAAATGAAGGTTGCTCAACAGATCGGACCCAAGCCTTGCCTTTAAGAGCCGCTGTGAAGAGTGATAGATCCCTGCAAAGATCGCGTTTCCTGCGAAGGCAAAAATGGCTGCGTTGGTGTGCAGAGGGCGAAGTCTACCGAAAGTAAGCCAGGGGATTTGAAAGTTAAATCGCCAATCGGCCATTTGGGTGGCGATGAGAATTCCTAGAAGGAAGGCCACGAAGCCCCATAACACAGTGGCGAAGAGAAATTTCTTCACTATATCGTCGTCGTACAGTTCATTTTTTTGCATTGTTTGTCCTTTCTGAATCGTCAATCAAAGCGCGGAGCGCGGGAGTTTCTAAATCATCCATTTGGCCGGAGAGAGTCGCATAAAAAAATCCAACCAAAGCAGCGGCTCCAAGTAGCAGGGCCATGGGAATTAAAAAGAGAAGAACGTTCATCGCCATTTCTCCGTCTTTAAATAGGTATGCAGGAAAACCGTTAGTGCCGAGAGTGGCATGAAAACCGCTGCCCATAGGGGCGTCATCCATCCGGCCATGGCGAGGGCGCCAGCAAAAACGTTATAGGAAACGGAAAACGCAAAGTTTTGGCGAACGGTCTGTTTTGTGGCTTTTGCAATTTGTAAAAACGCTAGGAGGGGTTCTAGTCCGGGTTTCGTGAAAACCACGTCGGCGTTTTTCATGCTTAGATCCATGGATCCTTGTACAGCAATGCCGAGAGAGGCAGCGGAAAAGGCAACCGCATCGTTGGCGCCATCTCCTACCATAATACAGGGATTGTGTTTCCGTACGATTTCTGCTTTTTGCTCTGGACTGCAATGAGAATAGAATTCCGAAAATCCAAACTGTTTGGCCATGGATTCCACATTCTCTTTGCGATCACCGCTTAGAAGAATCAATCGATATCCCTGTTTTCTAAGCTGCTCTAAAGAGTGTTTGGAGTCTTGGTGAATTTGGTCACCCAGATGAATGGTTGCCACTAGTTGTTGATTGCGGAAGAGTCCCACCCAGTTTTCCCCGAAGTGAGGGGAATCTTGCAGACGATGAATGCTCCAATGGGTGCCTTCAAAAAAGCCTTCTCGACCATCAGATTTTGTAACAATGGCCTCTAAAGATGCTGCCGGTAAATCTAAGTTTCTCACATGACGAACGATGGCTTTGGCTACGGGATGGGGACAGTCTTTTTCAAGTCCATAGGCGATGGAAAAAAAGCGAGAATCCTCTTCGTGATTTTTCCAGGAAAGAACAGAAAAATCCCCAGTGGTGATGGTTCCCGTTTTATCGAAGAATAGGGTGCTTAGGTTTGCGGCGTCTTCAATTTTTTCTGGGTTTTTTAAGAGAATCCCTTTGCTACCAGCAATTTGAATGGCCCTTGTGAACGATAGGGGAATAGCAAAGGCCAACACACAGGGGCAAGTAACAATCATCAAGGCTAGGGAGCGTTCAATGCCAATTTGTGGGTTGTTCCAAAAATAGGCCACCAGGAAAAAAGATAAGGTGAGCACTGTATAGAGGAAGACTTTTCCTAAACGATCGGCGTAGGCGATGGAGGGAGATTTATCCATTCGGTAGTAATGGATTTGGTCTAAAATTTTTGCGAGTCGACTTTGTTTGGCCAGTTCAGCCACTTCCAGCTGGATGTTTGTTTGAGCAATGAATCCAGCATTGAGTCGGTCACCATAGCGGAATTTGGTCGGCAAGCTCTCACCCGTTAATAGCGATGTATTACAATAGGCAAGTTCGCTTCTTAGCGTTCCGTCCACCGGAAGAGGGGCGCCCTCAGCCAATTCAATCCAGTCACCCACTTGAAGCTCGGAGGCATCTACTTTTGAGGAAGTAGGAAAAACTCTTTGCACAGGCTGGGGCTGAAAGGAAAGAAAACGGGCGTCTTTTCCTAGTTTCAGTCGAACTTGCTGTAAAAGAAAACGGCTCGACAGGAGAAGAAATACCAACATGGATAATGAATCAAAGTAGTGATCACCAAGGCCAGAAACAAGATTCCATGTGCTTAAAAGAAAGCCCGCAAAAACAGCCAGTGCTACCGGTAGGTCCACGGAGATTTTTCGAAACAGTAAAGGAGAAAAAGCGGATCGATAGATGGGGGCAGCAGAGTAGAAAAAGACAGGAAGGAACAACAGAAAGCTGAGCCAAGGGAAGAGGACTTTCCAAAACGAATCGGCTCCTGCGTAGACGGAAGCCGATAGGGTCATAATATTGCCGGTGCAAAAGGCTGCCACACCAATGCGAATGAGTTGTGTTCGCCGATCGACTTTTTCTGCTTCATTTTCTTTTTCTAAAAGAGTGGCGCGATATCCAAGCTGTTGCAGAAATTGAAGAACTTCTGGCCAAGCTTCCTTGGTTTTTACTTCCACTCGTAAGATGTGGGTGCTGAAATTTAGGCTGGAGTTCGTTACCGCCGGAAGGACTTCCGGAATTTTTTCCAGAATCCAGAGGCATCCTAAACAGTGGATTCCTTCTACATAAAAGCTAGCCGTATTCTCTATTGGCATGGGGACTCGAATTTGTTGCACACGGGCCCCTTTATTTGTGTCGTAGAACCCCAGCAAGTTTTTAGCCCTCAAGAGCGTGTGAACGCTTTCACAGCCCGCGCAGCAGAACGTACTTTCTGCATTCGTAGGACTACCGCAATGGAGGCAGAGCTTTTCGACTATGGCATTCATGGTTTTGTGTGGGGATTGCACAAGCTATGCCTACGATTTCCCTAGGTTTTTTCCCAGTTTTGGGAGCTGATTGGGCTGGAATGTCCCGAATAAGCGAAAAAGGCGGGGCATTTTTTCTCAAGCAGCAGAGCGTTTTTCTGGGGGGGCGAAAAAATTCAGTGTAGAATTTCGAAATGAATTATCCGTCGCTATTTTATAGAGATTCTTCTTTCATTCATCTCAATGCCGGTTCGTTGACTCGAACTCCTTCTACAGTGATCGAATTTATGGAAACCTTTCGAAAAGAGGCGGAAAAAAATCCCACCCGATCGCTATTTTTGGCACCTGCCTTGTTTGATCGTTTGCATTGTTTGATGGCCTCAGAGTTTGGGGTCGAGCCTCAAGATCTTTTTTTTCGCTCCAATGTGACCACGGCCTTAAACGACTTTCTTTTTGCTGTGCCGCTACAAGGAAAAGAGATTTTAGTTAGTTCATGGGAATACGGTGCCACAGAAAACTTGAGTCGCTCCCGCGCTCTTCAAGAAAATCTAGCTTTCGATCGGATTTCTTTGCCGGTGGGAGAAAACGTCAGCGCTAAAGAAATCGAAGATAGAATCTTACATCGTGTTACGGAAGAAACGGCTCTCGTGGTATTGAGCCACATCGCCACGGGCCTTGGAACCATTTTGCCTTTAGAGACACTAGTGCCTAAGCTTCAAGCAAAAGGATGTGTGGTGGTGGTGGATGGGGCCCATGCTCCTGGTGCAATAGACCTTTCCCTTGCGAAAATAGGTGCCGATTTCTACGGAGGAAATTTGCATAAGTGGTTTTTGGGTCCAAGGGGAACGGCCTTTGGTTGGGTTCACCCAAAGTGGAGAGGAAAGATTGCTTGGAAATTTGGTGGATGGGCTAGTTTTTCGGTTCCTTCTCATTTTGAAGGAGTGCTCAAAGATCCAGAAGCGGCAAAACGGTTTTTTCCTGGCACCATGGACGAAGCTCCATTTGCAGCGCTTGAGAGGGTTGTTGATTTTTGGAATCAATGGGGCAGAGGAAATATTCGAAAAAAGCAAAATGACTTGCGAGATCAATGCTTACGAAATGGCCTTGCGTTCGGTTGGAAACGATTGAGCCCCCGAGAAAATTGGGGTCCATTGGTCACTTTTGAGCTTCCCGATCGATGGAAGGGCGTTCCAAACCTAGCTCACCGTCTATATAAGGAGGCCAAGGTGCAAGTGGCCTTGCCAAATATAGTTGGCACTCCAGTTTTAAGATTTTCACCAGGCATCTATATTACCGAGGAAGAAATAGACCTAGGCTTTCAGAGGCTACAAGAATGGCGGCCGTAAAATCAGAGCGTTCCATCCTCTTAATGTTAGCTGCGGTTCAATTCTGCAATATTGTGGATTTCATGATCATGATGCCCATGGGGCATCAACTCATGCAAACGTTTTCCATTAGCGCTCAGCAATTTAGTTGGTTGGTTTCGTCTTATACCTTTAGTGCGGGGATCTCCGGTTTTGTGATGGTATTTTTTGCCGATCGCTTTGATCGAAAAAGACTGTTGTTGCAGATGTTCGCCGGATTCACCGTAGGAACTTTTTTTTGCGCCGTGGCTCCAACTTTCGAGTTTCTCTTGATTTCGCGTTTGATCACTGGAGTTTTTGGCGGAGTGTTGGGCTCAATTGTGATGTCGATCGTGGGAGATTTAGTGCCTGTGAGCCGACGAGGCTATGCCATGGGAATGATCAATACGGCTTTTTCCATGGCTTCGGTTCTTGGAGTGCCCTTGGGTCTATTTTTAGCCACTTCCATTTCTTGGCATGCTCCCTTTTTGTTCATCGTGGCGTTGGCCGTTCCTCTCATTATTTTGCTTTGGAAAAAAGTTCCACCCATGCGATCGCACATTGGAGATGAAAAGCCGAAAGCCTATGACGTATTGGCTGTGATTTTTCGAAACTCCAACCAAAGACGAGCCTTACTTTTTGTTTGTGTACTGATGTTTGCCCACTTTTCCATCATTCCTTTTTTGAGTCCCTCCATGGTGGCCAATGTGGGATTTCGCGAAGAGGATTTGGCTTGGATCTACTTTCTTGGCGGTGGAGTTACCATTCTTACTGGTCCTTGGATTGGACGAATGGCTGACCGTTTTGGAAAACAAAAGATTTTCTTAGTGGGCGGAACCTTTGCTTTGTTGCCCTGTTTTTTGATCACTCATTTAGGACCCACGCCTTTACCCATCGCTCTATTGGTGACCACTTTGTTTTTTATCGCCTCTGGCGGTCGAATTATTCCCGCTATGGCCATCACCTCCAGCACTGTAACCCCGAAAAATCGTGGAAGTTTCATGAGCTTACAATCATGCTTGCAGCAAATTTCCTTAGGGTTTGCCTCCTTGCTCGCGGGATGGATTGTGGTGAAAGATTCCGAGACAGGAACTTTGCTGAACTACCCTTACGTGGGGTATATTTCTATAGGGATGGGGATTTTCTGCCTATACCTGATTCGTAAGATTCGAATCGTAGAAACCGAGACCAAGGGAGTGGTCATAGAAGCATGAAGTTTTGGTTGGTGTTGCTTTTTCTATTGGTGGGCTGTGGATCTGGAGAGAAGAGAAGTTTTCCCACCTCAGCGACTCAGGGCGATCAGCCCACAAAAAGCACCAATTGTCCTTTGAATTATTCTCCCATTCCGTTGCTAAAAGAAGGGGCCACGTCCATTCCTGGCCCTGAGAATTTGCCGGCAGGAAAGTATTCATTTCTATCTGCTGCATATTTTCTGAGAGAAGAAAGTCAGCCAGAGAAGCTAAAGGCGCACTACTCGGAAGAATATCGATCGAATGCGATTTTAATACGCCAAATTTGTGCAGACGCTCTTCCTGAAGAGGAAATCATCGAACAAGAATTCCCTGTTTTTCAGAGTCTTCAACTTCTCGCCGCCGGTAATAGTTACCAACCTCAGCAAATCTACTTCTTAGGCCAAGACGGACAAATGAAGCTTAGTAAGGGAGCCAGGCAAAACCCCGTGAGCGGATCAGTTTCTTCTGTTTTACAGCTTTGGGGGCAGTGGAAAATCTATGTATCAGGGTCTGTATATGAGTTTCGCCTCACCACCTTGGACATTCGAGGGGGATATTCCTTTCGCAAGTATGCCGTACTGCGTTTTCAATGGAGCGCGGAATAGTCGTTGTCTATGGGAAAATCTCCCCTAAGATAGATCTTCATGCACCCCAATTCGGCCTATTTTTTCGCTCTCTCAGCCGCCATATTGTTTTCTGGCGCCAGTGTGATTTTTGCGAAATATTCCACCAGTCATTCCTCTCTATGGATGAATTTCTGGAAGAATCTAGTGGCAACGGTGGCATTTTTTGTGGCCAGCGCAGTTTCGTATTTCTATTTGGATGAATCTTTCTTGCCGCTGCTCGGGAAGCCATTCCTGTATCTTTTGGCCAGCGGAATGTTGGGTTTGGCAATTGGGGACCTTTTTTTATTTCAGGCTTATCGAAGAATTGGTTCTGCTCGCACCATCATGATCTTTAGTTTTTCCCCTCTGTTTTTGACTTTCGAGGGGTATCTTTTTTTTGGACAGCCCTTGGCTTGGAACCAGGGGGTCGCCCTGGTTTTTATGATGAGTTGCGCCTGGGTCATTAGCTTTGAAAAGTTTCGATCCAATGGAAGTTGGGAGTGGCGAGGAATTCTTTACGCCGTGATTGGTGTGTTGCTCGATAATATTGGTGTGGTTCTAAGCAAAATGGCCTTTGAAGAATCTCCCGGTTCCTCTGCCTTTTCCACTAACGCCATCCGTGGCATTGGGGCGCTAGTTCCCTTACTAATCATCAATCTTTTCTGGAGAGAGTCTTTATTTTCTTCTTTTCGTTCCATTTCTACGAAGGAAAAGACCGTGGTGATGGGGGCGGGGTTTATGGGAACGTTTTTGAGTCTTACGCTCTGGCTAACTGCATTGAAGATCGGGCATATCGGAAGTCTTGCGGGGGTAGGGTCTTTTAACCCCGTGGCCGCCTCTCTTTGGGAATGGATCCTGTTACGCAAGCGACCCACACCGTATTTGATGGTAGCTCTTTTCCTGTTTTTTGTGGGATTCGGATTTCTATTTGTGAAGGCTGATTTCTAGAATGGGTTTTCCTTCTTAGGTATTTCCTTGGAAGCGGAAAGCGGAAAGCGGAAAATGCAGGGGAAGCGCTCTGGTGGCTCTTGAAAGAGGAGAAAATGATGAAGGTTCCCACCTTGGATCTACATGGAGTAAAGCAGGAAGAGGTTTTTGATCTCTTAGATCGCTTTCTTCGACGAGAAGAATCGAAGGGCAGTTCTGCAGTGCGTATCATTCATGGCATTGGCACTGGCAAAGTGAAGGCTAAAGTCTATGAGTATTGTAAGGCCACCGGTTATAGTCCTAAGCCAGACAAGAATGAAAAAGGACAGGTCAACCCAGGTTCCATCCTTTTGTATCTATAGATATGTAGTCCGTTCTTACGATACGAGAGCCTTTCTTGCGGAGAAAAAGGTCTTTTTCCCGGGGAAAAATTCGATTTTTCAAAGGATCATCAGAAATTCTTCGAGGGAAAAAAGTTCTCCACTTCTTTCTTTCAGAGGGAAAAACGTGAGGAATTTTTGGGAAAAGTCGATTTTCCGAGGGAAAAATAGAGTTTTCTCTCGGAAAAATGAAAAAAATGAAAATTTCGTCTTGAAAAAAGAAAAATTGATGTAACACTAGCTTTCATAAGGAGAACTTAAACAATGGCTAAAAAGACCACTAAGAAAACTGCTAAAGCGAAAAAGAAACCAGCTGCTAAGAAAGCTGCTAAGCGTAAACCTAATGCTGCTTTCATGAAGGCACTTACCCCTAGCGCAGCCTTGGCTGCTATCGTGGGCGCTAAAGCTCTTCCCCGCACGGAAGTAACCAAAAAAATCTGGGCTTACATCAAGAAGAACAATCTTCAAGATAAAGTTCAGCGTCGTAACATTCACGCTGACGACAAATTGAAGCCTATTTTCGGTGCAAAAAAGACCGTAAATATGTTCGAAATGACGAAATTGGTGAACAAGCACCTTTCTTAATTCGATCTTTTCGATAAGAGCCAGCTTCCGGGGAAATCCTAGAAGCTGGTTTTTTTTTGCCAAAATTCAAAAGTTTGAAAGAACCAGCGCATTGACACTGACGCTCAGCGAGACTCTAGGGTCAGAATCGTCTAAGGATTTTTATTCCAATTTCTTTTCTAATTCTTGCCAGCGGGCATAAAGCCTATCGACTTCCGCTTGGCAACGTTGCAGTTCCGCTGTGAGAGCTTGTAGCTTTGAGGCTTGAGAGGCATATTCTGGTTTGCCGCTCTCTTCCGCAGCCAAAGCTAGCGCTTGTTCAGCCTTTTGAATCATTTCTTCCATTTGTTCCAGCTCGAACTGTTCCTTATAGGAAAGCTTCTTTTTAGCACCCTTTTGCGCGGAGGAATTCCCGTTTTTCGCTTCTTCCGAGGCGCTCGATGGAGAAGGGGCCGCCTTTTTTTTGTTTTGGTTCGTGGAAGTCGAGAGAGAGGCAGACAGCTTCCAGCTTTCCCATTGTTGGACTCCTTGGAAGGTGAGGATCTGGCTGTCTTCGAAAGCGTAAATTTCTTTGGCCACTTGGTCTAAGAAGTAACGATCGTGGCTAACCAATAGCACTGCCCCGGAAAAGTCGCGTAAAACCTCTTCTAGGACGTCTAGCGTTGCAATATCGAGATCATTGGTGGGCTCGTCTAAAACCAAAACGTTGGCTTCTTGCAGCATCAATTTCGCAATGAGTAGCCGGCTTTGTTCTCCGCCAGAGAGTTTTCCCACCTTCATTTCCATTTGGGTGGGAGTAAAGAGGAATCGATCTAAATAGCCTTTGATATGAACTTTGGCGCCTCGAAAAATCACGGAATCCCCGCGGGGGCAAAGGGTCTCCACCACCGTGGCATCGGGGTCCAAGGCTTCACGGTTCTGTTCGAACCACACAATCTTTACATGGTCAGAGAAAATCACTTCTCCGCGGTCTGGCTTTTCTTCTCCCACCAACATTTTGAGTAAGGTCGTTTTGCCGGAACCATTCTTGCCAAGAAGGCCGATTCTCGATTTTGGGCCCACCACAAGATCGAATTTTGGAACCACGATCCGATCGCCAAAAGCTTTGAAGATGCCCTTGGCCTCGATCAGTTTTTTGGGTGACTTTTCCGTGCCTTGGAAGTCGAAGCGAACTTCTTTCGATTGATTGCGATATTCTAGCTCTTCTACTTCGGCACTCAGCTCGCCATGTCTTTGGATTCTTGCTTGCTGTTTGGTGGTTCTGGCCTTGGCTCCTCTTTTTAGCCATTCGGTTTCTCGTCTTAAGGTGTTCTTCAGTTTCGTTTCTGCCAGAGCCTGTGCGCTCATGAGGCTTTCTTTGAGCTCCAGGTATTTGACGTAGTCGCCTTTGACGCTGAGAATTCCGCCGGCGTTCTTTCGATCCAGCTCCACAATTCGATTGGAAACCTGCTGCAAAAATTGTCGGTCGTGGGTGATGGTGACAGTGGCAAAGCTCGCTTGAGCCAAAAAATCTTCCAGCCATTGAATGCTAGGTACATCCAAATGGTTGGTGGGCTCGTCTAACAGCAGCAAATCCGGCTTTCTTATCATCTCACGGGCCAGCGCTAGCTTCTTTTTCCAACCTCCCGATAGCGATTGAACCAATTGGTTTTCATCGATCTTTTCTCCATCGGACAGTCTAGAGATCCACTCATGGGCCATGGCCATGGATTCCCAATCGTCGGGATCCTCTGCTCCTTCAAGAAGCGTCGACATTATGGTGGCCCCTTCTTGAAACAAAGGCACCTGGGCCAAGTAAGATACCTTCAGGCCTCTTTGAACGCTACACACGCCGGAATCTGGTTTTTCCAGGCCAGCCAAAATTTTTAAAAGAGTGGATTTTCCGGATCCGTTAGGTCCGATTAAACCAATACGATCTTGGCTCTCTACGGAAAAGGAAAGTCCTTCGAATAAGGGTCTTACTCCGAAAGACTTACTAATTTGATGAACGTTAACGAGAATGGCCACGTTTATCAGGTATCAAAAAACTAGGGTTTTCCCAAGCGGCATGAAATTCTTTTAGGAAATTCTGAATAATCTCTTCCGCCGATAAAATTTCGTCGATTAAGCCCACGCCCTGACCAGCACTCCAAACTTCCTTCCAAGTGGTGGTTTTGGCTGCCTTCTGAAGCAAAACGGCTCCCCAGAGCGATCGAGCCATTTTGGTGTATTTTTTGGTGAGATCATTTTTCATGAGGAAGGCTTCCACAGGATTTAGGTGAAGCCCCATCTTTTTAATGAATGGGGTCATGATCACCGAGGCGGGGGTGCCAGAAATCTTTTCGGTGAGCACAATGTCTTCTGGTTCCGATTGAAGAATGGCTTGTTTGTAGGCGGGATCTACCTTGGCCTCCTTGGAGGCGATGAAACGGGTTCCCACTTGAACGGCCGAGGCTCCCAATAAAAAGCAGGCGGCCATCTGTTGACCGGTGGCAATTCCTCCAGCGGCCACGATGGGAATTTGCAGATGCTTCTTTAGGTAAGGAAGAAGCACTAGGGGTGAGGTGGGGCCAGCGTGTCCACCGGCACCGGCAGAAACTGCAATCACTCCGTCGGCTCCTAAGTCTTGCACCTTTTTTGCGTATTCTAGATTCGTCACGTCGCAGAAAACTTTTCCACCTACTTCGTGCATTTTTCGAATCACTTCTTTTGGATTTCCTAAAGAAGTAATCACTAGGGGCACTTTTTCTTGCGCGCAAATATCCAAGTCTTTGCCCTGGCGAACATTGCTTTTGTTGACGATCAAATTGATGGCGAAAGGCTTTTGGGTTTTCTTTTTTACGGCCTGTATCGCTTTTTGAAAATCTTCTGTCTTTCGCCAGTTTAGGCTTGGCATTCCGCCCACACCGCCAGCTTCGCTTACGGCAGAAACCAGGCCTTCATCACTCACCAGAAACATGGGGCCCGCGATGATGGGCGCTTCACAACCTAAAAGTTCACAGAAGGGGGACGAAATGGACATTTTTTCTTTCATGGGACAAATGCTACCGCAAGAAACAGAAGTTGGCTTGGGGGTTTTGGGAATTTTTTCAACGCCCGTCACAATATTGACAATGATTCTCAAAAAGGATAACGAACTATTCATGGACAATCTAACTTTGTGGACCGCTCCATTTTCCAAACCGCTGAAAATTCGGAAGTTAAACCTATCGGAAGATTCAAAGCGGATTTTGATGCAGATGGGACTGGATGAGGGAGATACAGTGGAAAAGCTTCATTCTGCTCCCTTGGGCGAGCCCGTCAGTGTTTTGATTGGAGCCCAGCAGTTTGCTTTGCGTAAAGATATTTGCAAAAACATTTTTGTGGAACTCGCTTGAGCGAACGTTTTGGTTTTAGAAAAGACCGCATGAAGTTGACCCATTGACAGAAAGAATAAGGTAGCCATGGAAATTATTTTAGCGGGTCGTCCGAACTCTGGAAAAAGCACGCTCTTTAATCAGCTATCTGGTGGGAACCAAAAAGTAGGAAATTATTCCGGCTGTACTGTAGAGAAAAAAACAGCCACGGTTCTTTGGGATAGCCAAGAATTTCACCTCACAGATCTTCCTGGCATGTACACCCTGGAGGCCAACTCCATCGATGAACAAGTGGCCATTCGTCACTTGGAAGAAATAAAGCATCAAGGCAAAGTGGTATTTGTCTTAGATGGAAATAACCTAGAGCAGGAACTGCCTCTTCCCTTGCTCTTAAAGTCTCGCGGTTACGATCTTGTGATTGCTGTGAACATGATGGACGAAGTGAAGGCCAATAAAAAAATTCTCGACTTGGTGGGAATGCAAGGAATGGCCGGCATTCCCTTCTTTGGGGTTTCGGCAAAAACGGGAGAAGGCATTTCTTCTTTGAAGAAGTATTTGCAGCAACAACAAAAAAGTGGAGCTACCAATGAAACTAGTGGGGCCGCTTATTCTAGTGAAGATTTAGTAGAGCAGTATCGGGCCGCCAAGAAAAGCTCAAAGGAATTTCGTTCTTTCGTTCAAAGTCCAAAAGATGATTTATTGCAAAAACGTGACGCCCTTATTGACAGCTTTTTGTTGCACAAAGTTTTGGGTCCCATTGTCTTTCTAGCAGTGATGTTTGTGGTATTTCAGTCCATTTTTACTTGGGCTTCCCCAATATCGGATTTGGTTGAACAAGGAATTTCTCTCCTGCAAGAGGCCGTGAGAGCCAATGTTTCCCACGAATTGACGGCCTCGCTATTGAGTGATGGTGTGTTGGCGGGAGTGGGGGCGGTAGTCGTGTTTATTCCTCAAATTGCCATTCTGTTTTTGCTGATTGGCCTGTTGGAGTATTCTGGTTACCTTCCTCGAATTGCCTATATGGTAGACAAATTGATGAAACCGTATGGCTTAGACGGTAAGGTATTTATCCCCTTACTTTCCTCTGTTGCCTGCGCTGTGCCTGGGATCATGGCCACCCGAAACATTGAAAGTGAACGAACGAGAATTTTGGCCATCATGATTTCTCCTTTAATGACCTGTTCTGCAAGACTTCCGGTCTATACACTCTTAATTTCTACCTTTATTCCTGCCGCTCAGCTGGGCCCCTTTCAATTGCAGGGGCTGGTAATGTTTGGGATGTTTGTTCTGGCCATTGTAATGGCGCTGACCGTGGCTTTTGTTCTACATCGTTTGCAATTTTCTTCAAGAAAGCATGTGATCGATCTCATTCATTTGCCGCACTATCGTAGTCCCAACTGGAAAGAATTGGCTCGATATGTGTGGTTGAAGGTCTATTCGTTTTTGAAAAAGGCGGGAACCATCATCGCCGCCATGGCAATTCTTCTTTGGATTCTATTAACGTTTCCCATGAATCATGAGTCTCACCCTCAACTGGTGGAACAACTGGCAAATACAAATTTAGCGGAAGAAGAACGTTTGACCTTAGAGCAACAGCATACGGCACTTCACTTAGAACAAAGCTTTGCCGGACGCTTGGGGCATGCCATGGAGCCGCTCTTTCAACCCTTAGGCTATGACTGGAAACTGACCATTGGCATTTTAGCCTCTCTTGCTGCCCGTGAGGTCTTTGTATCGACGGTGGGAACCATTTTCGCTTTGGGAGAAGTTGATGAGACTTCAGAGACTCTCACTACCGCTTTACTGCAGGCAAAAAATTCGGAAGGAAAACCGGCCTATACCTTGGCCACCTGTTTGAGTCTTCTTGTGTTTTTTGCCTTTTCTCTTCAATGCATTTCCACCATCGGGGTGGCCAAACGAGAATCAAATTCGTGGAAGATACCAGCGATCATGTTTGCGTATATGTTTTTCTTGGCCTATGGAAGCGCATTTCTTGTGTTTCAAGCGGCAAGTCGCTGGCTGGTCTGAGGGGCTCTTCGAGAGAGATAGTTTGAGGCGTGAAATGGAAGTCCATTTCGTCGAAACGTTTTTGAAGCGAATGTTTCTATTTGCGCTCTATGGTAATCTGGGATTTTTCCATCTCGGAAGAAACGCGAAACTCTTTAAAATAGTCGCTTCCTAAAATGCCCTCAGCTTTGCCGTAATTTTTTAATTCCGTCACTTGCACTTGTAGATTTCTTACTTGAAACTGCTTAATTCCGATTTGAGGCACTGTAGTGGTTAAAACAACATTACTGCCCTTAGGTTGAGCTAGGCTGGCGCTCAGTTGTGCATTGCCCTCGATCTTTAGTCCCAAGGCCGTAATGATGCTTGGAGGAATAATAGTGGTTTCAGCCTCTGGCTCTAAGGCCATATAGATTTCTCTTCCACCCACACTCACCAGAATTACTGGTCTTCCCGCCGAAGTTTCTACCTTAAAGGTTTCCTTCGACAAATTGCTACCGGCCGTGCTGGCAGGATTGCTGGCTAAGGTTTTCAGTTTTTTTCTGTATTTTTCTGGAATGAGGTCCGGTGAATCTGCAGCGTGTAAGTTTCCTTCTTCATCTTTGTAGTAAACGATCTGTGCAAAGGACGAGATCGAGGATCCGAGAAAAATGCTGAGAGCAGCCAAGGTAAATAAGGTTTTCATACCAAGAATATCGGAACGTTTTGGTGCCGAGTTTAGTGGAGACAGTTGGGACCTTAACCTATTGAAATTACGGGAAAAGTTTTCCTAATGAGAATCCGTTTTTCTTCCGATAGGAGGCATATGAATAAGGTAACTGCCTTCAGTTGTATAGCATTATCAGTATTCTTTTTTGCCTTAGGAATCTACTTTCATTCCGTAGTTGGCGATGAAGGAAAACGAGAATTGGCCTCTGTGGCCGGGCGAAAAGAACGAGATATCAATTCTCGATTTGATCTGAAAGTTTCCAGCGCTTTAAAAAATTGTTTAACGGAAAAAGTTGGACCTGGAAAAATGGATCTCTCGAAAGTTGTGGTAGACGGGCGCAATTGGGCCATCATCAGCTTAGATTGCGTGGGCGATAACGCAAAAGCGTTGTACGAGGCCGTGGCACCTTATTCCACCGAACAGTACATTCGCTACAGCGATGGTCGAAGAGGTGTGGCTCGATTTTTTGGAAGGTTATATCCCCCAAGTCAATGTGTTCGAGTGATTCGCGCTGCCCGAGGGCCAGAAGTGAATTTATATAGCTGTTTAATCAGAATCGATCTCGATCATGAGCTTATTGAAAATTTAAAGCTCTAGATTTCTCTGGACTCAAGAAAATTCCTGCCATGGAAAATCAGCCGAGCCTTTGTTGCATCGCTTGCCGAACCATTTCTGCCAAATCTTTTGGATCTTGAGGTAAGACGTGAATGCGTTCGGATCTTCGTTTCTGCTTTTGCCGTAAGACTTGGAACTCCGTGGGGTTCAAGAAAAAGAAATCCACACTACCCAGCATGTCCTCAAATCGTTTCATTTTTGGGAAACATCGGTTTCGTAAATGGTCGAACCATAGTTTCCATTGGCTAGGATAAGAAAAATCTTCACGAGAAACCGTTTCCGGCCATGCGGTGACAAAAACCCCCCTGCAGCGAAGTTTCAGTTCCTGCCAGTTTTCTCTCTGACTGTATCCAAAAACCTGAACTAGATCGTTGCTATGAATCTTCGAGCTCCAAGGATCAAAAAATTCCGAGGCGATCTGAAGTTTTGCAAGTTCTTCTACGTAGCGCTTTATCCAACTCTCGGCCCTCATTTGAGCCTCTTTGGAAGGAAAATCTCCGGTAGTAAATAGCAAAAGTCTTCCAGACATGGGATTTAAGTTTATTCGATTATTCTCGCGCCATGCAATATCATTTAGGGAATGAAGGTTTTATTTCAAACCTATAGCCTCGCTCACCAGAATCCCGGAGGGGGAGAACGGGTGATTTCTCACCTTTATCGAGAGCTTAATGATCTTGGAGTGGAGGTTTTTCTACGAGATCCGTGGAAACAGAATCCTCAAGATTTTGCCTTGATTCATTACTTCTCTACCTTGGAGTCCTCTCATTGGTCTTATTGGAAAAAACACTATCCAAAAATTCCTGTGGTGGTCACTCCCACTTTGTATTTAGGAGAAAATCTAAATTATTTTTCCCGTATTCGAGAACAGTTCGGGGCTGCTTTTAGTGTCCATGAAAACCGACGATGGACTGACATTCCGAAAGTCGATCATTTTTTTCCAACCACTGAGGAAGAAAGAGAAGCCATCCATTGGTATTTTGATGTTCCAAAAGAAAAAATGACAATCTTAGAGAATGGTATTTCCTCTGTATTTGGTTCTGTGGACGAAATAGAATTTCGACAGTTTTCCAAAATCACTGGAGACTTTGTATTGCATGTGGGGAGATTTCATCCTGTGAAGAGACAGGATTTTCTCATTCAATCTTTAAAAGATTTGAATCTTACCGTTGTGTTTATAGGAAACCCTGACTCCGCTGACCAAGGTTATTTTGAGCAGCTGAAACTATTGGCTAATGCTTCTCCAAAGGCGAAATTCTTTTTCTTTACTGGTATAGAATCAGATTCCACATTGCTAGCGTCGGCTTATGCCGCAGCAAAAGTTTTTGCGTTGCCAAGTCAATTTGAAACCTTTGGTTTGGCTGCTCTTGAGGCGAAGGTATCAGGCTGTTCCCTGGTGCTCAGTGAGGGCATGGTTGCGAAAAAGCTCTTTTCTCAAGCGAATTTTCTCCCATTAAAAGAAGGTCTCTGGAAAACGGAGGTGGAAAAACTTTTGAGGAAAAATCGTCCTCAGCAAAAAGCTTTAGATCATTCGTATTCTTGGAAAACGATCGCTCGGCGCCTCAAACAGCAATACGAGATTTTGGCTGCGGATAAAGTCTAAAAAAATTATTTTTGTATGGGTTTAGCAGGAGATCCTGCCACCACAGTTCTCAAAGGAACGTTTTTAGTGACCACCGAACCTGCGCCGATCACCGAATGCTCTCCAATTTCCACATTTTTGAGAACCACAGCATTGGTTCCAATCCATACGTCTTTTCCGATGAAAATCTTACCCACATCGCCTCCTTGGTGGGCCAAGGGTTTGTTGGGGTCGGAAAATTTGTGGTTGGAATCGATAATTGTTACCAAGTGAGCAATTTGAGTTCCACTTCCAATAGAAACGCTTCCATTTGCCACTAGGGTAGAGTTTTTGCCGATAAAAACATTGTCACCAATTTTTACGTTTCCTTCTCGTCCCACAAATAGATCGGCGCCTTCTCCTAAAATGAAATTATCGCCAATTTCTAGTTTTCCACCTTTGGTGATATGAATTTTTCCGTTTTGCCGAACCCAGAGATTTTTGCCCACTTGGCCCTGATACAAACGAATGAAACGTTCGTAATATTTCGATCTCAATTGGTCATCAATTTTTTGTTTTACAAATACAAAGTGTCGGAAAAGGCGAAATAACATAGATCTATTGTACCCAACGGTGTTTTTTGAAGCCACCCCATAATCCCAGGTAGATGGCTAACATCCCTACAATATTTACCACTAAGGTGGCGGCCACTGCGCCTTCCGCTCCATAGTTTGGGATCCACAAAAGATCCAGCCCAATATCAAGAGCTAATTGAAAGAGGTTCAATAACGCAAAAAATTTGCTCCACCCCCAAGCGTTTAAAACCAATCCGTACGGGTTTGCTAGAACCATAACTAGGGTCGTGAGAATCTGAAGGCGAAGGAGGTTCTGAATTTCTGAATAAGACGGCCCCGCTAACCATACTAGAAGAGGCGGAGCCAGGAAGAGGAGCAGCAACAATGCGGCCACGGCAGGAACTAAAAAGAAACTAACTTTTTTGAGGTAAAGCGTCATCTCTTCCGGCTTTGTGACCTGATGCAATCTTGGCAATAGGGCAGTAGTTAGAGCCGAAACAATTAATTGAAAGGGAAGCGTCAGCCTGGCGGCGGCCCCATAGTTTCCAAGGGTTTGGTTGGGGTGATAGTGAGATAGAATAAATAGATCAATATTTCCGATCACTGTGGTGGTGAGAAAAGAGATGAGAATCCAAAAGTTGTAGGAGTGCATCTCTAGTTTAAGAGGTAAAAAGTCTTCAGTTTCTTTTTTCTTTCGATTTTTTACGAGGGAAGAGAGTAGTCCTAACGAAAAAAATACCAGGGAAAGAATGTTTAGGGTCACAGCCCAAAAGAGAGGAATAAGCTTTTGGAAAGGCAAAAAGCTTAGGTAAGCCAGAAGGCGGAAGAGGCTTGAGCCAGTTTTGGTGACCACTAAGGAAGAATATTGCTGATGGACTCGGTAATTATTTTGCGCCAAGGAAAAGAGAATGTTCGAAGCGGCACCCACCGCCGAAGCAATGAGAAAAAATTCTAAGCCCTCTCTTTTCAAAAGCTTCGGTCCGATCCAAGGGGAAAGAAATGTAACCAAAACGATGGCCCAGATCACACCCCAAAAGATTTTTTTACAGCAATACCATTGGATCGAAGAAAAAAGAGAGGATTGAAAGTGCTTGGATCCAAAACGAACGAAAGTATCGATCCAGCCAAAATGCATAAATCCAGAAATCATCATCATGCTGGAAAGGAACAGAGAATACAGCCCGTAGTCGGAGACCTGCATGTTTCTCAGCAATACAAGATTTCCCAAAAATCCTAAAATGGCTCCGACAACTTCACCCGAAAGCACTAGTTGCGTATGTTTCCCCGTTCGTGAGCGGAGGGCAGAGATCATTTGATCGTAGATCGATTGCAAGGCGTTGAAAGCCAAAATATCTCTCCAAATTAGCTACTAAAGGCTTAAGAAAACGTTAACGCGGATTACGATGGATTACCAGAACGTGCCCGGGCTCTACACGTCAGCGTTAACGTCTCCTCATTATGGGAAAGCGGTGGAAACAGAAACTTATTCCGATTTCCAGTCCACTCTTGGAAACAAGGGCTCAGCTTTTTTCACCACTGTGCCTGCCGGCAAGGGTTTGCTTAAGTCGTCAAAGCCACCGTTGAATCCAATGGTTTCCATGATGGATCGGCATTTGTCTGGCATCACGGGCGAAAGTAAAATTCCCGCCACTTTTAATACTTCCAGGCAAACAGAAAGAGTTTCGCCAGCAGCGTTGAGATCGTCTTTCACTTGTTTCCAAGGTGCACGATCACCAATGTATCGGTTCGTATGGCTAAGAACGTCTACAATTTCTTGCAGCGCCGTTTGAGGCGCCATATCCAAAATAGCGGCCTTCACTTTGGATCCTAACTCATAGGTTCGGTCTAAAAGTTCTTTTGATTCGGCGGACAGAGTGGCCGGAAGTCCCGGAGCTTTTCCAAAGTTCTTCTCCACCAAATTAGTGGTTCGCGACAAAAGATTTCCAAGATTGTTGGCAAGTTCGGCATTTACTCTAGTGACCACCAAATCAGGCGAAAAGGCAGCATCGTTGCCGAGGGCAATGTCTCTTGTGAGAAAATAGCGTAAGGGGTCGACTCCCACCACGGCCTTCATATCCAGGGGCTTCACTACGGGACCTTTGCTTTTGCTCATTTTTTCGCCCGATTCCGTCAACCACCAGCCATGGGCAAAAATGGTTTTGGGTAAAGGGAGTCCAATAGCCATGAGCATGGTGGGCCAATAGACGGCGTGAGGCGTAAGAATATCTTTCCCAATGAGGTGAACAGCTCCGGCCTCGTGCCACCACTTTTGGAATTCCGATTCTTTTCCCTTTTGTTTGAGTCCCACGGCAGAAGCATAATTTAACAGGGCATCGAACCAAACATAGGTCACGTGATCAGGGTCAAAGGGAAATTCCACTCCCCAAGAAAGCCTGGCTTTCGGACGAGAAATGCAAAGATCGTGCAGCGGTTGACGGAGAAAACCCAAGATTTCATTCTTTCGATGTTCAGGTCGAATGAGGTTTGGATTTTTCTGGATCGTATCAATCAAGCGCTGTTGATAATTTCCCATGCGGAAGAAATAACTTTTTTCTTTTAAGGGAACCACTTCGTTGCCCAAGGGGGTTTTCCCGTTGACCAAGTCTTTTTCCGTATAGAAAATTTCTTCGCTCACGCAGTAAAGACCTTCGTAGTCTTTCGAGTAAATTTCGCCCTGGTCGTAGAGTTGTTGCAAACAGTCTTGCACCGCTTTTTTATGGAAGGGATCCGTGGTGCGGATGAAAAAATCGTATTGAATGTTTAATTCTTTCCAAATGGCTTTGAAGTTTTCCGCCATGGAATCCACATAAGCCTGAGGTTCTAGGCCGTGTTTTACAGTGGCGCTTTGAACTTTTTGACCGTGTTCATCAACTCCGGTGAGAAATTTTACTTCATGACCGAACAAACGGTGATAACGGGCCAAAACATCGGCCACCACAGTTGTATATGCATGTCCGATATGGGGCGTATCGTTGACGTAATAAATGGGTGTGGTTAGGTAAAATTTCATAATACTTCCATTCTGTGGGCAATGGGCTCACCGAGACGAACAAAAGTCTCCATCCCTTTTCCCGTTTTTTCCAATAGGTCAGGGTCAGGAAGCCAAGCGCCCTTTTCACCAAATACTATCACGGTGGAGCCACCAAAGAGAAAGTATCCTTTTTCTTGCCCTCGCTGGAAGCGGTCACCGGCATAGGACTGCACTATTTTTCCTACGCAAAGGGCTCCCACTTCCACATAGGCAAGAAGTCCGAAATGATCGGTGTGAAGAATAGATACCTGCCGCTCGTTTTCTAGAAAAAGGTTAGGATTCGCCTTTAGCGCCAGAGGATTTACGGAATGCAGTTTTCCTTCCTGGCGAAATTGGGTCAAGACTTTCCCAGAGTCTGGAAAATGGAAGCGGTGGTAATCCACCGGGCAGAGTCTCGCCAAAAGACATGGCCCGCCCTGAAATCTTTGGTATTCTTTGCCAAGAATTTCCTTTGGAGAAAGAGAAATGCCTTTTACCGGTATGCTTTCTTGCTCTTGAGAGAAGGCAAACATTCTAGATTCAGCAAAACTGCCCATGAGTTCTGGAGTTTCAGGGAAGGGGCGCTTGCCAGGACGAAAACGACGAATAAAAAAATCGTTAAAGGATGCAAAGGGACCGGGTTCATATTCGTCCATTGGAATTTGGAAGTTCTGAACAAAGCCGGGGACTTTTTTTGCGCTCCAGGAGCTACTTTGAAGTTCACCGTATACTTTTGAGATCCACGCTTTGGAAAGAAGGCGGTCGGCCACAAAATAACCCACCGAGTTTCCATAGAGGGCCTCAATGAAGGCGCCTCCATAGACTTTTTCTTCAAATTCCTTTCGCCCTTTGCGGTCCCAGATCTTCATTGGCCACAATGCATGCAAACGGAAGAGTTTTTTGGATTGGGTCCCTGACAATGGGAACACAGTGTGGCTCCGGTGGCCTCTAGATTTGGATCAAGAGCAATGCGGTCATCGAACACAAAACATTCGCCCTGCCAGTGTTTTCCGCCCACTTTTTCAAAGTAGTGAATGATGCCGCCCTCTAACTGGTAGGCCTCGAACCCGATGGAACGCAAATAGGGGGCTGCCTTTTCACAGCGAATACCGCCGGTGCAAAAAGTGACAATCTTTTTCGATTTCCACTCCTCTGGAGCCTCGGCCATAGCTTTTGGAAAATCTACGAAGTGATCAATTTTTAAAGATTTTGCGCCCTCGAAGGTACCTAAACGAACTTCGTATTCATTGCGGGTGTCGAGAATCAAAAAGTCTTCGCCCTTTTCATACCAATTGCTTAATTCTTCCGGTTTTACGTAAGGAGCAGGGGAGCGATCTGGACTGAATCCTGGAACCCGAAAGGTAACGATTTCTTCTTTTACTTTAAAGCAGAGCTTTTGGAAGGGCACCGTTTCCGACACGCTTTCCTTGGCCCAGAGATTGGGAAGTTTCAAAGTCTTTTGAATGCTGTCCAGGGTATTGCGCAGCGTCGAGGGCTCGCCGGCTAAGAACCCATTGATTCCCTCTTTGGCCAAGATAATCGTTCCTTTTAGATTTTCTGGAACCACCTCTTTTAGGGAGGTGGCGGCACCTTCAGGATTATCCAAGGGGCTAAAACTATAAAAGGATGCATTCAAAAATGACATGCATCCTTCCTACCGCAAAATGGGGCAAAGGGGAACTAGCGCTTTTTCTTTCCGCCAAGGCCCAAGCTCTTACGAAGAAACTTTTCGTGTTCTTTCATCAATAGCTTCAAAACTTCATCACCACTCAAACCATACAATTGAAGCAATAGTTTTAGTTTATTTAGTGGAGGTGCACAGAGGCCTCGTTCAAAATTGGAGATGAATTGAGGAGAAGAGTAGCCAAGCTTCGTGGCAACATCGCCCTGACTTAGACCAGCTTTAATTCTTCTGGCTTGCAAAAATTCACCTAAAACTTGGAACATTTCTTTCATAGTAAACCTTAACCTCAGCGAGTGATGAATGAGTTGGATAGGGAGGTAATGTATATTCGCTATGCTTTGAGACGCAACAAAATTTTTAGATCTGTCGTCGAAATCCTTTTCGGTTCGCTATAAATAAAATTGAATTGAACAAAAAGTCGCAAATTTACGCTTGACAGCTATGTTAGAACTTTCAGCTCTAAGCTAACGGGACAGTGATCGGAGCCATGAATATCTGGATGAATTTCCGCGGAAGTAATATGCTTTTCTAGAGATTTTGAAACGCAAATGTAATCAATTCTCCAGCCTTTGTTTCTTTCTCTTGAGGCTTGCCGAAACGACCACCAGCTATAGGCATCTTTTCGATTGGGATGCATTTTTCGAAAGGTATCCACAAACCCTGCTTGCAGAAATTCCGTAAACCACTGGCGCTCTTCTGGTCGAAATCCCGATGCCTCTTTATTGCGAACGGGATCGTGGATGTCGATCTCGGTATGAGCGATATTGTAATCGCCACAAATTACCAAAGGATTGGAGCTCTCCAATTCTTTTAGCCAACGCAGAAGATCCTTTAAATACTGCATCTTAAACAGATGACGGTCCTCACTGGCTGCACCATTGGGGATATAAAGGTTTACCAAAGTAAAGTTTGGGAATTTCGCTAAAGTTGTGCGTCCTTCTTGATCGTATTTAGGAATTCCCATGGAATTTTCCAGGGGAACATTTCCATGGGGAGTGAAAATAGCGGTGCCGCTATAGCCCTTTTTCTCCGCACTAGCCCAAATATTGGCTTGATTGGCCAAATGGGGATGGGGAAGCAGGGGCACCTGATCGGGACTGGCCTTGGTTTCCTGAAGGCAAAGAAAGTCTGGTTGCAATGACTGAACGGAATTCTCCATGCCTTTGGTGAGGCAAGCTCGAATTCCGTTCACATTCCAAGAAACGATTTTCACTTGATTAGAGTACAGCTCTACGTAGTTTCGATGAGAAGAAATCCACCATCATTACCAGAGCCATGATCACCAAGACCACGGTGGCAACTTTTTGGTATTGGAAGAGCCTCATATACATGGTGAGCAAGAAGCCGATACCACCGGCGCCTACCAATCCTAAAACCACGGCGGCTCTTACGTTCAATTCGAAACGGAAGAGGAAAAAGCTGATGAAGTGTGGAGCCACTTGTGGCCAAATGGCCCAGCGAATGGTGGCTAGCTTTCCTGCACCGGCACTCTCCAATGCTTCCACAGGGCCTGGATCAATGGCCTCAATGGCGTCGGCAAACAATTTTCCCAACATCCCCACAGAGTGGATGGCCAATGCCACCGTTCCTGCAAAGGGACCGAGTCCCACGGCGCTTACGAAAAAGAGGGCCAAAATCAAAGCGTCAATGGCTCTATCGGCATTCAGAAAGAAAATCACCGGTCCACGGATCCAACGGGTTTTCACCACGTTGGCTGCTGCCATGAATCCTACAGGTACAGAAAATAGGGCGCACATTACGGTAGCCACCCAAGCCAATTGGATCGTAAGAAGAGTTTCGCTCATTACTCGATCAAAAATTGTAGGATCTGGCGGCCAAGATCGGGAAAGGAAATCGCTCATAAAAGCGCGACCTTCCCAAAGTTTTTGTAGGCTGAATTCTGTGGCAATTCCAGCCCAATAGGTGAGAACGACCAAGAGGATCACAATCACGAAAGCAAGGGCGTGGGTCCAATGGAAGGGCTTTGGAGGCGGTAAATCGAAGGGTTTCGACATTAGAGGGTCTCCATCATCTTTTTGTCTACGTGGTAGATCTCATTCACTTTGTCTTCAGTTAGCTGAGCAGGTGTTCCGTCAAAAACCACTTCACCTTTACGAAAGGCAATCATTCGTTTGGCATATTTTTTTGCCAAGCTCAAAACGTGGATGTTCACAATAACAGTGATGTTTTGTTCACGATTAATTTTTTCCAACATCTCAATGATCACTTCGGAAAGTTTAGGGTCTAGGGAGGCCATGGGTTCATCGGCCAAAATAATTTTTGGCTGTTGAACTAGGGCGCGGGCAATGGCCACACGCTGTTGCTGCCCTCCTGATAGATTTCTAGCTTTGTCATGGTAACGGCCATCTAGGCCCACGGAATCGATGGCACGTTTGGCAATGGCTTTGTCTTCGTCGGAAAACATTCCAAACAATGATCTCCAAAGAGGAGCGTAGGCGATTCTTCCCACCAAAACGTTTTGCAAAACGGTTAGGTTCTTCACCAAATTGAATTGTTGAAAAATGAAACCGATTTGTTTGCGAAGATTCACCAGCTTTCGACCGGAAAGTTGGTTGACTTCCAAATCGAGAACTTTCAGGCTTCCTGTGCCAGGAGCATTAGTGGCGTTAATGGCGCGAAGAAAGGTACTTTTCCCTGCGCCAGAAAGGCCAATAATGGCGATAAATTCGCCCTGTTTGATTTCTAGGTTTACATCCTTAAGGGCGTAGTTTTTTCCGCCGTCAAAGGATTTACTTAAGTTTTTTGCGATGATGGACAACTTACTTTACTCCCACATCGATTACCTTCGCAGCATCGCGAAGCGGTTGGTATTCTTTAGAAGTAGCAGGAACCATGGAATCGATTCGATACAAAGCTTTCAAAATCGCTTTGCCTTCTTCGTTTTTTCCCATTTCAGCCAAGAGCTTTGTGGTTTTGTCTACGATGTCTTTGTGTTCTTTGGCGAACTTTTTGGTAGTGGCCATAGTGTCACCGGGAATAGCGTCAGAAACGAAAACCATTTTGATTTTCTTGCGATCTTCTTCAGACTTCAAGAACTGGTGCCAAGCTCCATCTTGTCCTTTTTGATCGTTCACGAAGGTCGCTCCTGCATCTACGGTGCCGTTCAATACAGAAAGAACTAAGGCATCGTGGGATCCGGCGAAAACTTGTTTGCCGAAAAACTTATCGGGATCAATTTTCTTTTTATTGATGAGAGCGGCTTTTGGAATGATGAAGCCGGAAGAAGAGGAAGGATCCACCCAAGCGATGTTCTTTCCTTTTAAGTCTTCAATTTTATTAAAGCCTTTGTCCGAACGTACGATGATTCCGCTATAAAATACGGCTTGGCCCTTTCTAACGGCTTTCATCAAAACTTGGGCGCCGGCCACTTCCTCTGCTTTTACCAAGCTGAAAGGAGGCAAGAAGGCAAAATCGATTCTGCCGGAGCGTAAGGCTTCGATCAAGGCGGTGTAATCGGTGGCAATAAAGGTTTTTACATCAAGGCCGGTGGCTTTTTTGTAGTATTCCGAGAACAATTTTCCGTTGGTTTCCACTACGTCAGCATTTTCGGCAGGGTTGAATCCAATGGTCACTAGAGTTTTGGCAGCAAAGCTGTCCCCAGCAAAAGCCAAAAGTAGGGTAACGAGGGCGAAAAATTTCATAAGGAACTCCCAAAAAAACAGGTGTTTGTTGCTCGGAGATTGGTCATAGCAGAATCTTAGAGAAAAGAAACTTTAGAATTCCGTCAGGAGAGGGGATGTTAGGAAAAACTTACAAATATCGCAACGCGCTATTGAAGGTTTTTGTCTTCTGACACACGGCTCATCATATTTTCTAAAAAGGCCACTTCCGAATTGTTGTCTTTTGCCCATTGCAAATGAAAATCGCTGGTGAAGAGTCCGACCAAATTGCCCAGATGGTCTTCCACAAAATTCAAAGTTCCCTTCACATTGTGGGGATTTACTTTTTCTTTCCGTCCGTCCTGGTAGCGAATCCAGCGAGCGTGTTTGAAGGGCTGTGATCGTAATCTCACATCCACTCCATATTCATCCTTCATTCGGTAGAGCAAAACTTCGAACTGCAATTGACCAACAGCCCCAAGGATTGGGTCTTGATCCCCAATGCGTGGATCCACAAACATCTGCACGGTTCCCTCTTCGCAAAGTTCGCCAAGACCTTTGTTGAATTGTTTTCTCTTTAAGGGGTCGGCCAGATCTACTTTGGCGAAAAATTCTGGGGAAAATTGAGGAATGCCGGCAAATTCAATTTTTTTCGAGCCGGTGTAGAGCGTGTCTCCGATTTTGCAGTTTCCGGAATCGTGAAGCCCAATGATGTCACCGGCATAAGCCACCTCTACTAACGAGCGGTCTCTTGCCATAAACTGGGCCGAGTGAGAAAGGCGAATTTCTTTTTCGAGCCTTGCGTGTTTGGCATACATGCCTCGCTCAAACTTTCCGGAACAAATCCGCAAGAAAACGATTCGGTCTCTATGCATTTTGTCCATATTGGCTTGGATCTTAAAAATGAATCCGGAAAATTGGGAATCGGTGGGGGCTACTGATCCTTGAAAGCTTTCTTGAGGAGCAGGAGGAGGGCCATATTCGGTGAAGAGTTCTAAGAAGGCTCGAATGCCAAAGTTGGTTCGAGCAGAACCGAACATCACCGGTGTGACATTAGCTTTTAGAAATTCTTCTCGGTCAAAAGGACCAATGGTGCCATCTACGAGTTCGATATCTTCGATCAGCTGTTGGTGATTTTCTTGTCCAAGAATTTCCGTTAAAGCCGGGTCGTGAACAGAGTCAAATTGTCGTTCTTCGGCCTCGTCAGTGGCAAAACCCTGATCTCGAAACAAAATGATTTTTTTTAGCATCCGATGGTAGATGCCCTTAAATCCTTTTCCCATACCGATGGGCCAAGAAATGGGGTTGCACTGAATGTTGAGGGTTTTTTCCACTTCGTCCATGAGCTCGAAGGGAGATCGACCTTCTCGGTCTAATTTATTGATAAAGGTAAAGATGGGAGTTCGTCGAAGACGACAAACTTCAAATAGTTTTTTGGTCTGAGTCTCCACCCCTTTGGCGTTGTCTAGCACCATCACAGCGGAATCTACGGCCGCCAAAGTTCGGTAAGTATCTTCAGAAAAGTCGGCGTGACCAGGAGTATCTAAAAGATTGATTCTTAAGCCCCCAAAGTCAAATTGCATCACGGAAGTGGAAACAGAGATTCCTCGCTCTTGTTCAAGCTTCATCCAGTCCGAACGGGCGGAGCGGCGTTCTTTTTTTGCCTTTACTTCTCCGGCTTCGTGAATGGCTCCACCGTACAGCAAAAGCTTTTCGGTCATCGTCGTCTTACCGGCATCGGGGTGGGAAATAATCGCAAAGGTGCGACGACGCTGAATTTCTTTTAAGTCAGTGGGCGTTAACATTTCTTTTCTATATCGCGGTTTTTGGAAAAATGCCTCGGTCCTTTGGAAAAAAATCTGGGCTTTTGTTTTTCCGGGTGGCGCGCCCCTCTATTGCCGGTGCACATCTCTTGGGCTTGCCTGATTCGTTGGCGTGATCACTACGTCTTGAATATTGACATGGCTCGGACGATTCAAACACCAAAGAATGGTCTCGGCGATATCTTCGGCTTGAAGCGCTTCGAGTCCGTGGTAGACAGATTTTGCCTTTTCTTCATTCCCCTTAAAACGTACGAGAGAAAATTCCGTTTCAGCCATCCCAGGATCCACACTGGTCACTCGAATGCCGGTGCCCAAAAGATCTAGTCGCAGAGCCTCGTTTAGAGCCTTCACCGCGAATTTGGTGGCATTATACACATGCCCTTTGGGGTAGACCACATGACCAGCAATGGATCCCATATTCACGATATGCCCGTTTTTCTTTTGGATCATAAAGGGCAAGATTTCTCGGGTCATGTAGAGCAAGCCCTTTAGGTTCGTATCAATCATTTGCTCCCAATCGTCCACGTCAGATTCTTGAAAGAGCGAGAGACCTGCGGCAAGTCCTGCATTATTCACGAGAACGGAAACTTCCCTTAATTCGTTTTGGAAATCTTGCACAAAGGTTTTTACTTCTGATCTTTGGCGGATATCGAAAGCTGCGATTTTGACCCGAACCGGTGCCAATTCTTTTTGTAGGTTTTCTAAGCGATCGCGTCTTCTCCCCGTCAGGAGAAACGTAGAATCGGGCCATTCTTTGGCCAATAATTTGGCGGTAGCCAGTCCAAATCCAGAGGTGGCACCAGTGATGACGATGGTTCCTTTATTTGTTTTCATTTTTTTAGTCCGTACTGATTCCAAAGTGTTTCGTTCATGCGCAAAAAGTCTTGTCCGAAATGATATTTTTCCAAAAGAGTTTCGTCCCAATGCCCTAAAAACGCAGCGGCAATGAAAAGGGCTTCAATGGTTGCAAGGCCAGTGCTGGGATCTTCTCCCTTTTTATTTCGCCTTGGATAGGCCGTTTGAAAACCTTCAGGAATTTTCACTAAGGGTGGAAAAGGCTTTTCTACGCGGGTGAGAGTAGGGCGCACTTTTCTCCAAGTGCAATCAATGAGGCCTAAAGTTTTCCAAGGACGATCTTTGATGGTGCTAAGATCCACTCCATCCACATGCAGAAGGCAGTCGCTTTGAAAGGCTGGAATTTTTGCGTTCTTCGAAAAATAACGAAGGTAAAAATCTTCACGGCTTTTTAGGGGATGAATGGTGCACTTTTTAGGATTCTCTTTTCGATCAATGAGAATCTCGTAGCGGATGTTGGAATTTAAGCTCATTTTCGATCCGTAATATCCACTGGGCTCATTAATTCTTCCAGCTGAAAGGGGAGTCGATGAGTGAAAGGTTGCAAGCGGATAGGGCAATTTTCTAAATCGCATTGAGAGCAATACACTCTCCTACAGGGATCCACATGAAATTCCACTTCTCCATCGGGAAACTCTTGAATCACTTTACTCTCGTATTCTTCACTGGAATCGTGGGCTTGTTCTACGGTCCAGAATTCTGGAATCACTAGATGCCCATCAACATGAATGCGGCGACCATTTCTCATGGCTCGCACATGGTGAATGCGAATGAGACCTGGTTTTCTGTGTTTTTCAAAGGCGTGACAGAGCTGGGTGAGCAACTCGGGTTCAGCGGCATCCATTAAACCGTCAATGGCTTTTCTCACAAGAGGAATGCCGGTGAACGCCAAAAGCACGGCCATCAAAAGCGCAATGGCCGGATCCAACCAAGCGATTCCAGTCCATTTCACTAAGCCTAGGCCTAAAAGGATTCCTACCGTCGTTAGAAAATCGGTGAATACATGTTTTCCATCAGCCTCCAGTGCCATGGAGGAAGTTTTTTTCCCTGCGGCCACTAAGATGACCCCTAGCAAGCCATTGAGTCCGCCCGCAAGAATCATGATCCAGAGACCCTCCTCTAGATGGGGAGCAGGGGCACCGGCCAGTAAATTTTTAATGGCCTCGTAGCCAATCAATAGAGCTGCGAAAGAAATGAGTCCGCCTTCAAAAACTGCGGTGACAAATTCGAATTTTCCATGCCCGTAGGGGTGGTTGTCATCGGGTGGGGCTTCGGCCGCTTGAACGGCCCACAAAGCAAAGGCAGCGGCCACCACATTTACTACGCTTTCAAGGGCGTCGGACAAAATGGCTGTGGAATCGGTGAGCCGAAAGGCCCAGTATTTTAAGCCAAAAATCACTACGCTTAGGCCAAGAGATAGCAAGCTTGCATATAAGCGGATTTTTGCTTCATTTTTCCACATGTGGCGAATTTAGAGGTTGCCAGGCTTAATGGCAAGAAGAGACGACCTTTTTTGTAAGCCAGGAGGAAGATCTCTTTTTTCTACCGAAAAACCTGCTATTTGGGCTGATGTTTTGGCGATTCTGCTGACGGAATAGGTTACCAGACGTCCTTGGGGACGTAGTTTTTCAAAAACAAGGCGAAAGAGTGTTTCATTCCAGCATTCGGGATTGGATTTTGGCGAGAAGGGATCAAAAAACACACAATCAAATTCTGCGTTTAGATTGGGAAGAAGGTCGAAGAAATTCCCCTCCAGCAATCTGGAGGGGAAGGGGTCGAGGATACTTTTTTTATCCAAAAAATTTTTCAAAAAGGGATCAGGAAAATTCTCCAGGTAGAAGCGTAGTCCGGAGAAGTCATTTTCAATTCCCACGTATTGAAGCGGTGTTTTTTTGCTCGCGAGATGATGGAAGTTAGTGCCGAGACCGAAACCTAGCTCCAAAACGTTTAATGGGCGTTGGCCGAAGTGAGGGTGCTCTTGGAGGCCCGGCTGATAAAAGACCACTTCGGATTCTTCTCGAGCACTATGGCGACTTTTAAAGGTCTCTCCTACGGATTCATCAAAAACCGTGGGGCCAGAAGTGGTTTCATGGAGCCGAAATCTCATGGCAGTGGTGTATCATTTCTGCTGAGGGCGATCAAATGAGAAACCATAGCATCGGAGTATTGGTTTCCTGCTCGTTTTGAAGACGACGTTTTCCTTTCCTTTTGAGTCTTTCTTGAAATCTATGTAGTCTAAACAAGGATGTTTTTTCTTTTTTTTATCTTCATTTCTATTTTTAGTTTCGCGGAATCACCGCCTTGGATTCTTTTTGGAAAAGAGCGATATCTATCACTAAAAGATTGGCAGACCTATACGGGTTACAAAAGTTACGTGGACGCAAAATCGGGAAAAATTTTATTAGAAAAAAAAGGCCATCCACCGCTTTTGCTATTGTTAGATTCTCCCTATGCGCTTCAGGGTGAGTTATTTCTTTCAATTCCTAATTCACCAAAATTACGAGTGGGGCACGTTTTGGTTTCTGAAGACACTGGCAAACGTTTGTTTTTGCCAGTGCTTAAGGGGCAAGAGAAAAAAGAATTTGAGGAAAAATTTGCCTCCACGTCTTCCGTTGGTGAGTTGGGTTGCGGACAAAAGCGAAATGTACAAAAAATATTTTTAGATCCCGGTCACGGGGGAGACGATGCTGGTACGAAACATGGGAGCATGACGGAAAAGGAAATCGTTTTGAGATTTTCTCGCATGGCCGCAGATGAATTAAGAAAACACGGATTTCAAGTGAGTTTCTCTAGAACGAAAGATGTATTTTTACCTTTAGACATACGAACCAAAATTGCAGAAGAATGGAAGGCCGATCTTTTCGTGAGCCTTCATGTGAATAGTTCTACCCACGCTGGCGCACATGGAACGGAGACCTATATATTGAGCCAGGAGGCCACGGATGCTGAAGCAAGAAAATTAGCGTTGCTAGAAAATTCTATTGTGGAGAAGGCCAAAGAAAAATCTAGCGCCATTCAAGATATTCTTTGGGACATGGAGCAAACTACTTATTTGCAAGAGAGTGCGTATTTGGCCTCGCATATTCAAAGCGCTATTGTGTCTCACGCATTGCAGCTTTTGGCAGAGAAAAAATTACCTGTTACTTGGAAGAACCGAGGGGTAAGGCAGGCACCTTTTTATGTGTTAAATCGTGCTCCCATGCCGGCGGTTCTAGTGGAACTTGGCTATCTTTCTAATCCTAGAGACCGGAAATTACTCGGTGAAAAATATTTTTTAGAAAGTCTCGCCAAGGCCTTAGCAGAGGGTGTAAAAAAATATAAAGAGGCTTGTCGCACGTTGAACTAGGAAGGTTGCACCACCCATGGCGAAGAAAAAGAAAAAAGAATCCAGAAGAAAAAAGGCCAAAGAAAAAGTATCGAAGGTCATCGATCAAGTGAAAGAGCCTCTTTCCTTATTGAACACCCTGAAAGAAGAAGGCATGGCTAATGCCTTCACGATTTTGACCATGGCCAGTGCCATGGCCAGTGGTGCGAAAAAGAATTTGAAGCTAGAGATGGTAAAGCCTCAGTTAAAAGAGTTAGTGGGCTCCATGGGATTTGCTCTGAAAGAAGATCTAGAGAGATTAGAAGCTCGTCTGGAAGAGTTGGAAGATAAGATTTCGGAAAAAGAGTATCGCGAGATGGGTGAAGACGAATAAAACTGGCCTGTGTTTTTTTCCTCCTCGAACTGATTTAGCTAAGAAAAATCACTAATAATGTCCGTTCAGAGATCTTTGGCGACAGGCTAGAGTGTCGAATGATTTATAGAATCTATTGCAACGAATCTGCCCATTGTCGCAGCCAGCGTTCCGCATTTGCCCGTTCCACTTCAGAATCGAATCCTTGCGGAGGCATGGGTGGGTATTCTGGATTTCCTCGCATCATTTCTAAAATCTCTTGTACCTTTTCCGCAGCGATAATTCGTTTGGCGTTTCCTTCAAAATCGTGGCGAAGTAATTGCACCCCAGGAGCATTTTCTCCTCCATGACAAGTGTAACAAGTTTTGTCGATGACTCGCGCCTGGTAAAGGGCAAAGGGGGGCGGATTAGGCAATTGAAGAACAGCATCAAGTTTTTCTTTTCGTTTTTGCACTTCTTTCGGATCTTCTGGGTCCACAGCATCGGAATTCTCGTAAATTTCTTCTACAGGTTTTCCATATCCTTCTTCCGCATTGTAGTAGAGCCGGAGAATTTTTCTATTGTTGTCTTCTATGATTAAGAGCGAGCCATCTGGCATTTCTGTAAGGCCAACGGGGCTGCCAAATTTTTGTTCTCCCTTGGTGTCCCATCCCCAAACCACACTTTGCGGAACGCCCACAGGAAGACCTTGATCGTTTCTCTTGAACGCAACAATGCGGTGGCCTTTGGGTTCATAGCCGTGGAGGGAAACCAAGAGTCGTCCTTGATACCAAGCAGGAAATAATTTTCCTTGATAATAATGCATGGCCAGAGGGGCAGAGTGGGGAGGAAGGAGAAGATAGGGCTTTTGATAGCCTCGACAATCGATATAGGTCCATTCGGGGCTGTTTCGATTGTTGTCAAAGCAATAAGGCCAGCCATAGTGTTTGCCTTTTTCCACCACATTTAATTCGTCATGGGGAAGTTCTGCATTGGATAAGGAGGCATCTAGTTTATGAATGGCATCTCTTGAATTTTCTCCTTGCAGCAGAACGTTTCGCTTCTCATCCCAAAGGATGGCCACAGAGTTTCGTAGACCCTTGGCATATACTTCAAACTTTGGATTTATTTTTCCATTGGAGAGAAAGGAATATTTTCGAATTTGTGCTTGTCCCACTTCAAAGTTTTCTGCCTCTGCGCAGGTTTTTAATTTGTTGCCAGCAATTCCAGACTTTTGGCAAACGTTGGTGGCAGAGCCTACGTTAATGTAGATATTTCCCTGGGGATCGAAGGCAAAAGCCTTTAATGGATGAAGGCCCTGGGCGGGAAGGTTGTTGATCAGAATCTCAATGGAGTCTTTTGGGGAGGGGGAGTTAGGGTCGAAACGAAGCAAAGCGGAAAAAGAGCCCACATAAAATTTTCCATCTTTTCCTTTTAAGATCTGGTGGGGGCGATTGATGATCTCTCTTTTTGGGCCCTTTTCAGCAAAGGTTTTTGCGGAAAATAGTTCTTTTACCTCTGAGGTTCCGGATCCCATTCGTAGGAGTAGGATTTTTCCATCATAAGGATTCCAGCTCCCTTGGTCGGCCACTAATACTTCCGTGGCTGAAACTACGGCTGCGGTACGAGGTTTTTTTAACAACTGGCCATCACTCACAAGGCCCAAGCAGAAACCCGCCGGTGTTTTTACGTCCACTCTGGGAAATCCACCGCAGGTTCCTGTGATTTTGTATTTACTAACGGAACTAGAAGGGGAGCGGGAGAAAAAATTCACGTAGCGAACAAAATCTTCTGGATCCATCCAAGAAGTTTCGCCATGGTTCTTTTGATAACTTAGGTATTCATCAGTGGCAGAATTCTTGGTGGCCAGGTTCGAAGATGGCGTACTGCAAGAAAAAGTAAAAAGAGAAACGAAAAGGAGAGCGGGAAAACAAGTTTTCATCTCTCCATGGTAGTTTAGTCGCGGCAAATATCAATAGAGCGAGTGTAGCTTTGGATTTTTGCCAGAGGCTGATTGGTAAAACGAAGCACCGACCAATAGCGAGCTCCGCCCTGCCATTTGTTTTCTAATTTTCCGGCGATTCGTCTGTCGTTTTTCACCCAGCGATTGAGGATTCGAATTCCACAACTTAAGTTTCGTTTGGGATCATGAAGCTCCTCTGGTTTTTGAAATCCACAGCCATAGGCATTGGCGCTTTCAATGGAAAGTTGTAATAGGCCTCGGGAGATGACATTTTGTCCTCTGCTATCTACAAAATTTTCTCGATAACTCGTCTCTGGTTTGTGTGCACTTTCAAATTCCGTCATGGAAGAAAACAAATAGACCCAAAAGTTTTTCTTTTGAGTGGAGGAAAGTGATTTGTATCCAGGACAAAAATCTTCCATATCGTTCACTGGGCCTTTTAAAAGATCGGAGCCCAGAGTTTCCAAGGATTGATACACATGTTTGCTCCATTCGAGTCCGTCTCGTTGAGAATTCTCCCAGCGTGCTCGGATGACGTCTTCCACCGGTGGGGCCGGATTGGGGTTCGAAGGGGGATTCGAGGGAGGATTTGATGGGGGTATGGGAGTGGGGCGTTTTCCAAACGCATGAGCGTCGTTTTGATTAAAGAGAAAAAGAACGAAGAAAAAAAAGAAGATCTTCATAGACCTTCTAGTGTAACAAATCTAACGCGATGCAAAACTGTTTCCCCGAGGAAACGTGTAAGATCGGGGATTTCCAGAATTTTTATAAGTCATCAAAATTACGAGCGATTATCCATAATTCTCGACAGAAATAATGCGGCGCAGTAAGAATTTGAAAGAATAATTCTACATTGGTCCATTTTCTCCAGCGGAAAAAGCCAGAAAAATAAAGAACGTTTACCTGGTAAAAGGTGTGATCTGGTCGGTGTAGAGAGTGGGCGAGTCTCGTCGTTGTAAATGTCAACAAAGTGCTGCCACCACTCCCACGAAGGTCTTCTAGCGGTGGGAGGACGGCCTTCCTGGAAGTGGTAGTCTGGGAAAAATTCGAATCAGCGACCGTTTGCTTTTCAACTTGAGTTCACGAGAGGTTCACTGGAAGTCAGAGTGATCCCTTCTTCTCTTGTTTGAAAAGAAATTCTTCTATATCCATTTATATAGAGCATGGAAATTTCGAAAGAAAAAAAGAATCGTGAAAGTACCTATCAATTTATTGAAACTGTATTTTTTGCGTCTGCCCTGTTTGTCATTGGACTAATTTTCATACTTACATTTTGGCCCGGCCTTGCTTTCGACAACGCAATCTACTTTGCTGATTGGTTCCAAAAAAACGGGACTCAGCTTCAGGTGCTTGACTATAAGGGGATATTGTACCCTTTTATTCTGCAGCTCAGCCTCGTATTCACAGATACATTTCTTCTACTATTTCTAGTTCATTTGCTGTGTGCAGGGATTGTATTGTCGTTTTTTTATTATGAATTCGTCTCCAATAATAAAAAAGTTCGCTGGAAGTTTCTCGGACTTATACTTTTGCTTTTTTGTTTGCCCATAAATCTAGGGTTCTTAATTGTTGTGGAGCGCGAAACTCTATTCGCTTGGATCGGTGTTTTTGCTTTTCTGCAGTTTTATACGATCATTTTTTATAAAAGGTATTCGAGGGTAAGGATACTTTCTTTCATTCTTACTCTTACATTCGCAATCCTTTTACGGCCCGAGGGTCTTGCTTTTCCTGGGCTTATGTTTTGCCAGATTCTTTTGTTGGGAAAAAAATACTACTCAAAGGATTTATTAAAGTTGGGAATATTGGGATTAAGTTCGTTGCTAATTGCGGCGGTGACTTATTCAGTCTTCGATACGAAGATGCAGTCGAGGATTTCAAAAATAGAATACGGTATTTCTGTGAATTATAAGCTAAGACATTTGCTTTTTTTGTTGGTGGAAAGGCAAGCTCCGTTGACAGAGCAGGAATGTTCAATCATTCATCCTTTTTTTTCCTGTGAGAAAATATCCAAAGAATACGTAACGGATGAGCATCTTTATAATAAGGAGATTCGTTATGGTTTTTCGAAGGAAGAGGAAGGCAGGCTGCGGAACTTATTATTTGCCCAACTTATTGAGCACCCACGACTTATATTTAAGAGAGTGATTTCTGAATTTGCTAACACAATGGTGCAACCTGAGATGAAGCACAATCAATTTTTTAAACGTGAAAGCCCGTTTGACCCTCAGAAGCTCCAGTTAATAACGCTCATCAATGGATGGCTAAAGAAAGTGTCGATTGTATATATAAATTTTCTTCATGGGGTAGCTAACAATGTTTTTTTGCGTTTACTGCTTTTTACGTTTTTGGGTGCGGTAGTAATTTTTCTATCGTCTTTGCCGTGGAAGGTTTCCTTTCGATTTTTCTTCGTGCTTTGTCTTCCTTTGGCGGTAAATTTGCCTATCAGTTTTTTCTTGGTTCCCTCTTTTGAGGGAAAGTTTCGCTATCTTTATTTCTATTATTTGTATCTTCTGGTTTCGGCAATTTTCGTCTGGCGATTGCGATTCGAGCAAAAGTCTAGCAATCAAAAAAGTGCGTGAATATATTTATGGAAAAATGTTTGCATTCAGTTTGAGTGTGCGTTTTCTGCAAAAATCCATATTTTTCAAAGTGAGTTCAGTTGACGAATTTAGAGAGCGTTAAAAAATATCGTCTCTCGGGCTAGGCGCACTGGAGTCGCCTCCGTAAGCGTAATCTTTGAATGTGGTGTACTGACCCAACCAGGCGAGCTTCACTTCGCCGGTATTTCCGCTTCGGTGCTTTCCAATAATGAGTTCTGCTTCGTTCTGCAGTTCGGGATTGTCTTTGTCGCGATGGATGAACAAAACAATATCGGCATCTTGTTCGATGGCGCCAGATTCTCTCAAGTCTGAAAGCTGAGGTTTTTTCTTTTCTCGTCTTTCCACTTCACGACTGAGCTGTGAAGCCGCAATTACCGGCACAGCCAATTCTTTTGCTAGAGCTTTTAGACCCCTTGAGATCTCGGCAATCTCTTGCTCTCGGCTGCTGGCTCCCATTCTCGAACCAAGTCCGCGCATGAGCTGCAAGTAGTCCACAATCACAAGCCCTAGGCCGTGTTGACTTTGAATTCTTCGGCACCGACTTTTTAGTTCCAGAATGTTCAGCGCCGGAGTGTCGTCTAGGTAAAGGTTGGCGTTCTGCATTTCGCCAGCGGCCCTTTGTAGATGCTTCCAATCCGACTCTTGTAAGCGCGAGGCATTCTTCAATCGGTTAGAATCAACGCGAGCTTCCATGGACAGAAGCCTCATGGTGAGTTCGGCCTTGCTCATCTCCATGGAGAATACAGCCACGCTGGAACCTGATTGCATGGCCGCGTTCAGGGCTGTGTTCAGCATAAAGGAAGTTTTTCCCATTCCGGGTCTAGCAGCAATAATAATCAACTGGCCCGCATGCCAGCCCATGGTTTCGTGATCCAAATCACGAAATCCGCTGGGCACGCCAATGATTTTCGTATTTCGAGAGGCTGCCTCTTGGAGCTGGCCAAAAACTTCCAACATGGAATCAGAAAGTGACGAATAGCTCACTCGTTGACGATCGGAGGTGGCTTCTAGGACTTTTTTCTCAGTTTCCTCTTTGAAGGTCTGATGGTCTTCCACGCCGTCATAAGCTTTTGAGCTTTGTTCGGAGCAAACTTGAATGATTTTTCGTTCAGCTGCCTTTTCTTTTACGATCTGAGCGTAGGCCGCTAAGTTCGTGAGCGAATAATCTAAGCGAACAAGTTCCGCAATAAATGCAGGACCCCCCACTTTTTCGGAATTGCCTTGGGCTTCTAAAAGATTGTTTACGGTTACGGGATCCGCCGGTTGGCTTCTTTGGGCCAAATCAAAAATGGCCTGATAAATTTTCTGGTGAGCTTCTTTGTAAAAATCATCGGCCTTGAGTCCGATTTCATAAACGGAATCTAGCGCGCGATTGTCTAAAAGAATGCCCCCAAGCACATGCATTTCAGCATCGAGATTTTGTGGGGGAACTTTTTGAAATTGGAAAGCTTTGGAGGGGCCATTGGATGTTTTCTGGCCACTAAATTGGCCAAATGATTCCATACGAAAATCCATATTTCCCCCCCTTCTTGAGGAATAGAACTACCAGATTTCGCACTGCTCATGCCACAGGGGAATTGCAATTCTATGGAATAAAAGGAGAGTAAAATTGTTCCAAAAATAGAGCAGAAAAAATCATTGAACCATTGAAATGTACGAAAACAAAAACCGTCTCTCCCAAGCGGAAAAGACGGCCATTTTGTTCGATTATTCGAGAAAAATTATTCTACGTCAGCTACTACGGAAAGATTCACTTCAGCAATGATTCCTTCCATCAAGCGCACGGGAATCTTAAAGGTTCCCAATTTTTTCAAGGAGCCACCCATTTCGATTTGTTTGCGATCTACAGTGAGACCTTTTTGAGCTAAAGCATCGGCCACGTCTTGGCTGGTGATGGATCCGAAAAGCTTTTGGTTTTCCCCAGACTTTCTGCGAATTACCAAAGACACAGCTTCAAGCTGAGCTTTTGCGGCTTCTTTTTCCGCGCGAATGGCAGCTAATTTTTTCTTCAAAGCGCGCTTTTGGTTTTCTACTTGGGCCACATTCTTTTCGTCGGCCTGTACAGCTAGACCTTTTGGAAGCAAAAAGTTCCGAAAGTATCCGGCGCTCACTTTTACGATTTCGCCGATACTTCCCAAGGTGCTCACATTGTCTTTTAAAATAACGTTCATGGCTCTTTTTCCTCTACTGGCGGCCCTTTTCGGGACCTAAAATTAAACCAAAAATCAAAAAATCCAAAACTCACGACCATGGGCCACAAAAATAAAATTCCCAAGGCGTATAGCACCACGCGGATGGGACCTCGTAGCCGCAGTGAATCTAGGAAGTAAGCTAGAATACTCATTCCTTGGAAAAAGTAAATGATAAGAATGGGTTTGATTGCATTTCTTGCAATCTGCGAATAGGGCTCGATTTCAAAGACAAAAAAGGCTCCGCAGAGGAGGGCCGGCCATACGAGCCAATCCGGAGTTTTCCATTTGCGAAGAAAATCTCGGTTGATTCCTGTGCGTCTTAGAAAACCCTTCGGATTCCAACGAATTAGGGTCACACAGGGCAAAATACAGAGAAGCAATAAGGCCCCCAAAAGAAAGCCTGGTAGCTCTTGGAAGATCTCTTGAGGGGAATTTTTCAAGCGTTCTAGTTCTTCTTTCGTTTCTTGGGGAATCTCTTCTGGGTTTCTAGAGAGAAGCAATTCAGATGTGGTCACCACTTGGGATTCAATGGCCTGCTTGGCCGCCGGCCAAAGATCGATCCCTTGAGACTTGGTGAATCCCAAAGCCAAAAGCCCACTGAAAAGAATAGCGGCAAGGGCGCCGCCCACGGCGAGTTCTGGTCCTTTTTTTCGCTGTAAGAGTTCTCCCAAAATAATGGCGGGAAGGGCGGCAAACACGAAAAATCCCACGGCTCCCCAACCGCCTTTTACGATGGCCGATAGAGATGCCCCCAAAACGGTGGCCACCACTACCCAAATTCGACCTTTTTTTGCGTCCGGCTCACCGGAATGCAAATACAAAAGAGGCAAGGGCGCCAACAAACTAAAGGCGTAGGAAAGAAAAAATAAAGGCCCTAAGAGACAGAGGGCCAAAGAAAAGGCCCATGAGCCGGGCCTTTTCGTGTAGGGCGATGGAGAATCCAAGGGAGACTCCTAATTAAGCGTCAATGCCTTCCATTCCTTCTTCCACAGGCTTTTTCACGCGCTTCATGGGAGAAGGTTTCTTAACGAGCTCCAAATCGTCTTCTTTCGACAAGTTCAAGCTCAAGAAACGAATTACGTTTTCGTTGATTCGGAAATTTCGCTCTAATTCGGCTACCGTCTCGGTATTGCCCAAGAAGCCAAAATACAAATAGCGACCGCGAGACTCTTTTTGAATGTCGAACGACATTCTGCGAGTGCCCCAGTCTTCAAAGTTCGCCAATTGACCTTGGTGGGCTTGGATGATTCCTTCCACTTTGGACTTCAATGCTTGCACTTGATCTTCGGAAGTGCCGGCTTTGGCGATTACTGTAGTTTCGTAGCTAGGCATAAAAATAATCCTTTCAAAATTCGATAGAGGGTTTGCTTACCACAGACCCGGGAAATTTGAAAAGAGGAAAAACCTGAACTTTCCTGGGGGGGAATTGAATAAGTCAGGGAAATCGAATAGCTTTTTTGCATGAAACAAGCATTTTCGACCCTGATCCTAGCTGCCGGGAAAGGCACTCGGATGAAAAGCGACCTTCCCAAAGTTTTGCACCGCGCCTGTGGCCGAAGTCTTCTGGAACACGCGATTTTAGCGGCTCAAGGGGCTGGAGCTAGGCGACACATCGTAGTGGTGGGGCACGGCGGAAACCTGGTGATCGACGAGCTTCAGCAAAAAGGCATAGCCTTCGAGCCAGCCTGGCAGAAAGAACAAAAAGGTACGGGCCACGCAGCCCTTCAGGCCGTGGACTTTTTAGAGGACGGCGAAGACGTATTGATTTTGAATGGGGATGGACCTCTTTTGCAGGCGGACTCTTTACGAAACTTTCATGAACACCACCAAAAAACGAAATCGGCCATTTCTTTGGGCGTGATGGAGTTGGAAGAGCCCTTTGGCTATGGCCGAGTGGTGCTCAAACAAAAACAATTGCAAAAAATTGTGGAAGAAAAGGAAGCCACGGAAAAAGAGAAGAAGATTTCCCTCGTCAATGGCGGATTGTATTTTATCCAAGGAAAACTTCTAAAGACCTTATTAAAGGGTCTCAAGCCCAGCGCAAAAACCGGAGAAATGTACCTAACGGACATTATGGAACTGGCCCGTCGATCAAAAAAGAAGCTTTCTGTTTTTGCATTCTCCAGTGAAGAACTCAGTGGCGTAAACGATATGGCCCAGCTTAATGAAGTGGAAGTGGTGTTGCGAAAGCGACTGTTTTCCCAATGGATGAAAGCTGGCGTTCGGATGGATGCTCCGCAAACTGTATTGGCCGATTGCACGGTGCAGGTGGCGGAAGGGGTTCGCATTGGAGCCGGGGTAGTTCTTGAAGGGAATACAAAAATTGGGGCCCGCTCAAAAATTGAGACCGGTTCGGTACTGAGAGATACCATCGTCCACCAAGAAGTTCACATCAAGGCTTACTGTTATTTTGATCAGTCGGAGATTCATGCCTCGGCCACTGTTGGTCCCTTTGCTCATTTACGTCCGGGCAGTGTGTTAGGTGAAGACACAAAAGTGGGCAATTTTGTAGAAATAAAAAAAACGAATCTAGGAAAAGGATCCAAAGTGAGTCACCTTTCCTATTTGGGGGATGCAGAAGTTGGTGAAGAGGTGAACATCGGTTGTGGCTTCATCGCTTGCAATTACGATGGAGTGAACAAACACAAAACCATCATAGAAGATGGTGCTTTTGTAGGCAGCGATGTACAGGCTGTGGCTCCAGTGACGCTTGGGAAAAATTCCTACGTTGCCACAGGAACCACTGTTACTAGAAATGTTCCAGACGGAGCCTTGGCTATTGCCAGAACGAAGCAGGAAAACAAAGAAGGGTATGCCGACAAGTTGCGAGCTCGCATGCTCGCCATGAAAAAGAGTAAAGGATAATTTTATGTGCGGAATCGTTGGATACGTGGGAGAGCGGGGAGCCCAAGACTTAATTTATAAAGGTTTGGCTAGACTAGAATACCGTGGCTATGACTCTGCGGGAATTGCTGCTCTAAAAAAAGAGGGTGAAGCCTTCACCACAAAAGTGATCAAAGCTCCTGGCAAATTAAAGGAACTAAAACAATATTGGGGGCAAATCGATTTTCCTTCGACCTACGCCATTGGTCACACTCGATGGGCCACTCATGGAGAAGCAAATCAAGTAAACGCCCATCCTCACCGCGCAGAATCGATCACTTTGGTGCACAATGGAATCATTGAAAATCACCACGAAATTCGAGAGCAACTTCTAAAGCAAGGGGTGAAGCTTCATTCGGAAACGGATTCTGAACTTTTTGGTCACTTGGTTTTGGCGGAAAGAAAAAAAGGACTAGGCCTTCTAGAAGCCGTTCGATTGGCATTTTCTCAGATCCACGGAGCCTCGGCCTTTGTGGTGATGGACGAAAAACTTCCGGGAACCATGGTGGTGGCACGAAATGGATCTCCATTGGTGGTGGGACTTGGTAAGGGTGAAAACTTTGTGGCCAGCGATGTGCCCGCCATTTTGGACAGCACTCGGACGATTTATTATTTAGAAGACAACGAACTAGCGGAAATCACCAAACAAGCCGTAAAAGTGATCGATAGAAATGGAAAAACCGTTTCGTTCCGAACGGTGGAAATCGATTGGGATTTAGATTCCATCGATAAACAGGGATATCCCCACTATATGCTCAAAGAGATTCTGGAGCAGCCCCGGGCTCTTTCCGACACCCTTAGTGCTTGGTTAGATTTGGCCCATGGAAAGTTTCGCTTAGACTCTGCTGTACATTCCAAACGATCTTCCGGTGATGCCAAAATAATTCGCCACGAAGATCTTATCGAGGCCTTTTCCAAAGCAACTATGGTGAACATTGTGGCCTGTGGAACGGCCGCTCATGCGGGATTCTATGGAGCCCAGATTTTAGAAAAATGGGCCAAAATTCCTACTCGTGCAGAACTTGCCAGTGAATTTCGGTATCGCGAGCCCGTGCTAAGAAATACGGATGTGGGGCTGGTGGTGAGTCAAAGTGGAGAGACGGCAGATACTCTTGCTGCTGTAAAACTGATGAAACAAAATGGCATGAAAGTATTTGCCATTTGTAACGTGCGAGATTCTTCCATTCCTAGGGAATGCGATGCCGTATTCTATACCAACGCTGGAATCGAAGTGGGTGTGGCCAGCACGAAAGCCTTTACCACCCAAATGGCCTTGTTTTCCGTATTGGCCGGTGCCTTATCTTCGGCGAAAGGTGAAATCAGCGCGGACCAAGAAAAAGTTTGGGTGGAATGTTTGGGGCATTTGCCTGAGGTGACTCGTCACTATTTAGAAGACTATTCTTCGGTGCAAAAAATCGCGCAAAAGTATGCCACAAAAAAAGGGTTTCTATTCTTAGGTAGGGGAGTGTACTTCCCAGTGGCCTTAGAAGGCGCCCTAAAATTAAAAGAGATCGCCTATGTTCATGCGGAAGGATATTCCGCTGGAGAGTTAAAGCACGGACCCATTGCAATGGTGGAACCGGATATGTTGGTCTTGGCCATTGCCCCTCAAGGGGAAGGTCTTTTGCACTCAAAATCCGTGAGCAATATCGAAGAAGTAAAGGCAAGAAAAGGCACCTTGCTCAGTTTAGGTGCCGAGAAAGATGCTCAATTGCAAAAAATTTCGGAAACCTATCTCAAAGTGCCCTCCTTGTCCTTCCCTGATTTGTTGCCGATTTTGGCGACGCTGCCGCTACAACTATTTTCCTATTATATGGCGGTGGAAAAAGGCACCGAAGTAGATCAGCCTAGAAACTTGGCCAAGAGTGTGACCGTAGAGTGATGGTCGTTTGGATCTTATCCGTATTTGTAGGGTTAGTAGCTGGAGTGGCGGTGCCGGCTTCGTGGTGGCTTCTACAAAAGTCTGGAGACTGGATTGGGAAAATGGAGGCCGATACCTGGCCCATGCATTTGGTGATCGGCCTGCCTCTTGGAACCGCAGTAGTGATTCTATTGTTGATGGTAGGTCTCCGTGGATTTCGGTCGGCCGATGCTTTTACTTACTTCATTTCCGATCTTCATTTTCAAGACGGAAGACGAAAAGGTAGATATTCCTTCGTTCATTCCCTTTCGAATTTGATTTTTGTGATGGGTCAAGCCGTGGTGGGAATTGAAGGTTTTTGCATGGAAGCCTTGAGTTCACTTGGGTCTTGGTTGGCGCAAACCTTTCGACTTTCTACTCATCAAGTGCGTACTCTTGCGGGCTGTGGCGCCACAGCCTCCATTGCCGCAGTTCTTGGGCAACCCATGACAGCTTTTATCTTTGTAGTGGAACTTCTCTATGGGTGGGGAACGAGTTCCTTTGCCGTGGGAATGTTTGCCATTGCAGCCTTTACGGCGGCCAGCGTTTCGCAAAGTTTATCCAACGGAATATTGCGTACAGGTCTTGAAGCAGATGCTGGTCTTTCCATCACTTTACAAACGGAAAGTTTTTATCTTTCTCCCTTTGCGGCCATTTGTTGTGTGGTGGGATTTAGTTTGGTTTGCGGTGTTCTGGCGGCATTTTCCATTTCGGTTCATAAAAAGACCGATCAAGAACTCCACGGTCTTTTTGTAGAGAAGAAGGGAGTGGATGTGGCGCCCGGGCCCTTTGCCTTTCGAATCCTTTTGTGGGCCTTGCTGACGGGCGTAGTGATGGTGAAGTTTCCTCTTGTTCTTGGAACCGGAGAACTCTTACTCAATGAAGCACTCTCTCAGGGCACTCTGTTTCAATACATAGCTATTGCCTTTCTTTTGAGAATTCTTATGGGGGCCGTGGGCTATTCGGTTTTGGGCGGAATGGGTATGATTTTACCCACCTTGATTGCAGGAAGTTTGATCGGTGCTGCGGCCTTTTCGTTGGCTCCGAATTTACTAGAGCTAAGTGGAGGCACTTTGGCTCTTCTTGCCATGGGTGGTTTTTTCTCGGCTTCCTTTGGCACTCCGGTGGCGGCCACGGCCTTGGTGTTTAGCTATTCCAGCGGACTCATGACCGATAACGCTCTTTTTCTCATGACGGCTATATTGATTAATTTCTGTTCTCATTTTCTTTGTGGCCGTCTGCAATCGGATCGACTGGCCACCATGGGATTGTATCGACATGGCATCCGATTCCGAAATGGCATGTGCTACAACACTCTCTCTAGCATACAAGTAAAAGACGCCATGATTACTTACCTCAGCCCAGTTTCTTACGGGTCCTCCATGGGAGAGGCCTATCGCAAGTTGATGAGCTCAAAATTTTCTGTCTTGCCCGTAGTCACAGAGCAAGGAAAGCTAAAGGGCATGATTTCTCTTTCCGATTTTTATGGCCTAGATACCTGGAAAAAATTGGGAGAAAATTCTCAAGTCCACTCCTTGGTGGGTGTGGAAGAGCTAGTGAAAATCGCTAGAGTAAAACTGTTGCCCGAAATGAACTTAGAATCCGCATTGGAAAAAATGAGTGACGAAGAGATGGCCCCCGTTTGTGAATCTGACGGACAGTATTTAGGTCTTTTGGTGAAGTCGGATCTAGTGAATCTTTACAATAAAGAAGTAGTGAAAAAAGCGTTCCGTCGAGCCTAAAGGTCATGAAGAGCGAGAAGACCGTGGCGCCTACGTCTATTTTTCATTTAAACTTCTGTGGATTTCGGCTTTCTTAAAACGGAAAAATCTATCGAACCTGAGATTTTCCCAAAATGCCGGCAAAATTTTCCTTTCCTTCGGGAAGGCGTTTCAGATTCTCAATTAAAGTAACGGCTCGATCTACTTTTTTATCAACGCCATGGAGCACGCTCACATAATGAATAATGTTTCTTTGTTTTCCGGGGCTAAGTTTTTGGAATCGTTTTTTTCCCTCTGGATCTTGTCGCAAAACTTCTTTTAGTTCAGCGGGCACGTCCATTCCGTATTTGCTGGTATCAAAACGAAGTAGTACAGAGATCGTACTCTCTCCAGAAAGTCCTAGGTCTTTCATGCGCTTTTTGGAAAGCATGATAAAGGCTATGCCTCCGCCCATGGGCATCAGACCGCAGGAAAACGAGGAATTTTCATTCACCTGACACTTTAGGCGCACCTTATATTTTCCCCCTAGGGCTTGAAACACTTTTTGGGGAAGCTGCAAATAATGCATATTCCAATCCTTCATTTTTTTGATTTTTGTGCGGAAGGAGAGACAGGTTTTGTCCGGGGCGGAGGAAACCTTAGCCTTTACAGAAGATTTCGTGTCTAGCTTTGCATTTGTGTTCGCAGCGCCAGACAAAGCTGTTTGCCTCGGCTTTTTCCGTAGGACTTTTTTTGAGCGTTTTGTGGATTTGTTCTTGGAATTTTTTGTTCGCCCTGGCATCCCCCTGGTTTATCGGAAAAAAGCAGAAAAATCCTGTCTAATGCATCTAGGCAAATGGAAAAAAATCTAGTTTGGCGAACGGATTAGCGTTACATTTTTGCACCCCATGCAAACCTATTTACAATCATTAAATGAACGTCAACGTGAGGCTGTAGAAGCCACCGAAGGGCCAGTTATTGTCTTGGCGGGAGCAGGATCTGGAAAAACAAAAACCTTGATCACCCGGGTGGCTCATTTGATCTACAAAGGTGTGGCACCCCATCAGATTTTAGCTGTTACCTTTACCAATAAGGCTGCCGCAGAAATGAAGCACCGAGTGCAAGCGGTGATGTCTCGTTCGGTGGAAGGGCGATGGGCAGAGCCTTGGATGGGTTTTTCCTCCTCTTTTCCGGAAGTCTCCACGTTTCACTCGTTTTGCGTAAAACTTTTGCGAGCAGAATCTCATCGTTTGGGCTTTCAACGGCCCTTCATGATTTACGATGACGATGATCAATTGTCTTTGTTGAAAAAAATCGTGGAAGACCTTGGGCAAGACAGCAAACAAGCCAAACGATTTAAAGGCGCAATTGATCAATTGAAGTGCCAAGCCCTGGGTCCAGAAGATGTGGATCCAAAGGATTTTTTTGGACCCTTCGGTGATCAATTGGTGAAAGTGTATTCTCGCTACCAAGAAAATTTGAAGGCGAACCACGCCTTTGATTTCGGCGATCTAATTGTGGAAGCCTATAAGTTGTTACGGAATCACAAAGATCTTTTGGAGAAATACCAAGATCGATTTCGTTACCTCATGGTGGATGAATACCAAGACACCAACAGAGCCCAATACTTGCTAGTGAATCTTTTGGCTGCGAAATACCGAAACATTTGTGTGGTGGGCGATGAGGACCAAAGTATTTATAAGTGGCGTGGCGCTGATATTCGAAATATTTTGGATTTTCAAAAAGACTATCCAGAAGCCCAAATGGTGAAGTTGGAACAAAATTATCGTTCCACTCAAAATATCATTAAAGCAGCCAGTGCCGTGATTCGTAATAATAAGGGTCGCTACGAAAAAACCTTGTGGACCGCCAACGAACCTGGCGAGAAAATTCGTTGGGTACAGCTACCCGATGAGAGGGCAGAGGCAGAGTTTGTTGGAAAAGAAATCCAAAAATATCTCAATCGTTTTCCAGAGTTTTCTTTCGCCGATGTGGCTGTATTTTATCGATCCCACGCTCAGTCGCGGGCCTTGGAAGAGGTGTTCCGTCGTCTTCGTATCTCTTATAAAATTGTGGGCGGAGTGGGCTTCTATGAACGACGGGAAATCAAAGATGTCTTGGCCTATTTGCGCGTATTGGTGAATCCCGACGATTCTGTAAGTTTATTAAGAATCATCAACGTTCCGGCCAGAGGCATTGGAAAAACCACTTTAGATAAAATCGAGACCTATGCATTCGAAAAGCGACTTTCTCTTTTCGCGGGGCTTCGAAAAATGTTGGAAGAGGGCGAGCTGCCTCCCAGCGCGAAAAAGAAGTTATTTGAATTTGTAAAACTTCTCGATTCTTTCCGTGAGTTGGCCAAACGTTCTCACGTGAGCAATGTGTATCACCATATTTTAGAAGCCACGGGTTACGTCAATGAGCTGAAGGCCGAAAATACCGACGAATCCAAGGCACGAATCCAGAACTTGGAAGAGTTCGATACGGTGATTCAGTTTTTTGAAGAAGAGGCCAAAACAAGAGGCCTTGGCCCAGAAGATGGGTTGCTACAAGGATTTTTGAATCAGGTTACCTTGGAAGCTTCTCTGCTGGAAAAGGACGAAGAAGAATCTCGCACCGGAGCGGTCTCCATGATGACCTTGCATTCCTCTAAAGGATTGGAATTTCCTTTGGTCTTTTTGGTGGGCTGTGAGGAAGGTATTTTTCCCTCTCGGCAAGCCATGGATGAAGAAGGTTTTGGCGAAGAAGGCATCGAAGAAGAGCGTAGGCTCTGTTACGTGGGTTTAACTCGTGCAAAACGGAAACTCTTTCTGACCAATGCGGCCATTCGTAGAATTTATGGCCAAGTGCAAGTGGCTTCTCCTTCGCGTTTTTTGTCAGAGATTCCGGCCGATTTATTGGAAGCGGAAATCATTCGAGGGGAATCCACATCTTCTCAGTTTGGCGTGCGAGCGCAGTGGGAGCGAGAGCGATCCAATTACAGTTGGAAAAAGTCGAATTCTCCCACCTCTTCCAGTGGAGATTCTAGGAAGTATGATTACGATGACGCTCAGCCTACCTATAAAGTGATGAGTGCAGAGACTGATGGGGAATCCATACGGGTTGGACAAAAAGTGAAACACGCGTCCTATGGATTAGGAACGGTAAAGTCTCTTGAAGGGTCTCCATCGGATAGAAAAGTGACTATCGAGTTTTCTGGTAGAATGCTGAAAAAGTTTTCGCTGAAACACGTACAACTGGAATCGGTGTAGAGGGTTTTGCCTTTTTTCGGTAGGCACTCTAATTATGCGATGCTTTTTATTGACGTTATTTTTTAGCCGCCACTTTGGGAGCGTTCAAACTCTTGAATCGCTGCCCTTAGGTATTGAGCTTGAGTGGAAGCCGATTCCATTTTTGTGAGAGCGTCTCGAAATTGCCCCACACTTCTTTCATTCAAAAATGGATAGATAGCCTCTGATGCCTGTTCAGAACTGAATTGTCCGCCGTGGGCAATAAAGTTGCTAAGGAAGGCCTGAATTTTTTCTTCCTCAGGTGTTCCAAGGTAACGTTGAAATTCCTTCATGGATTGTTCTACCACAAGGGGGTTAGGGCTGTGTTCAATCCCTGAGAGGATGGACTGTAAGTTTTTTCCGCTGGGGGGAAGTTTTCCATAAATTTCTAGAGCTTTCGATTGCACATGTCCGTCTAAAATTTTCATAGCGTTTTCGGCAATCTTTTCTGCTTCTTTGGGAAAATTTGGATCCTCAGATTCTTTTAAGAATTCGTCTAACTGTTTGGCTAGGTCTTTGGCCACGGCGAAAGAGTAGGATCTGGGGTCCGTTTCGGGATAGTCACAATCGTTGCTAGACCAACAAAGTAAGGCAGCCTGAATGTTTTGGACTCGATCGGTTAGCGGCAATTTATTGCTTCCGGAAAGTGGTGATCCCGACGCATTTTTCTGGTTCAAGGGATCTGTACTAGAGGCAGTGATTCCTCTACCCTGTGATCCATTTTGAGGAAGAGAAGAGGAGTTCTCTTCCTTCCTTACATCATGGGACGGAGAAGAATTCTTTTCTTGGATCAAGGGAAAAGAAATGCCCAAGCCCAGCAACACTACAAATGTGAAGAGCCCAACAAAGAATCTCAAGGCAATCTCCTTGTCCAGCTAGTCGTTGTGGGTTGAGGTAACAAAATTCCAGAGTAGAGGTAGCCTTTTTTCCCGTTCACCGTAACCAAATAGTACAGATGGTTCTCGGCACCTTGGATCACGTAATCTTCCACCACCAAACGTAGTCCCCGTCTTGCATTGAACAAGAGCCTGCCTCCCGGTGTGGAGCGTAAGTTAATTCCCGATGGATTCACGATTTCCAAACTTTCTCCCACTCTTGCTACCAAGGATGGAAGTGGGGAGGATCGGTTCGATAGAATAGCCCAATTTTGAAAGGTGGTGGAGTTACCCGCATAGATGAAACCTATTTTCCCATCTACGGAGAATTTGTAATAGCGATCCTTGGTGAAATTTCGGATTTCGAAATCTAAAACCTCGGCCACTTCACCGGCCCGCAGAGCTCCCACTTGGCCACCTCCAGGCGTGGCTCGAAACAGAATGGCTTGTTGTAGCTCCGCAAACGATCCCACTTTTAAGAGGGATGGATCGAAAGTCTTACAAACCGAGTGTCTATCTGCGCTTTCTTTTGGGTATTGGCTTAAAACAGAGTCAGCCACCAGAGTTCCTTCGAGATTCGAAAAATTGCTAAGCGATTTCAAACAAACCCGGTCTCGAAAGGGAAGGCAACGAAGCTTTCCTTGCAAGAGCACACAACTTTCCCCGTTCGAGGATCGGTACAGCTGATTGGCTTGCAACGTTGGATCAGGAACAGGATTTCCCGGGGCCGGGCAGTTTTCTCGCTTTTCGATCAAACAAGGAACGTTAATTGGTGCCGGCTTTTGAAAGTTCGAAACATAGGTGCGCCACGATTTGCTTTTTAGCTTATCGAAAAATCCCTTGTCGTTATGGGCCCAACGGTCATTGGGATTGGTCCAGCGACAAATTCTCGAAGGCCCACCGTTATAGGCAGCCCATGAGGCACGAATTCTAGCTTCCCAATTGGTGGCAGATCTTACGCAGGATTGAGAAGGGGCTCGCTCCCAGTTCATGAAAAATTCATCCATGGAATAGGTCATGTTTCCCAAGAGGTTCCAGCCTAAGCCTCGTTGCACAGCTGGGAAGTGATGACGATCATCCACTTGCATCAATCCATGACCGTGGCCAAAATCTCCACGCATCATTTTGATTTTTTGGTCGCTGGGGATTCGGTAGTGGGTCCAAAAGGTTTCTTGCGAGGCAGTGGTGAGAATCCCTAACTTAAAGGCTTCCACTTCATCGATGGAGGCGTTGGGCTTTCGTTTTTTTATGTAATATTCAGCGGCGTCACGAATGACTGCGTGGAGGTCATCCATATAACGTTTACGTTCGGCCACTCGTTCTTTTGCGTCTAAAAAAATAAGAGGGGTATAGGAATCTCGAACCACTTGGTCTGAGCCAAACTGATTCGCATCACAACCATTAGGAGCCCGACCAAAGGCCCATTCACCGCCCACTTTTCCTGTGCATTTGTAAAAGTCGGGGGTGGGATTTACGGCCTTGGCGGGAAGAGTGAGTCCAAAGGCAAATGCTAGAGTGAAACTACCCAAAAGAACGGAACGGAAAATGAAATGTTTCATACTAAGCCATCGGCAGCCAGGTAGAGGAACCTGAACGATGAAAGAAGAAGTTAGATGGTTCCTGAGGAAGTTAGTTTGGTGAAAGGGATGCTGGAATTGCGGGAAGGGAACCGGTCTCCGGTATAACCAAAAAAATTTTCACTTGCTGCTCTCTCCTGCGGCAGAATGATGCGCCCGGCTAGAGGTAAATCTTCATTGCTCAAAGGGGGATAGGGGCGGTATCGTATTTTCTCTATGAAAAACATGAAAGAAACTACACAGAAGATCGCCTTCTTATCTCGACTAAAACTCTCCGATCAAGAAACGGAACAATACGCCCAGGAGCTGGGAAAAATTTTGGATTTCGTGGCTCAGCTGAGCGAAGTGAACACCCAAGGAATTGAGCCCGTGGTTCACGGCATTCCCTTGGATCCGCACTTTCGCGAAGATAAAGCCATTCAGCTTTCTGAAGAAGAAACCAAACGTATTTTACAGTGTTCGGAGCAATCTATTTACGATCAGTTCCGCGTGCCTCAAGTATTGGGAGGTGAAGGATGAAATTTCCACGACACCAATTCAAAAAAGCCTGGCAGTGGCGTGAGGCCTTGGCCAAAAAAGAAATTTCTGTGGACGAGCTCGCCAAAGAATATCGCCAGCGCGCCAAAGCCGACACCACCAATGCCTTTCTCACTTTGATGGATGAGGCTACCACTGCCTATGGTGGAAAAAGTGCCGTGGAAGGAATTCCTTTGGCGCTAAAAGATAACCTCACCACTCTTGGCGTGAAGACCACCTGCGGATCCAAAATTTTGAGCAACTATCATCCGCCTTACGATGCCTCTGTGGTGAAAAAGTTAAGAGACCTTGGCTCCGTATTTGTGGGCAAATGCAATATGGACGAATTTGCCATGGGATCCTCCAATGAAAATTCGGCCTATGGTCCTGTGAAACTTCCCCAAGATCCTGCTCGCGTTCCCGGTGGAAGTTCCGGAGGATCGGCGGCGGCCGTGGCGGCCAATTGTGCCGTTTGGTCTTTGGGCTCCGATACCGGTGGATCCGTCAGGCAGCCAGCGAGCTTTTGCGGCTTAGTGGGAATGAAACCCACCTATGGTCGCGTAAGTCGTTATGGACTAGTGGCCTTTGCTTCCTCCTTAGATCAAGTGAGTCCTTTTTCCCTAGATGCCCAAGACGGAGCAGATTTGCTGGAAGCCATTTCCGGTTACGATCTTTGGGATTCCACTTCTCAAGATCGACCGGTGCCTAGCATGGGCAAAGCCGTGGCGGAGATTCGCACCCATGCTCAAGCGAGAAAAGACTTTGTAAAAAATCTTCGCGTGGGAGTTCCAAAAGAATTTTTCGCTGAAGGATTAAATGCCGACGTTCGTAAGGCTGTGGACAGCGCCCTAGATGCTTTGCGAGCCGCCGGAGCCAAAGTGGTACCCGTAAGTTTGCCCCATTCGAAATACGCCTTGGCAGTGTATTATGTGGTGGCCGTATCGGAGGCCAGCGCCAACCTAGCGCGCTTTGATGGTGTGCGCTTCGGCCCAAGAGTATTGCCCAATGGTCCGCAAACTTCCTTGGAAGAAATGTATATGGCCACGCGGGGAGAATTGTTTGGCAAAGAAGTGAAGCGAAGAATTTTGTTGGGCACTTTTACGCTTTCTTCTGGTTATTACGATGCTTATTACCAAAAGGCTTGTCAGGTGCGAAACCTCATTGGCCAAGACTTTGCCAAATGCTTTCAAGAAGTGGATGTGATTGTGGGACCCACCACTCCTTCCGTTTCTTTCGAGCGAGGTTCCAAAACCAACGATCCGCTATCGATGTATCTTTCCGATATTTACACCGTACCAGTGAACTTGGCAGGAATCCCCGCCGTATCCATGCCCTACGGCACAGGAGAAAAAGGCTTGCCCGTGGGATTACAATTCATCGCACCTCCTTGGCAGGAAGAGCGGCTTCTTAAAACCGTAGCTGCCATGGAAGTATTGCACGACGAAGGGAAGGCGTAATCATGGCACAACCAATTTACAACGGATTTGAAACGGTGATCGGATTGGAAGTGCATGCCCAGCTCGCCACGCACTCCAAGTTATTTTCTAGTTCGCCCAACCAATTTGGTGTGGCCCCGAACCGCAACATCAACCCCGTTTGCACGGCCCAACCGGGCGCTCTTCCTGTGCTTAACAGACAGGCCATTGAGTTTGCTATTCGCGCAGGACTTGCCACCAATTGTAAGATTCGCGAAGTCAGTGTGTTTTCGCGGAAAAATTATTTTTATCCCGATTTGCCTAAAGGCTATCAGATTTCCCAATTCGACAAACCCCTCTGCGAAAAGGGTTGGTTAGATATCGAATTTGAAAATGATCCTGGAGTGAGAGAATCGAAACGCATTGGCATCACTCGAATTCACGTGGAAGAAGACGCCGGAAAAAGCCAGCACATGGCGGGATTTTCCTTGGTGGATCTGAACCGCGCCGGCACTCCGCTGATCGAGATCGTTTCGGAGCCCGATTTCCGCTCGCCCTTCGAGGCTGCGGCCTACTTAAGAAAACTGCGGGCTATTCTGCAGTATATCGATGTCTGCGACGGCAATATGCAAGAAGGAAACTTTCGCTGCGATGCGAACGTATCGGTGCGCCGAGTGGGAGAAACCAAACTGGGCACCCGCGCCGAATTGAAAAATCTCAACTCTTTCCGCTTTGTGGAAAAAGCCATCGAATACGAAATTCACCGACAGATCGCGGTGATCAATAGTGGTGGACGAATCGTACAAGAAACCCGTCTCTATGATTCTGCTAAAAACGTGACCCAAAGCATGCGAAGCAAAGAGGAAGCCCACGATTATCGTTACTTCCCGGAACCTGATTTGCCGCCTTTGGTGGTTTCGCCAAAATGGGTGGAAACGGTGAAATCGCAGTTGCCCGAGCTTCCCGACGAAAAAGCCTTGCGCTTGGTGAAGGAACTTGGTTTGCCGGAATACGATGCCAAAGTAATCACCTCTTCAAAGGCGCTGGCGGCCTTTTATGAAGAAGCCAACGCCCATTCCATGGATGAGCCAAAACTCGTTTCCAACTGGTTGATGACAGAAGTGTTGCGCAAGTTGAAAGAGAGTGAAAAAGAGATTGAAGACTGTCCTTTTCCTGCCAAACATCTAGGTGCCTTGGTGGCTTTGATCAAAAAAGGGGAGATTTCTTCCAAAATCGCCAAAACCGTTTTTGAAGAGATGTGGGAAAGCGGCAAAGAGCCAGCCACCATTGTGAAAGAAAAAGGCTTGGTGCAGGTGTCTGATCCGTCGGCCATTGAAGCAGCGGTAAGAAAAATCATGCAAGCTGCGCCGGATAAAGTGGCAGAATACCGTAGCGGTAAAGAAAAACTCTTTGGCTTCTTTGTGGGACAAGTGATGAAAGAAACGCAAGGAAAGGGCAATCCCGCCATGATCAACGATGTGGTGAAAGCCTTTTTGACGGGGGAGAAACAATGAAAAAACTCGCATGGATTTTGGGTGGTTTGTTCATTGCCATGGTAGTGGCTTTGGTCAGTGTTCCGCTTTTTGTAAACGTGGATCAATACCGAGGAGTAATTACCGATGAGGTCAACAAACGAATCCAAGGGAAAGTGGAATTAGGTAAACTCCATCTCTCGCTTTGGGGCGCCATTAAAATTCATGCAGAGTCCATTGTGGTGAACGTGAATGGATTTCCCGATCCCATGGTGGATACGAAAAATTTCCATTTAGAAATTCCTTTTCTTTCCGTGCTTACCGGTGCGCCAAATGTCACTGCGGTTTTAGAACAACCCAAGATTTCCTTAGTAAAGGAAACCGATGGTCGCTTGAATGTTTTAGAGTTGGTGAAAAAGCCGAATACAGCCTCTCTTGAAGAACCGAACCATCATGCGCTGGCGATGTTAACGGGTGAAACCACCATCATCGAAGACCAAATCTCTCAAAATTCTTCGGCGCCAGAAAAGAAAAGTGAAAGCGGAAAAAAATTAGAAACCAAGGCCAAAGTTGGAGAGAAAAGTTCTGTCGATGATTCCAATGTGGCCGGTTCATCTAAGCCAAGCACGGAAACCGCCGCTGTGGATGATTCGCAGGAAAGCTCTGAAGCCACGTCTTCCATTAGCGGAACCACTTCTGCAGCTAGTGCCACAGATGCTTCTAATACTACTCAAGAACCCACCAAGGTTCCCTCCATTCTACAAGGCGCCACCCTGGGATTAAAAATTGAGCAGGGGAATTTGACCTATACCGATAAATTGGCAAAGGCAAATTACGCTGTGAATGGTTTAGAATTTTATGGTCAAAATTTGGGCCTAGGTTCCACCATGAAATTGCAAATGAAAGCTCCCGTAAAAGGGGAGCGGGCCGACGGAAAGTTTGAAGGTCCCGTTACTTTACAACTCGAGTTAACTCCTCTTTTGGTGGATCAAGTGGTGAAGTCTGTAAAGGGAGATGTGGACTTCGATGCCACCGGTCTTGCCATTCAGGTGCCAGGAAAATTGGAAAAACCTAGCGGTATGCCACTTACGGTTAAAGCTCGGTTTGATGGAGATGACAAAGAAACTCTTCTTAAGCAGTTCGACCTTCGCTTTCATGAGGCTCTATTGCACGCAAAGGGAAGGATTCTTACCAGTCCATTAAGCATGAAGGTGGATGTAAATAGTGATCCATTTTCTTTAAGTTCCATGAAGGACTTTGTTCCTTTATTGAAGGAATATGACCTCAAAGGTAAGTTCCAGATGAATGCCCTGGTGGACTATTCTTTAGAAAAGTTGAAGCTCTCTGGAGACCTAAAAGTTCAAGATGGATCTGTGACTTACGCGAAAATGCTAAAAGCTCCTGTTCAGTTTCATCTGCAAGCGGGATTTTCGGAAAATTCTCTAAATATCACTAGAGCCAACGTAGCTGCACCAGATACGGATTTGCAGATTTTGGGCAATGTGAAAAACTTTTTTGCTCCTCAGTTTTCGGTTTCCATTTCTGGAAGAAGCTTAAATGTGGATAAACTTTTGGTTCTTCCTAGTGGCGAGGCTCAGGCCACCGCTAATTCAAATACTAACGCAGGAAACTTTTCCTGGCTCATTTCTACAGCCCACGCTCAAGAGAAAAAGGGGGGGAATCCCGTCTTAGCATTGTCGGCAAATCCTATGATTGCGGGGGCGAGCGGTGTGATGAATGCCCAGATTGCCAAGGTCGTGGCCTATGGAAGTACTTTTGAAAATGCTCTTCTAAAAGCTCAACTACAAAGCCTCCAACTGAAAATTTCAGAAGCTAGTGTTCGAATCTTTGGCGGGCAAATTAAGTCCGATGGTGATTTTGATTTGAGAAACCCAGCCCTGAAATATTCCAGCAGAGGGAATGCTTCAAATATTTCCGCGAAAGAGGCGTTAAAAACGTATTTCCCCAAATTCCAAAATACGTTTGAAGGAACGATGCGAGCGGACTGGAATCTTGGGGGGAGTCTTTACCCTGAGTCACTTCGTCTGAAGACTTTAAAAGGGAAAGCGAAAATTGTGGCCACCGATGGAGCTTTGAAATCCGTAGATTTTCAGTCTCAGATCAATTCCATGATGCAAAAAGTTCCTTTCCTAAAAGATAAAAAGCCCATTGAAATTGACGATGGTTTTAAATCCATGATGGCAGATCTCAACTTCGAGGGTGGAGTCATCAAGGCTGAACCCATTGAAGTGCAGCCAAGAAATAAGGGATTTGTGGTGAAAGGAAAATCCAGCATTCTTGAGTCGTTAGAACAAGAAAGCTTTTTAGACATTTACGATCCTCAAGGGAGATTACCGAAGGAGTTTCAATCGAAGGCCGGTAAGCCCGCCATTGCGCTTCGTTTGTATGGTCCCATCAGTGCCCCGAAAACGGATTATGAATACACCATCAAAAAATTAGCCTCCGGAGCTGGAGCCAACGTAGCCAAAGATGCCGCTGGGAAACTGTTAGACAAGGTTTTAGGGGGCGGCGGATCAGGGCAACAAGGCGGGCAGGGTGGTGGATCTGGTGACGCCTTGAAAGACGCAGCCGATAAGCTAAAACAAAAATTCAAGTTGTTCCGATGAAGCTGCGCGCAGGAATTGATATTGGCACCAATACGATTCTACTTTTAGTGGCTAAAGTGGAAGGCTCGAAAATAGAAGTGGTGGAAGATCACGTTCGTGTGGTTCGCTTAGGCCAAGGGGTGGATAAAAATAAGGCCTTTCATCCAGAAGCTTTAGAAAGAGCCAGAGCCTGCTTCGCCGATTATCGTAAGATTCTTGATCAGTATCCTGGCATTGAAATTCGAGCCCTTGCTACTTCTGGTTCTCGTGATGCCAAAAACTCCTCCGAATTTTTTCAAGAGATTTTAAAGACGTATCAGATTCCGGTGCGTGTAATTTCTGGCGAAGAAGAGGCACAGGTGTCTTTTCGTGGAGCGCTGTCAGAAGGAATGAAAGAGGAAGAGGTGGCCGTTTTGGATATTGGGGGCGGCTCCTCTGAGATTGTGGGAAAAGAGGGTGGTTCTCTATTTCGATTTAGTTTTGATATGGGCTGCGTTCGTCTTTCTGAGCGATACCTAAAGCATGATCCAGCTCTTCCTTCGGAAACAAAGGTTCTTCAAGAATTCGTTCAATCTGAGTTGAAAAAGCAAAAAGGAATTTTGGAGAAAGTTCGCGGCAAACGTTTGATCGGAGTAGCAGGAACCGCCACGTATCTGGCTTCTTCATCGTTGGGTCTAGATCGATTTGATCCAAAAAAAGTGCACGGACACTGGGTTTCAAAATCTGATGTAAAAAAACTTTTGAAGTCTTTTTTGCCAATGACGGCAGAGCAGCGGTTAGGCATTGGCGGCATGGACAAAGGTAGGGCCGATGTGATCGTGGCGGGGGCGTATATTTTAGACGCAATTCTAGATGAAGTTGGCCTAGAGGGTTTTGAAGCTTCCGTGCAGGGCTTACGTTACGGAGCCGTATTGGGAGATATTTGATTTTGGAAAAGCCCAACCTAGAAAAAAATTCCCAGCTTTCCGGCGCCGGACTTCGAAAGGGGATGAGATTTTCGAAAGACGATTTTTCCTGCAATTTGGAAAATTGGAGCCTCTTATCTAAGTTGATTTCAAAAGAATCTCCCATCTCCTATCTAGAGTTGGGCGTTTTTGAGGGCAGGTCCTTGTTTTGGGTGATCGAAAACATATTTCATTCAGAAAAAGATTTTGCCGTAGCCGTAGATCGATTTCCCATTACGGAACAACGATCCACGCGAGAGATTTTTTTTCAGAATCTTGAGGCTTGTCCAAGAAAGAAGCAAGTGCGCATAATGGAAATGGATTTTCGCTCTGGCTTGATTCAGCTTGCGCAGGAAAATCGAAAGTTTGATTTTATCTATGAAGATGGAAGCCATATATCTTCAGAAACCATGGAAACTTTATGTTTGGCATGGCCACTCTTAAAGGAGAACGGGCTTTTAGTGATTGATGATTATGAGTGGAATCGCTCTCTTCCCTCAGAGTTCTCAAATTCATTTGCCATCGATGCATTTTTAAAAATGCATCGCCAGGAATTACAATTGATTCGCCAAGACCATCAAGTGGTTATAAAGAAAATACCGACGAAGCGATTTGATTTAGATTCCCTGGAAATAGGTGAATGGGTGTATCGTTGGCCAGATGGGGTTTTGTATCATTTTCAATTCGGAAAAGAGCTGACCCTAACACCTTCGGAAAAGCAAAAGATGGAGTCCATCTTCGCTTCGTCGAAATGGTCCGAGGCGAAAGATCGATTAGAGTTCGAATCCCTGATGCTCAAAGATATTGATCTAATGAGTTTTTTGGAACAAAAGAAGGCAAGTTTCGTAAAAAACTAGTTTCTTGAAAGACTAGTTTCCGTAGTTTCTTGCGAAAGCAGCTCTTTTTCCTCTTTCCAAGGCAGCCTTGGAGCTTTCTTCCATTTCGATGCGAAGATTACTCTCTAGTCTTTGTGCCAATCGAGGATCTTTTTTCCGAATGTTCCCCAAAATTTTCTCACGAAAAGAAGCATCCGATCTTTTTAGCATTTCCACCACGCTACCAAAACCATCAAACGGGATTCCTAAGTCTTTCATGCGTTCCCTTTCCTTTTTATATTTTCTTCAGCGTCCATATGTTGTTCGCGTAGGGTGCTGAGTTTTCTTTCACCCTGGGCACGCAGTTCCTCTGCCTGAATCCGATAGGTTTCTTGGGCTTGCTTTAGGTTTACTTCGGCCTGTTTTGATAAATTGTTCAAAGCGGTTTGCTGCCGCTCTTGGAGGTCTTTGAGTTTTCGATCGTATTCGTCTTGTTTCGCCGTGATCTCTACTTTGTAGGCAGAGTCGCTAGTTTTCATGTCCCTAGCATGTTTGTCCTCCAAGGCTTTTAGTTCGGCCTCTTGAGACTTCCTTAGTTCTCGGATTTTTCGAGAGTGTTCTTGCTGAAGACGATCAGCATCGGATTGTTGGGTGCTGCGCTGGGTGCTAGTGGTTTCCATTCCGTTCCTCCGGGCTTCCTGCCAAGGCGCGTTTCTTCTTTAATTATAGGACTAGGAGCGTTAGTTTGGAAAGGTGGAAATCAAAGTTTTAAAAGATGACCGATTAGACCGGTTTTTGCGGAACCAAAGGCTTTCTCCCTGGATGGGAAAGCGAGCCTGGGAAGAAGCTCTCTTGCGAGGGTGGGTAAAAAGAGGAACACAGATCCTAAAAAAACCAGGTACCGAGGTTCGAGTTGGTGATGTTCTTCTCGTGAACTTACCGCCTTTAGGGTTGTCTGGAGGTGAAGTGGAAGCGGACTTCCTGGGCGAAAAAGGGGGGCTGTATTTCTTTTCCAAGCCCGCCGGTGTGGACACCTATCCGCTTCTTCCTTTTGAACCTCCACAAACCTTTGCACATGGGGTGGCTGCCTACTTTCAGAATCAAAACATTCTTACCGTGGAAGAATTTGAAAATCTTGGCGAGCCCCCAGTTTTGGATGGCGGTTTGTTGCAGCGTTTAGATCGCCATACTTCAGGAATCGTGGCCTCTGCTTCCACGAAAGAGACGAAGAAAAAATATCGCGAGATCTTTTCTGGTGCCGTAGAGAAGGAGTATTTTGCTCTTACCTCCACTGTGCCGACGAACGGAGAGCATGGTTTCTCGTTCACTTCTTTGGAAGGGGAGACGGTAAAAGCGGAACTTTCAGAGCTATCGAGTAAGTCCGTAATTTTAAAAGTAAAGACATTGGCTCAATCGAAGGAATTGGCCTGGGTTTCCATAAAGACGAACCAAGGTCTTCGACATGTGGTGAGGGCTGGCATGGCTGCTCTTGGTTCTCCGCTAGTTGGAGATACGGTTTACGGCGGAAAGCCCTTGGCCGAGCATCATCAACTACATGCATTTTCTTTAAAGATTCCAGGACTTGGGGAAGTTTCCGCACCCATTGCTCGAAGCTTTCTGGATTGTGCAAAACAATTGGGTTTTAATGGAGTGGGATAAAAAATCGGGATGAAAGAAGTAGCCTTACCCTCTCTACAAGAAGTCTATTCAGCCATGGAGAATGCCTCCTTGGATCTGTACGGATTCGCCATGGTTTTACACGGCGGATTGTCGTGGTCTGCAGAACCGGATCTCTTGGATGTAATGTTATTGGGATTAGAGAATCATTGGTTCACCGAAAATGAAAAAAATCAGTTGAGCCATGAAGAGTTTCGAATCGAATTTTTTCGATCGCTTTGGCAAAAGTGTTTGGGGAAAACTCCCCAAGGGAAAATCGGAACCGACCTTCCCTTGGGGCATGAAAAAATGCTTTTTTACAAAATGCCACAGGTCTCAAGGGCTGCGGTGTATTTACGAACGAAAAAGAAGTTTTCCTACGCTTGGATTTCCATGATTCTTGGTGTTCCTGAAATCGTGTTAGAGGAAGAAGTGGAGCGTGGTCGCGAATTTCTTTTAGGTAGGCGCGTGAATATTCCTGCCTGGTCTGAGGAGGAGTTTTGAAGCTTCCGGATCGGAAAGATATTTTGGACTATGCGGAAGGTGCCAGCCAAGAAAAGGGCGTGCAGATGCAAATTTTGCATCTTTTGGCCTCCAGTTCTTTGATGAGAGAGCAATTGGCCGAACTAAAAAAAGATTTGTATGTGGTTGGAACCCAAGTTCCCGAATACCAGCCGGATGTGGCATTTGCTAGTGAACTTGCGAAACTCAGTCAAGCGTGGCTAAGGCTTTCTTACGAGCGAAAGTTTTCAGCAAAAAAATTCTATCGCTCCAAAGAGTTTTATCATTTGATGCTATTTCTCGCGGGATTGGCTCTTCTTGTGATTGGTTTTTTGGGCCTCAAGGTTTTGTCCTCTTAAGGCCCTTATCATCAACTCAAAAAATCTATTTATTCAGAATACACCGTATGAACGAGGGTAAAACTCTTTTTGCTCTGGGTATACAAGAGAACAAAGTGAGCATCTTGTCCGTCGCCGCCATGATAGGACCCACTCACGGATACCAAGTATAATTCGCAATTGTCTTTGGCCACACATCGATACAAATCAGACACTTCTTCCTTACTGAAAAAGTTTTCATAGGTATCTTTGTCTTTATAATAAGAATCTAGGTCGGATCTGCTCATCCAACGGGTACTGCTGGTTACGTCATCGAAATTTCTGATGTGATATCCCCTGCGAATTTCTTTTGCCTTAGATTCCATGAAGGAGTTCTGTTCGGCTATTGTCATAAAAATTTCATCGGGGCCGTTGGCCAATGAGAGTAGTGGCAGAAGAATCGTAAAGATAAAGTTCATAGGGAGCTCCTAAGTTGTTGTTGCCTGTTCTTTCGTTTCTGAGGGGCTTTTAGCAGTGATGTGCAAGAAAGGAAAATTAGAAAATCGTTTAAGACGGGGCAAATTTTCGTGGGGATATTGCTGGGGAAACGAAAGAGGAATAGAGGGCTGGAAAAGAAAAAAGAAAGGCTATTTTTCCCAAAGCAAGAATCTTCTATGGAGGGGAATATTCCTTTGGTGGAAAGGAATGAAAAGACGCCTTGGGAAAAACAGCCTTTTTCTTAGCCAATCGGTATTGGCTCTTACCCTTCAGGGTGCATGAGCAATGCCAAGATTTCTTATTCGGAATGTTTGCAAAAAGATTTCTGCAATTTGGCTATTTAACCACCTGAAAAATCGAGATTTTTTTAATTTCTAATCTCTTCTTACAGAAAAGTACTTCTGCGCCATTTCTTACCGTGATCGTATTTTCCCTTCTGATTTTCTTTCTTCTGGTTCCAGAATGGGAGTTGCTGTGTTGCATTAATTGAGTTGGATCGCAAGTGTGGTTGCGAAATGGAACCGCTTACAGCTCTCTTTTTTCGTCTCGGTGCAAATCGCCCCAGGAAATTTCCAGGAAAAATTTAGGTCGGAAACAGAAAGCCGTGGGTCAATTGAACGAAACGTTCTGGGTCTTCCACATTGCAGCAGTGTCCCCGTTGATCAAGGCGGAGCATTTTCCCTTGGGGAAGTTCCTTGGCCAACTGCTCTGATTTCTCAATGGGCAGAACGGCATCTAACTCTCCATGGGCCACCAGAATAGGAAGTTGAAGCTTGGAGAAGTCGAGAGAGGGGGCCGAGGCTAAAAAGTTCGGCACTCCTTCCCAAATGGCGGGTGCAACTTGAAAACAAGCATCCACAATGCGTTGGCGAAAGGTTTCGGAAAGATTTCCACCTTGAATGGTACTTAAGATAATTTGCCCAGCAAGATTTCTGTCTTTGCTCATTTGCAAAAAGGCCCCGCGCATTTCGGGTCCAAACTGAATGCCCTCAGGGTGAACTGGATCCAACATCACGGCTCGCTCAAATCGTTGAGGGGCTTTGGCCATGGCATGTAGACCAATGAGGCAACCGGTGGAATGTCCCACGAGGTTTCCTTTTTTCATGTTTATGTGATCCATGAGTTCGAGAGTGTCTTGGGCCAAGGTGTTGAGGTCTAGACCACCGACAAATTCTTTACTTTCTCCGCAGCCTCGCCACTCCGCTAAAATGAGTCTTCCTGAGCCTTTGGAAAAACTTTTCCAATATTCAATGCTGGGTTCCCACCAAAGGTTAGAGGCTAAATTTCCGTGCAAAAAGAGAGTGTCTCTCGGAACCACACCTTCGATCACTTGGTAGTGCTGACGAAACTGATTACGAGTAAAGAATGGCATTTCTATTCTCCTTAAGGTTGCGGAAGAGAAATGGTGGTGCTTCCAGAGCTGGCTTCAAACCGCCAACTGCTTCCTTCAAAAGTTTTGGCTTTTTTTAGCTCTGGATTTTTCAAAATTTCCATTGTCCAAGCGGCGGCAAAACCTGCAATGGCTTCTGGAATTTTATGTTCCGAATAGGAAATATTGATGCGACTGGCTCGTTTTGCTTTGGGCATTTGCTTCCAGAATTTATCCATCACCTCTTGAGGAATGTATTGGTCTTGATTCGCTACCATCAAATGAACAGAATTTTCTGGTAAATCTTTTACAAAAGCTTTGGCTTCGAATTTTCGAATTCCTTGTACCATGCGGAATACCGCTTCTAATTTGTACGGATTCTCGAGAACGGTGGGTTCCGCCGATGGATAGGTGGCATAGACGATTTGTTTTAAAAAGTAATCGTAGAGCTCGTCAAAAGAGGCGGGATTGTAAGGAAACATTGCGCGATTCAGGTGGATCTGAGTGCGAATCCAGCGATCTTGTGACTCTAGAGGTTCAGTGAAAGGGGCCATCAAAACGATTTCTCCCACTTTCTTTGGATGCTGAGCTGCATAGGCAAGAGCGATGCCACCACCATAAGAGAGTCCCACAAGATGGGGTTTTTGAATTTCCAATTCTTTCAAAACTTTCGCCAGAAGATCTACTTGTTTTTGGTATGGCACCGTTTGCAAGACAGGAAGTTTCCCCTCTAGCAAGGTTTTTCCCATGGCGTACATATCAAAACGCAGAATTCCTTTTTTGGAATCTAAATCCACCAAGGCGTTGGCAAAAGAATTCCAATCTCGTGTGGAATAGGTGAGACCATTGAGCAAAACGATGGTGGGTTCGCCATCGCTTGCTGGCTTGTGACGAACAAAGATTTTTTCTTCATCTATATTGAGAAAAAATTCGCGCTCGCTTCTACCCGCCAGGGCGGAGAGTGAAACAAGCATAGCAATCCCTACGAAAAGAAGTCCCCTCATCTTTTCCCCCTCGAAAAAGAAATTAAATGGTCAGAGCGCCATCCACGCTAATTACGGTGCCAGAAATGTAAGCGGCTTCATCGCTGGAAAGAAACAAGCAGGCGTTGGCGATATCAGCGGTTTTTCCCAGGCGCTGCATGGGCACCTTTGCGGCCATTTGTTGCAATACTTCCGGAGGCATTGCTTCCGTCATTTTGGTGGAAATGAAACCAGGAGCCACGGCATTCACGGTAAATCCGGATCTTGCAAATTCTCTAGCCCAAGTCTTCGTAAGGCCAATCACGCCGGCTTTTGCGGCAGCGTAGTTGGATTGACCAAAGTTTCCAAACAAACCAACAATGCTGGAAATATTAATAATTCGTTTCGAAGGGTTTTGAAATTTTTCAAAAACGCTTTTTGTCACATGAAACAAACCAGAAAGATTGGTGTCAATCACTGCGTCCCACTCTTCTGAGCTCATTTTTTTGAAGCTTTTGTCACGGGTGATTCCCGCGTTGTTGATGAGAATATCGAGGCTGGAGATTCCTTGAGCAGCCTCTAGACATGATTGCGGATTGCTTACGTCTACTTTTGCGAAGGTCACCTTGTCTTGGAAGGAAGACAATTCTTTTTTCGCCACGTCTAGAGCAGCGTCAGAATAGTCCCAAACCACAACTTTGGCGCCAGACTGCAAAAATGCGCGAGTGATTTCAAAGCCAATGCCCGCCGCGCCGCCGGTGACTAAAGCTGTTTTCCCAGAGAATTGATATTGAATATTCATGCTGGCTGGTATACCCGTCAGGTTTGCCTTCCGTCAAGGAACGGTTAGGATTCGTTTGGGGGAAATTATATGCGTAAAGTTTACATAGCTGGTGCCGGTCTTTATCATCCAGAAAAATTGGTGCCCAACTCCTACTTTAACGATCGATACAAAATGGATATCGATACGTTTCTTCGAGAGAAACGTAATATTTTTCAGCGTTATTACATGGATGAAAAGCAGACTACTAGTGATCTTATTGTGCCCGCTGTGGAACGCGCTCTTGCGGTGGCAGGAATCACAAAAGATGATGTGGATCTACTCATTGTTTCCACTGACACGCCGGATTATCTTTCTCCTTCCACTGCTTCTGTGGTGCAGCATAAAATGGCTCTTAAAAATGCGGGAACCTTTGATTTGAATTCTGCTTGCGCTGGGTTCGTGACTGCACTGGACATGGCAACCAAAACTCTTCAGGCCGATGAACAATATAGAAATATCGTGGTGGTGGGCGCCTACGGAATGAGTAAGTTCCTGAACTGGGATGATTATAAAATTGCTTCTCTCTTTGCCGATGGGGCAGGGGCCGTGGTGTTAAAATCGTCGCTGGAAAAAAACCAACCCGGAATTTTGGCTTCCAAGCTTTTCACTTTGGGCGAATTTCACGACTATATGGGAATCTACGCCGGTGGAACCTTTATGCCCGTGACTCAAGAGGTGATGGAAAGAAAAGACCATCAGCTTCGTTTCGCGAAAAAAATTCCTTTGGAAACGAACTCTACTCACTGGCCTCGCATGATTCGCACGGTGCTCGATAAATCCAATCGCAAATTGGAAGACGTGAAGTGTTTTTTCCTCACGCAAATCAACATTGGCACTATTCAAGAAACCATGAAGATTTTGAATCTCCCTGAAAGCATGAGTTACAACATCATGGATAAATATGGGTATACGGGTTCCGCCTGCATTCCCATGGCCATTGCCGATGCGGCCAACCATCACAAATTGAAAAAAGGAGATTTGGTGATGTTGGTAGGATCCGGTGGAGGAGTGTCCATGGCTGCCGTAGCTCTAGAGTGGGCCTACGACACATGATTTCTACGCCAGCCACAGAAAGTTCCGTGGAACTAGATTGGCTAAAGCGATGGGCCCAGTTGGCGCCTGATCGGCCCGCGTTGCGTTGCTCTGATAGTTGCAGATCATTTTCCTATCGTGAATTTTTTGAGCGATCCTCTTCTTTGGCGGCAGAGTTATCTCGTGATTACGCTCTAAAAAAGGGCGACCGAGTGGCCGTTCTGGCCACAAATGAACCCGAAACGTTCTTCTTATTTTTCGCTTTGCAACGAATCGGCGCTATTTTGGTGCCAGTGAACTATCGATACACGGCGAGGGAAGTGGATCATGTGCTTCAAGATTCTGGAGCCAAATTATTTTTCCACCAAAAAGAATTTACTTCTGTGGTTTCTGCTCTAGAAGTTCGCCCCTCTTTTGTGGAGACGTTTGAAAATTTGCAAAAGACTTTATTTTCGCTCCCGAAGGAGAATTTTGAATTTGCTGGGAAACCCCTGGATCCGGTGATGATTCTTTACACTTCAGGCACCACAGGTGCACCAAAGGGCGCTCTCATTCATCACGAAATGTTGTTTTGGAATTCGGTGAATACCGGATTGCGATTAGAGATTACGGGAAAAGATCGAACGCTTATTTTTCACCCTCTATTTCACACTTCTGGATGGAACGTTCTATCTACGCCTTTTTTTCATCATGGCGCCTGTGTTGTTTTAAAGAAGAAGTTTGAGCCCGCGGAAATTTTGCAACTTTGTGAATCGGAAAGACTCACCATTTTGTTTGGCGTGCCCACCATGATGGACCGCATGTGTAGGGCAGAAAATTTTCAGAGAGTAGATCTCGCCAGTGTTCGTTACGCCATCGTTGGCGGTGAACCCATGCCGGTGCCTTTGATTGAAACTTGGGCCAAGAAGGGTATTCCCGTTCGGCAGGGTTTCGGTCTTACGGAATTTGGGCCCAATGTATTTTCTCTTAACGAGCAAGATGCGGTGAGAAAAATGGGATCCATTGGATTTCCCAACTTTTATGTGGACGTTCGGGTCGTGGATCAAAATGGAATAGATCTATCCGCAGGTGAGGTAGGTGAACTCTTGCTTCGTGGGCCCATGTGTAGTTTAGGCTATTGGCAGAACGAAAAAGCCACGAAAGAATCTATTCAGAACGGCTGGTTTCATACTGGAGATCTCGTTAAGTTCGACGATGAAGGCTACTTTTATGTGGTCGGTCGGAAAAAAGAGATGTTTATTTCGGGTGCGGAAAACGTGTACCCCGCAGAAGTTGAAAAGTTTTTGCGAAGTCACAAAGAGATCAGAGAAGTGGCTATCATTGGTGTGAAAGATGCGGATTGGGGAGAAGTGGGAAAGTGTTTCTACGCCACGGAAAATGGACAACCCCTATCCGAAGAGGCCCTGAAACAGTTTTGTCGTCAGGGATTAGCCAAGTATAAGGTTCCAAAACACTTTGTTCATCTAAATGAACTTCCCAAAGGGGATTCCGGTAAGATCTTAAAAAAGGTCCTAATCGCCGAGAATTCTTAAATAAATTCATTTCGATCTCCGAAAAGTGACCATGGGTCTGTTCTTTCTTGTGGCAGTTTTCTTAGAGTTTGCGTGGAGCTCGTCAGCAGCGGAAACCGCTTTTCTCTGCGAGCAGTACTATTCGGGAATCACGCCCCATCGCTACAACAAAGAGGAGCGGATTTTACAGCGGCATTCTATTTTTTCTGGCATTCGAGATCGAGATAATACGATCTTCGTCGGTTTGGCCAAATACGCAAACTCTGGCACTCCCACACCTGCACAACTTTTTTTTGATTTAGAAAACGCCGCTCTCAAAGAACTAAACGATAAAGTTGTCCAAGATAAAGACTTTGTAACGGCTCTCACGAACTTACATAAAGATGTGGTTTGGCAGTCCATCTCTAGTGATCCAGAACTAAGAAAGTTACTGGTGGCGAAGTATTCTGATTTTAAATCTGTTCGACTGGCATTTTCCGTCGATAGTCCACAGTTGCGTGCAAAGCTTCAGGAGAAGCTTTCAGAAATTAATCGTAGGTACAAGGATTACGTGGCCTCGCTTTCGCTCAAAGAAGGGTGGCACGAAAAAGCCAAAGGTTTAGCTCTTGATGCTAGAAATTGGTATCACGGAGGAATGGGAAAAAGTCCCGACGAGGCTGGACTTGCCACTCGAAGTTCTCGATATTTTGAAGGTATCTCCACGGCTCGTACCTTTGAAGAAAGTAAAAAACTTTTAGAACAAGCTCGGTTCGATATTGCTAATTTTCAAGACTGGGCGGAAGGGAAATTTCGTTCCGTGGCTGGTTTTTTGATTCCCACCGCTGGCGGAAGAAAAGTTTTAAGTGCAGAGGCCATTGAAGCCATTCGAAAGATTCAACCGAAGGATCAATCTCCTATAGAAATTCAACTGGCCATTCAAAAAGTTATCTGGGATCGATTTAGGGTGAAAGTATCTCCCGAAGAGGCATTGAGACTTCGGGATGGACTGAATCAAGCGGATCGATTTTCGCCGGGACTCCTCTTAGAAGAACGTGTGGTCATTGATATGGGGCAACCATCTGCCGAGGTGTTATCGGCAGATTTCAAAGGACAAAACGCACGAAACCTTGAAGAGACCTTAAAGGCGCTATCTGATTCGCGGGGAAATTCCCTAGAAGAGGCGGTAAAAAAAGTTCGATGGGGAGAAGAACAAGCCACGAAAAGTTTAGAGGAAAGAAAGAGCCGTTTCCAAAAGGTTTTAGGGCAACTTTTTCCTGGTGTGAAGGCTAGTTTTTCTGGAGATGATGGAATGGCTTTCTTGCCTCGCCCCCTCACGGAATCTGAACGAAAAGCATTCAGCGAACAATGGCAGGCCAGCGGGGGCAAAGCGGAAGATATTCGATTGACCTTCGAAAGATTTCAATATGGGGACACCGGAAATCCATTGCCCGTGGAGCAAAGATCAAAGTTAGTGGTGGCTGCTGAAGGGATTGAGAAAAAACTTAGATCGGAACTTATTGAGAGTATGTCGCGAGAGGAACTCAATAATCTTCAGATTGCAGTAGCGCTAACTGGAAATGAAACAAAGAAGTCTTCTGCAAAGATCTATTTACGGCCTAAGAGTGGTAGCATTTTGCCAAAGGATCTAGAGAGAATTGAGCAGATCGTTCGATCCTTGGGGTTCGGATTTGATGGAATCGATCTCGCAAGGTGAAATGACCTGAATATCTTTTTGCGGAGACACTAAGTGCCAACCACTTTCAGTCTGCATCATGGAGTAGGCAGTTTTTTCCTCTCCGATTTTTTGAAATTTTGGAAATACCTGCATATAGCGGTTAAAAAATATTTTTGCTTGAAAGACCGGTGTCATAAATTCTTTTTCTTCTTCGAGAATGGCTCGATAGCACTTTGGCTCAAATCGCTCTTCTCTTTCCAGTGTTTTTGACTTTTGAATGGATCTCCACTGGAAAAATGTTTTCTCAAAGCTATCGTCTGGAATTTCTCTTTCAAAATTGAAGTCTGAAATTCTCGGTCGCACAATGCTTTCTTCATCTATGACTTCGCAAAAAGGGTTCCATTGAAAAGGCGAGGAATTCCCCAAACAAATGAGACTTGTTCCCATGGCGAGAGGAGAGAAGGTTTCTCCTGGCAATAAGTGCTTCGACCAAGCTTTGATTTGCATTTCATTAAAAGGTAAATCTGCTTGAAAAATTCCTACAGCAGCGCCTTCTGGGCTGATGAGTGGAGCTCCAGAATTTCCCGGTAAAGAGGGGCAGTCTCCGGCCACAAATACGGAACTAAGTTTTCCGTCATAGAGAGGAAGTCGGTAGTTCCTTTCCACCATTTTGCATTCTTGACGAACGAGTTCTCCACTGGCTCCGGGGCCAGGATTTACTTTCCATGCGGTATGCTTTTGGTCCGCTTGAATTCCTGCTTTAGAAACGACGAGGGGACTACGATTTAAGGGTTTCTCTAAGCGAAGAAGTGCGAGGTCCGGTGAGACGGCATTGGGTCGTTCAGAAAATCCCAATAATTCTTTGCACGCGATTCGTTCCTCAGGATGGGATTTTGATTTTGGAAAAAGAAACTGAATGGTGCTGGGGCAAAGATCGGGCAAATCTTTCACTACCCTTGGAAGGCAGTGGGAGTTTGTAGCCACAATGTCCTTATCGATGAGAAAAGCGGTGCAAGTGAGAACGGAGTTTGGTCTGGTGGCCAAATAGAGACCCACGTTTTCTGGGCACTCACCTTGGCATTTCAGTTTTGCTTCTTCCACCAAGAGGGCGGCGGAGATTTTATCTGTTGCGGGGATTTCTCGAACCAGACTTTCGGCAAGCTCCGCTTCTTTCTTGTCGGCGCAAGAAGCTAGAGTGGCGGTTATGATTATGCCTAAAATCCAACGTTGAAACGCCATAGTTCCAAAGTCTGCCATAATTGACTATAAAAATCAAGTATTTATCGGGCATTCGGGTTCTCTGGGTCTAGCGATTTTTAGTCCTTAACTAGCGGAAATAACTGCATTTTCTCCTAAATTTTTTGGGGGAAAAGGTCGATAGAGATCTACATGGAAAAAGGTGTTCTCCCCATTCTTTTTAGCCTTCTTCTTTGGGCACTCGCCCCCGTGCAGGGGTTTGCCCGCGCCTGCGAGTATGCCGACGACAAATTCCAAGAGTGGGCATCTATGGATGAGGGGAAAATCCAATCTAGTTGCGACAAAAATATTGGGGCTGAGGCTGATAAAATAGAGATTGGTGATAGGGCCGCAAGAATGTCTGCCTGTGTGTACGCCTATCGGGTGGCAAATTCCGAAGCGAAAAAATATTTGGATTTACGAACGAAAAACTGTGCAGCCATCGTGAATAAGTCGCAGTCGAATCCAGATTCCTGTGCTTCCGATGGCGGCAGTTCGTCGAATCAAAGAGTTTGTTTAGAAAAAGTAGCCGCTAACTTAAGAGAGGCGGCAGCCATGGAAGAGGAGTTAAAGAATGCCATGAAGTTGGCTCAAGTTTCTGCCGACGCTGCGGTGAAATATACGATTAAAGCCATTGATGTACTGGCGGAAACTGAAGGGAAGATTGTAGAGGCAGTGGAAAAAGAAATGAGCAAAGTGGTGGATCCCATGGAGAAGCAAAAAGCGGAGTCCATTATTCGAAATGCTAATGCCATCCAAGGTGGGCAACTTGCTTTCAGTAGTGCCGGGGAGGTAAGAGCCGATCAGGCGGGCCCGGGGGTTAGCACTATCAGTGGGTTCAAAGAAAAAGTACCCGTCATGATCCAGCAACAAGAAGAGGCTGCTAGTTTAGCGAAAAATTTTTCTGAACGTTCAAAAACGCTCGCCACCTATCACGGTGATAATGCAGCAAAATATAGAAGTTTAGCGGAGGAAACCGCCAGAAGAGCTTCTGGCATTAGTACCGCTGGTACGAACAAATCAGAAGACGACTCAATCCCCATTCCTAAGCCAAGGCCGAAGCCCGAGAATTTGAATAAAATTGACCAGGCCCGTGGTTCAGCCGGATCTGGTCCCGAGAGTAGTTTGTCCAAGAGCTCTCCAGCGGACCCAGATTCTAAACAGGCAACTTCCGGAGGACCCAAAGATTTATCTGAAACTGAAACTTCCGTTGCCGAAGGAAATCCGGGCTCGAAAGGCTCCGGTGCGCTTTCCAACGTCGGATCTTTGGGGGCAGCAGGGGCAGCGGGGGCGGCGGCCGCCAACAGCGCGAGACCCAAGCCCGGCCTCTCTAGCCAAGAGTGGGATACTAACCTTTTTCCTTCTGCAAGCGACGTTTTGCAGCCTGTTTCAAAGTCCACAAATTTGGCGGGTGTCGTAGGGGATAAGGTGAAACCTGGAACACAGGCGATAGTCGAAGATCCCAACGCAGCGAAACCTCTTGGATCCACGGAGACGGAAAAGGTTGGGGCAGGGGTCGTGATTCAGGGTGCAGAAAAGGGAAGTGCTCTTTCGGGAAGCCTGGCTCAGGGTCAATCGAGATTGGTCTCCGGTTCTGTGGGTGGTGGTGTTCGTGCGTCCTCCACTGCCTTTAATCAAAGATCATCTTTTGCGTCGAAATCGAAAGATCAACCGCAAGATCCCACCACCAAAAATTTTCAAACGAATCTTTCCGAAGGGGGAGTTCCCGTTGCCTCTTCAGACATTCGTTCTACTTTTGAAGAATTGGCCTCAGATTTAGGGATTGATTCATCTGCTGGACTTACGGCAGAGGAAAGTGCCGCATTTTCCAGTCTTCAAAACTCGGGTAGTGAAGGCGGTCGGACGATCGCAGAGGAAAATAAAGAACATTCTACTCATCAATTTGATGCTTCTGTACAGGGAACTGAAGGCAAAGCTCTATTTCTTCGAACGCGTTATGCGCATATTCGTGCCTTGAAAAAAGGTCTTTTGATCCAAAACGTAAACTCAAAGCTATAAACCGGCTTGAGAGAATTTAGCGGTTGGAAAATTTCAGGAAGACTTCGTTCATTAAAACACAAATTAAAAATGGAACTCTCTTTTTAGTTTCATTTTCTTTTGTTGTTTTTCCACTGCCAACTCTATGAGCCTTGTGAGTAGCTTCGAATAGGGTATGCCAGAAGCTTCCATCATTTTTGGATACATGCTGATGGAAGTGAATCCGGGGATGGTGTTGATTTCGTTGAAATAGAATTTTCCTGACTTTCTGTCTAAGAAAAAATCTACTCGGGCAAAACCAGAGCACTCTAAGATTTGAAAGGCTTTTGCTGCTAGGCCCTGCACTTCTTTCGTTTGTTCTTTAGTGATCTTCGCTGGCAAATCTACGGTGGCTCCGTCCGAATCTAAGTATTTCGCTTCATAGGAATAGAACTCATGGGCTCCACCGGCAGATATTTCACTGGGTACGCTGGTGAATAAAGGCATTTCTTCTAACACGGCAACTTCGATCTCGCGGGCATCGATTCCTTGCTCTACTAAGACTTTTAGGTCGTATTGAAAGGCATCTTTTAAGCAAGGGATTAGCTGGTTCCAATCTTTTACTTTATGTACGCCTACGCTTGATCCCATATTGGCGGGCTTTACGAAAACGGGAAGTTTCAAGCTAGCTTGAATGCATTCCAAAATAGAATTTTCCTGAAAGTCTTCGCGGCGAATGGCCACAAAGGGGGCCACCGGTAAGCCTGCCGCTTGGGCGAGGCGTTTAGAAACATCTTTATCCATATTGATCGCGGAACCCAAAACTCCCGATCCCACATAGGCCACATCTGCTAATTCTAATAGGCCCTGAATGGTTCCATCTTCGCAAAGAGGACCATGCATAACGGGAAAAAACACATCAATGTCTTGGAAGGTCGTTGATCCAGTGACTGTCTGTAAACTCGCTTTTCCATTATTCTGGGCTTGCAGGCGCATTTCCGGAGCGTTTTGGTAAATAGGAAGTGTGGGATTATTGGTTTCCGCCTCGATGCGTTTTATGTCGTTCCACTGCCATTTTCCTGACTTATCAATACTTACGGGAATCACTTCGAATCGAGTGCGATCCAAATACCGGATAACGGAGGCCGCCGATTGAAGCGAAACCTCGTGCTCTCCTGACCTTCCACCGTATAAAACTGCTACACGAATCTTCTTATCCATCTTGATTTTAGGGTAACATGGAAAATCCAAAATTGCCTAATCCCGCTCCGTTTGAGTACAATAGAAAAGATGACATTCAGGAAGAAAGTCTTCGTCTCTCAAAAAATTTCTCTCCACGTCGGTGAAAAAGAATTCCGTGTGCAAGCCTTAGTTTCCTCCTACGGAGCAAAGTATGTTTTCGAAGACTCTGAACTTCCCGAAGAAATTCGCCAGATGATCGGAAAAGAAATTGAGTTAGTTTATCGAAAAGTTCCGGTGAAGTGCCGAGTGGTGAGAGAAGTGAATTCCGCGGGAATTGTGTATAGCTTTCGTTTTGTGAAACCGTCTAATTTATTATTGAAGCAAATCAATAAAGATATCCAAGAAAGCGGGCTTCCATCCCCCTGGCTACGATCGCTACCAAGATTAAATACAGAAGCAAAACATTTACCTCTACCTGCTCTTGCGGTGGTGGATTATGCGGGAGACGTACAGTTTCTCAGTGTAAAAAATTTCACTCTTGGTGGTCTATTGGTGGAATATACGGGAACTGCTTTTCGAGAACTTACTGTAGGCGCAAAATTGGATTTTGATCTTGTAACTAACGGAGGGGATAAAATCGATAATCTCTCTGCGAAGGTTACCCATGTGTCTTCAGAAACCGTAGAAGATAATCCAGAAGCCAACCGGGTTCAGTTTGGACTTAAGTTTTTACCGATGAATATTCTTAGTGAGGCGAAATACAGATCGCTCATTAAAGATCATTGTTTGGGATTGAAATTCCAGCCCATGGAAGCGGAATAAATTCTACATTCCGATCTTTCGTTTTTTTGCTTCATTCCAAAGTTCGTCCATTTCCTCTAGGGTCATAGATTTTAGTTGTTTTCCTTGTGCTTTGGCTTGGTCTTCCACAAATCGAAATCGTTTTTCAAAACGCCCCAGCATTTTTCGAAGGGCATCTTCAGGATTAATCGACAGAAAATAAGAGACGTTAGAAAGAGTGAAAATTAAGTCTCCAAGTTCCGCTTCGATTTTCTCCCGTTGATGAGTTGGTATTTCCTTGCTGGTGTCAATTTTCTCTACCTCTTGAAGAAATTCGCCCAACTCTTCTTTTACTTTTTCTAGTGGTCCTTGAAGGTTTTCCCACTGAAATCCCACTTTCGAAACTTTTTCGATTACCTTCAAGCTTCTTTGTAGAGCAGGTAGCTCTTTTGGAATGCCAGACAAAACAGAATCTTTCGGTTTTTCTTTGGCCTTATTGATCTCCCAGGCCGATAACACTTCTTCAGAGGTTTTTAGTTTTTTGTCTCCAAAAACATGGGGGTGTCTTCTTACCATTTTTTCTGCCAAATCGTTGGCCACGTCGGAAATATCGAATTGTTTTTTCTCCGATGCGATTTGAGAATGAAGAAGGATCTGCAAAAGTAAGTCGCCAAGTTCTTCTCGTAGGGCAGTGGGACTTTTCTGTTCAATGGCCTCGAGAACTTCGTAGCTTTCTTCTAATAGGAACTTCTGTAAACTTTCATGGGTTTGTTCTTTATCCCAAGGGCATCCGTCAGGAGCTCTTAGGCGCTTTACCACATCGATGGCTTTTTCTATTTTAGAGAGATCCATTTTTCATTTCCACGTGTAGCGTACGGGTAGGAAAGGCAATTTCAATTTTGCGTTTTTCTAATTCCGATAACAGATCTAGAAAAAATCCTTGTTGATGACTTAGGTGTTGGTCTGGGTCTCGACCGGGAACCCAAAATGATAATTCGAATTCCAATGCGGAATCGCCTAAGTTCACCAAGTTTGCCCGTTCAAAGCGAAGGTCGTTTTGTTCTAAGCAAGTTTGAAAGAGTTGTGGAAGTTTTCTTAGCTCTTCCACAGGAGTTTTGTACGCCACACCTATTTTTTGCACCACTCTTCTTTCCGTCATTCGCTGGAAGTTACGAATTCTAGATTTTAGTAAATCAGAATTAGAGAAAATCAACTGTTCCCCCGTGGCGCTTTTGAGGCGAGTGGTTTTGAGTCCTATGTGTTCAACCACTCCAGCGTCTTGGTCCACACGAATGGGGTCTCCAATCACAAAAGGTTTATCTAAAACGATGGAAAGCGAGGCAAAAAGATCGCCCAAAATATTTTGAACGGCTAGGGCAATGGCCACGCCGCCAATGCCGAGTCCCGCTACGAAGGGGGCCACTTTGATATTCCAATTGTCTAGAATTAAAATTCCAACGATTGACCAAATGACAATTTTTCCGAAAAACAACATGGCCTTGATAGTGGTGGCGCGGCCGGCGTCGGAAGAAAATGTTTTTTCTGCGTAGGAGTTTCCTAAGAACTGTAAGGCTCTACTTGCCCAAGAGCCAAATTGGATAAATAAAACCAAAAAGAAAGCGTAGCGAGAAAAAGCTTCCCATTTGGAATGCAGTTGTAGGCTCTGGGAGCCAAAGTGAACCGCCAAAACAAAGACGAAGGGTAGGTGAGTGTTCTCTAAAAGTTCTAGAACCACATCGTCCCAGCGATTCACCGTTTTTGGAGCAAGCTTTCGCAACCGATGGATGGCAATAGATCGCACGAATCCAGAAAAGAATAGAATCGCTAATCCAAAAGCCAGTGCCATGCACCAGCGCTCCCAACTATTTCCCAAAAAGTCCTGCGCTAAAAAATCAGGAATTTGCATTAGCGAAGCCTAGCAATTCGATCTTCAAGATCGGGGTGAGTGGAAAACAAGGCAAGAAATCCACTCTTCCTCCCGGAGATTTTTAACGTGGCTAGGGATTCGTGAGAAGTATCAATGCGCTCAGAATTCTGCATTAGTCTTTGCAAAGCCGCTCGCATTTTTTCTCTTCCTGCTAAACTAGCACCACCGGCGTCTGCACGGTATTCCCGAGCTCTCGAAAAGAAGGCCACAATGATGGCGCCCAAAATTCCAAACAGGATTTCTAAAACGATGGTCACTAGGTGAAACACCATGGGGTTCGGGCTGGCTTCTTCCTGATCGTCAGATCGACTGGCCAACGCTGCGCTAATGGCAAATGCGGCGATACGAGCAAAGAACATAACGAAGGCGTTGATGATTCCTTGGATGAGTGTCATGGTCACCATATCGCCATTGGCAATGTGGGCTACTTCGTGGGCCAGAACCCCTTCCACTTCATCTCGATTCATGGATTGTAAAAGACCCGTGGAAACGGCCACTAACGATCGGCTCTTCGTGGGGCCGGTGGCAAAGGCATTGACCTCTGGGCTTTCATAAATTCCCACTTCTGGCATGGCGGGTAGGCGAGCGGCTCTGGCTAGATGATGCACTCTTTCCACCAGTTCTCCATAGCGGCCAGGATTTTTGGGATCAATTACTTGAACGCCCATCATCCATTTGGCGGAAATGCGGGAAATGGCTAGCGAGAAAAATGCTCCCCCCATGCCCCACACCAAACAAAACACCATGAGGTTGTTGTAATCGAGTCCGGTTTTGGTGAGGTAAGAGCCGACTCCCAACAATGAGAGCACAATACTGATGGTCACAAGCATTGCCATATTGACGGCGAAAAAAAGAACCATACGTTTCGCAAAAGCCATTTTTCATTTCCTCCTGGGATTTCTTTATAATGGTGGCAAATCGAAATTTGGCAAGGGGGAAATCCTTCGATCTCCACACCCCGTTTTTGTGGGCTGAATGTTTTTTAGTGAGCGCTGTGGGCTTTGGCCGCTTTTTTGGCGCTCTTCGTAAAACCAAACAAAAGGCAAAGTGCCATACTCATCCAAAATACCCAAAATGCCGGATTTTTCGAGTCATGAAAGTTCACCTGGGGGAAGTGGAAACCATCCACAATGAGTTTGGTGCCGATAATCCAGACCAAAAGATAGGCCGTGGGTTCAAAGCGGGGAAATCGATCTAGGAGTTTGATGAAAATGGAGGCCGCAAAGCGCATCATCAAGAGGCCGATGACTCCACCTGTCATTACGACCCAAAGTTTGGTGGTTAGCGCAACGGCCGTCAAAATAGAGTCGATGGCAAAGGCAATGTCGGTCAATTCCACAATGAGAACCGTCATCCAAAAGTTTCGTTCCGTTGCCTGTGGTCCCTCGTCTTCCTCTTTTTTTTCTTTTCTACTGGTCCACCAATAGTGGGCCGCAAGATAAACTAGATATCCTCCGCCCACGAACTTCACCCACGTCCATTTCATCAAAAAAGAAGCCATTCCGATGGCCATCAGACGGAAAAATACGGCGCCAAGAATTCCGTAGAGGAGAGCCTTCTTTTGTTGCTCTTTGGGTAGAGTGCTCACAATCAAAGCTAAGACGAGAGCATTATCAATGGAGAGGATTCCTTCCAAAAAAACGAGGAATCCTATGGCGACCAAATCATCGGCAGAAATAAACATGAAAGAATCATGCTGTCTTAAAGACTGGGCGTCAATAGTCCAGGAAAGAATCCATCAAAGCGCTGCTCTGCAGCTTTCATCACCTCGGCAGGTGCCGGTGGATATCGGTCCAGTTGCAGGGTGACGGTCGGATCTTGCAAGACTTTTACGAACTGATGGAAGCGATCATTTCCGCGAATAAGAGTAATGAATGGACGCTCATTGGTGGGCGCGGCTTCATCCACCAAGGCAGAGTTCTGCATATCTTGATAGAGCAAGTAATAGGATTCTTTCACTACTTTTTTCACCGGAAACTGATTGCAATACATAAAGACGTTTTTATCTTCTGGGTCTTGTTTGTTCGCCAAGATCAAACACTGATTGATCTCCGCTTGGATATCAAACTCTACCTTGTCCGCATTCATACCCTTGGAAACATCAGCTCCACGGGACTGAGACTTTCCGGTACCTTTGGAATAAGAAGTGGAAGTGGTCCAGTTATCTGTAACGCTGGCGCCGATTCCAATATCTAATCCCAATTGTTTTAGAATGGGCACACTCATTTTTAAGCCAGAGTTAATGGAATAGGTTTGGCTTTTGCTTCTAGATTCGTCTTGGCCCTCGTAGGCGCTTTGGCTGACTCCTGCAGACATTCCTAAACGAAAGCCTTCTGGACTGCCGGCAACTTTGGAAGAATGGACTTTATGAATATGTTCAGTGATCACGAAGTTTAGATAGTTGGAAGGATCTTGAACGCATTTCTTGTAGGGAGGAAACCACCAATCTTCTGGATCAAAAAAGAGAGCACAAAGTTTGGTAATTTGTTTTAGGTCTTTGGAGTGTAGAAACCTATTTAGATCCACTCTGGTGGCACCAACTTTGAGTAGGGTGGAATCATCTAAGGCTTTGTGGCCTTTAGCCTCTTGAAAAATCTGCACAGGCTTTCTATTGAGAGCGAGGTTTGGCCTTCTAGCTTCTTTCATTCTCTCGTCAATTTTACTGCCCCTAGGAGTCATACGAACAGAAAATCCTCCCAAAAGATCAAAAGTGGCGGTATAGGGTTCTGTTCGTAGGCTAGAGTTTTTATCTACGGGAACCACTTCAATGGAAAGCACAGCTCGAGAGGCCACCATTTTGATGTCATTGATTTTAAAATCTAGGGTGGCGTTGATTACTCCGGCCCGGGATTCTACCTCCAAAGTTTGTGCATCTAGAACTTTGGGATTGTCTTTATCTACGGTTTCTAAAAGATATTTTAGGTAATAACGACCGTTGCCTGTTCCGGCTAGCTCCGTCCATCCTTTATCTCGGGTCATTTTTCGGATTTTTGGAGAAATCTCAAAACGGTATTTCCGAGTGGTAGAAAGATTTAAGTGATCGTCAATTTCAAAGCTTCTTCCCATGAAAGTGAAATACGAACCAGTGAGCACCATCTCGGCGGCACCGGCAGTATCTACGGCGCTGGCAGCAGGTTCACCATCAAATACATTGTCGATGAGCATTTTTGATAGATCTTGATAGCTCCAAAGGTTTAGGTGAATAGATCGAGTGACCACCTGACTTCCATAAAAAGAGTTTTTACTTTTTACCTTCAGCTCTCGTTTTAAGAGTGTCTCTTTGGCGAAGTAATCGAAGGAAAAAACTTGGCGCCATTTTAAACAACCATTTTCAGGGTCAGTGGAATCAGAAGATACCTTGCCATCTAATTCCCAAACAAATTCTTGTTTCAGAATGGGTTCATGAGAAATGCTATTTCTTAGGCAAGCGGAAAGAGCTACGTCCAGTGTTTTTGGGTTTCCGCTGGAATCTAATTCCTTTACCACCACATCGCTTACTCGTACTTTGCCAAGTTCAAAGCCAAACACCTGATCTTGAGACGTTATGGGCTTTTTCTCTTCCAAGAAGCCCACAGTGGAATCTTCTTGAAAGGCTCCTGAGCGGGAAAGGCTTAGGGAATTAAAGCGACCTAAGTTCACTTTCCCTTTTACGGGTCGAATGCCCTCTGGGCCTCCCACGGGCACGGCTTCAAAGGCAAGTTCCAATACAGATTCTCTAGGAATAGTGCGGAGGAACTTAACAACTGCTTTAGTTTGGACCGTTCCGTTTACGAAAGTGCTATTTTCTTGTTCCACAAAATTTGTGAGAGGAATCATTTGATTTGCGCTAAAGGCTCGAAACTGAAATCGAATCAAAAATTTTCCGTCGGTAATGGCTTCTGGAATTTGGGCGCCGTTGATTCCTGTGCGCAAGAGTTTTGGAGAAAAAGAAAGAATGAGATTGCCATCGGCCACAGCATCGGTGGAACGAACGAGTTCCAAATCTACGGCAACGTTTTCGATGAACAGGCCACCTCCAGTAGAAGCCACTTGTGCCTGGCCTTTTTCTAGAACCGAGGGGGGAGTTTGAAAGCGTAGGTCTCGGAAAGCTTCGCTTCCCTTAGCCCAAGGGTTTACGGCGATTTTCACGGTGACTCGGCCCGAATGAACCGAAGTGGCCACAAAAGTTCTTTCTAATTCGAAAAAGGTTTCTTTTTGAGTAACTGCAAAAGAAAAGGTTTCACTCCAATACAAACAGCCATTGGAATCAGTGGCAGAAGATTTTAGGGCGATGGGCTTATCTCCATCCAGCAATTGAAAGTCAGAGCCTACGATGGAGTTCATAACGGCCACATCTTTTAGGCAAGCGGTGAAGTGGAAGGTTTTTTCTGTGGGCACATTTGAAAAGGCGCCCTTGGACTTTCCCTCTTCCGTGGAGGCAGAGATGGGATCTACCAAAAAGGTCGATGTGTCTACGGCCTCTTTTTCCGGTTGTCCTTGGGTGCAAGAGGCTAAAACGAGCAGAACGGGTAACCACTTAAAAACCTGCATACGGTAACTCCAAACGTAGTTCAAAATAGTCGAATCGATCTTTTTGGAAGGTTCGAGGCTGAATTAAATTGCTGCGTCTCGCTTTTAGTTCGATCTGTAGCTTGGGTAATTCAATACGAAGACCAGCTCCAAGACCCTTGCGATTGTTGTGGCCAAATTCTGCTTCGCTAAAATATCCGGGCACGGAATCTGTCTCGTTGCGGTACCACTCGATTTTTGGTGCTACTGAAAAATCCACCTGTTGAAATTCTAATTCCGTGAACCCATAAAGACCTCGATTGTTTCCCACCGGGCCTTTGTTGTTATGAACTCTACTTCCTCCTAAGGTCCACTGAAGAGACGAGAAAATAGGAAGGGAAAGAGTGGGGCCAAATTCGAAACCTTGAAAGTTATAAACAAATTGAGAGGCGTTTCCAATTCCGCTCACCGTGTTTCCATAGAATCGGCTGTCTTGGGCCATGCCTCGGGTAAGGTTACGAAATTCAAAGTGAGTGGCTCGAAACAAAAAACTGGTTTCGTCTTTTTCGTAACCCACGATGGCTTTCTGAGTGGCCAGTGTCGGGGTGTTTTCTTTGCCCGTGGCTCTGGTGGAAAAGGTTCGACTCGTTAGAATGGCACCTTGAGCATCAAGGTGAAAGATCCAACCTTGCTGTTCGAAATCTAAAGCAGCTAGGGCAGCGGGAAAGGTTCCCCCCGCCAAAAGCAGTGGGCTTTCATGATGGCTTTGATCGAGAGCTCCAAATTTTGCGGAGAAGAAATTGGGTTTCCATTGCAGGCTAGCTTCACCCAGAATGAAATGACTTTTGGGTTCAAATTCATCAGTGAATAGAGCTGAAGAAGATCCTGTTTCTAAAGCTACGCCTCCTAAAAAAAAGGCTTTTAGACTTTCGGAAATTTCATGATCCACTTTGAGAAGTGCAAGAGTCCCCACCGTTTTGCTCGAAGAAAATCGATCATCCGTGGAGCGACCATAAAGTCCGGCCTTCCATTCTGCGCGAGTGGAGGCGTGGCTCAAAGGCCCAACAAAAAGCGACAATAAGGTGCATAGAAGTATGTGTTTCACACTTCTCCTTTCGGTGTTTTCCTGGAGAAAAATGAGCAATTGATAGTGCGAATTGGCTATTCGGTGGAGCTAGAGGCGACCAAAAAATTGATCAAATAGCTCGTGTTTATGGGTTTTCTTTATTCGCTAAGCGGAACCAGGTGAAATTTACCGGATAGCGGGGAGGCGAAATACTCTTGCCCAGGAGGGAAGTGGTACGTAGTCAGAACAAATCTGTTGGTTGAAAGGAACTTGTACCAACTCCGTAAGAGAAGAGGGTAGCTGGTAGACGCCGGATCTCGCATAAATTCCAGGACCAGAAGCGCTCACCACCAAAATATCGTTTCGATAGCGTCTTGGCAGTTGCAGGAATTCATTTGGATCAAAATCATAAAAAACTTTGGCTCCAAGATTCGTTTCCACCAATACTCCGCCTTGGTTCACGGCCCAGATCACGTGATCGGGCTGCCCTTGAGGACTCAAGGGTCGGAAACATCCAGAAGGGTCGGTGGGGGCGAATCCTAATTCTGTTAAAGGAAGTCCTTTGCCCACTTTCGCTCCGCCTTTTGGAAAGGAGAGATTCAATAATTTTGATCTCGAAAAGGAATCGGATTGCGACATTAAAATAGCTACACCCGCAGCCACCATGGCAGCGGAATTGGAGCTTCCTTTAAAGTTTTCCGTCGAAGTAATGGACACAAGAGAGTTGGTGTAGAGCTCTGGTTTTGATCGTGCTGCAGAAACGCTGGAGCGATCAGAATCCATAGCACCAACGGTGATCACTCTAGAATTATCCGCCGGAGGCAGTAGGCTTTCTTTTTTATCAGCCCGTTTCATGGAAACAAAATCTCCACTCAATGTGATACGGAAGCGATCTTTGGATCCAAAGTTTTTCGATCGATTCTTCACGCGAAGGTAATACAAGCCAGGAGACACTTCAGCCGTTAGAATTTCTCTAGAGTATTTTGAGAATCCTGGTTGGTCTCGGCCTTCTTTCGTTTGAGTAAGATTCGAGGATTGCAAAACATTTAGGGTATCGTCGGTTAAAACGAAGTCTAAATCTTTATCGGTGCCTTCTTCTACGTCATCGGAAAAGGAGTTCCAGCTTAAAACAGCTCGAACTTTGCAGTTTCCAAGGGGATTTTCTTGGCAGCGAAACTCCACACTTTGGTTCGGATCCGGAAGGGCTAACCAGTCGTCTTGTCCTGTTTTTACGGATCCGTTATACGTGCCTGCTCCGAAATTTCCGGCGTTGTTTATCCAAAGAGCTCCGGAATCAATGGCTCGATTCACTAGTTTGTTAATGAATCCTTTCCCATCAAAGTTTCCGCCATATTCCCAAGTCTGAGAATACAAAATCAAATCAACCCCTCGGCTGGAGGCATCTTCCACGGCAGATTTTAGGTTCGTATATCCAAAAGTGTTGTAGAGGTGAAATTCAGCCGGAAGGTACCGCTCATCGGTGCCACCTAAGGAAAGGAGGCTCCAGAGAATTTTCGCCATGTAAAAGCCATGGGATTCTTCTTCTCCCGGAAGGGCAACAGGGCCCGGATGAATCTGGGTGTTTGCGGGAAGGCTTCGTCCGATTTCTTCTTGAGCTCCCTTAAATCCGTTGTCGAAAATGGCGATTTTAATTTGTCGTTTTGGCGACTTCGAAAAATAGGGACGCAGATTGAGCTCCTGGATCATTTGATCCAGGTTCTGAAACTGCGCTCCTCGCTCACCAGCGGTGGCTGGAATCACGAAAAACGCGATACATAGAGCGAGGAGTGAAGTTTTCATTTTACCAATACCAACGGTACCAAGAGTACCAATAGTTGTTGTAGTTGTAGCTATAGTACGGCTGGTAATAATAGTAGTAGTTGCCGTAGTAGTAGGTTGGATAGGTGTAGTTGTAATAGTAATTCCAATAGAAATACCAACCACTGGCAGAGCTATCGCCATCCAACTCACCACGGTTTCCGTCCGCATCTTTCAAATCAATGAATTGAGATTCATCAATAAGAGAGCCCTCTTTCAAGAGTTCTTTCGAGTGCAATACGGATACGTTTCCAAGGGCATCTTTTCGAACCACTAAGGTTTGAGGAAGATCTTTTGCCAATCGTCTAGCGTTTTTTACATTCTCTTCATTGTCGAGCTCGCTAGCATGTGCAGTGGAAACTGCAGCAAACGCCAAAGCGAGAGCTAATAAGGAAAACCACTTTTTCATTCCCAATTCCTCCCAAGAATTTTGTTACTGTTGGGGGGCGGTATAACCTAGCTTGACAAGAAGCGCAAACCACTGAGGCAAATTGAAAGGGCGTTCTTTTGGAGCTGGCAGGCATGGAGAAAAATTGTTTTTTGGGATCATTTTCCCAAAGACTCGGTTCTCTAGAAAAAACCTCCATTGTTTCCAAGAGATGGCATTCTGTGGACTGACGCCTTCAGCTTCTCATCCGCTGCCCAAATTCAAGAGAAGAAAAAAAGAAACCGTAATGAGGAAGTGAAAGATTTTGTTTACCCAACAATTTTGGTTTTGTATTCCCTTGCCCTCGTGGCCTGTGGCAATGCCGTGAGCAGTACTAAGAAACCTAAAGCCGCTGCCACTGAAGACACCACTTTTTTGGTCACTCAAATTGATCCGGCCTCGGGATCGCAAGCCACCGTGCCCACCACAGTGACGGTGAGTTTCACGGAGGTTCCAAACCGCGAGACTTTAGATGTGGTTACTTATTACTCCATGCATTGTGGAAGTGAAATCGTTCATGCTGCCGATGTGGACGCCCTTACGGGATATACTTCCGTCGTTTTGACCTTTGATCCCATTGTAGTGTCTTCTGGCACGCAATGTGTGTTTTCTGTGGCTAGTAATATTCAAAGTGAAAGCGGACAAAAACTTGGAGGAACACGCACCGCCAACTATTCGATTCCGTAGACGCCATCTTCAATACCAAACCAAAAAAAGCCCAATTCGTAGAAAAATTCTCTTTTCCTTCCTTTGAATTTTCTTCGAACAACGCTAGCCTGAATCCATGCGAGTTCACCGGGAATCCTTACTGAAAATTCCATTGGTAAAACGTCTTTTCGATTACCCACAAGTTGCCCGGGCCGTGGATCATCATTGGTACTATCAGAAGGCCACACCATCTACGTTCAGTGGCTTTCAGCCTTTTTCTGGCTGTGTGTATTATGGTTCGCAATCCTATTTTGCCCAATGGTTACAGGCACCTCATCGTTCCGCGAGAGAATGGAACATCAACGACAATCTAATCAAAGAAGTAATGTTCGCCGTACATGATTCTTTGCATATTTGGGCAGTGGGGGCCATTCAGTCATTGAGGCCAGCACTTGGGTTTGGCACTGCTCCCATCACAAAAGAAAATTTTGAAGATTTTGTTTTCTGTCATCTTTTGACCGAGGCCGTGGCGGTTTGTGGATTGGATTATTGGTATCTTTCTACTTTGGATCTTAATTCTGTGGTGGATATTGGCACCAACTTTCGCACGCTGACCGTGAATTATCATGAAGACGACAAAAAGGAATTTCGGAAATTTCATTCAGGGTTCGAAATCCAAAGAACCAGTTTTCTGTGGGATTTAACCAAGTTCTATTGCAACGGTGAGTTTGAAGGGTTTTCCATCGACGACATGAGACGAAGTCCAAAACTACTCACCTGGCTTTCACATGAATTGAGATACGGACAAAACCAACGAAAATACGCCAGAGAGTGGTTCTCTTACTTGGCGCAAGAAGGGATTTCGTTAGAAGGGTCAGAGCGAGAAGTGGCTGTACACGAACCATGGAAAAAAGAGCTGACCGATGCCATTGCCAAGCTGCTTTGGAATCGAGTGAAAATGCAAAAAGGAAAATCCTTCATGCCGAAGCCTTGGAGCGCGTTTTGGAAGGCGCCTAAGCAAAAGAGAGTGGACTATCGATTTTTAAATTTGAATTCGCTGGCAGGAAAGCTTCCTCCCCCTTCGGATGAGGATTTCGACTTCTACTTTTATCAAGAGATGATTCGAAGAGATTTCTCTCGCTTTCCTGCGGATAAGATTGATTGGTTGGAATCGGCTAAAAAGAAAAAAGATTTTCGATCGATCCACAGATTTTTTCAGACGTTGCCGAAGGTTAAGATTTCGAAACCATTCAAGGGTGAACCTAGAAGAGAGCCAAGGGATCTCTTTGTTTTACCATGAATACGATGGAGCTTTTTCGCAAGATTTTGCTGGGAGAACCTTTAGGGCATTTGATTAATGAAGATCCCGAGCTTCTTTCTTTTCATGGGCTATCTGCCAGATTGTATCGACTCTTAGAGGAAAACCACCCGCAAAAAAATCTATTTCTTCCAGCTCACCTGTATGTGGTTCAAAGAAGGGCCATCTATCAGAACCTTCTAAAAAGGATCGTTCCAGTTTTTGCGGAAAATGGAATCCGCCCATTGGTGATAAAGGGAATGGTGTTGGCGGATCGTTTTTATCCTCATCCGGAAGATCGAACCTTTTCCGATCTAGATTTGGTTCTTCAAGAGAAGGATCGAGAAATGGCGCAGGAAATTCTTCAACGAGATTTCATAAAGATTCCTCAAAAACGATTTTCTCGGAATGAACACAAGGAAGATTGGCTGAAAAAAGAAAATCCAGACTGCAAAGTAGAATTACATTTTGGGTTAGGAGAGTATGGATCTTTCGCTAGGGAAGAGTGGGGGAATGTTTCCGTATTAGAAAAAGAAGATGAGTTTTTGTATTTGCTTTGGCACGGATTCGTTCAGCACAGAATGCAAAAACTGATTTGGTTTCTGGATCTATTTTTGCTCTCACAAAAAATTGAATATTCTCGCATCCAAGAAAAAGCGAAAGAAAAGAATTTAGTTCCTGCTCTGGAGATGTACCTAAGATGGATGGAGTGGCTCCAGCTAGGAGGAAAGGGCGATTCCTATTTAGAGAGAGTGATATTTGCAAAGAATGAGAAGCCCTATCGGGCCGCACAGATGAGAGCAAAAGTCAGTGGTGGTTGGATTCCGCTTTTGCAATATGCCTGGCAACGAAAATTTTCCAACGACGAATTCTAGAAAAAAAGGTCTTTTGAATTTCCACGACCTTTCCGAACACCTCTTCTATTGGAGGGTCTACTTGATCTAGGGCGTCTCCCTTGGTGGTTAGAGGAACTTCTTTTACCACTCTATGAAGACAATAGAGTTTCCCGAACCTAGCAAAAATGATTTCGCCAATTCTTGCCTCTTCCTTCGTGCACGCTTTTAGATGAATACGGTCGCCTTTCACGAGGGTGGGGAACATGCTTCTACCATTGGCCTGCATGACAATTTGGCCTCTTTCCTGAAGAATCTCTGCCAAAAGCTTTGAGGGCTCTAAAAGATCATTTGCCTGGGGGCCTTGAGTGGGTTTAAGGGAACTCATGACCAGCGCTCTTCCAAATAGCTCGCCGCCGAGGAATCCTTTTTAAAGGAGAGGTCTTCCAAAGGAAACTGATTCTGCTGACAAATCTCAGATAAAAAATGAAAGTAAGAATCCATTTTTTGAGGGAGCCACCAAGTTCCGAAAGTCACTGGCAAAAGGCGAGGTAAAAGTGAGCCCGGGCGCCTAGCATGGTTTGTATCTGCTTTTTCTAAAAAGTACATTCCACCAATTTCCACTCCATCGGGTCTTGATCGAGGGAAGGTGCCATTCCAAGGCGTGCCAAATACCCACCATTTGCCTTCTTTTTTGCGAATCACCACTCGATCGTCAGAAAAAATTCTCTTTTGCCCAAAGTGTTGTTCTAAAATTTCCGCAATGGTGCTTTTTCCCGCCCCTGAATCTCCTAAAAATAGATATCCCCTATTGTCATGGTAAATGGCCGAGGCATGCATCAGTGCAGAGGGACCATTCCATTGGCAAAGGTGAATCATCACGGTTTGTTCGTAGGGGGAAAAGATCCAAGGACTCTCAGGTAGTTGTTTCCAATTGCCATAGTAAAGCCGAAGCCTGCGAAAATCCTTGCTGGCATAAAGGTGTAGGGACTTTGGATGAACGGGCACCACGGTGGAGGGAGAAAGACGGTAAGGAAACTCGCTTTTTCCCGTATGAAAAAGTCGCCAAGTGCGATCTGTTTCGATAATTAGTTTATCCTTAGCATTGGGCTCGTGAAACTCGCTAATTACTTCTAAACTCACCGGATCTGGGGAAAAAGACGGAGTGGTAAAAAAGTCTTGGGCCCAAATATTCTTTTTTGCCTTCTCGTCTCCGGAAATATTCCAGGCAAATCCACCAAGAGAAAACATCAGCTACCCACTGCACTCACGGTTGCGCAACGGGTATTCGTGCACGAACGATTGGATCGAGAGTTAGAGAGTTTGCAGCCCGCCACCAGTAACACTTCCGCATCGAGTCGGATCTTTTTCACTTCCGGTTTTTTGTAGGTCTTCTTTTTTTGGTTCATGGCTTCCTTCTTTCGAGCTTTCAAAATGAAAATGACTGGGATGGCAATTGTGCTGAATCCCCAACTTTTTTGCCTTTTTATGGGTGATCTCACAAAGGTATTGCACGGCAGAATGTTCACTTCCCGTTTCTAAATGAGCAAAGCCAGGGCAATTGGAGCAAAGATAGGCAATGTCACACTTTCGACAGGGGGAGTTTTCTTTTAGTTTTTCTTCCCTTGCCCGGCCAAAGCTTTCCCAAGCTTGGTTGAAAGCGGATTCCATGGATTCGGTTTTTGTGATGCTGTGGCCTCGATGACCCGTTAGCACACACATCTGCATTTTTCCGTCCGCTTGCAAATAAATACTATTTGTACCCGCAGAGCATCCGAATAATTGATCATCTCGAATGGCATTTTCTGGTCTGGCCTGGGCCTTTTCTACCCATTCCGAATCATCTTTTCGTCTTTTCTCGTCGGAAAGTTCCACTTCGATGACTTCATCTTCTGTCATTCTAGAGGCACAAGGAGCTAGGCCGCCGGATTTTCCTTTTCCCACGGAAGGATTAATCACAGGATCAAATTTGAACTCCACGCCTAATTCTTCGGCCCAGGCCTTCATGAGAGGAAGGTCCATTTGATTTTCTCGCATGACCACAGTTTTTAAGAGAAACTTTAGTTGCGGGCGAAAGCGAAGAACCTCAATCCCACGTTGAAATCTTCGAAACGATCCTTTTACCAAAGACACTCTTTCGTAAGCTTCTTCTGTGGCCCCGTAAATCGACACTTCAATATTGAAAGGAGGATATTGAACCAAAAAATCACCCATAGATTCGTCGATAAGAGTCGCGTTGGTAAAGAGAGTGAGAAGAAAGCCTTTCTGTTTGGCGTAGAGCCATATTTCGCGAAAATCTCTTCTCATCAAGGCTTCGCCACCCGTAAAACAAACCCAAAGAGTTCCTTTTTGATGAAGGATATCTAATAGATTTTTTACTTCTTCCGTGGAAATTTCATTGGGATCTTTCACCCATCGGGCATCTCCAATATAACAATGGGTACACTTAATAGAACAGAGCTTGGTCAGTTCTATCATTGCATCCAACGGGGTGCGTTTGCCACTTTCATTGGTTTTTCGATCATTGTCGCGATGAATGAGATCGGAAAAATCTCGATAGAGAACTTCTTTCATAGAAGAATTTTGCTCGTTTGAAGGTCAGTTAAGAATTGTTGAACATCTAATTTTGCGGTGTTCGCATCTACGTCAAATTCTTCAGCTAACTTTTCTGCAAGAATTTGCACATCCATGGATTCATCCATGTGGCGCCAAAGGAAAGAACCCACTTCGTCTAAGTGGAAGGCATAAAGACCGTCGGGGGAATAGGAGATAGGAACTAAAACCGTTTGGTCTTGGATAATTCTTGCAACAACGTCCTTGTTCTTGTGCATAGAAAAATTGAATCACGAATTGGCACTTTCGTCTAGATTTGTTGAGAAAACTCTAGCTTTCCTCTCGCCTGCATGGCCCTTAGGCCGAAGCGCAAGATAAAGGGGGAAAGAGAGAGAAAGAAGAAAGACCAAGCGGCCCAAATACCGATTTGCAGCGGTTGGATAGAAAAGGGTGTGCTCCTTGATAATTCTAAAATCAGCTGGAAGGGAGAAGCGATTCCAATTCCTTGGAGAAGTGGGAAAATGGAGAGGGGAAAATACACTCCAGAAACAATGGCCAATGCCTGAGCGAAAATGTGAAAGACTCCTACGCCTCGGCCAAAGTAGAGGAAGACCCCAGCTGCCGTAAGTCCAGCAGCAAGGAAAAGAGGCAAGAAAATAACTTGGAGTAGAAAAAGCCAGACCCATTGTTCGAGCGATAAGGAGAGGCCGAAAACTAGGGTGGCTTGAGCGAAGAAAACGATCCAATGGAAAAGATTGCGAAGAATTGATCCCAAGGCACAAAAGACAATTTTTTTTTCTAGTACCATGGGAAGCAAAAGATAGGCATCTAGTGTTCCATATTGCCTGGCCTGTTTGATTCCAAAAGAAAAACAACTAAGAAGGTGGATAGGCAAAAATACGACTAATTGACCTAGAACCACGAACTGAAAGTAATTTCCGAAGTATTCTAAATTATTTCCCAATGCCTTCGAAGTAAACCAGTAAATAGAGAGTTCAAAAAACGAACTTAAGGCAAAAGTGAAAATGGAGATCCATGTAGGGAACTGTTCTCGTTTTTCTTGTCTCCAAAGGAGCAGAAGTTCGTTAAGAAAAAATAGTGCCATTTTCAATTTTCCATTGGGTGTTGGCCAATCGAATTTCCTCAGGATCATGGGTGGCCAGTAAAATAAGATGGTTCTTTTGGTATTGTTCTAAAAAAAATCGGAAGGCGGCTTTTCGTTCAGAATCAAAACTTTTACTAATTTCATCCAAAAGAAGAATTTTTGGTTTATGTAGCAGCGACCTAGCTAAATGAAGAGTGTGTTTCATTCCGCTGGAGCAATCTTGAAACGGAGTATTCAAAACGTCTGAAGGAAATTGATCCCAAAACGATAGGTCAGGTTCTTTTTGCTTTCTATGCAGGGCAAAAAGCTTTAAATTTTCTTTCCCTGTGAGTCTGGGGAAAAAACCAGATTCACTTCCTTCTGCATATCCAATGCGCTCTTGCACGAAGCTCTCGTTGTTTTTGCTGTCTTTTCCTTCGATGATTACTTTCCCCTCAGTGGCACTGGTTAACGTGGCTAGGATGCGCAGGAGGGTGGACTTCCCTGACCCATTTTTTCCTGTAATGGAAATAAGCCCTTGGTTGGCAGTAAGAACTAATTCGCTGGCAAATATTTTTTTCTTTCCAAAACTTTTTGAGAGCTTTTGAATTTCTAAGAGATTCATTTTCTTAGCACCAAAACTTGGAATCCATGGGGGATGGGGCCAAAGTGTCTGCCTTCGTAAAGAGGAGAAAACTCAATGCCTTGAATGTTGGCTTGTGGCAAAGATGACTTCATTTTTTCCCAATGAGCGGTATCAAAAGCTAGAAGAGGCAGATGTTTTTTATATCTTCGAAAGATCTCTTGGAGGCAATAAACATCATTCGATACCAAAGGAGTGTGGGGATTGAACTGAACGAAAGAAGTTAGATCGACCAGATCAACTTTATGGAATCCGAGTTGTTTTGCGAAGAAACACATTTGTCCCCAATGAATGGAGTATTCGTCATGATTGAGATGAGTGGTGGCTGTGGGATAGGAAGCAGCGCCGCCGAATTCCACTATTACAGCCAATCCACCAATTTTAAGGGATCTATGGATTTGCTTTAGAAAGCGAGCGGTTCCTAAGTTGAAATAAAACTCCTCTGGAGCATCTTCGAAGGGGATACGAAAGCGGGAAATTAAATCCATAGCTTCGACCACCTCTTCAGAATGACCCTCGTGGATTGGCCTTACATTTGGTCGTTGAAAGTAAGAACTTTGACAGTAGGATTTTTGAAAGTCTCGCAATTGATTTTTTTGAATTTTTACAGTGGTAAAGTCAGCAACTACTTCGTTGGATAGTATCCAATCGTAGCGTTCTTTGGGTAACGGAAGGGTTTCGGCATTTCCTAAAATAAATTCAATATTTTTCGTATACTTGTGAATTCGTCTTTGAGAGTTTTGTAGGGCAGGCGATAAGTCTAGGATTTGGTATCGATTTACGGAAAAATTTAGTTCTTCTGCTCTTTCTAAAAATGCTTTGGAAAAAATTCCAGTTCCTCCTCCCACTTCAAGGATGGAATGGGCTTTTTCGATCGGTGCGATTCTTTTGCAGCCATCGAAAAATGCAGCTCCATACGAGAGTCCCGCTAGGGACTCGGAAGGTTCTCGAAAAGCATGAGACACCGTGGTTTCCACATGATCGAACTCCGCAAAAGCATCATGAATGTGATTTTGATGAAACGATTCTAATTGAACAACATTATTTTTCGAATCTCTCTTTTTTCTGCCCCTCACTTCTTTGGGGTGCTGAAAGGAGTGCAGAGGCGCGTGGTGGAGCTCAAAAGGTATTTTCGATAGTTTTTTGGGAGAAAATTTTAATAATTGATTTTTGGGGGAGATTAGGGTTTCAACGATTTTTAAAAAACGTGACCGATCTTTTGTTTTGACGATCCCTCTTTTTACGCAGTTCTGGAAGATTTGTGCGAGTGAAAGATTTCCCTTAGACTCCACTAAAATTTCCCAAGAGATTTTGTCAGGGAAAAAGGAAGAAAATTTTGTTGGATGTCCTGTCCATTCGGGAATCAGAATCTCTCTTTGACCGTCCGGATTTAAAAAAGAAATAGCACCTTTACAAACAGGAAATTGCTTCCAAAGAGGAGCTTCTTTTCTGCCGACGAAAATTCCTTCTTTTAGCAAAAGTTCAAGTACGGAAAATGAAGATGGATGTAATTGCTGTTTTAGATAGGTGGGGGAAAGCGGAGATCGTTTTTTTGCCAGTCGAAAAAAACGCAGTGTTTCTTTGGAAACTCTTATAGTTCGCCCCGTGAGGCTCTGTTGCAAAAAATAAATCGGTTTCTCTAGTTCTATGGTCAGGGGGCGCGCGAATCTTGAGACCCGAATACTTTGCTTTAGCATAATGCAAATTGTAGAAGAGAAAGGGGAAGAAGGGGAAGCAGGAAAAAGAGAAAAACTATCGATTGTGAGCAATAGCCACTGTAAGACCCGATTGCCTCCAATGCCTTGGGCTAAAGCGATAGTTTTTTGCTTCCTGCGGATATACCTCTAAAAGATGACGCCAGCTCTCTGGCGAAGTTGTATTCGTGGGTTGGATTTTTGAATTTGGGTCAGAGTTCGAGTTAGAAAGCGAGTCCTTTGATCCCAAGCGAACTAGCGCTTCTTTGGTCAGTCGGCCATATTTTGTAAGATGACGCAAATTCCAAAAGTCAAAATCGAAAACCATTTGCTGAAAAGGAGGGCGAGGTTGATATTGGCCAAGCATCTCCACGGACCGAAAGTATTTTTCTAGGAGAGACTTTAATTCTTTCGATCGAAAATTGTTAATGTGAAACTCTGGAACGGACATGCCACTTTTAAGCACAACTTCGTGATTGGGGGTCGAAAGATAGAGAGTGCCGTGTGTGGATAGTTTCTTTTGAATCCCCTCTAAAAATTTGTGAGTGAGATGGGGGGGCAAATGTTCAATTACCTCGAAGGCAACTACTGCTTCAATCGATTGCGGAAGAGACTCGATTTGTGTAACGTCCCAGCTAGTAAAAGAAAGATTCTCTTTTTTCCCAAAAGTTTTTGCCGCTATTTCCAAAGATTTTGGGTTTAGATCAATTCCGTAGGAAAACTTTGCTTGTTGCGAAAGCACATAAGTGCCGTAACCTTTTCCGCAAGCACAATCGAGCACCGTCTTTCCGGATACCAAAGACGAAACCCACCAATAACGAGAGAGATGATCCCAAAAAAAAGGAGAGGATGGATTCAGCTCCAAGGAATCAGACTCATAGGCTCGGTACTCCATAGCCGTATCATACCTGAAAATGCATTGGCCGACCATTTTCGTCTTTTGTTGATGAAATCGCAGCCGGAAACAGGTGATGTCATTGCGGCACTCTGGACTATTTTTGTCAAACGAATGAGTTTGTCTACACGGTGACGAGTACAATTCGCCTGTCGCAAACAATTTCTTAATCATTTGCATTTTGTAACCGATGAGAAAGACAGAAAGAAATGGAGAAAATGTCTAACGAATTTACAACAAATCGATCTCCAGTGAAACGCGATCCAATGTCGTTCGCGGAGTTTCTTTTTATTCTCAAAATCTATCGTCGATATTTTTTCCTCACTACGATTCTTGCCGTCTTTGCCACTCTCTATTCTCACTTTTCTTTCGTGCCCTCTTTTGTGGCGGAATCTCGCGTGGAAATTCACGATGAGGATGGCGGATCTGGCGCAGCCGCAAAATTAGGAATTGATGGTCCCTTGGGTGCAGCACATGGGGAAGATCTTTTGGAAAAATATCTTACCTACATCAAGTCCAACGAATTTCTCATGACTGTGTCGCAAGAAGTAAAATATAAGCAACTCAATGGCGAAGGAAAAGTTCGCTTCTACCGTGAAGCACCGAAGAATCGAATGTTACAGGTATTGTTTTCGAAGAAAGATGAAAAAGAATCGAAAATTGATATCACCACTTTACCTTTAGAAGAATTGGCTGGCCTCATTGGCGGCACCGTGAAGTATTTGAACTCAGGCCCGTTAACGATTCAGATTCAAGTGGCCACAGTTGATCCCGATACCTCTGTATTCTTAGCGAATGTGATTTCTCAAACCTTTATTCACCAAGTGATGATGAGAAATCGGCAAGAGATCACCGAGGTTCAAAACTTTGTTTCAGAGCGTTTACAGGAAACCACAGATAAGCTGAAAACCAGCGAAATGGATCTTGTGAATTACAAACAAAAATACAACATCGTATCCGCCGAAGAGGGTGGTCGAATGTCAATGAACCGCTTGGGCCGATTAGATTCTGAGCTGGAAGAAATGAAAATTCGACTACGTGAGAATGAGCGTTTGGTTGATCTCTATGAGAAGCGCTTGGCCCAGAAAGATAAAGAAAATTTAGAAAAGCTACCTTCCGGAGAGACTCCCGAAGACGTAAATGCCGTAAGAGGAAGAATTGAAACTCTTAGAAAGCAGCAACAGTCTTTACGTGCGATGGGGCTAAAAGAAAACGATGGAATGCTTAACGACATTAATCGATCTCTAATGGAGAATCGAGAGAAACTAAAATCGAACCTTTTAGGTGGATTTGGATCTGTGGATTCCAACTTCATGAGTTCAGAAGAGATCAAAGAAAAGATTGTTTCCCTAAAGAATGAGATGAAGCAGATTAATGTGAAAATGATTGAAGTTTCGAAAGCCCGTGAAGAGTTACAATCAAATATGTCCACTCTTCCTGGTAGAGAGCAAGAACTTCAGAGTTTAGAGAGAGCCGTTGCTCTTCAGTATGAGCTCTATACCCTGTTGAAAAAACGTCAGCAAGAAATTGAAATTCAAAAGGCCGGTCTTAAAAATCCAGTAAGAATCAGTCAAAAGAGTATTGATGCTAGTTCCACGAGGCCTCCCGCTCTTGTGTTGCGACTCCTCTTTGGAATATTTGCGGGACTATTCATGGGAGGCGTGATCGCCTTGGGCTTTGAGTTATCTAATTTCACAGTGAAGCACCGAGCCGATCTTGAACTTGCAGACTTAATGAGCCTTGGAAATATTCCCTTTGTAAAAGGAAATGGCAAAAGACGCGCCAGTGGAAACTATTGTACTGACCTACTAATTTGTGCAAAAGAGCCAGATTCTGCCGAGAGTATGTCCTTTAAGTTTCTACGTGCTCAACTTAGAAACATCATGAGCGCAGATCCGAATCCTTCGAAAGTTATTTCCGTTACCAGTTCTGACCGAGCGGATGGAAAATCCTTTGTCAGTGCAAATTTGGCAGTTTGTTTTGCGCAAATGCAAAAGAAGACCATCGTCATTGATGCAGATATAAGAAATCCTTCCATTCAGAAATATTTTGGCTTTCGAAACGAAGATGGGCTCACTTGTCTTTTAGAGATGAAGAAGTCCTTATCAGAAGTAATTCTCAAAGAAAAAGTACCTTGTTTAGATATTTTACCCGCAGGTAGTTACGATCGAAATCCAACAGAGGTCTTGAGTAGTGATCGATTCTCCGTATTGATCAAATATCTAAAAACGAAGTACGATTATGTGATTATAGATTCGCCACCAGCGCTTTTTGTAGTAGATGCCGCAATTGTTACCTCCGTGGCAGATACTTCCATTCTTGTCGCTCGTTATAGAAAAACAAAAAGAGATGCCTTGGCGTTGGCACATCGTAAGATCTTACAAATTGCTCCGAAAACCATTTATGGGGTTTTAAATGGTGTTCAGGACGTACATGAATACGTAAACTACAGGGCGGATTCCTACTTTGAAAAGAAATTGAATTCCGTTCGATCGTTTATGGACAAAAAACGTTACAGCGATGGCACAGAAGTACAAAAATTTGGAACCTTCTTATCCATGGAAGAGGAAAAGAAAAAAAAGGTAGGATAGGGTAATGAATTACCAGCTATTAGGGACGATTGCGGCAACAGCTCTACTCTGTGCGTTTTTCATTCAGAATCTGAATATCCGTTTGGCCCATCGTTTTGGTTGGTTGGACGTGCCTTCTATTCGCAGAAGACACAAAAAGGCCACTCCTATTACCGGTGGAGTTGGTGTTTTTCTTACTTGGTTTCTTGGGGTGGGTTTGTGGGGCTTTTTTCATCCTCAGTGGTTAGTAGAGAACCAAACAGGATTGATGGTAGTTGGTGGAAGCGTGATTGTTTTGTCAGCCATGGGAATCGTGGATGATCTGCGTGGGCTATCGCCCTTTTGGAAGCTTACTGTGGAATTTTTCGTTGCGGCAGCGGTGGTAAGGTTCGAACCTCAAGTAAATCAAATCTGTGTCATTTGGTCAGAACATCTCGGGATTCTGGTCTGGCCCATCGCCATGATTTGGATTGTGGGAGTAACAAACGCCATCAACCTCATCGACGGTTTAGACGGACTTGCCGGTGGTATGTCTACTTTGGTGGCCGGTTCCATTCTAGTACTAAGTTTGTGGACTGGGGCCCAGGCTACGTTTGCAACGGTGATCACCGCAATGTTGATTCCTTCCATCCTCGGATTTTTGCGTTACAATTGGAATCCGGCGAAAATTTTTCTAGGCGACAACGGAAGTTTGTCCATTGGTTTCTTATTGGCCACGAGTAGCTTGATGTGTAGGCCAAATAATAAATCGTGGATTCTTTTGAGTAGTTTGGTGATTATGTTGGGATATCCAATATTGGATATGGGCTTGGCTGTTTTAAGAAGATACTCGAAGGGATTCCCGCTCTTCAAGGCAGATCGAAATCATCTTCACTTTCGAATTCTTCGCTTGGGGCCAGATGTAGGACAAACGGCCATACTATTGATCAGCATAGGCGCCTATCTTCAGATCGTGGCTTTGAGCGTGAATATGGCTAGTCAGCCCGCAGCAGTGATGGGAGTGGCTTTGGCCATTTTCAGTATATCTAGTTTGTTGTGGTTAGTGCGTTCCATTGAGCGATGGCGGGTAAAACGGCTATATAGCTTTACTTTACAAAGAGAAGTTGGATTAATTTCCAAACGCAAGAATGCCATGTTGCGAATTGATTTAGAGCCACTTTTCGAAAGTGCTCTGTTGGAAGAAAAGGAAAGATACAAGCAAATCGTTGCAGCTTTCGATCTTTTGATCCGTTCGATGGTTAGAACCCAAGATTCTATTCTTTTTTCCAATCAGGAAATTATGGTCATTTTCTCTGAAGTAGAGACAGAGGAGCAGAAAAAAGAAGTGATCGAAAGATTTAGGGGAAAGATCATTCAGTTTCTGGAATTATACAATTTGCAATGTAGTATGGCGGGTCTTCCCTTAAAAATTGAAGACACAGAAATGGTTCAATTCCCTCAAAAAGTTCAATCTTTACCAAGGGCGGCCTAGAAAATGGAGAGTTCAAAGATTCCAGAAATTGGATCTTACGCCAAAAAGCAGCTTTTAGGTGCGAGTCGAATCCTTTCGTGGAGTCATCAATCTAGGTTTCGTTTCGCTGTTAATTTAATCAAGCGAATGCGAGTTCAGTCTGTATTAGACTATGGGTGCGGTGATGGCACCTTTCTTTACCTCTTGGGAGATCGAGGCACGAAGAGAATCGGTGTTGACTATGACGAGCATCAGATTCGCGATTGCAAAACAAGATTTCAAAATGAAATAGAATTTTACTCTGTAGAGTCTTTTCCTTGGAAGGAAAAGGTCGAGGCAGTTACTTGCATGGAAGTCATCGAACATTGCACTGACACTCAAAGGAAAGAAGTGCTCTCGAATATCCAAAAAATTCTCACTCCGCATGGGAAACTTCTTTTGAGTGTGCCCAATGAAATTGGTTTTTCCCTCGTCGTGAAGCATCTGTTCCGTTGGTTTCTAGCGATTTCAGGTTTTGCCGGATATCAATATCGAGAGACCTATACGTTTCGGGATTTCTTCTCCATGCTTTTTGCTTCTTCTCATACAAAAATACCTAGACCTATTTATTCGTCTACGGATGCTAGAGGGATCAAAAGAGAATGGCATGGACATAAGGGCTTCAATTGGAAGTTCTTCGAAAAGGAATTGGAAGAACACTTTCTTATCGAGAGCATTCACTTCACGCCGGTGGATTTTGCAAATGGGATGTTCGGCAGTCAAGTTTGGTTTCACTGCCGAAAAAAATAGGAAGAAAGATCTCTTGCCTCGTTTCTAACCGAAAAAGATTCTACTTAAGTTCATAAAGTCCCTGCCTATGAATACCTGTTTTCTTGTGACGTATGACCCAGCAAGGAAAATACTTTTATTCGTTTCCCTGAGGTGAAAAATCATTGAAAATAGAATTGGGGATTGTGGCTCATAGTTTCCCCCTTAGTGAAGGGATTTGAAAGCTCGACTTTCTTTTTCTCTTATTCGTTTCTTCTCGGAGTAGATCTTAGTGGATCGCACCTTTGTTTTTGAAAATAAACTTATTCCCCTGATTTTGATGGGCCTATTTGGGTCTTTGCTTACCATTGCAGGAATTTTTCCAGAATATTGGAATTATAAAGTTGTCATTTTGATCACATTTTCGGCCGTTGGTGGTTTGATTTTGTCTTTGCCCACAGATAAGGCCCTGGTTTTTTTCTTTTTCTATCTTGGTATAGAAGGATCTCTAAAGCTTCTTTCGCGGTATCATCCTGTGATTCACGTTGGAGCAGATATTATTGTGTTGGGGTTAGTTGTTCGGACTGGAATGCAAATTCTAAAGGAACGACTAGACCTTCCTAAAAGACTTCCGTTTTTAATCAGCTTAATTTTGATGCACTTCATTTGGTTTCTCATTGTATTTATGAATCCGTATGCAGTAAGTTTCCAAGCATCTTTAGCCGCTGCAAAACTGTATGTGGTTCCACAATTTTTATTTCTCTTCGGTTTCTTTTTGATTACCAAGGCCGATAAACTGGAGAAATATTTTACCCCTTGGTTGTTCGTAGCTTTTTTGCATATTACTTTTGGTCTATATCAAGGGGCCGTGGGGCCCAGCTCTGTGACTGGCTGGAGTCCATTGTATCAACAAGTTCTAAATCGTTTTGAAGGTTATCCTTTTCGACCCTTTGGGTTAACCAGTATGCCAGGTGCGCCCGCTGTCTTTTCGTATTTTTTAGTACCCATTTTTATCTATTTTTTTCTAACCAGTTCGAGTTGGATTAAAAAAGTATTTAGTCTTTTTTTGATTTTCGGATTTGGAGTCTTACTTTTATTATGCCAAGTGAAATCCGCCATTATCAAATTCTTAGGTGCAATTTTTTTGTTTCTGGTGATGGCTTTATTGAAAAGAAACCAAGTAGACTCAAAAATAACTGGTGGCATTGTGAAGTTTCTTTTCGCTGGAATTCTTTTGGTTTCCTTTGCGCTTCCCTATGTGATCAGTGAATTTACGGACCTATATTCCGAAAACCAGAATGCAGTGGCCAGATCGCTGCAAGCGTTCAATATCGAAATTATGGGAGACTCTCGAAAAGGGGCGCTGGATCGATTTTTGACTTACGCAGAGATGGCTCCATTGGGATCAGGACTTTCAAGAATTGGTCCCGCAGTGTACCGCTTCCACGATCAGATTACTTCAAACCAATATTTTAAAACTGTTGTATTCTTTTCAGACAACCTTTGGGTGCAACTTGTAATTGATATTGGGATCCCTGGCGTATTTCTGTTTACAGTGATTTTAATTCTTATTTTTTTACAAAGCTTCCGGGCATGGTCTTATGCGGAAAATGGAAAGCATTGTTTGATGATGGCTGCTGTTTTTACAGGAAATATTGCCATATTCTCTGGAGCCTATGGTGCAGAGCCAATTCTTTATCATCCAGAAGCTGGATTTTTTTGGTTCTTTTCCGGCGCACTTTTTCGACTTAGTTACACTAAATCACAAGAGGAAATAGTTTCATGAGAAAAATTTCTAGAAACCTTTTCCGGGAAGAATCCATTCACAAGGAAGGTTTTGCAAAGCTAGTTTGATAAAATATGAAAATTCTTTATTTAACAGGCGCAGTAGGGGTTGGAGGAGTTGAGTCATTTCTTTTAAATCTTAGCCAAATGCCTAGAGTCGATTCCTATTTCTTTCTTTTTCAAGATGGGCCGCTACGGGTCGAATTAGAAAAGCGTGGAGCAAAAGTGTTTTTGGCTCGGCATACCTTTCGATTGCGAAATCCATTCTCTTGGTACCTCTTATCTAACGAGATTGCTGGCCTGGCCAAACGGCTAGGTGTATCTTGTATTCATTCTTCCATGGCGTATTCAGCATTCGTGGGAGCTCGAGCCGCTAAGAAAGCAAAGCTTCCCCACCTTTGGTTTCAGCATGGGCCGGTGAGTGGGTGGATGGATTCTCTGGCCGGGAGAATTCATCATCATGGCATTTTATGTAATTCCAAATATACGATGGAACAGCAGAAGAAGCGCTGTGAACGAGGTCCATTTTATGTGGTTCCTCTTGGAACCCCCCTGGTTGAACAAGAGTCTTTTTCTACGGAAAACTCCTTGCGAGTGGTGATGGCCAGTCGCGCTCAGTACGGTAAGGGACCCCATGTATTTCAAGACGCTATTCTGAGGCTAAATGATACTTCTGTGCAAGGAAGTTTGTTTCTAGCTTCCAGTGATTCTGCGTATGAAGAAAAAATCCGTTCCAAGGGGGGGCTTACAATTTTTCCTCCCGAACCGAATATTTCCAGAATCTTTTCTGGGCAAGACGCTCTCGTGAATGCTTCCATTCTTCCGGAAGCCTTTGGGTTGACTCTTATCGAGGCAATGATGAGAGGTATTGTGCCCATTGCGCCAAGGGCCTGGGGACCCCTAGAAATCATCGATGATGGGATCAATGGGCTGCTTTTTGAACCTGGAAATGCCACAGACCTGGCGGAGAAGATCCATTCATTAAAAGACGCAAATTTCCGAAAGAAATTAAGTGAGAATGCCCGTAAAAAAGCCGTTGATTTTTATGCCTTAGAAAAAATGTATGAACGTATGCGGGAAGTCTATAAACAGGTTCTAGCAACGAACTAGTGCGCACTTAGTTTCCTTTTCTCTAGAAACAAGATTCCACCAAAAAAAGCTAAGTGGAAGTTTTTATCCAGCGATTGGAAAGCTTGTCGGCAATTACCTTCCAATCAAAGTGTTCGTTGTAATATTTCAGAGCTTGCTGTCCCAATTGTTCTCGATCTGCTGGTTGACGCAGAAGTTCTAGGGTCGCAGCGGAGAAACTTTCGGCCGTGTGTTCTGAAAGGCGAGAAATCCTCGACCAGGGGACTGTGGGGTTTGAGCTATATCCCAAATTAGTGATCACGGGTTTTCCATGGACGAGACCAGCCATGAAGCTCCCCCTTCTAGTGGATACTCCGTCTAGAAACGGACTTAAAACAACTTTTGATCCGTTAAGGTATTTAGATACCTCAGCACTAGAAAGTTTCCCTAAAGGCTTTAGAAAAGGTAAATCTCCAAATTTTTTCAAATCATTCTCTGTAACGCCGATACATGGAATGGCATCAAAAGTTTCGAACGAGTTTTTTAAGCGTTTCCCCACTTCATTTAAAAGATTGTATTCATGCGTGGGGTGCGCCCCCCCGAAGTGGATGACCATGGAGTCCACTGTAGTTACGCTAGCAATAGGAAGAATGTTACTGCCGACAGGTAACCAACTTTCTTTAGTTGGATCCGAAATGGGCTTCTCTAGGCAAAAGATCGTGTGTTTGGCCAGAGTTTGTAGTTTCCGAAAAAGTCTTCGATGCTGAAAGGATAAAAACGTCCCGGCAAAAGAGACTTGCCAGGGATAATGCAGTTCGTGGGCGAAAAAAAGAAATTTATTTTTCCAGGGAACCATTAGATCTGCAAGGGTTGAGCGTCCCCAGCGATCAGAATAAAGATAGGGAGTGTATTGCAGAATCACCAAATCGAATTCTTTAGGGTGTTTAGACCCAAAAGAAGTCAGCGGCTGTAAGTTCGGCTCCGCTGAAGTTTCATTGGTGAAGACAGTAACGTCATGACCTAAATCAGTGAGGTGCTTATTGAGATGATAGCTGTGATCTCCCACACCACAAAACTTAGGAGGATAGTTAGGAGTAAGAAGGGCTAGCTTCACAATCGTTCTTTAAGAATCAGATAGCTCAACGTAATTCCTAAAACACCACCCAGGACAGAAATGATTTGCATCGTATTTTCGCTAAATAGGGGTGTCTTTGATTGGATGATCACAATGTCATTTGCCTCAAGGGGGATGGTTTTCCCCTTAGAGCTCGTTAAAATATCGTCTACGTCTACTTCAAAAACTGCGTCTTTTCCGCCCGTATTTCGTTTGATTAAGACTTCGTCTAAAATCGCTTTTTCTGTGGGGCCACCGCTATACGAAAGCAAGGTAATAAGGTCTGTCTTCGCAGGAACATAATGGATTCCAGGACGCTGCACAGATCCCCAAAGGTTGATCTTCATCATCACAGCGCCGGGGTAGTCGCCAGAAATGTATTCTGCTCCCTTGCCTTGACCTAGAAGCTCTTTAGAAAGGACGATTCCCGTATCTGCGGCGTATACCGATTGAGAAAGAAAAAAAGACACTAGGGTGAGCAATGAGAGAAATTTCATACCGTTTAGCGTATTGAATTTTTCAGAACTTGTCCATAGAGGTCTAAAACCTGCTGAGAATGGCTAGAAACGGAAAAACGCGCCATGGCAGAATTTTTTCCTTCATTTAAGACTGCCGTTCGAGCCTCAGTATCCTTCATCACTTTTTGTGCTTTCTCGACTAAAGCAGCTAGGTCGTTGGGAGGGTAGAGAAACCCATTCTTCCCATCTTCAATAATTTCTAAAACGCCCCCGGCGGCCGCGGCAATGACAGGTATTCCCACCAGTTGGGCTTCCACAATCACTCTTCCAAATGGCTCTGGTTTTCTAGAGCAATGCACCAGACAATCAATTTTTCGCAGATAATCAAAAGGAGGGTCTACTTTTCCAGTGAATAAGACCGGCAGGCCATTGGCCCTGTCTTTAAGTTCTTGTTCATACCCAAGATCTGAAGCGGTATCGTAGATTCTTGAGCCCATGATGACAAATCCACAGTTTTCATCCTTTAGTGCCCGCGCAAGATCCAGAAATAGATCTTGTCCTTTCCATCTTGCAAGCACTCCTAAAATTCCAAAGATAAACTTCTTCTCTAGGGTTTCGTGAAAATTCAGATCCGCATGAGCAAGAAATCCAGACGATGCTGGAAGGTCGATTCCATTGTAGACCACTTTTGCTGACGGATAGTTGCCAAAGGCATCGGCCGCTGCTTTGGAATTAAATAGAATGGACGGCTTTGCCCATTGAGAAAATAAACGAAGTAGCAACAACGTAAAACCTTGGAAAATATCTCGACCATGCCAAACCAAAGGAATTCTCTTTCGCGCCGTAAGGAGCGCCCCTATCAAGTGGCTTTTAATTCCATTGGTATGAAGAAGATCTGGCTTCTCATTCTCGATCAGTTGAAAAAGACGATTTAGGTAACCGAGAAAAGACGGAATGGAAACAAGAAGGCAGATCAAAGAGTAAATTGGTTTGTCTCTTGTAATGCGCGAGAATAATTCTGGCATTTCACAGACGCTATAGGAGATGCCTCTATTTTTACATTCCTCTAGAAAGGGACCCTCTTGCCTTGGAAAAATTATCCAAGGTTTTACTTGTTCGCCTTTTTGAAAATGAGCGATTAGGTCTAAAAGGCTGCGTTCCCCACCACCTAGGTGAGTCGCCACCGAAAGATAGCAGACCTTTAGACTTTGTAGTGTTTTTGCCATTGTTTCAACACAACCATAGACCACATAAGGTGGCTATGATTCTGAATTCCCTTTTGATGTTGAGAAATAATATCGCTCACCATCTTTCTATTTAAAATCCCTGGATCTCTTTCTAAGTCGCGCAAAAAGTCGGCTAAATCTTTTTTCAACCATTCTTTAATGGGGAGTTGAAAGCCCTGTTTTGTTCTAAGTGGAAGTGAGCTGCCCTTCATTCCTGGTAGTTTTTCTTGCAGTAAAGAACGTAGAATCCACTTCCCCCCATGAGGAGTTTTCCATTGGATAGGAACTTTTTTCGAAAGATTCACAAGGGAGTAATCGAGGAAGGGCACACGACTTTCTAATCCATAAGCCATGGATGCACGATCGGTTTTAGCCAAAGCAGTATCCATGAGAAACGTGGATTGAAATGCCAATTCAATTTTTTCGATGGAAGTAGACGAAGCAGGTAATTGTTTGAGCAGCTCTGTTACTCTAGATTGAATTTTTGCTCCATCTATTAATTGTAGCATTTTTGTTCGTTTGAGGGGGCCAAAGATTCCAAGAAAGTTTTCCAAAAACTGGGCCTCTGAATTTACTTGCAGAACTTCAAGCAGCTTTCTAGCTTGAGCGAGCTTTTCTGACTTAAGGAAAGAGAAGCATGAAATGAGACTTTCGAATCCGCAAAGAGTTGGATTCCGTAAAAAGGACGGAATTTTTTGAAGAGGATAAAGCGCTTTCATTAATCTTTGATGGGGGTATCCAAAAAACAGCTCGTCTCCTCCATCGCCAGAAAAAACCACAGTCACTTTCTTTTTTGTCTCTTTAGATAAGTGCAGGGTGGGAATAAAGGCGGGGTCGGCCAGCGGAGCATCCATAAACTCAAACGAACTTTCAAAATCTTTGAGTATATCTGAGGAGGAAAAAAGAAATTCATGATGATCCGTTTCGTACCTTTGAGCTATCAGTTTCGCGTAGGCACGCTCATCAAAACGATCTTCTTGAAAGCCAATGGAAAACGTTTTTACGTCTCCAAACTCCTTTGCTGCCGCTACCAGAAGACTTGAGTCAATTCCTCCACTTAGGAAACACCCCACCGGCACATCCGCCACTGATTGATGCTTCACTGAGTTTTTTAAGGCATCCCAGATGGAATCTTTTGCCTCTTGAAAGCTAGTGAATGCCAATGGTTCCGAATTTTGATCGCTAGAGGGATCCAGGGGGGAACCATTGCCAGAGAAGCGCCCTGAGTTTTTGGGTGACCAAAACTTCCGACGTTCTAATCCTTTGGTAGTCCAATGAAGAATCTCTCCTGGTTCTACTTGATTTACCCCTTGAAAATACGTGAGGGGGCTAGGGATATGACCAAACTTTAAGTAAGAAAGTATTGCATCGGGGTTCTGTTTTTTGGGCACAAATTCGAGCGGGAAAAGTGCATTGAACTGAGAAGCGAAAGCAAATCCATTTTCTTGATGGCAATAGAAGAGAGGTTTAATTCCAAACCGGTCTCTAGCCAAAATCAATTGAGGTCCATTTCTCCGATCTAAAATACCAAGGGCAAACATTCCGTCGAATCGAGCGAAGCAGTTTTCTCCCCATTCAATATACGCGTTTAAAACTACTTCGGTATCGGATTTTGTGCGAAAACGATGTCCTTTTTTCTCTAGCTCTTCTCTTAAGTAGGAAAAATTATAAACTTCCCCATTGTACACGAGATGAATGGAACTTTCGGCATTCGAAAATGGCTGGTTTGCGGCATCGGAGAGATCGATGATTTTTAATCGTCGATGCACGAGTGCCATATTTTGCTGCCGATAGATACCGGCAGCATCTGGCCCCCTGCTTCTTAGGCGATCCGAAACTTTTTCTAGAGCAGATTCATCGATGGAAGAAGGAAAAATTACGCCAGCTATTCCGCACATATTTGTAACCCTTCAGTGATTAACTGTGCCGAACGATGCCAGGAAAACTTTAGGGCTCTTTCCTTCGCAGCAACTCCAAGTTGTTCACAAATATTTCTATCAAAAAAAGTTTCTAAAGCGTTGGCGATTTCTTCTTCCTTTCTTGGATTTACTAGAAGTCCAGTTTTTTCATGAACGATAGCGTCCGTGGGGCCGCCTTCATTGGGGCCTAAAGATGGTTTCCCACAAAGAGCTGCTTCTAAGTAAACTAAGCCAAATCCTTCCACGTTTGGTGCCTCAAGATCTACCCGTGAAAGGAGCACAAATGCATCGCATTTTTGATATTCACGTAAAACGTCTGCATCGGAAAGTTTTCCGAGAAAGGTGATTTGATCTTGTACATTCAAATCCTCGGCAAGTTTTCGGAGTCTGGGCAAGTCTGGTCCTGTGCCTCCTACTCGATAGGAAAATGTTTTCCCCCTTTGTTTTAGTAGGGCCAACGCGGCAATGGTTTTGTCGATTCCTTTATAATCTTCGAGTCTAGCGAGAGAAAAAAATAGGGGACTTTCGTTACTATTTTTTTCTTCCGTATTTGGCGAAGAGTCTAGGCTGCAGAATGATCTTGAGTCTACTCCATTTTGAAAGGGTTTGGCGCGGAACGGCATTGATTGATCGCAGCCATCTTTCAATTCTTTTTCTAAAAGTTCTCTCGTAAAGGTGCTCACAGGAAAGATTGCTACAGCATTCTCAAATACTTTTCTTTTGATCGGTGAAAATGCTTTCCGGATTCTTTTTTTCCATGTGCGTTTTCCCTCTAAAATTTCCACTCCGTGCACAATCACAGCATATTTTATTTTCGGGTGCAGAAAAGATAGAAGATAAGAGGCCAAGCCGTCGGGGAACCAAAGTAAATCTAAAACAAAATCGGGCCTCCATTCTCTGATGGCGCGATGCTTCGAAAGCAAGAGAGAGAAAAAAGCCCACTCTGGACGAGCGGAATAAGGATAAGTGTAGTCTGGACGGATTTTCGTCAAATACGATTCCAGTGGGATTTTTTCGCAATTTGATGATTCAGAATGTTGGGGAGCACAGACTTTGATAGTTGTATCTTTTCTTTCGTTTAAGGCTTCCTTCAAGGCATGACTGCACTTGGCCACGCCGCCAATGCGAGGAGGATAGTCATAGGATGAAAGTAGAATTTTTTTTGGTTCCACGAAATGCAGGTCCCCACTAACTGTTAGAGAAATTTTAACATAGTTGGAGTCAGAAATGCGGAATACACGGTAACGATAGGCTTTAGCGAAATTCGACGAACGTTACGCCAATTGATACCCTGGTTCTATGCGAATTTTACAGGTGGGAAAATTCTATGCTCCATACCGGGGCGGGATAGAAACCGTAGTTCAGAACCTATCGGAAGAACTAGTGAGGCAGGGTCATGAGGTAACTGTTCTTGTTTCTAGCCACCATTTTTTACCCAGCCTTGAGAGGATACACGGAGTAAAAGTGATTCGCATGGGCCGTTTGGCCACTATCCTTTCTCAGCCCATCAATCCTTTTTGCCTATTTTATCTTTTCTTTCTTTCCTGGAGATGTGACGTGGTTCACTTCCATTCTCCTAACCCAATGTTAGAGCTCAGCTCATTCTTCATTCGGAAAAAAAAATTGGTAACGTTTCATTCTGAGGTGGTTCGGCAAAAAGCGCTTTTGCCATTTTATCGTCGGCTACAGAAACTCTTTTTTTCCTCTGCAAGTGAAGTAGTGGTGGGCTCGTTTTCTTTAGCGGAAAAACTTAAATCTCTCACTCTTAAAACGAAAATTTCTATTATTCCTTTTGGAGTTTTTCCAAGAAATACACAAGAGGAAAGAGTTCAAGCGTTGAAAAAGCAATACGGACGATTTGTTTTATTTGTGGGTCGTTTCGTGAGTTATAAAGGTATACCCGTACTTTTGGCTGCTATGAAAGAAAGTTCAGCGTCCTTAGTGTTAGTAGGATCGGGGCCTGAAGAGGATTCATGGAGACAGTTGGTAAAGGCTTACGGATTAGAAGGTCGAGTGTCTTTTGTTCTAGATGTGCCAGAGGATGATCTTGGAAACTATTATGCCGCCTGTGAACTATTTGTCTTGCCCTCTATTACTTCAGCAGAGGCATTCGGAATGGTTATGGTGGAGGCAATGAGTTTTGAAAAGCCAATCGTATCAACGATCCTTGGCACTGGCGTAGACGAAGTGAATCAAGATCAGGTCACCGGAATTCAAGTGCCCGCCAATCATTCGAAAGCTTTAAAAGAAGCGTTGGATTTTCTTTGGAAGCATCCAGAAAGAAAACAGGAATTTGGAAAGAATGCCAAGGAAAGATTTTTGAAATTTTATTCCGCGAATGAAATGGCCAAGTCGTACCTGAATGTCTATGAAAGGATACTTCATGGTTAAGGTCTTAGTGGCCTCTCACGCCGGTGTATTAGAAGTGAACCGTGCTGTCTATGTGGAATTAGCAAAACTAGGCTTTGAAGTTTCTTTTTTAGTACCCGAAAGTTGGAGGGGAGATCTGATTCAGAATCTTCATTTTCAAAAAGGAAAAAGTGAAGAGAGTTTTCGTTTTGCAGCAAAGTCTCTGGTCTTTTCTGGCAATGGCTCATTATTTTTCTATAAAAGCTTATCTGGAGTACCAAAAGATTTTGATCTTATGATCATCGATGAAGAACCATGGAGCATTTCTGCCCTTCAGCTTTCTCTTTGGGCAGGAAACAGGAAGAAAATTTTTTATACCAAGCAAAACTTAAAGAAAAAGATTCCCTGGATCTTTCGTATGTTAGAAAAAGTTGTTTTCCATTCTTCTTCTGCAGCCCTATCTGTTGAGGCAGAAGTAGAAGAAGTGCTTCGGTGGAAGGGGTATTCGAAGAAAATTTTTGATTTTCCTCATTCCTATGACCCCGAGCTTTTCGAGCCTCTTTCTAAAGAAGAAAAGGCAAAAAAAAGAATAGAATTGGGTTTAGACCCAGAAAAAGTCACTCTTCTTTATTGTGGTAGATTAACGGAAGAAAAAGGAATTCTAGACTTTCTGTCTATTCTGCAAAAACTCGATTCTTCCCACTTTCAATGTCTAATTGTGGGAAATGGACCTTTGGAATCGAGAATTCAGCAAGAATTTCAGGGGAGACCTTTTTTAAAATTGATTCCCGCTATTCCGCATTTACAAGTAGGTCGCACCATGGCCCTTGGGGATGTATTGGTTTTGCCCTCTAGAACACAGTCTAATTGGAAAGAGCAGTTTGGTAGAGTGATTGTGGAAGCTATGGCCTGTGGCCTAGCAGTGATTGGCTCTGATTCTGGAGCCATCGCCAGAGTGATTGACCGCTGCGGGGGCGGACAATCGTTTCCTGAAGGGAATCTAGACGAATTTTTGAAAGTCACCACTAATCTGGTTCTGAACGTAGACTTACGAAAAAAACTACAGGAGAGAGGGCGAGAATATGTGGCGAATAATCTCACCCATGAAGCTCTTGCCAAATCTTTAGCGAAGATTGTCCTTTCGGTAAAAGACAATTAAAATTTCTTCAACAACGTTACTTTTTTTGAGGAAGAAATTTTGATAATACTTTGTCGTATTTCGCAGCCACGTGATCCCAAGTATTTTCAAGGGCAATATTTCTAGCAGCGACTTTCATTTTCATACGAAGGTCCCGATCCATCACAATCGAACGGATGTACTTTGCGAGTTCATCAGAATTTTTGGAGTCGTCCAGTAAAAAACCCTCTTGCCCGTGGGTAATCAGTTCGGCGGCACCAGCACATCTAGAGGTAATGACTGGTAAACCGCAGGCGAGTGCCTCTAAGATCACAAGACCAAAGGGCTCATACTGAGTGGGTAATAGAAAAACATCTGACCCTCGAAAATAGCGTTCCACTCCAGAGCGTTTTCCTAAAAAATGAATCTTTTTCAAGCCCAAGGAATCAGCGAGGTTTTTGAAATAAGAAAAATTTCCTTCGCCAAGAATCAAAAGAGTAGATGGAACGGAAGCCTTGGCCAAGGCTCTTAGCGTATATTCCAATCCTTTTCGTTCGAAAGAGCCAGCAAACAAAAAACAAAGTTCGTCTAGGGGGATTCCCAATTCTTCTCGTATGGTCGATGGACCGGGCGAGAACTTTATTACATCCACTCCATGGTGAATAACTTCCACATTCTTTTCAATTCCGAATTCATGTTTCAACTCATTAGCAACCTGTTTAGAAATAGCAATATAGGTTTTCTCAGGCGTGAAACAAATTCTTTCCAACCAAATGTTCAAAAGAGCAAGAGTCTTCGAGTAAAGGCCACGAAGGGAAAAAGAATGGGAGTTTTGTTTTTCCCAACTAGAATGAATGAACTGCAAATGGATGATGTTGGATCGAAAATGGCTGACGCCAGTGGCATGCCAAATCCTATTTCCCTGAAAAAAAAGTTTAAAATAGAAATAGAGAATCTTTAACAATACTGGCCTGCGAAGATTTGGTCGAACTGGTTCAAAGTAAGGTTTCAGTTTGGGATCGGAAAGCGTATATGCATGGATGCAGAACGGAGTTTTTATTCTGCGCAAAATTTCCAAAGTGGATCGATCTTGGCCTCCGGTTTCATTCAGATCGTGAATGGCAAAATGAATCTTCATAGTTTCCATTGTTCCATGAGTCCTTTGGCCACTTTTTCCCAAGAATAGGAATCCGCCTTTCTGAAGCCTTTTTCAGCCACAGATTTTCTTTCTTCGAGATGCTCTAAAAAATAGAGAATCTTTTTCGCAAAATCCTCCGGATCGTCGGCAAAGGAAATTCCTTCGCCCGAAGAAAAGTTTAGGCCCTCGGCACCTTTTGCGGTGGACACAACCATTCTACCGTTACCAATGGATTCGAGAATCTTTCCTCTTGTGCCACTTCCACTCAGTAAGGGAACAATGGAAATGGCTGCTTCTTTATAGTGCGGCTGTAGGTTCGCTGGAGAGTCAATAAATTGAATATTTTCTCTTTGAAAAAGGTCCTTTAGTTGATCTGACGCGTTGGATCCAGCAACACGAAAGTCCACTTGATCTCGAATTTTCGGATGAATCTTTTGAAAATACCACTCAAGGGCTTCCACATTAGGCCAATAAGATAGCGATCCTGTAAATAAAATAGTGCGGTTTTGCACTTGATTGTTCCAGCTATTGGAGTTGAGTTTTACTCCACCAGAAGTGATTCCAAAGTTCTTTTGGTATTTATTCTTTAGAATCTTTCGATCTACTTCCGAGTAGGCAAATATGGTTTCAATGGACTTAACGCAACTTGCTTCAAATTTCTCTAAATTTTTTTGATGTAATTTTTGGCTATAAGAACGAAAAATCGGAAACACAGAAGATTGAGTTTTTTCTAGAAGTTCCGTTTCTACATTGTGAAAAGTGCAGGAGGTTTTTCCTTTGAAACTTTTAGGGATATATCTCCACATTCGCAGCTCTTCCGCGTGAACTACATCTGGTTTCCATTCTTGGATTTCTCTTTCAATGGCCGTCTCCAATTGCTTGCTAATTGGCCATTGATGGTAGGAAAACTGGAAAGCATTTCTTATACGAGAAAAAAAAGGCGATCGTTCATAGGAATAAAATGTCGTGGGAAAGGAGTAAGAAAAACTTTGGGGATTGCTGGAGGTTCCCAAAACCTTTAGGCTTGCAAAATTTGCAAGCTCGGGCCATAGCTCTAAATTGCGAGCTTTTGAGCCTCCAAAAGGCGGATAGGGCTGTTCAGAAACCAATACCAAAATCTTTTTCATTGGCTTCCAGTATGACTTGATCTGTGGGCGCGAATCAATTCGTTTAGGGTAGTTTTCTGAGGGCTAGCAAAGATGGGGTAAAAGTCTTTCTTTGCATTCTTTTCTAGAAGAAAGGGAAAATAGGGGATGGGGCCGCCATCTGCATACTTCACGTACGGAAAATAGGATCGTAAGATTTCTAACCATTCTATGCAGGATTCTTCTTTGGAAACATACATCATAAATACGCCGTCTTGGTTCACGATTTCAGATAATGCCGCCAAATAGCCTCCAAGACGTTCAGGGAAAATAGAATTTAGAGCATCAAAGGTGAGAAGGCAGTCAAACTGACGCTCTAGAGTGGCGATCTTGCTGGTGCGGAGGATCCTTGTTTCAATCTTTGAGGAGTGAGACTTTTCTTCTGGCAGGGTGGTTACGAAGATGGAATCACCTAAGTTTTTCGATAAAAGATCTAAACTACTTTGCGAAGGGCGGCCGAGGATAAGGCAGGATTTTCCTTTTAAAAAGGGAACGATGTGCGATATCCAATTTTCCTCGTAACGGATTTTCGATTCGTCCTTTCTTCCGAGTTCACTGAGCGCTAAAGCCCTCGCTGCGGGCAGTCCTGTTTTCCAATTTTGTATTAGATTCGTACAGCAATCTAAGATCATTCGGAAAGAAACTTCAAAAGCTTCTTTGGTTTGTCCCATAGGGTCGGGCACGGAATAGTCTCTGGAAGGAAAGGACGAGAATTCTTTTAGGTAATATACTTTGTCGAGATATTCTTCACTGGGGTCTAGCTGGAAAACCTGCCTCATGTTTCCTTCGTCTAAAAGAAAGACGAATTGAGCTTTGGCTAAGTCTTCACGAGTAAATACTTTTGATTGTCCAAGGAGCCTCATTCCTTTGGATTCACAAACTTCCGTAGCCAAGGGGTGATAGGGAACCGATTCTAACTTGGGCTGAAACCCTGCGCTTCGCACTTCTAAGGGGATTTCTTCTTTCTCTGCCAAAAAAGAAAACACAGCCTCGGCCATGGGGGATCGGCAAAGATTTCCTGTACAAAGAAAATAGACGATTGGGTGCATGGGAAAAGTTTATCAGGAAGTGGAGTTTCCTTCCTTTTTTTCCTTTAGAATGGCGATCCTTTCTGCAGAAAAACTGCTTCATAGAAAGGATCATTATCTTATTCATTTGGGTTTAACCTACATTGACCAAGGAAAAAGTTTCGTTTTCCATCGGATTTCTTTCGATCGTCGCGCCAATACAGTTGGTACCGAATGGATTTTACCTCCTTTTCGGGCTTCGACTGATTTACCGATCCCGCGGACAGAGTTTCGATTTTTAGAATCGTTACCGTGGCATCGGCAAGAGGATGTTCTTGATGAGTTTTTCTAAGGCAAGAGCTTACGATTGGATCAGAGCTCGCAAAGACACAGTTAAGTTCCAGTATCTCATCTAGGCTGTTTGGTTCTTTTGTTTCTTTTGGAGAAAAAAAGGATCTCTGGAATGTATACGTTCCATTATTTTTTAAAGTTAGTCGAACCTCTTCTCTGGTTCCCTCTGGAAGGTTTGGAAGTATGCATCTAATGTTTTGAGCGAAGGAAATCGAGGAAAGGTTCCATAAAATTGAAAGCAAGAAGTAAAGACTCATGTAAAACGTCTATACGATACCGTGTGAAAGATCTAGAGAGTCTTTAGAATTCGCAAAAAGAAACAAACTGTTTACAGGAGTTTCTCTTTATTGGCTCCGCCTCCGCTCTGAATTGTGTTGGAAATATGAAATCCTTACAACTTTGTAAAGCTTCGAATTTCGCAACCGAACAAGTGGGTGCATCTAAAATTTAATCGCCCATTAGGAATGAAGGAGATCCAACCTATGGCTGAGCCAGCTTTGCAGTTGCGGAATTTAGAGAGTCGAAAAGAAGAATCACAAAATTATCTAGCAGGAATTGTAAAGGCCTTGCACCGGGTGCAGGCGGTGATTGAGTTTTCTCCAGACGGAACAATACTTGAGGCCAACGACAATTTTTTAAAGACTTTGAATTATGACTTGAATGAAATTCAAGGCAAACATCATAAAATGTTCTGTGATTCTAAGATTGTAGATTCTATTGAATACGCCCGTTTTTGGGAAAAACTTCGTCGTGGAGAATTCGAAGCGGGAGAATTTCAACGGTTTGGAAAAGGCGGAAAAGAAATCTGGATTCAAGCCTCTTACAATCCAATTTTTGATGAAAGCGGCAGAGTAACTAGAGTGGTAAAATTTGCCACTGATATTACGGAAGCAAAAAACCGCGCCCTTGAAGCCGATGCGAAAATACAGGCCATTTCTAAGGCGCAAGCCGTAATTGAGTTTGAGTTGGACGGCACTATTTTAACGGCCAATGAAAACTTTTTGGCCACTACTGGGTATAATCTTAGTGAAATTCAAGGCAAGCATCACCGCATGTTTTGTGATCCAGAATATTCAAAAAGTGATAACTACAAAAAGTTTTGGATGAAACTCGGAAGCGGTGAGTTTGATGCAGGTGAATACAAGCGATTCGGAAAAAGCGGGAATGAAGTTTGGATTAATGCTTCTTATAACCCCATTTTTAATGCCAGCGGAAAACCCTATAAAGTGGTGAAGTTTGCTTCTGACATTACAAATGTGAAGAAAATGATTCGATCCATTGAAGAAACAGCGAATTCCTTGGCATCTTCTTCTACGGAACTTACTGCCACAGCTACTCAGCTTTCGAATTCGGCCAATTCTACTAGCCAGGAATCTCAAACGGCGGCCGCTGCTAGTGAAGAGGTTTCCATGGGCGTTCAGACCGTGGCTGCGAATATCGAGGAAATGGTAGCTTCTATTAAAGAAATTTCCAGAAACACCCAAGAGTCAGCGTCTATGTCGAAAAGCACCTTGGAAAAGGCGCAATCCTCTAACCGTATGGTAGAAAAACTCGGCACTAGCAGCCAAGAAATTGGTGATGTGGTCAAGGTAATCAGTTCGATAGCTCAGCAAACCAACTTATTGGCACTGAATGCCACTATTGAGGCGGCTAGAGCGGGCGAGGCGGGCAAGGGATTTGCGGTAGTGGCCACGGAAGTAAAAGAACTAGCAAAACAAACTGCCAAAGCTACAAACGAAATCAGCCAGAAAATTGGAGCCATTCAGGTGGATTCGAAAAATGCCGTGGGCGCCATTGTGGAAATTGCATCGTCTGTAGAAAAGCTCACAGGGATTTCTGGAGTGATTGCAGCGGCCGTGGAACAGCAAACTGCCACTGCCAATGAAATTGCCCGTGTGGTGGTAGAAGCCAAAAAAGGTGTGGAAGGAATTTCCAGTACGGTAAAAACGGTTTCTCAGTCTGCGAAGGAAAGTAAAGATGCCTCGGAGCAAACCCTCACCGCATCCAAAGAGCTTTCTCAGCTAGCGGAAAGGTTGAACACTTTAGTTCGAGAAGTAAGTTGATAGAAGCAAGGCTTCTAGGCCTTTCCTGAAAAAAACTTAGAAACCCCTGGCCGCATACACGGTGAGGGGTTTTAGATTTTTGGCTCTTCCACCGATAAAATCACTGTGAAGTACTTCAAATTTCTCCCTCTATGTCTTGGATTTTTGCTCTCATTTTCCTCGTTGGGGCATGCCCGAGATTTGATTTTTGCACCGGCAAATGGTGCCTTTCAAATTCGGCCGAGCCTGGAAGACGAAGATGGCTGTACCATGAATTTGTCGAAGCCCTTGCAAGCTAAGATTTTGGCAGAAACGGAAACCCATTTCCACTTGCAATGGTCCAAGGAAATCAATGGTTGTTATTGGTTGCAACTAACCAGATCTTTTAATCCCACCACGGGCTGGGTGAAAAAATCGGATTTGATCTGGGAACAAGACCAAGAAACCCAAAAAGTCGAAGTGCCTCCAACCTTAAGGCCAAAAGAAAGACCATTGGATTTGATGACGGGGCAGATCTGTTCCGAAGAAAAGCCCAGCCAAATTGTTCCTGAGTCGGAACAATTTGAAAATATCGATGCCCTAATCTCTCATTTGAAAAATGAATACGGCGGACTCAAGAATCCTGCCGATGTAGATAAGTATATTTCTTGTTACCCTTATGCCAATGACGGGCGAGAAAATTTTGAAAAGTATGCTCCTTTCATTGAGATGGCATCCGATGTGATTCGAGCGGAGCGTAACGGAGTGACTTTCGAAGTAAATCCATCACTTTCTAAATGTTTGATTCGCAGAGAGAGTGGATTTGATCCAAAAAATAGCTCTGGCGCAGGAGACGGTTTGGGACAGCAGACTTCTATTAATAGAAAAGATCTTAATGCAAGAATCCAAAAAGAAGGAAGTTGGGAGAAAGCTGCTTGGGAGGCTTTTTTCCGAGAGGCCAAAAAAACCTCTGCTGGAAGAAAAATGCTTGAACAGTGTCCGGGTAGCGTGAAAAAAGGCAAGCCACCTCGAATGAAAACCAGCGAAGATTCCTTTTGCCCTTTGCAGTCCATTGCGGCTTCACATATTTACCTACTTCAAATACAAATGTCTCTGCAAAATGCTTCGGATGTGAAGCAAGTTTCCTGGGAAAACGAGCTGGAGTATCAGTTATCTTTGGCGGCCGCCTACAACCTTGGGCACACGGCCGCTTCTAATGCTGTGGATGAATTGATTGTAGATGAATGGTTAGATGCTATTCGTAAGAAAAGCCCCAAAAAAGCGAAAAGAAAAGAAGTGGCCGCTCACATTGAATCGATTCGTAACTGCATGCAGGCAGACAATTGGGATCCCATGTTCGACGGCGATCGTTGGCAGTGCGAATAAAAAAAGCGGAACTTCAATGTTCCGCTTAAATTAATAAAACTGATCTGTGGTAATTACTTTTTTTCTACAAAAACAGTAGATGTAAAATTTTCCGAAGCATCACAATCAAAATCTTCGCACTGAACATTTTGGATCTCGGTCACGGCTTTTCTGGCATCGATTCTGTAAGTAACGGTTTCTAGAAGGTTTGTGTATTCCACTACTTTTATTTCGTAGATTCCGCCTTCCACACGTCTTGCGCTTTCAAAGGAAATTACGTCGGCCAATTCGAATGCAGCATCGGTGCTAAACATTTCGCCCTTGGAGTAGAGAGTGAGGAACACTTTTTGGGTGGGAGAAACATCGGTGCTGCCGCCTAGATCTTGTACAGCGATGTTCACTTGAATGTTTGGTTTGTTCACTAAATTCACTAATTTTACGACTCGAGCGATATTCACTTGGGCGTTTGCGTCGCTGGAGCGAATTTCTTTGGCCATGGCAGTGGCAGAAATCAAACTAAGGGCAAGAAGGGAGAAAAGTTTCATGGGGGAATCCTCTCAAAAAGACGGGTTGTTGTTGTGAAATGACGCGTATTGTTATCACGGGAATGTATGGTTTGTCTAGAGGGAAGGGGGATTCAGAAGATCGGTTTGGTTCTGTAAGAGGGACGCAGGAGATCTACTTTTCTCAGCTTGGTTAAGTTGAAAATCAAAAATCCGCCAACCTCAGGAGATTGCCGGATTTTTAATGGAGGTGACGGGCGGAATCGAACCGCCACGACACGGTTTTGCAAACCGTTCCCTTAGCCATTCGGGCACGTCACCTAAGAGATGTAAGGAAGGTACTAAAGTGGGGGCGGATAGTCAAACCCCTCTTTTCTCTCCCCAAATCATTTTATGCATCTGTAATTGAAAGCGAACGGGTAGTCCGTCTCTTAGAATCGCCTCTGGTAACCAGGCCAAGTTCTCTTGCGGTAAAACGGGAGAAAATAAGATGATGGTGCCGGATGGGGCTGGATTCTGTCGTAAGAAGTCTTTGGCAAATAGGTAGTCTTTTTCGTCGCAGATCACGAACTTGATTTCATCCCCTGGTCGGAGTTTGGCGAGGTTCTTGGCAGATTTAGGGTTAGCCATTTTGCTTCCTGGAGTCTTTACGTCCATGACGATTTTTACACCCTTGGGCACCACGGAAATATCTTCCACTCCATCGGTCTCCAGCATCACCTCATAGCCTTCGTCCAAGAGACGCTGAAGCAAAAGCGGGGTCTCCTTTTGCTCTAGGGGTTCTCCCCCCGTTACTTCCACTAACTTGCATGGAAAGTCTTTGATGCGGCGTATGATTTCGTCGATTTCAACGTCTTCCCCCTCAAAATACGAATACTGGGTGTCGCAGTAGGTACAACGAAGCTTACAGCCCGTGAGACGAACAAAAATGGAAGGGCGACCCGCCTGGGTACTTTCGCCCTGAATACTGAAAAAGATTTCGTTCAGCTTCAACATGCCCTTCGTATACTACAAAGAACGTCTTCAAACAGGGGAATTCCTTGACGAAATCCCCAGGAATCGCTATTTTTTGGCCTTTCTGGACGTGGCTGGGTAGCTCAGATGGTTAGAGCGGAGCATTCATAACGCTCAGGTCGGCGGTTCGACTCCGCCCTCAGCCACCAAACTTTCTAAAATTTCCCTATTCATTGTTGGTCTCCTTCTTCCTCTCTCGACGTACTTCTCTGTACGCCTCGGTCGGGCGTCGTCGCCCGCCTCGACTAGGGAAATTTTAAAAAGTTTGAAATTAGGGCGGAGTCGAAGGGTGTTCACCGCCATGCTAAGGCATGGTGAGCGAGCTTGAGGCGAGCGAAAGGGGAACACCCAGGGCCGAGCGGAGCCGAGCAGGGGAGGCGCAGGCGAGCGCTTGGCCTACTCCGCCCTCAGCCACCATTTCTTCTGAGAATTCCAAACTATTTTCTTGGAGCAGATCAAAAGAAAATAAATAAAGGACCTCTAACTGAAGAGTTTATTCCAGAAAGACTATATTTTTTAGGTCGCTTGACAAAATTATTCTCGAGAAATGACGATATTCTCGGAGGTCAATTTATGACAAAAAAGAAAGTCTTTAGGTTTATTGCGTTTATTACAATCTCACTTGGGATTGGTTTTACCGTAGTTGCTTGCGGAAAATCAGATGGTTTTGGAATTGGTGGCAAGGTAATTATCACTGGAGGTTCTCAATGAAAATTTCCTTTTTGTTGGGAATGTTTGGTTGTTTGTGCTCAAGTTCCGCTTTTGCAGCTTCTAGCCCCGCATATGCCTATATGAAGGTATATGCAGCTGCTGTCTCGACTTCGGAATTTTGTACAAACCCAGTGGTTTTGTTTGATTCTGCGTCTCCGAGAGAAGTGAATATGTTCGAATCCCCTACACTTGGGGGCGGGTCCATACCGGATGGCACCTATCGGTGTATGATTATGAAAATCTCAGACACCATTCGCTTCAAGCCTGCTGTCAACGATGGAACTGCTTGTTTGTCTAGCACGGAGTATAATCTCGATATTTGTAGATCAGGAACAACAGGGCAGAATCCGATTACGGGAGCTAGTATATCTTGTTCTGGGGCCACAATTAATGCTGTGGGATCAGATACAATTTATGTTTTCTTGTCGACAACTTCTACCAATACCTCTGGAACCGGCACTAACCCTTTCACGCCCCCCACTTCTTCTAGCAGTGGCACTCAAGGAATGAATTTAGCGAGCCCATTCGTGGTATCGGGGTCATCCTCAGGTCAATTCGTCATGAATTTGACTAACAAAGTAGACGGAACGGGAAGTGCACCAAGTTGTGATCTCTTGCCTCCCGTTTTCAGTTTTCGCTAATTTAAGGAAGGGTATTTAATATGCAGTTCTTGTTGAAGGTTTTGATCGTATCGGTCTTTTGTGCGGCTATTCCGGCGTTCGCGGAAGACTATGTTCTAGGAGTAAAGGCTGGTTCTTCTTGGGGTAAATCTCAGAATCGAACGGAGTCGATTAAAAGTAGATCCATGCTGACTCACGAAGTAGCTCTTCAGCCTGGAATGGTTTTAGGGGATTGGGCAATCGGTGCCGTTCTTGGATGGAAGTTTCGACGTCAATTAACGGAGCCAAGAGAAGTAGCTAACTCAAACCTTAGAGGGAGTGGGTACTTTTTTGGACTCGGCGGAAAATACCAATGGAATCAGTGGGGATTTTTGGGGGAAGTTCTTCTCAGTGGGAACTACCGATTGTCTAACCTAGATCCAGTGGGGCAAGAAATTAAATACAAATGTCCCATCGGTTTTTGTGGATTTGGATTTTCTGCTCAAACCAAAATTTATCAAGACTACTTAATTGAATTGGGATTTAAATATAATCGCTGGGGAAGAGTAGACCTAAACAATAATAATAACGATATCAGTGAAAACAGGCTTCGAGAGTGGAGACTTTATCTAGGAACTGGATACGAGTTTTCTATCTAAGAGTAATGGACAGTTTTGCTATTGTTGTACAGCGGTAGCAAAACTGTTATTCCCTTTTTCGTTTACAAATTGCGATTCATAATACTAAATTGCACTAATTCTTAGAAATTTTATTTCCACTTCCAGCGTCTTTAGGGAATCGAACCTCAAAACAAGTATAAGGAAGCTCTTTATTGAGTCTAATTTGGGCTCCATGACTATCTAAAATACCTTTCGAAATGGAAAGTCCAAGACCAGTACCTTCTCCCACTTTTTTGGTCGTGAAAAAGGGTTGGAATAACTTTTTTTCATTTTCGTCAGAGATTCCTTTTCCTGAGTCCATAACCTGTAAAACGATTTCTCCATCGTCATGAAACGATTTCACCTTCACCCAACCCTCTGGGTTTTCTTTTGCCGAATCTATGCCGTTAGAGATTAAATTGATCAAAACCTGTTCTATCTCCACGGCATCGCAGTAAATGGAAAGATTAGGTTGAAGATCGAATTCTAGCTTCACCATGGAACTTCTAGACTTTGGACTAACAATTACCATGCAATCACTTACAATATTTTCTAGTGGCTCAATCCGCTTGATTGATCCGCTCGAAGCTCTAGAAAACTTTTTTAGTCCTTTGACAATTTTTTCAATTCGCTCCGCAGCTCTGATCATCGTCGATACTTTTTCAATTGTTTTTTCTTTTTGATCTAATGTCTTCTCAAAAGTTCTCAGAGTCCCAATAATAATGGCCAGGGGATTATTTACTTCGTGGGCCACTCCTGCGGAAACTTCCCCTAAACTTGCCAGCTTGGCATTATGAAGTGTTTTTGCTCTTTCTTGTTCTAGCGACTGATTGCTCGCTATCGTTGCAGAGAGGAACTGATTGATATTTGTAACCAAACTTCCCAATTCATCAGAGCTCTTTGGAGGGGTCAAAAGACGAAGTTCACGTGAGCTTCTTAATTCAGTCAATTCCTCTAACACCTTGAGTAATCGAGAAACCACCAGACGATTCATTAACATCCAGATGCTAAAAAACGTAATAATGATAATTAGAGAAAATGATAAAAAGGCAGAAACAAGAAGATTTTTTCCTTCGGCTAGAATATGCCGGAAATGGCGAAAAGAAATTTCCATGGCTGGTTTTTGAAAGATATCATCGAATACCATTTTCCCACTAACATATGAATCGTCTTCAATATGAATGGTGTCTCTTTCTACCGGGCCCCCAGTGGGCTCGAGATTTTTCATCATGAGATTTAGTTTCGTTAGAGAGCTCAAACGATCCATAAAAGAAACATCAATGGCTCGTGTCACAATAATATGCCCCGAAAAAGGTCTGTTCGTAGAGCTTGGAAGCACGGGAAAAATTCCCACAATAAAACTTCCTCGGTTAGGAATGGATACAATTCCTTTATGAGAGCTTCCATTTACGAGGTTCAATTTTTTGCCTAGCTGCAAGTAGAAACTCTCTTCTTCTGATGTTAAGGGGATTGCCATATTTTCAAGTTGATTAAACTTTCTTGCCCAACGAATTTTTCCCTCTTTCGTGATCCAGACGAAAGAATCTACTTTCATCGTTAAAAGTGATCCGGTGGCCAAGGACGAGTTCTGGAATTCTTGATTGCCATTTTGCATAAAATAGAACGCATCATCCCAAATGGCCCAGTCTCCCATCTTTGTTTCTAGAGCATCTACTTGAAGCTCCAGGGCATCTCTTGTTCGGGCAATGTTGATTTGATTTCTTTCGAGCTCCAAAAGAGAAAATCGTTCTAAAACGATGTTGCTCATTACCAACCAAGAAACCGAAGTGGTAGCGAGCAAGATGAGGCCCATCCGAATCAACAGGTTCGATCGAATTCCCATCTTCGAATACATACGAATTAAGTTTTTGAAGACGGAATTCATTCTTTTTTGCTTGCTGATTTTTCAAAAATCGATTTGTCGTAGAACCAAGTAATATCAATGTTTTATCGGCGAATTCCCAAGAAGATTGAACCACAAAACATGTATATTCACTGTTTTTCATGGAAGAAATTTCATTCGAACTAAAATTATTTAATTATGGAAGAACGAAAGAGAGGTGCCCTCATGATTCCTTAATAATTCATTCTTTTTTACCAGGGCTTTTTGGGTACCGATACCGTGAATGACTGGAAAAGGCTTAGCGTAGGCTAATATCCAAATAAAAAGGAAAATTTTGATGCGCAGGATTTTGGAGGATTCAATTGGGATCTTTTTTCTAACCAATTTTTAGTCCATAAATGTACGTTCCCAGATTTACTCTTTGCGTTCATTAGTGCAAATACTTCCGGATCCTTTAGAAGAATTCTCTCGATTTTCGCCTGAAATGCTTTGTTCAAAGGATCATTAAGTTGGCTCTTTAGTTCGGGGTACTTTTTCTCTAAGAATTCTGCCACGTGAAACTCAATGTAGTGTTCGAAATGATTGCCATTGATTCCTAGCCGAAAGAAGGCGTTACCAATGGCCGAGCGCCAAGGGGAGTCCTTTAAAGAGGCTAGGTCGGGCGCCATCTGGCGGTATAACTGAATCTGTTGTTCTAGTGTAAGTGACTGTATTTTGCTCAGTTGCTCTTGCTCAAAGGGGATTTGTCCCACACTGCCTCGTCGAAAGGCTTCCACCAGTTCTTTGTGAGAGCTATATTTTTGATCCACTCCCAAGCGTATTTTTAAATCTTGTCTCTCTCGCCATTCTTTTTGAACTGCTTCCGGCAATAGTTTCTGCACTTGTGGTGGAAGTGTCCTCCAATCGGAATACAAAACTCGATAAACTGCCGAGGCTCTATGATGACCGTCGCAAAGGTAGAGAGTAGGTTTGGATCCTGTCCAAAGATTTGGGCCCTCCACAGCTGGACTCACTCGATCGTGAATCTTTGATTTTAAAATCTCTCGAAATTGCTCAGAGTTGCCATTCGCAGCCTCGGACCATTCGAGTAGCATCTGTTCAATTTCGGCTTTTCCCACGGATGTTTGTGTGGTTGCGATCTCTGACAAAGAGACAATGCGTTCCTCGGCCGAGGCCATCGATTGAAAGCCAACGATGAAGAAGGCGAGGAATAAAAAGGGGGCGAAAAGTAGTAATTTCACTTTTATATATCGGAAAATAGCTCTTTTTACTGGAGGCCTAGGTTACCTGCTCCCGAGTAAGGCGTTTCTCCTTGGTCGATCCAAAATTCTCCAGAATTTCGCTCCCGATAAGGATAGATCGGAAAGTCGGTCTTACCTTGATTGCCTAAGCGGTTGGCTAGGGTAGACCCCGCCTTATCCAGGGTAGATCGGGCCTGAGCGGCTTGTGAGGTTGTGGTGCGAGTAAAAAAAACGAATGGAATCCAGGATCTCTCATACGGAACATAACCCGATAGATTATATACGCCATCCAAGGTTCCGGTTTTGCCTCGAACGTTTCCTTGGGCAGGTGTGCCCTTCATGCGATTTTTTAGCGTTCCGTCAATGCCAGCCACAGATAGGGCCTCCAAAAATACCTCAAAGCTTTCCACTTCCTTCATGTTCTCAAGGTAGCGAAACATTTGGCTCGCTTTGATTTTGCCAATTCTTGTGAGACCTGAGCCATCATACAATTCCACCTCTCCAATCAAGGGTCGAAGTCTACCGAGAAGGGCTTCCAATCCAGAATCCAAAGAACCGGAGGTAGAATCTACTCTTGAATAAACTCCAAGGGATTTCAAAAATGCATCTCCCAAGAAGTTTACTGAATTTTTTAAAAAAGGTTTCAAGAGTTCAGAGGCGGGAGGGGATTTGAAAATTAAAACTTCTCTTTCCACTGGAGTTTCTCCAGCGTTTACCATTCGAATTCCTTTATCCAAAAGTTTTTGTTCAATGACTTTTTGTATCCAGGGCTTGGCATCATAGATGGGTAAGTAAAAAAGTTTTTTCGCCGAACCTGCCTTCCAGGTTCCTTTGATGATGTATCGATACGGTTGTTGCAAAAGTTCTATAGAAACGCTTGTAGTTTTTCCGGGCTTTATTTCCAAAATCACCGGAGTGGGATTTTCACTTCCCAACCAGCGAAACTTCGAAGGCGAGCTCACCTCCAGGGTGGCACAATTGATATCGTAGTTAAAACTTTGTGCTAGGCTGCCACCACAGCCAAGAAAGTCTGATGTCTTCCATCCTTTTGGAAAGGAAACAGCATCTAATTCCGGATGCTTGGAAATTAATTGAATGGGGCCGGCAATTTCTTGAATGCCCCGATCTACCAATGCATCGACAATGGAATCCAGCTGCTGCCCTGCGGATCCAAATTCCGTCATTCCCCAAGAAGGGTCTCCTTCTCCCACTATAATTAGAGAAGCTCTGCTGCCGGAAATTTTCAAAATCTGCACTTCTGTTTGATACTGAAAGTCTTTCCCTAGGAGCTTCAAGAATTCTCCTGCCACCAGAACTTTTGCATTCGACGCTGGAACCATTGGGTCTGAAGCATTTCTTTGATAGGTTTGCGGATCTTGTAAATCTACACCGAAGAAAATAGATATTGAATCGAAAATGGGGTTCCAAACTGTGGAGGCGTGGGCGATTCCAAACAGGAAAAAAAGGATCATTAAAAAATGGTTTCATCCTTTGTGATTTTCCTCAACACTTGGACTTTTCATGTTAGAAAAAGTCATGAACCAAACGAAAAAAACCTGGTGGAGTGAGGGAATCCGATTCCAATGCCAAGGGTCGGGTAAGTGTTGTGTTTCTCGCGGATCTTACGGTTATGTGTATGTGACCTTAGATGACCGAAAGAGGCTGGCAAAATTTTTTCAATTACCTGTTCAGACTTTTACGAAGAAATACTGCGATCGAGACAGTAATGGATTCTGGAAGCTTAATGAATTTCGAGCGGAATGCCAGTTTTTGCGGGGTAAATCCTGTGATGTGTATGAGGCCAGACCCACCCAATGTAAAACTTGGCCTTTTTGGCCGGAGAATATGAGCGCAAAAGCATGGAGCAAAGAAGTCGCTAAGTTTTGTCCTGGAGTGGGAAAAGGAAAAGTGTGGACGGAGAGGGAAATTTCTCAAGTACTGAAGGTTCAAGAGAAAAGCGAAAGTAGCTACTAACAGAAAGAGCACTTACGTCACTGCTTTCAAGAGCTCTGATGGTTCTCACGCAATCCAAAATTGGTGTCAGTATCGGTCTTGAAAAATACGACGCCGAAATATACGAAAAAGAATAGGCTCTAGAATATACGTTCTAAGGCTTTTCTAGTTTCAAATTTATTTTTTTTTGGGTTTGGCTTTCGGAGATTCAGACTTTTTGTCCATTTTCTTTTCTTTGGTTGGGGCAGACTTTTTTTCTGGTTCCCACTTCCATTCAGAATTTTCGAGACATTTCTCCGATGCCATCAAATCAAATTCTAATACAGCTTCGTTCTCGGCGAGGGTATCTTTTGGCAATTTTCCCTCGTGAGCCTGCGCCAAAGTGGCTAAGGATTTTGCATCAAACCTTCTTTCAAAGTTGGTGCGCAAGCATTTGCAAATTTTTTCTTGATCCTTTCCTTCGCTCAAAGAGTTTTGAAGGCAAGTTTTGTAGAACCGATCTAGGCGCTGAGTTTTTTCATCCTGAGCCTGAACATTGGAAGCAAAAAAGAACGACAATGCGAGGAATAGTATTTTCATAGATTTAATTGTACCAATGGTTTTAGTTTTCGTCTTTCTCAAAAACAAAATTAGGATCATTGGAACAGGAATACGAAATATCGTAGTCCATGAGCAAGAGGTCTACGTTCTCTGGCTTTTGCAAGATTTCATCGGCAGCTTCATCTCCCTCGTGAGACCTAGTGATTAGATCTAGGTGTTCGTCGGGAATGTTTTTGCGCAAATTTTTCACGGTGCAGGCACAAACTTCTTTGTAGTTTTCAAAGCTATCTTCGTCTTTTAAGTCTTCATGGCAGGCTTTTTCGATTCTCTTCATGGCGGAATCTCTATCAAGTTTCTTTGCCTGAGCTGTAAGACTCCCTGTAAATAAGGCCGCCAGACAAATAAGAGCGGCAATTCTGAGCTGCATCGAAAACCTCTTTTCCTTTTTCGGCCTTTTTTGCCAAGATGAGACTTACCATACGTTTCGGCAAATGTTTCCCTGGGGTTTACATATGAAAAAATCTATTAATTTCAGGTTCTTAAGTGTTATTTTTGTTGCCCTAATGGGAGTGGGTTTGGGGTCATCACCCTCAAGCCTAGGTGCAGCATCTCCATCCAAGACGTCCCTAAAAGCCGATTCGAAGCAAAAATCTCTGTACCAGATCTCCGTGGTTTCCATTGACGGCAAACCGCAGGATCTTAGCGCCTATCAGGGCAAAGTAATTTTAATTGTGAATACGGCCTCTGAATGTGGTTTCACTCCTCAATACGCCGGACTGGAAAAAATCTATCAAACCTATCGAAGCAAGGGATTCACTGTTCTTGGATTTCCATCCAACGATTTTGGGGGTCAAGAACCTGGCAAAGAGCAAGAAATTAAGAAGTTCTGCGAACTAAAATACAAAACCACTTTCCCTCTTTTTTCTAAGGTAAATATAAAACAAGACCCTCATCCGCTCTATGCCCATTTACAAGAAGCGGCAAAGACGAAAGTGGGTTGGAATTTTGGAAAATTTCTCGTAAAGAAAGATGGATCCATCGAGTATTTTTCTTCGAATGTCACTCCAGAATCGACGGAATTGACTTCAAAAATTGAGGCCGCCCTAAAAGAATGAAAAATCTTTTGCATCCCTACTTTCAACGAATTCCCAAGGAATCAAGGGTTGCGATTGCGGTTTCCGGTGGGGTTGATTCCGTAGTTTTACTCCATGAAGTGGTTTCGTATTGCCAGTCTAGGGAAAAAAACCGAGAACTATTTGTGCTTCATTTGAATCACAATACCCGTGGCAGAGAAAATGATTTGGAACAAGAATTTGTACATCGCCTCTGCAAGAGGCTTCAGATTCCCTGTATTTCAGAAAAGATTCCCAAAGCTGTTAAAGCAACTCAATCCAGTCTTCGAAAAAGACGAAAGACGTTCTTTCAAAAGCATTTGGGGCCCAAGGACTTTTTATTTTTGGCTCATAACGAAGATGATCAAGCCGAAACCATTCTTTTTCGAATCATTCGAGGAGTTGGAATTCGTGGGCTGAAAGGAATGAAAGATTTTGACCCCCCGCTAGTTAGGCCATTTCTACGGGTTTCAAGACAAGAAATTTTGCATCAAGCAAAAAAGCTTAATTGTGAATGGATGGAAGATAGTTCCAATTCTTCAACGAAGTACGAAAGAAACTGGATTCGATTAGAACTTGTTCCTTTGCTGGACCAGCGAAAGCCTGGAATTAGAAAACGATTGGCCGCTCTTGCAAAAGAAGCCGCCGAAATTCCCGTATCTCCTTTGCCTAAGCCAATGTTTCGATCAAAGAATGGTTGGGCTCTTTATTCATTAGCCTCGAAACGTTGGCAAAATACAGAAATTTTGAGCCGGCTTTTTTTGTTTGATCGAAATATGGCGAATCGAATGAAAGATCAAATTGCTAAAGGAAGTGGGAAGATTCTCATTCGAAATGAAGTGTTCTGGATTTCTCACGGATACCTTTTAAAAAATGCTGAGCATTGGAAACCTGGAAGAGTAGAGGACGGATATTACCATTCTGCCTTTGGTTCATGGTTGATGACGAAGGATTTAGTCACACAAAAAGGATATTTAGGTGAGAAGGCAAAAAAGATTTTTCAAGAAAAGAAAGTGCCCGTGTTTTTTAGAGACTCCCTTCCCTTCCAGCGAAAAAAGGGGAGATGGGGCCTCCATTTGAAGCCCGATTCTCTCACCGAATTCGGTCGATGGTTTATGGAGACATTTGAATCGCACCATAATCGTGTCGATTTTGTTTCCAAAGAAAAAAGCCCGCTCCAACAGCCAAAAGAATTGCTCCTAAAGTGACCCAAGTTTTTTTACTTTTTGGGGCCTCTGTATTTTCTAAGAGAGTAGTGGTGTCTAGAGATTTCGGTTTAGGGAATAGTAGCTCACATTGAGATTGTGCTTCTCCCAAGGAAAGCGTGATTTCTTTCTTATCTCCAAAGAGAATTAATTCTCCAAGCAATTTTCCCTGCTGTTCTTGTAAAATCAAACGATTCTTCCCTTGCTCTTCCGATAACTCCCAAGGAACTTCAGCAGCACTGGAGATGCAGTGAAGAAGTTCTATGGCTTCCTCGGCCAACCTCTCATCTGAAATTCTTGCTTGAAAGTGCAAGATGGATTGAGCGAAAGCAGGCATTGGATTCAGAATAGAAACCACCAATAAACAACAAATAAATTTCATATTTCCTCGATTTGGCTTGGTTGTGAAATTTTTGTACATTCAACTCTTTCTGGCCACTGACTGTTCACGGGCGCAAAAAAGTGTTGGTCATCTAGGAGAAATTCAATGGAAGAAAATTCTCCCTCTGCTAGATAGAAACCGTCTTCATTCGCCTCGCAGGGTGGGGGATCCTTTTTTGCCCAGTGAGGGTATGGAGAACTTGGGATGGTCTCGCCTGGCTTCAGTCCCCAAAGAATCAAAAAAAGGAATCCCAGCTGAAAAAGACGATGGGGTTTTTTCCATTCGAAGGGTTTTGATTTTTGAGTTCCGATCGGAAAGGATATTTTGAAATTTTTGTTTCCATCCTTCATGGATTTTCCAAACACCCCAACCGAAGGCCAAGAAGAGAACCACAAAAACAGGAGTCTCCACCAAGACAGTGCCCTTCTCATTTTTCATAGCCCTCCCGAAAATTTGTTTGAACAAGTGTAGCGTCTCCATAAAGATGAATCTTTGTTCCCAATAAACCTCCAATGCAGTTTGAGACGGAAAGCAGATTTGATTTTGCCAAGAGAGGTGCTTCAAGATCAGGCAATGATCTTGAAGCTCTATAAAATGTCTTTGATAAATCCGGAGTGGTTGAGCAATAGACAGGTTCTTTAGAAAATGGGGTAGGTTCGCAGATGGGAATCAGTTCTGCTGCCTGAACCGTTTTCAAAAGAGTGGATTGAAACAATGCTGCTGCTCGATTTGTTTGGATCAAAGCTGATTCACCAAGTTTTGCAGCCACAGAACCCAATGGGCCAGTCAAAACAGAGATTCCTCTTAATGAAGCCACCGCCACAGTAGTAAAACGAATTACATCATTTGCTTGGACGATTTGTTGAACCATTTTCTTGCGCTGCTCCGTTCGTTTGACGCTGCAAATGTCTAGACGAGATTGCAGGGCTACTCTTTTTTGTGCTCGTTGGACTTCGTGGAAGCTAATGGCTAGAACCGCGAAAAGAAGAGGGATCCAAATTACTAGAGTGAGAAGGAGGAACCCTTTTTCTGAGCTCTTTTCTATTTTCGAAAAACCTTTTCTCTTCTTGCATTCTCTGCTTCCAGCCAGAAACGAGAAGAGAGAAGAGGAGAAGAAAGACGGAAACGGAAAGTACAATACCGTACATAGCTTCAATGAGAATTCCTCCTTTTTGGTTTTTCATGGGCTTAAGTTCACCGGAATTCCTTCGTCGATCTGTTCTTTTACCTCTTTCAGTTTCGAATTGATTTTCTTTCCCAAAAGCTTGCTGGATCCCACGCAGACCAACACCACTAGAGCCACCAAAATGATGTATTCCACGAGTCCTTGGCCGGATTCATTTTTCTTTTTCATACGGTCTCCCTTTTTCTTGTGAAACTCTGTCTGCGCAATCGCAAGGGTTATGCCGCGCTTTTTCACCTGTCAGGAGGGGAAAATGGGAAAAAAGAGTAAGAAATTTAAACCCTTGGTACATTGACACTGATCCAGCCCACGGGGATACTATTGAAAGATAGTCGTTTGTGGAGATCCCATGTCGGAAAAACCCTCGCTTTACGTAGTGGAAAAAAAAGAAGTCGTGATTTTGGTGGTGCTATTCGTCTTAGTCACCGTGCTCTCTTTCACGATTGGCGTACGTTACGGAGAGTCTGTTGGGAAAAAGGTCGCTTCAGAAAAGTTAGAAGCCAAGGAAGAAGTATCCAGTGAAAGCGCGGATAACATTGGTGGGAAATTAGGGGCAGCCGAAGAGGAAGGCACATCCACATCGTCCGGTGGTTCTGGACACTCTGAGGGCCATGCTGAGGGCCACGAAGAAGGGAAATCCCATTCTAGTGCTGCAGGTGAAGAGAAAGCCGCAACGGTTAATAGTCCTGCAAAGGAAGTTCGATCGGAAAAAGCGGTAACAAAAGACTCTATCGATAAAGATTCCGATGAATATTTACTGAATGCTTTAAAGGAGACGGGAGTGGAGCCTCCAGGTGGGAAGGCTCCTGAAAATGCAAGTCTTCCTCAAGAAGTAAAAAAGGCACCTCGTTCTGGAACTTATGTAATTCAAGTGGGTAGTCATCCTACCAGACAAGAAGCGGAAAGCCAGATTCGCAAACTACAAAGTAAAAGCGTGAAGGCAGATATCTTGCCGCCCTTCAAGGATCGTCAGGGTGAGTGGCATCGGGTGGTGATTAGTGGCTTTAAGACTAAGCGTGAGGCTGATCGGGAAGCTTCTCAACTCAAAGGAAAAGGCGCCTTTTCTAGCTTCTTTGTGTGGAGGCTTCCTTGAGTTTGATGGAGCAAAAGATGGTCTTAAAACCCTGGGGCCATGAGATCGTATTTGCTGTCACCAAAGATTATATTGGAAAGGTTTTGCTGATCAGAGAAGGCCACCAACTTAGTTTGCAATTTCATCGAGTGAAAGAAGAAACGATTTATCTCAATAGGGGAGAAATGCTTTTGACCTTTGAGGGTGATGATGGCAACCTCTCGGAAGTGACGTTGAAGGCGGGACAAAGTCACCATATCCCCCCTAATAGAAAGCATCGCATGAAGGCCATTACAGAATGTGAGATTTTTGAAGTTAGCACCCCGCATTTGGAAGATGTGGTTCGGCTCGAGGATGCGTACGGGCGCGTGCCAGATTCGGGGACTACCACATGAGTCAGCCTTGGCTTTTTGTTTTAGCGGGTGGTTCTGGAACTCGTTTTTGGCCCCGATCAAGATCGTCCTTACCAAAACAGTTCTTGCCCCTTGCCGGCGATGAGCCTTTGTTGGTGACCACGCTCAAACGATTCTCCACTTGGATTTCTCCGAGTAGAATGGTGGTGGTCACCACAAAAAGTCTCGAGGCTCAAACTCAGTCCATGGTGAAGTCTCTTGGGGGAGTAAAGGTACTGGCGGAACCAGAAGCTAAGAATACGGCGCCCGCCTTGGTGATGGCCATGGAGTGGTTGCGCTCTCAGGATCCCAAGGCAACTGCAGTGGTTGTGCCGGCGGATCATTGGATTTCGGATATTCCTGAATATCTTGCCGTCATGAAAAAAGCAGTGGAAGCAGCTGAAAACAAAGGACGCCTTTGCACTGTGGGTATTCAGCCCTATCGTCCAGAGACTGGCTATGGCTACATTCGTTTAGGTGAACCATTGGTTGAAGGCGTGTTTCAAGTGGAGCGCTTTGTAGAAAAGCCAACCCGAGAAGTGGCAGAAACCATGGTGCAAAGTTCGGAATATCTGTGGAATGCCGGAATGTTTGTTTGGACACTTCCTGTGTTTTTCCAAGAGTTTGAGGCTCATGGCCCCGATTACATAAAAAGTTTTCATTCTTACCGAAAGGCCTTGGAAGAAAAAGGCAATTTGGATCCCGCTGCCGTCAGTTCTTACCAATTGGCTCCATCCATGAGCATTGATTATGCGCTCTTGGAAAAAAGTAAAAAGGTGGCCGTGATTCCTGGAAGTACTTTTGGATGGAACGATCTTGGCAGCTTTATTTCCTTGGAAGAAGTGTTTCCCAAGTCGGAAGGTGGCGTGGGCAAGGCTGCGAAAATCTTAGCCATCGATTCCCTGGCCAATATTATTGATGCTCCAGGAAAGACGGTGGCTCTGCTTGGTGTTACCGATATGATTCTTGTGGACACTGGAGATGTGATTTTGTTGGCGGCTAAAGATAAGGCCCAAGAAGTGAAGAAGATCGTCGAGCGTTTGAAGTCAGAAGGTCGCAAAGATCTTGTGTAGTTTCGGAACTCCTCCGGGGCTCTTGTTAAAGTAAAGCTTTAAGTGTCAGAGAATTTCTGAAGAAAAATTTCCCCAATTCTTGGAGGAAACCTGTTTCAGTGATCTACTTATTCGAAAGCGGGTATCCTTTTTAGGAAGAAAAGCGTCTCGTCCAATATCCATAGGAGGGTTTATGAAAGTTTCCTTTTTGGCCTTGTTGGGCCTTTTGCTGCCGCAATTTCTAGAAGCGGGCGAAGTCATACGATTGAAATCCGTTGGGGATTTGAATACCAAGGCTGCCATTTCTTCCACCAAAGAAGAGGGTTTGTTTTTCTTGCAATGGAAAGGCGCCATCCGCGAAGAAGAAAAAGCGGAGATCCAAAAATTAGGGATCGAGCTTCTGCAATATTTCCCTGAAGATGCATTTTTAGTGAAGGCCTCTCGATCCAACTTGGAAGAAGCGCAAAAGCTAGCTTTCATTTCTGGATATACTTCCTATGATGCTGGCATGAAACTAGAGCGCGAGCTTTCCGAAGGAGGAATTTTTTCCTTCGACCGTTTAGTGAAAGTTTCTATTCAACTTCGTCCCGGTAGCGATGAAGCGTCTTATCTTCAAAACCTTTATCAGGGCGTTTCCGTCGGTGGCGGTGTGATCGTTGGTGAAACCACCGTGGCCGGCCTTTGGGATCTTGCCAAAAGCGAAAATGTGGTTTGGATCGAGCGATATTTAGATGTGACAACTTTTGATCTAAAAGTAGAGCAAGATTCGCCGTCAACGCCTTCGCAAACAGGGTTTGAAAGCGGAGTGAAAATTTTAAAGCCTGAATTAGCCTATTCCATGGGTCTAACTGGTTCGGGTCAAGTGGTGGCATTTGCTGACACTGGTTTGGACACGGGAATTCTTTCCACCTTGCTTCCAGACTTTCAAAACCAAGTTAAAGGTGGTTTTGCCGTTGGATTAGGTGGTACGTCCTGGGGAGATCCCATGAACCACGGAACTCACGTGGCTGGATCTATCGCCGGATCAGGAATGAGCTCCAATGGTTTGATTCGCGGAACAGGATTTGGTGCGAAACTGGTGGCTCAAGGCATGTGGAGCGACATGATGAACAACATTATGCCTCCCACCATTCCGAAGTTGTTTGAAGGTGCTTATAAAGAGGGAGCAAGAATTCACTCCGACTCTTGGGGAGCCCCAAACTCGAACGGTCGATACGACAACTGGGCTGCATTGGCAGATGGATGGATTTTCCAAAATCCTGACTTCTTGCCGGTGTTTGCCGCTGGTAACGATGGCGCAGATCGAAACCGCGACGGAGTTATTGACGAAGGTTCCGTTTCGTCACCCGGTTCTGCGAAAAACGTTTTGACCGTTGGCGCATCGAAAAACTTTCTCCAAGCAGGGGGAATTCAGCGCAAAATGATCGAACTAAGAAATGGAAAAGATAAGTGGGGAGCAGAACCCATTGCCTCTTCCATGCTTTCCGAAGACGAAAAGGGCATGGCTGCATTTTCTAGCCGTGGTCCCACTGCCGATGGACGTTTGAAGCCTGAAGTGGTGGCTCCCGGTACGAATATTGTTTCTGCCCGTTCGAAACACCCCAAAGCGAAGCCTGAAGATTCTTGGGGGATTTACGACGACAACTATTTATATATGGGAGGAACCTCCATGGCGACTCCGATCACCGCCGGTGCCATGGCTGTGATTCGCCAGTACTTGGTGCAGAAAACTGGATCTGATGCTGTGTCCGCCGCTCTATTAAAGGCAACGGTAGCAAACACTGCGGAAGATCTATTTCCTGGACAGTTTGGACTTCGCTCCAACGGTCAAGAGCAGCCCACTCCGCGTCCAAACAACCATCAGGGTTGGGGGCGGGTGAATTTGGAATCGCTGGTTAACGCCAATCTTCAAGTTCTTGATGAAAAAGTGGGACTAAAAACCGGAGAATCCAAAGTGCTTCGCGTGACCAAAGGAGCCAATCCTTTGAAAATCACCTTGGCCTATTCGGATGCTGCGGCCTCTGCCAATGCTCAAAAAACATTGGTAAACAACCTGGACTTAGTGGTGGTTGGTCCCGATGGTCGCCAGTTTTTTCCCAACGGAAAAACCATGGCCGATAGCGTGAACAATATGGAACAGATCGACCTAGCCGATGGAAGCGGAACATACGAAATTCGCGTTCTTGGCTCCAATGTTCCCCAAGGAAAGAATGGCGCTCAGCCTTTCGCCTTGGTGATTTCGAACTAAAAAAAGCGGCAAGGGGTGAGTGCGTTGCAGGCGCATCTCGCCCCGTTCCGTTGACGCAGGCTCGAATCCTTGCTATTTTCGGTTGAAGAATCAGGGCTTCGAGCCCAAAGTGTCACTTAATTGAGGAGATATTCGCCTGAAAAATTCTTTTGGTCCCCGGCCTGTCCCATCATCTCGTCCCGTTCCATCTAGCAACAACCAAGAAAATCCAAGAGGAAGCGGTCCAACCACTTCTAGCGATGAAAACCGAGTGAATGAACGCATTCGCGTTCCGGAAGTATTGGTAATTGATGATCTTGGAGTGCAGTTGGGAGTGATGCCCACTCGGGAAGCTTTGGCCCTGGCAAAAGAAAAAGGCTTAGATTTAGTGGAAGTGGCGGCCACTGCTCGTCCTCCCGTTTGCAAAATCTTGGACTACGGAAAGCTCAAATACACCAAAAAGAAGAAGACCCAAGAAGCCAAAAAGAAGCAAAGTGTAGTAACGGTAAAAGAAATCCAACTCCGTCCAAGAACCGAAGAGCATGATTTAGAAACCAAGTTTCGCCACATTGTGGAGTTTTTGCTCCGTGGCGACAAAGTGAAGATTTCCGTAATGTTCCGTGGCCGTGAAGTGGCCTATGCCCAGCAAGGAAAAGAAATGCTGGAGAGAATTATTGAGTCCGTAAAAGAATTCGCCCTGGCTGAAACCTCGGCCAAGTTAGAGGGCCGCCGTATGATTTTGGTGGTTGGTCCCACGGGAAAAGCGCCCGCCAATTTGGACCCGAAAAAGGTACCTCTATTGGATTTGGCCCAAATTCAGCCAAAAACCTTTGAATCTAAGCCTGAACCTAAGGCCGATCCTAAGCCCGAAGTGAAGCCAGAAGGCGCCACAGAATAAGCCTTTTTTGGGGTGTCCCAATTACCAAGGCCATCTAGCCCAAAAAATTGGACTTTTTTTGTTTTCCACCTTGGCAAAAAGGGTGGAGAACGTTATAAATCCAATCTTCTCAACAGGAGTTTGTAATGCCTAAGATTAAAACAAAATCGGCCGCGAAGAAGCGCTTTAAGATCACCGGCACGGGAAAAATCAAGTTTCAACACGCTGGAAAACGCCACAATTTGGGCGGAAAAAGCAAAAAGGGGAAACGTCAGGCTCGTGGAATGCATGTAGTGCACGACACGGATCATGAGCGGATTGCCAGAGCTTTGCAAAACGGCGGCGGAATTTAAGGAGTAAGTATGCCAAGAGCAAAACGTGGCACTAAAGCCAGAGCAAGAAGAAAAAAAGTATTTGAACATACCGAAGGATATTTCCTCGGTAGAAGAAATAAGTATTCCCGCGCCGTAGAAAACCTACACCGCGCTTGGAAATATGCGTTCCGCGATCGTCGCGCTAAAAAGCGTGATTTCCGTGGATTGTGGATCACCAGAATTGGTGCAGCCGCCGAGAAAAATGGCACGAGCTACAGCCAATTGATCTCAGCATTGCTCAAGTCGAACATTAAACTCGACAGAAAAATTTTGGCAGATATCGCCATTTCTGATCCATCTGCGTTTACCGCAGTGGTGAAGAAAGCTGGAGCCGCTCTTACAAAATAAGCGGTTTCCATCATCAAAAATCATTGATACTCTTGGGGTTCTAACAAGAACCCCATTTTTTTTATGAGCATTCAAGACAAACTCGAGCAGCTGAAAAAGTCCTTTGAAGAAGGTTTACCGAAACTTGCAAACATGGATGAGCTGCTTCAGTTCAAAGCCAAGTTTGTGGGCAAAAGTGGCGGTTTAAGTGAAGTGTTAAAAGGTCTGAAAGACGCCACTCCAGAAGAGCGTCCGAAGATTGGAGCCTTGGCCAATCAGGTGCGAGACTTTTTTGAACAAGCCCTAAGCGAGCGCGTTCGCGCCATTGAAGAAAAAGAGATTTCTAAAAAACTACAGAGTGAAAAAATTGATGTCACCTTGCCTGGTCGCAGAAAGCATATGGGTGCTGTTCATCCCTTGGTGCAGACTCAAGATCGAATCATCGACATTTTCACGCGTTTGGGATTTGCCTTAATTACGGGTCCAGAAGTGGAGACGGACTTTTGTAATTTCGAGGCCCTGAATGTTCCTGCGGATCATCCTGCCAGAGACATGCAAGATACTTTGTATTTGAAGAATGGCAGCCTACTTCGCACGCAGACTTCTGCTATGCAAATTCGCGCCATGTTGGAGCGAAAGCCTCCTTTGCGCCTGGTGATGGCGGGAGCCGTTTATCGATCGGAAAGTGTGGATGCCACTCATTCTGCCATGTTTCATCAGTTGGAATGTTTGTGCGTGGATAAAAACGTGACCATGGAACAACTCAAAGGAACTCTAGAGTTTTTTGCGAGGGAAATGTTCGGAGCAAAAACGAAAATTCGGTTGCGTGGGAGTTATTTTCCTTTCACTGAGCCCAGCGTGGAAGTGGATTGTTCCTGTGTGTTCTGCGGTGGCAAGGGCTGTAAGGTTTGCAAACAAACGGGCTGGATCGAGATCCTTGGCGCTGGAATGGTGAATCCTGCGGTTTTCGAAAAGGTGGGATACGCTCCCGGTGAATACACCGGATTTGCCCTAGGCATGGGAATTGAGCGAGTGGCCATGCTTATGCACGACATTCATGATCTGCGTTTGTTCTATGAAAATGACGTTCGATTCTTAGACCAATTTCTGTAAGAGGCGCTATGAAAGTATCCATTGCTTGGTTGAAGGATTATGTAAACTTACCAGCCACCGCCACGGCCGAAGAGCTGGCAGAGAAATTGACCTTTGCTGGCTTGGAGATTGAAGAGGTATCGGCGCTCAACCGTGGTTTTGACAAAGTAGTGGTGGGGCAAATCCTTGAACGAAAGCAGCACCCCAATGCAGACCGACTTTCGCTAACCACCATTGACGTGGGTTTGCCGGAAAAACTGTCCATTGTTTGCGGTGCTCAGAATATTAAACCTGGGCAAAAGATTCCTGTGGCCATGATTGGGGCCAAAATTCCTAATGGTCTAGAAATCAAGGCCGCCGAGATTCGAAAAGTTCCCTCACAAGGAATGTTGTGCAGTTTGGATGAATTGCTGCTTCCAAAAGAGTGGCAGGCAGAAGACGGGATTTTCCTTTTGCCCGAATCGGCCAAAGTGGGCACTCCCTTTGCTGATTTTTTGCAGAGAAATGATGTTGTTTTAGAAGTGAACGTAACTCCTAATCGAGGAGATGCGCTTTCGCACTTTGGAGTGGCAAGAGACGTGGCCGCTCTTTATGGATTGCAGGCAAAACTTCCGGAAGTAAAGGTTCAAGAATCTTCCGGTGGACCCAATGTGAAATTAGAAATTTTGGAAAAAGAACTATGCCCTCAATACCTCGGTAGAGTGGTTGAAGGAGTGAAAGTGGGGCCCTCTCCAGATTGGTTGAAGGCTCGATTGGAAAATGTGGGATTACGATCCATCAACAACGTGGTGGATGTCACGGCCTACGTAATGATGGAGATGGGCCAGCCCCTCCATGCTTTCGATGTTAGAAAGCTAATGGGTAAGGGAAAAGATTTATTGGTGTCTGTGCGAAAAGCCAAAGCCAAGGAGAGTTTTACGACCCTTGCAGACAAAACCCTGGAATTAGAAGAAGGTGATTTACTCATCGCTGCTGGACCGGAACGTACGGCGGTGGCTTTAGCTGGGGTGATGGGTGGGAAAAATTCTGAAGTGGATGATCATACCGTAGATATTTTTTTAGAAGCGGCGGAGTTTCATCCTGTTCGAGTGAGAAAAACGGGACGTCGTTGCAATTTGCTCACCGATGCTGGCTATCGCTTTGAGCGCGGCGTGGATTCTGGAAAAGTGGAATGGGCTCTGGATCGGGCCACCGCTTTGATTCAAGAATTGGCCGGTGGAAAAGCCTACAAAAAAGTGGGAACAGCCAATCAAGAACCATTGCCCACCATGCGGCTAAGAATTTCAGAAATTGAACGTTTGCTGGGAAAAGCCCCTGATACTCAAAAAGTAATTCAGATTTTGAGGGGATTGGGAATTCCGTCGGAGCTCGCTGCCGGTGAACAAAATGTCATTTCTGTGCAAATCCCCAAGTGGCGAAAAGACATGAAGCGTCCTGTGGATTTGATCGAGGAAGTAGCCCGCATTTGGGGTTTTGATCAGTTGGGATCGAAACTTCCCTTGAATGGATTGGAAGAGGGGGAACAAAAAGATTCTCGCCGCCGATCGTATTTTCAAGTGAGACGTGTGCGTAGGCATTTGGCTTCTTTAGGATTTTTAGAAGTCTTGAATTATGGATTTACCTCGAAAGAAGTTTTGCAAAAGGCCCACTTGGGCGATGGAGTTACCCATTTAGTGGAAGTGGCCAATCCTGTGACTTCAGATTATTCCGTCATGAAACCTAGTTTGCTTTCCGGAATGCTGGAAACTGTACAAAGAAATTTTGCTCACAATCATAGGGATCTTCGCTTTTTTGAATTGAGAAGAGTGTTTGCTTCGGCTCCTGGAAAAAAAGACGCAAAGATCGACACCGAAGTGAAAGAGGATTTACACTTAGCGCTTTTGATCACCGGTGCGGAGATTGATGAGTTCTGGCAAGGAAAGCCACTGCCTGTGGATTTCTATTCACTTAAAGGTGCCTTGGAATCTATTTTTGAAATGCTCGGACTTGGTGGTTTGCAATTTCAAGTGGGAGCTAAAGGATCGCACTTTCATCCCGGACAAAGCGCTCAGATCCTAGTGGGCAACCGTGAAATTGGAAGCCTAGGAAGATTGCATCCTCGAGTGGAGAAAAATTTTGAGTTAGAGCAAGACGTTTATTATGCCGAATTAAAAATCGACGGGCTCATCAGCGACGAAAGAAAGTCTTCCACCTTTAAACCATTTTCCAATTATCCAGAGGTGGAGAGAGATTTTTCTGCCCTGGTGGAAGAAAAGGTTTCCGCTCAAGCCATTCGTCAGTTGGTAAGCAAGGTGGCGAAGCCCTTGATGAAGGAATTTCGATTTTTCGATGTCTACAAAGGCTCTCGAGTGCCCGATGGTCATGTGAGCTATGCCTTTCGCGTGGTGCTAGGCGCCAATGATCACACGCTAACGGATGCAGAAATTTCTGCCGTTCAAGAAAAGATCATGAAAGAGATGCAAAAAGAGTTTCAGGCCAAGTTCGCGGGCCTTTCTTGAGAAAAAACATACGATTCAGCATTGCCTTTTGATTTAAATAGGTTAGCCTAATTCTATCAGATCTTTTTGATGGACCACGGGGGGACCATGACGAAGGCAGAGCTAATAGAAGCCGTATACAGCAAGGTGGGAATATCCAAAAAGGAATCCGCCGATCTCGTTGAAATGATCTTCGACACCATGAAAGATACGCTTTCCAAGGGCGAAAAGATCAAGATTTCTGGGTTCGGAAATTTTGTGGTGCGTGAAAAGCGATCTCGAATGGGACGGAATCCACAAACTGGTGAATCCATGGAGATTTCCGCCAGACGAGTGTTGACCTTTCGGCCCTCGCAAGTGCTAAAAAATGATTTGAATGGCGAAACCGGTCCAGTGACTGAGGATGATGACGATGACGATGATGACGCCGAATGAGATGTTGAAGGAAGTGGGTCAAACCACCGTACTTCCTCAAGACGATAAAATTCCTTCGATCCCCGACAGAATGTATTTCCGCATTGGTGACGTGGCTGAAATTGCCGGCGTACAGCCTTATGTGTTGCGATTCTGGGAAAAAGAATTTGAGTTTTTGGCTCCCATTAAAAATGCTTCCGGCCAACGCTTGTATCGAAAAGGCGATGTGGAATCGGTGCTTTTGATCAAGCGTTTGTTGTACTTAGAGCGCTATTCCATTGAAGGCGCTAAAAAACGAATTAAAGAACTTCGCAAGCAGGGTGGACTTAGTTCCGCCAAAAAAGAGCGAGCCGTTTTAGACGATTTCAAACTGGAGTGTATCCAGAAAGTAAAAGAAGATTTGCGGTCTTTGATTGAGTTCGTAAGTTAGTATTCTTTTTAGCCAGGAAAGCCCTTTTCCGAAAGGAAGAGGGCTTTTTTTTGTCTGTTTTTTTCAGTGGATACCAAAACTTCCTGTTCTTTCCTATGTCGCAGGTAAGGACTTCGGCAGTTCTTAAGGATTGGCTCGAGTGACTCCAATAATGGTTCCCTCGAAAATATGATAGGTAAAAGAGCCCATGCGGAAGAAAAACGGAATTTCTTTGGCTTTTACTTTTGCAATGAAATGGCGGGGCACGGCTCCTGGAAAAGTTGAGGGGATTTCGAAAACGGCGTCGGATTCCGAATGTTTTAGGCAATCCTTCAGATACAAAATTTCTTCCGATTCTCGGATCACTCCTTTTAACGTACCAATAATTCCAATGTTTGCGTAACACTTACCTTCTTCTTGAGAGGCGGGTTGTCTTACTTTTGTTTTTTCTTCTGTGGTTTTTTTGGCCTGAGCCGCCGCGCTCATCACTAGAGTGCATAGAATTAGAATAAAAACGGAGAATAGATTTTTTCCCATGAAAAACTCCTTTGAGTAAGTAGAGCGTGAATACTTCATTATCTATCCGGTGTAGGCATTCCCATTTGCATAAGAGTGCCACTCACTTTCATTGCATAAAATCCAGCGGGCTGTTCTGCGGCGATCGTCGCCAACATCGTTTTTAGGGCTGGCATGGCCGAAAGAATCTTATCCGCAGGTTTTAATTGCACACGAAGATCAAGGCGCGAAAACGATGGGTTATCCATCAATTGGATTTCACCTGTGGCCTTGATTTCTAAATCTTTGCCGGGCGTTCCCACTTGAGCCTTTTGCAATCGCACACGGCCATTTTGAATACTACCTTCTAAATCAATGCCGCCCAGATCCAAAATAGGAAGGGGCAGGGGAACCCCAAAGGCCGAGGGGTCTACCACAAAACTTTTTCCTTTTACGGCGAAGGTTCCATTGGAGCGAGAGAGTCTTTGGTTTTCCAGGGCTAGTTGAAGAGTAAGGTCTAAAATTCCTTTGAGGTCGATTCCTTTTTCTAAAAGGGGAGTCATCTTTGATAGGTCTGCTTGAGTGACCGATAATTCTAATTCTGGCTTTGCGGGTTGTACCCAGCCTTCAAACTCTGCGCCATAGGCACTTCCGTCGAAGGAAGCTGCCGGTCGAAAACTTCCCGTTATAGGAAGTAGACTAAAGAAGGAAGGAAAAATTCGCATTTGATCGAAAGTGAGAGCAGGCATATCACTCATTGCCGAGGGAACGAGTCCTAAATTTTCGGCTCGAATGTGTGGAAGCCAAAAAAAGCGAAAGGATAGTTGATCTGCTTGCCATTGACTGGAGTTATTTTGATTTAATGCGCCTAAAACGATTCCTTTAAAAAAAGTATTGGGAAGTTTGAGCGAGGCAAAAAAGAAAAAGGAAAGGAAAAACACCAATACGTAGATCGCAATTTTGGCCCATTTCTTTTTCTTACTTTCTGCTTCTGTGGGGAGCTGTTCAGGCTCTTTCTCTTTTTTATTGTGAGAAGCAAGGAGATTTGTGTCTAGTGCGTCGGTAGTCATCTAGTTCGCCTTTCTCACTAGAAGAGTGGCCCAAAGGTATCCGTCTTTATCTTCTTTGGCGTCCACGGTAAGCTTTTCTACGGAAGCTCCAGCCCCAGATTTTTCTAGGATATAAAGCATTCGCACCAACTGGGTTAAGGAGATTTTATTTAGTTTTGCTTCGGCGGTGGATCCTTGGCCAGGAAGAATTTCCACATTGGATTTAGAGATTAACGATTTTTGTACCGCCTGTTCCAAAAAGGCACCGATGGGTAATTCTAGGTTTAATCCTTCTAAAAGAGCCTCTGTGCCCTGTTGCATGGCCTGGGCTTTCAGTTCTTCAATTCGTACGCCGGCCTTTTGAACGTATTGAATGGTTTCTTCCATGGAAGCGATCTCGTTTTTCACCGAAATGGCTCTACCCCAAAGCACAAAAAAGGTAAGTAGAAGTACGAGCACAAATCCGGCGAAGGAACCAATTAAAATATAACTTTGAACTTGTGTGTCTAATTCAGCAAATTTTTGGCGAAGCTTTAAGACTTGTTCGTTGTCCCAAACTTGTTCTTTCCACTCTTGTTGAATTCTTTGCCACATACCTATTTGCCTTTATTCGAAAGATTGGCGTTAAATGTAAACTTTTTTCGATTCCCTTTATTTTCTAGAGGCCCAGCTTTGGGGTTTTGAAAGAAGGGTAGGGTGGTTAAGGTGCTTACGGCCCGCTCTGCTGCCGCTTGTGAGGGAGATTCCATCGTCAAAGATATTTGTTTGGTTTGAAGATCTAAAACCTTAATTTCTGTGACCACAGAAGTGGGAATCGATTTCGATAAGTCATTTAAAAGATCCATCATCGAAGAGCTGGCAATAGTTTTTCCACCTTTTACTTGAGACTGAAACTCATCAATCTTCTGATCGATGGCGGACTTTAACTTCGATTCGCTTCCCTTCAGAATAGCCAACCTACTTTGAGGCAATCGGCCCAAAACACTCTGTAAGGCGCGGTCGAGTTGTAAGCCCTTGGCCTCTTTCTGACGGCCCAAAAGAATGGTTTGTCCAATAACGGAAAGAATGGCCACCAAATAAATTGAGAGGGCAAGTTTGGCTGGATAGACAAATTGTTGAAAGTTTAATTGCAAGCCACGAGAAGCGGCGTGAAGTTTGCCGGAGCGGAAGTTAATGGTGCTTTTTCCATTGCCGCTCACCTGAGAGAGACCAATGGCAGTGGCCAGAGGAAGCATGCGCTCTAAGTTTGGTTGAGGATTCATGGAGATTTGAGGAAAGAAAGAAGTGATGTTCATGGCCACCACATTTCTTCCCCAGCGATGACTTAAGTATTCAGCCATTCCCTCCAGCAAAGAGGTTCCGCCGCAGATATAAATTTTCTCCACCGATTGCCCATATCTAGAAGAATAGGCCATCATGCTTTGTTGAAAGTCAGCAAACACAGGCTCTAAAGCTTCTCGAATGGTGTCGGAAAAGGCGGCTTGATCTTTACTGAGTTGCATATTGGGAAGGGGAAGAAATCCTCGTTCCACTTTTGCTAGTTCTGCTTCGGCCATTCCAATCTTGTAGCGCTGTGAAATCGTTTCCGTCACATGAAAGCCACCCATCATGGTGTTTCGGTGCAGCACGGGCAATCCATCTCGGAAGAAAAACATTCCGGTTTTTCGGTGTCCTAAATTGAGAATGGCAACGTTATGAGTTTCTTCACCGGCTTGACGAAGGAAAATACCAGAGAGCGCGGCTTCTTCCATCATCAAGCAATCAGGAGGCAAGCTCATGGAGGAAAGGCCTTCGATAAAACGCTCTAAAGGTTCTACTGGCGCAAAACCAGTGAGCACCGAGGTCTCTTTTCCTTTTGCGGGAAAAAGATGACTCGTGAGAATACAGTCGTCTAAATCGAAGGGGATCTCATCTTCAATGGCAAATTTTACGGCCGCTTGAACCTTCCGTTTGTCCTTAAACGGATAGGTTTGAAAACGGGAGCTGTAGAGAGAAAACGGTAAATTCGAAACGATTCGATCAACGCCATCTCCGTACCGTTGGCGAATGCTGGCCAGAGTGCTGAGCTGACCAGGGCTCAATACCTGTTCGGAAGGAGAAATGTTTTCCCAAGCATCTGGCACCGAAGTGATATCGTGCAATACCACATCAAACCGTTTGAATTTTGTCTCCACCACAACGGTCTTAATATGAGCAGAACCGATGTCGAGAGCGAGAATCTTCATGATCAATCTCCCTTTAAGTAAATGATATTTAAAGAATTGCTGCTTGTATCCTTTTTCTTTTGTTCTTCCGCTTTTCTCGCCTGATCTTCGATATCTTGAATGGGACCATCCAGGTTGGGAGGCGGTGGTGGAGGTTGGTTGGGGTTGGGAAGATCTTGATTCGCCGCCGCCACTTTTGGGGGAAGGGGGCCGATCTTGGCTACCCAGGTTTTTGTGGTGGAGCCACTTTGTGCCGTGATGATTACACGGTACGAGGTTTCTTGCTCTAGAATCCCAATTCCCTGTTCCTCTAAACGTTTTTTTGCGTCTTCAAAGTTTCCAAGCGTATTCAAAAAGTTCCAAAAGTCAGAACCGTCTTTAAATTTGCCCCCCAGTTTTTCGTCGGAGCGACGCTTTAGGATTTGGTCAATTTCATTTTCCCCGAGTTCGGGAATCACTGCTTGTAGAAGATTCGCCGAAGCATCGTTTACGTTGAGGCCGCCGGTAATTTGGGTGGTGAAATTTTCTTGGAAGAAATTGGCTAACCCATCATCGAAGCCCTTAATCATATACAGTTCTGATTCGGTATAAAGGGGAGCATCTTTCAAGGCATAGGGAGTGGGCTCGAATCTAGAGTAATAATCGGTTTTTTCTCTATTGTCTCCGTCTAGCGTTTGATTCGGATCCATCCAAGCCAAAAGATTTCCCACCAAGGTTTCTCCCGTGATTGATCCATATTTGTCTCGGAAGTTGTCGTCCGTTTGAATTTTCGCTTGCAGCATTTCGAAGATAATTTTGGCGTAACTTTGCTTCACAGCATTTTGCAGTTCTTTTTGTTTTTCTTCTGTGACGGGTTGTTGGGGGCCTCCAATTTGTTCACCTTTTTGAATGGGCTTTACCCACACCAATTGATTCAAATTTAATTTGCCGTTTTCGCCAGAGATGGAAACAGAAAGAGATCCATCTAAACCCAGGGAGTTTTGGAATTCTTCCAACGCTTTGGTCTCTTCAACACCGAGTCCTGGCGGAGCCGGAGGAGGCAAAATTAGAGGGGTTTGCCAAATCTGGTCAGCAATGGTTTCTGGTAAATTTAAGCTTTTGGCCTTCTCTTTAGCTTTTTGCGCCGTTTTTACTTGAAGAAGAGCAAGTCTAAGGGCTGACCGGGCCAGAAGCCTGGCTCGCAATTGATCCACTTGTCTCCACACCACACCATTATAGACACCAGTTTCGTAGGCTAGTTCTCCAATTAAAATGCTCAGCACTAGAAAGGTAACCAGCGCCATCATCATGGCAACACCCTTTTCGTTTTTCACTCTTTTTGGAAAAAGACGAGAGAGCCATTTCCTTGGTCCTTCGTATTTCTCAGGAAATCGTTTCCTCCAAAATCTCATTGCCTAGACTCTCCTGAGTTTTGTGGGTTGGAACTGGGGTTCGTTGAATTCGGTGAACCTGGCGTATTTGATGAATTTGAAGATTTGGCATTCAATTCCATATTTGGACGAACAGTCACTTCCCAGGTTTGAGGAACATTGGAATTAGCGGGATCGGGAAGTTCAACTTTTAAAGAGACCAAAGATGGAAAGCGAGATTCGTCCTTGGCGTAGGGGCTTTCCGTATCCCATTGGTCTTCCCAGCTTTTATTTTCTTGTCTGTAGTAGCGAAAGCTTGCACTGGTAAGATTTTCTAAGAGGGCAATGCGATTGGGTTTTCGGGTTTGTTCCACGGCAAAAGCATCCCAATCGGTGCTTCGATAAAGAGTGTAAGAGCCCGTGGAATTTCTTTCAATTTCCCAAACTACCTTTAGAAAATCCGATTGTGGGGAGTTTTCTTCTACTCTACGGTTACCGTTGGTAATAAAGCTCAATCGCTCTTTGGTGCCCTTGAGACGAGAGCGCCGAATGCCATCGCCACGAATGGGTATGCTCCAAAACTCAGGAGTCTCCAAGGGGCTCGCTTGAGCAGGAGTGTTGGATTTTTCCACCGGAGGAGAAAAAATCTGTGAAAGATCCGCTTCCACAGTTTGAAGACTTAATACCACAGAAATATAGTCCGTGGATTCTTTGCCTAAGCGAAAGTTAATGTCGAAACTTCTCGTTGTCACCTGGAAGATGGCGATGCTCATCAGCGACAAAAGGGCAATGGCGATCAAAACCTCGATCAGGGTAAATCCCAAATTACCCAAATGGCCTTGCTGGGCTGAGGGTCCCGTTGGGTGAGAAGACGAGAATTTTTTGCCTCTAAAGGCCAGTGCCAAATTCCGTGTCATACTTCACCAAAAGTTGGGAAAACGTGAGGGAAGAAAGAGATCCAGAATCTGGATACTTCACCACCACCACCATCTTCCTGATATTTTTTTTCATGTGTTCTTGAAACAATTTGGCCACTGTTTGGGTATTGGAATCCATCTCTTCGTTCTGGGATTCTGCGGTCTTCACCATAAGATCCGCTAAAACGGAGAAGTCGATTTCTTCAAATCGAATTTCCCATTCATAATCTGCATGGGGATCGGGAAACTTTCCATTCTCGGTCTTTGGCAATTGATCAAAAGGTAGATCTTCGTACTTTAATTCTTGTTCGTTGATAAAATTCCGAGCGAGGCTTGTGGCCAAAAGGATGTTTTTGCTGCGGGAACTGGAAGAAAGTGAAGACGTCTGCGAAATAACGGCCACAAAGAGAATGCCAGAAAGAAGTGCTAAAGCGATCATCACCTCTAGAAGAGTGAAACCCTTTTCTTTTGCAGAGGCCTGAAGCGGCAGATGGGCGCGAAATTTTTGAGGAGATCGAGGCAGAAAAAAACGAATCAAAGTTTTCCCTCCTCATATCCCATTTCCAATTTGCTATGGCCCGTAACAGGGTGCAATTTGAGGCTCTGTTTCACGTTGTCATCGTCTTCTAAATGAATGGCCACGCCATCGGCACTTCCATTGTTGTAAAAGTAAACGTCGGCGATGCCTTCTTTCATGGGTAGCTTCGAGCGAGGGGAAATCACTTCCACTAATTTTAAACCGTTGGGAAGTTTTACTTTTTCAGAAGTGATTTCTTTTAGGAGCCGAAAGGTGGATTCTTCTTTTTGCTTTTGTGCTTCTCGTTCTCGTTCCGAGAGTCCGCGCTCTGGGGGCTTCGGTAGCAAATAATTGGAAGGAGCTTCTTCCAGCCAATATTCTTGATTGTCTAAATCAATTCGTAGGCGAACAAGCTTATCCGTAAGCATGGCTCTATCCCTGGCTTCACGGAGAGTAATGGCCATTTTCCGGGCAAAACTCTCCTTGGAAGTTCGAAAGGCATTATTGATCGAAGGAATCCCCACCGCCGTAATTAGCGCTAAGAGCGCAATGACGATGAGGATTTCGATGAGGGAGAATCCCTTAGATTTCGTTGCTCTTAATATCCTTGGCAAATCCTTCTCCGCCCTCAGCTTTGTCGTTTCCGTAGCTGCTTATGATATAGGTTCTGCCGTTGTCTGGGGATTCATAAATGTACGGTCCGCCCCATGGATCCACGGGAAGTTTTCCGCCTTGAATAAATCCGGAGGCAGGATAATTCGAACAATCGGGAGGAGTGGTGGGTTTAGCCACCAAGGACTCTAACCCTTGATCCGTAGTTGGGTAGATAGAGCAGTAGCGCTTATAATCTTCCAACATGGTTTTCAGCTGGGCGATTTGGGTTTTTGCGGCACTGTAGTTTCCTTCATCCAAACGGGAAAGCAACTGGTTCACCACAAAGGTTCCCGCCACGGCGATCAAGCTGATTACGATCAAGATTTCCATAAGCGAAAAACCTCTTTGGTTTTTCAAAATACGAGTCATTTTCATTTTCATTCTCCTTTAATTCAGTTTTTGAAGTTCTAGTAAGGGTACAAATACGGCCATCACAATTACACCTACGGATAATCCCATCCCTACGATCATCAAAGGCTCTAAGAGCGAAGTCATTCGTTCTACGCGAGCATTCACTTGCTCTTCGTAATTTTTGGCCACCATTTCCAACATAGGCGGAAGCTCTCCGGTGCGCTCTCCGATGGCAATCATATGAATCAACATTTGTGGAAATTCTCCACTGCGCTTCAAGGGCTCGGCGATGTTTTGTCCTTCTGTGATGTTTTCTTTGGCGTCGGCAATGGCCTTGGCCAAGATTTCATTGTTTACCACGGATTTTACAATTCCCAAGGCCGTGACCAAGGGAACGCCTCCGTTGAGAAGCGTTGCCATGGTGCTAGCAAAACGACTGACGGCCACCATGCGAACCACGGGTCCGAACAGGGGGAGTTTTAAGAATAGTCGATCGCGTTTGATGATTCCGGCGGGAGTGGAATAGTAGCGCTTGACCAAGTATCCGATGAGGAAGGCGATGATCAACAAAAGCCACCAATAGTTTCGTAAGAAAAAACTAAAGTTCATGAGAGCTTCGGTATACCACGGCATCTTTTTGTTCATGGATTGAAAAATATTGGCGATCTTCGGGATCACAAAAGTGAAAATCACCAACATCAATCCGCCACCCACTGTGGCCATCAAAAGAGGATAGGTCATGGCGGAAGTTACTTTTTGTCGCAAACGCACTTGCGCTTCCATGAAGTCGGCCAATCGAGCCAATACTAGGGGAAGAGTTCCAGAGGCTTCCCCGGATTCCACCATATTGATGAAAATAGGAGCAAAGACCGTGGGGTGTTTTGCTAACGCATCGCGAAGAGAGCTACCTTCGTTCACTTGTTGGCGAACTTCGGCCAAAACGGAGCGCAGCTTGATACTTTCTGTTTGATCGATCAGAGCGGCCAAAGCTTCCACTAGAGGAATATTGGCTTTGATCAAAGAGGCGAACTGCCGAGTGGAAACCGCAAGAGTGGTTAAATTGACGGAACCCGCGCCCGACAAAGTGGGAAAAAGTTGAGAAAGACGGCTTTTCTGCTGAGACTTTTCCTGGATCGAGAGCAATACCACGCCATTCTTCTTCACCTTTTGTTTGGCAGATTTTAGGGAATCGGCGTCCACAGAATTTCGGACAGGATTTCCCAATCGATCGGTTCCGGAATATTCAAATATGGGCATGTGGATACCTCATGTCTATTCCTCGTTGGCGTGGAGCGTGCGGCTCAGTTCTTGTACGGTGGTCACTCCGGACAAGACTTTTCTAGCGCCGTCTTCTCTCATGGTCAACATTCCGGCGTCTTGTGCGGCTTTTCGGATGGTGGCGGAATCTACGTTTTTCATCACTAGAGACCGAATGTTATCGTCCACCACTAAAAGTTCATGCACATTGATTCGTCCGCTATAGCCGGTATGAGAACAGGAATTACATCCCACCGCTCGATACAAGGTGATGGGGCCTTTTACATTTTTCACTCCCAGTTCCTGTAATTCTAGGGGTGAAGCTTCATAGCTTTCTCGGCACTTGAGGCACACTCTTCGTACCAATCGCTGAGCCAACACAGCATTCATGGAACTTGCCACAAGAAAAGGTTCAATTCCCATATCGATCAAACGGGGAAACGCACCGGCCGCTTCGTTGGTGTGCAAAGAAGAAAACACTAAGTGACCCGTAAGAGCCGCCGTGATGGCGAGCTCTGCCGTTTCGGAGTCTCGCACCTCTCCCACCATGATCACATCGGGATCTTGCCGGAGGAAATGCCTCAAGGCCACGGCGAAGGTGAGGTCGATTTTGGGGTTCACCTGCACTTGACCTACGCCATTCAATTGATACTCGATGGGATCTTCTGCGGTGAGAATGTTGATGTCTTTGGTGTTGATACGAGAAAGGCAAGCAGCCATGGTGGTGGATTTACCGGAACCTGTGGGTCCGGTGATCAACACAATACCATTTTCTCTTTGAATGAGTTTACTGATTTGCTCTAAGGTTTCCCCCTCGAAACCTAATTTCTCTAGGGAAAGAAGTTCACCGCCTTTTTCCAAAATCCTCATAACAATTCGTTCGCCGAACTGAGTGGGAATGGTGGAGAGACGAATGTCGATTTCTTTTCCGGCCACTTTTCGAAAGATTCTACCGTCTTGGGGTTTTCGTTTTTCGGCGATGTCGAGATTTCCCATTACTTTAATGCGGGAAGAAACAGCCGCATGCACTTTTTTGGGTTGATGCAAAATATCGTGCATGATTCCATCCACGCGAAAGCGAATAGCCACTTCTTTATCATAGGGCTCCACGTGGATATCGGAGGCCTTTTCTTTTACCGCACGAAAGATCACCGAGTTTACGAATCGAATCACCGGAGCTTCATCTTCAGTGGCATCCAAAATATCGATGGGACCTTCTAGATCATAGGTGTCTTCATCTTCGTTTTGAATGTCTTGAATCATGTTCGAAGTGTTGCGCTCATAGACGCGGTTGATGGCGTCTTGCAGGCGATTGGAAGAGGAAACCACCGTTCGAATATTCGGGCAGCCAAACAAAATTCGAATGTCTTCAATGCTTTCTAAATTAAACGGATCACTCATGGCCACGGTGAGGTGAGTGTCGGTTTTTTCGATGGGCAAAACTTCTCTCGTACGAGCGTAATTGATGGGAATTTTATCTACGAGTTTGGGATCAATATCATTGGCCTTTAGGTCTTCCACATAGGGTAAATCAATTTGAGCGCAGAGAGCTCGCATGATTTCGTGAGGAAGAACATATTTTTTGCGAAGCAAAATATCGCCTAAACGACCGCCTTCTTCTTCTTGAAGTTGCACACACTCCTGCAGCTGCTCTCTTGTGAGCGAAGTGTATTTCAATAAAAGATCGCCAAGGCGGGTCGAGGTTTGCACCGTTTACTCCATGTATCCGTCTTGAGGAACTGCCGGAGGTGCCGGTAAGTTCGTGCCATCGTTAAACTCCGGTGGAGGGGTATCCATGGGAGGCAAGGGCACAGCATCGGGTGGATAATAGAAGTTTGGATCGTAGTATTCGTCTTCATAGCCTCGTTCTGGAGGAGATGGCATATTAAACGAGCTAGATTCTTGAGGTCGCTTTTGCGGCAAAGGTTCGATGACGGTGAGATCAGGCAAACCTTTTTTCATATTGTGAATTTTTCTAGCAAAAGGATCTCTGCTTCCAATGGAATCGCGAATGAATTCTTCTCGTTCGTCTAAGTTGTGGTTCAACACCTTACGAATGGCATCGTATTGTTTAATGATTCGCGGAGTGATGAAAACCAATAGGTTAGTTTTTGATTTCGTGGTGGAGGTATTTTTAAATAACCAACCTAAGATGGGGATATCACCAAGGAGCGGTACTTTTTGCACCACTTCTACCACTTGGTCTCGAATCAATCCCGATAGCACCACAGTATCTTCGTTTTGTACCACTACCTTTGTGGCAGTGGAGCGGATGTTTTTCCCTTGAGTGGTGCCACGAAGAGAAGCGGGCACGTTGCTAGAGTCGAAGTTTTCTAACTTCTGCTCTAGATTCAATTTTACAAAGTTCGAAGCTTTGTTGATTTGCGGAGTCACTTTCAATAGGGTTTGCGCCTTATCTGGAGTGAAACTTTTTGTCTGACTACCGTTAGCGGCAGTGGTCACGCTTTCCACTTTAATTTCTTCCGAAATTTCAAAAATCGCTTCTTCGTTGTCTAGGGCAATAATTTTTGGAGTGGCCACCACGTTGGCATCGGTATTTTTCTGAATCAGTTCCACCAAGCCGTTTACGGAGTTCACATTAAAGGACTGTTCGCCCACTTTGATTTCTCTCGATCGACCAGATTTAAATCCAAGAGCAAATCCACCGGCTGCCAAGGGATTTCCCTGCAATAAACCCGTGAGGGCGTCGGAAGCGGAGGGAAGTTGAATTCCATTGGGGGCACTCACGAAGGAAGTACCAAAAGCATCGTTTTGCGAAATGCGCATTTCCATGATCAAGGCTTCAATGAACACTTGATCGCGGGGAAGGTCTAAGGTCTCCACTACTTTTTTCAAGGTGGCAAAATCTTGTGGACTCGCCGTTACCACCAAGGATTGAGTGGTTTTGTCGGGAGCCACTTTGATGTCGCTTTGGAAAACAGCGGGAGTTTCTCCGAAGGTGGGGAAGGCGCGACTGGTATTGGTGCGAGTGGCGCCGCCGCCAGTGATGGCTTGCAGGGTTTTGGCCATGGTTTCTGCATCGGCAAATTGCAACTGAATCACATGAATGCGGCCAGAGCCTTCAGACACGGCCACTTTTTGGTCGAGACGACGAACAAGGGCGCGAATTTCCGTTAACCCAGCGGCGTTGGCTTTTACGATCAAGGAGTTGGTTCGATCATCGGCGATGATTTTACTAATGGACGATCCACCGCTGCGGCCTCTGCGGCCCGTGGAGCGGCTCGAGGTATTGTAAGCGGCCTGCGGTCTTGGAGGGGCGCCAAAGGAAGAGGTGGTTCCAGTGGTGCGATCATTTAAGATTTGTTCAATCAAACGAGCAATATCTTTAGCAGCGGCGTTTCGAATGGGAACCACGGCTAAAGATTCTTGGTAACCGGCCACGTCGAGCAAGTTGATCAATTCCACCATGCGGTTAATGTGAGCCGCGGTGTCGGTGATGATAATGGTGTTGGTTTGAGCGTACGGCTGAATTCTTGCTTCTCTAGGCATCCACAAACGGAACGCCTGTTCGAACTCTGTGGCGTCGATATAGCGAAGGGGAATCACTCGCGTGATGAATTCGTCGTTATTGGGAGGCTTACGATCGGCATAGATGGGCGTTTGTTTTTCTTTCGCGTTGGCGATTCGTTCAATACGCAAATATTTGCCAGAGGGAACCAAGGCAAAGCCTCGCATGTTCAATGCAGTAAGAAAGGCGTTCCAAGCATCGCCCACGGTGATGGGAGTTTGAGAAACCACAGAAATACGGCCTTTGATGTCTTGGGGATTATAAATAAAGTTTTTGCCCGTAAGTTTGGCAATGGCTTTGGCCACATCAAGAATTTCTGCATCAGGATAGTCAAAATTTTCCACCACATCTTTGGCGTTGGCGGGCTCTAATCTTGGAGCAGAGGTTTGTCCCATGCCACTACCGGAACTTGAACCAACGGAGGGACGGGAGCCACCTCCTGTGCTGCCGCCTCTTGGAGGAGGAGGAGTGCTGAGTCCTGGGCGAGAAGCCCCTTGATTCTGAAAAGGATCTTCTTCGAAATCCACTTCATCAAATTCTTCTTCAAAGGGGCTCACAGAGCCATCGGCATTGGGAGGAAGATTGGAAAATGGATTCGGTGGTAGAGGAGGCGGATCTTCCGCTCTCACCACTTGGGTGGCCATCAATAATGTGGCTAGAATCATCTTTTTCATTCCTGCTCCCTAGTTAATATCATATTGCATATTCATCACCTGGCCGCCCCGGTTGATGCACAATTCAATATTTCTCTGCGTCTTCAAAGTGTTTAGCATATTGAAAGCCGTGGCCGGATCATTCACTGCTTGGCCATTGATTCCACAAATCACGTCGTTGTCTTTCATTCCTAATTTGTCATAGATGCTGCCGGGCTCGATCTGAAAACAGCGATAGCCGGAAGGTCTTCCACCTTCAAAATTAGGAACACAACGGGCCTGGGTGAGAACGTTATTAAAATCGGCCATCACCTTGTCTACTTCGGCTCGATCAATTTGGAATCGATTTCCATCTCGCTGAATGCCACCGGCGGCGGCACCAGGTTTGGCGGCGCTGGCTCTTAGAACGATCAAGTCTTTGGGAAGTTCCACAAATTCTTTTCTGCGTTCGCTTTTATTTAGGAAAATCATTTTATCTACTTCCACAGCTAACACCTGGATATTTGGACCCATGGCTTCGCCGGGGCGAACAGCCCAAACTTGGTTGGCGCCTTTATCATCCACGCTGGCCACGCTTTTTCTAGGATCGCTCACCACAATCACGCCCAAAAGAGAAAGAGGCAAACTTGTCTTCACGGGAGGTCCATCCATGCCATCTCCCACGTCGGCATTGGGAATGAGGCCTCTTTCATTAAACAAATTGCGGGTCAAAATCATATCGTAGCGACGAATGGTATTGTCTTCTCTCGCTTGAAACGTACGGGCACGAGGAGGGGGAGGAGTGGGGAAAAGGGGTTGCACAGCAAGCATGGTGAAATCAGCAGCAAAATAAGCGGCAATCACAATAGCAACACAGTTGTACAAAAACGAATGGCGATAGAGTTTTTCCCAGTCGATAAGAGGAAACTTTAAAGTGCCAAAGCGATAACTCATGGTTTGCCCAGGCATGGCCATGATTCCTTTGGGTCTGCGTTCGGACACTCGACCCAGCAAATCTTGCCAAGCTTCTTGAAGCTTTTGGGTCAGTTGTTGAATGGCTAATTTTAGTTTCTGCATCCTTGCCTACTCTTCGCATCCTTGCTGCAAACGCTTTGCCACAGGATTTATGGTATCTCGGAAATTTCAAAGTCGGAACCATAAGAAACACTTGAAGAAAAATATTTACACGGAAGCGGAAGGCTTGGTTGCGGAGCGACAAAGTGGCAAGAAGAGTGATGCTTCATTGTCATCTTGTCAAAAAGAAGAATGAATCGCTGAGATGAGAATGAAGATGAGAATGAGAAAAATTTTTTACGAATCGCTCAAAAAAAATCCCCCAAAAAATTTGAGGGATATTTTTTCTATTCGAGATGTTTTAGACAAGACTATTTGTTGGCGATTTCCACGCGGTCACCGACGATCACATTGGTGTAAGAGCTCATGGGCGTAGATTCGGAAGGATAAAATTGAGTCACTCTAGCCACAGAGGAATCTCCATCGGCATGAATGATTTTCATTTTTGCGAATTTAAAAGAAATATTTTTTGAGGTTCGTTGGTTGATTTCGTCCACAGGGGTAATCACTCGATACACATCCAGCATGGAGCCAACTTTTACTCCTTGGGTAGTGCCAATATTCACATACACATCTCGAAATTTTGTTTGGGCTTCATCCAACAAAAAATCCGATCGTATGCCGTAGACTTGAAACTCGGCCAAGGCCAAGGTTGGAACAAACAAGACACTCAAAAATAGGAAAAGTTTCTTCATACCTGTCTCTTATCGGAGAGAGGAGGGAATTCTTAAATAGAAAAAGTTCGATGGTGGCAGTCCTCAGCTTGGAGGGTTAAAGCAACCGCTTGCGTGTAGCTAGAGAGATAGAGACTCGGAAAATGGGTTTTCTTTCCTTGCCCATAGATTCTCGAAAAGACGAAATGATTTAGTCGGCGGAGGTTCCCGATAGGGGATCAGAAAACTTGCCCTCTCCTTGAGGGGAGCTGGGTTCTGATTTTACTTTTTTGCTCTGGTTTACGTATTTCGAGAGCTCAGGGCGCTCTTCCAAAATTTCACCCACAGAGTCTCTAGAAATTTTCACCATTTTTACCACAGGCTTTTGAGCATCAAGAGGCTCCACCGTAATAGGGCAAGAACGAACTAGGTTATTCAAAAAGTCGCGGGCGATTTTTGCAGAGAACATTCCTGGTCGAGTGAAAAATTCTCGAATTTTTGCTTCAGAGTCACAATCCGCCGGATTTGAAGTCACCCGAAAGTGATAATCCAAAACGTGGGTGATTTTTTGCCCAGAACCTGCCAGGCAGTTCATTTTGATTTCTGTCTCACTCACTTTTTCAAAACCGTAAGCCTCATAGTGACGCAAGCAAGCCACGTTAAACTCTGGGCGAAGCGCCCTAGCTTTAGTGGCCATGAAGCCTTTTCTATCGTTCCAGCGTCGTTCACGAACCCAACGAACATATCCCTCTAGGGTTTCTTCGGTAGGGGCATCCACTGTTTTTGAAAAATCTAGATCTAGAAGTTTTCCGGGGGACCGAACTTCTTCCGCAGAGGCTGGAACTTTGATGAGGCCTTCGGCCAAGGCTAGGGAGGGGAGGAGAAGGAAGAGAAATACTGTTTTCATAGATTTACTCTAATTTACCGCCATAGATCATGACAAGCTCGGCGAAGAGTTGTTTGTCTACTTTGTGCATCATAGCTGACTGAATAAGTTTGAAGGCTTCAAAAGGAGACTTCGCCTTGGAATAGGTTCTATCTGTGGTGAGGGCGTTAAAAATATCTGCGATGGCCACGATTTTCGCAAAAATAGAAATTTGGTTGTCGGTCAATCCATGAGGATATCCGCCGCCACTGTTTTCTTCGTGGTGGTGAAGAACTGCTAATTTGGCTCTTTGCGATACGTCTCTATTATCTTTTAAAAGTTCATAGCCCCAACTGGTGTGCTGACGCATTTCTTCCCACTCGGTTTTATCGAGAGGGCCAGGCTTGTTGATAATTTCCGGCTTCACTTTGCATTTTCCAATGTCATGCAAAAGGCCAGCTATGCCTAGGTCCACTAAGTCTTCTTCTGTGGCAATTTTTAAGCGCTTGCCAAGAGCAATGGCATTGAGGCCCACACCCACGGAATGCTGATAGGTATATGCATCGTGGCTGGAGAGGCGAATCAAATGATAAAACGCCTTTGGGTCGCGAACGAGAACGTTCACAAAACCAGAGACCGCCTTCATTCCTTTGCGAATATTTTCGGGGGATGGGTCTTGGAACATTTCTTCGGTGATACGAACGGCCGAAGATCGCATCAGGCTGACTTGGGCCTCTGTGGTGACCTGAGGGGCTCCAACCAAGAAAGTTTCCAGGTATTGGCGAACCTGTCCGGCGTCGGTTCGATTGAGGTAAATTTTGTCGATACCGGCGTCTAAGAGCGATTGAATTTCGAAGGCGGAAAATGGAGCCGCTCGTTCTCGGAACGTGCGATAGCGTTTTCCGCGCTTCACGAAGAAGGCCACCGCAGGAATGGAATCAGGCCGGATCAAATGGATCTTTAAGCCCACAAAGGGTTCGATATTTTCCGGGGCAAGTTCTTGAAAGAACTCGTTTAAAGATCTACTAACGGGATCTTCCCCAACGATTGGAATTGTTTCTATTTTTTCTGCTGCGCCCATAGTTTTGACCCATGTACTTGTCGGCCAAATGTTGAGAAAGATTTAATTCCCTGTCGACGATTTGATAGCTGTAAAAACTTTAGACAGTTCTGAATTGATTGAATCCTAGTCAGGCGTGGGTTGATTCCGTGTTTACGTTTGTAATATCGGGGCCTTGAAGCTTTTTCTTCAAGAGGCAAAACATGGCATCTCCATTGCAATTTCCTTTGAAGAGTTGAGTTTGTGCCGTTGATTTTGTTGTTGTTGGAGGTAGTTGCTGATGTCTGCTTATTTGGATAAGTCTCAAGGGATCACGTTTGTTTATTCCAATATCTACGACCTATACGTAAAGGCAAAAGAATCGAAGTTAGATTCGCCCTTTGTTCTAGACCGCTCGAAAGTGCTGAAGAGCGAAACGGCGGATATGAATGGGGTGCAATCTTACGAACCCAAAGAATTTGTTCGTCCTCAAGGAGTGGTGGAAGCCGAAGCCCTTGCCAAAGAATCAAACTCTCAAGATAAAGTTTCTAAAGCATCAAGCTCTATTTCGAACTTACAGAAAAACTTAAAAGATTTGTCCGATGCTCATGAGCGGTTGCGATTTTTGCTTCAAGAATTGGACGCTCTCACTAAGAAAAAATAGTTAAGCTTTAAAGATCTGATCAAACTTTTCTGTGGGCCCAAGATCCACCGGCGGACGGTTCTTGGGCACAGTGATTGTCAATACACCGTCTGCATATTCTCTTTTAATTCCCTTAGGATCAAAGGAACTGGATAGATTCAAGGTTTCAACAATGGTCTGGTAATTATTGGTTTTCGTGATGGACTGGGCTTCCGTATTTTTCACCTGGTCTTGAAATCTTCTCGCCAAGGAAAGTTTCAATTGGTTCCCCTCACCGGATACAAACAAATTTTGAGCTTCATGGGCCGCCATATTCAGGGAAATGGAATAGTTCGTTTCACTTTCTTTCACCACGGGATTGAGACCCTTTAGTCGATAGAAGGGATCTTCGCCCCTCTGCTCGAAGTGGGTGAGCTTTTCCATTCGATCGTTTCTTAAATTATGAATTTTATCGAGGGCTTGTTGGTCGACCCGTTTGATTTCATTGGCGGTATTTTCCGAAATTCGTAAATATTCTTTTTGCTGATTTTCATTGAGAGATTTTACCCGCTCAGAATTCAACTTCTTTACCAGTTCTGCTTGTTGTTCGCCTTGCTTCGAAATTTCCACCACTTCTTTATCGATTTTTTCTTTGGCCTTGGTAGATTCCTTTAGTCGTTGCCGCTCGGCTTGGGCTTTGGCGAGTTCTAGAGCATTTTTTTCGTCTTCTAGCTCACGTTTTTTTTGAGCCAAAAATCTAGCTTGGGATTCCGAAGAGTTCACATTATCCACGGCCATGGAGTGAGCCTCCTAATGCGTAAAACCTTGGTTTTCTTGGGCTGTATTCTGGACGATGTTAAAGTAGACCTTTGCTACTTCATCGTAAGTGTCGGCGTCGAGCGCTTCCAAAAATGCTTTTTTGCTACTGATGGTAGGACGCAAAATCATTTGCTCTAATAGAGCTTCCGCTTTTTCCACTTTTTCTGACCTCTCTTGCGAGCCAAGAGAGTCAGCAATTCTTGTGATGGTGGAACGATCGAAAAGTAGATGGTTTCCAAAAGCAGACTGTTCTAACAGGTATTTTACCTGTTCTAATTGATCTTCACTGACGTAAATCATTAACAACCGCCTCCATTGCGGTTCTCTAAAACCCCATCCATGAGGTTTTCCCCTAAATTAAGTGTAACGAAGAAAGAGCAGCAACTGCAAGATGTCCGTGTTACTATTTTTTTAAGGGGAGGGTTGCTCCAATGAGCAAGAAACGCTTTAAATACAGTGACTTTTGTCAGAGCTGTCGCACCCCTCTGGGCTCGGAAGAAAAAGTAGTCTACGTCGAAGAAAATTCCACCCGATTCTTTTGTTCCGAAAAGTGTATCCGTTCCTATTACGATCCCATGGGCGAGTTCTACCGAAAGGAAATGCTGGGCATTCGAGATCCCCACGATATTCCTGCCACGGATTTTTCCCAATTCGAAAGTTATGCACCTCTCTGTTTGGCGAACCCTGACGAGATTTGGGCCGATGTGACGGAAACAGGTGAGTCGGTGACCTATTTTATCGCCAGCTTCACCAATGAGGGCGGCAAGTTTACGTATATCGTAATGTGCTTCTGCCTGGAGCTTGAGCCCACCTACATTCTTTTGAGCTTTCCCACCCGAGATAAAAAATTGGTAGAAGAATTCCGTCGAGGGGAAAAAGTGGAAGTGCAAGAGAATGATGATTCCCCAGAGCCAGAAGTAAGTTCTGTTTTAACGGAAGATTTTTTAGCCAAACAGGGCAATGCCATTGAAGAAGAAATGCTACGCCACCGAGCCAAAACGGATATCCCAAAATCAGAGTTTGATGATTACACTCATTATTTAGATCACACCATCGAAAGCCCCGATGAGGTTTGGGAACTTCAAGACGAATCAGAGAATACTTTGCTTACTTTGATTTCTCAGCCGGAAGAAAATATTCACTACGTAGTGATTTGCACGTTTGATGAGGGCCAAGAGGGCCAAGAAAGCTGGAGAGTGATTTATCATTTCCCCACTAACGACCCTGCTCTTGTGCAACGCTATCGCAGAGGTGTGATGCGTGAAGGTGCAGAGGCCAAGGCTTCCTTCCTTCACTAGAGAGAACCGAGTGGAAAAAGGGCGGATGTCAGGAGACCCATGCGCCCTAGAGCCCTTGCCAACGATGCCCACGAATGTTTGGGGTATTTCTAAATCGAGTCTAAATTGGAAATCTCTGGCTCTAGGACCGTTTCTAGATCGGTGTCTTCCCATTGAGAGGCAGGGGTAACTGTGGTGCGGGAGTAGGGGATTCCACCCAAGATAGCAAACCACCAATCGAAAAAGGATTTTGTGTCTTCAAAAGAAGATCGGCTCATTTTTTCTTCCGCATTCCGGAAGAGGTCTTGAAAACTCTGCTTGTATCCAATTTCCTGCCTGCGAAGGGCGGCAAAAACATCGTACACAAATTTTGAGCAGAACTGTCTCGAGGAATCGTAATTGAACCCTTGATGGTAGAGAATGCCAAGCCTTGCTCTCGCTTCTTTACGAATCAATTTCGTTTCTTCTTCGGAAAGATCGGGCAATCGTTTTACCCCCACCATGCCGGGGAGAGATCGGTCTATATAATCGCAAAGACCCGTAATTTTTGAAAAAGGAAAAGTACTTTCATACACCACCCAGCCGCGTTTTCCTTGAAAGGCAATGCCCACATGATTGGTCCAAGTAAGGGTGGCTTTGGCAACCTGACGGAAAAGAAATTTATCGATGCTCAAAAAAATGAGGTCGCCATTTTTTAGTTTTCCAGCCACTTCGTCGCAGTTGGGGCTGGCTAAGGAAGCCATGGGGAGCCAAAGAGAGAGAAGGATAGCGGAGATCATACTTTCTCTTCTTCTTTTTTCTCAGCCTTCACTTCTTCTTTCACGGCGCTGGGCGCGCTAGCAGTGGAGGAAGCGGTTTTTTCTTCGATCTGGCTAGACGTATCCATTTTTGTGCCAGGAGTAGCATTGCCGCCGTTCATGCCATCTTTGAAATTTTTCAGCGTTCGTCCAATGCTGTGGCCTAAATCGGGCAAGCGCTTGGGTCCGAAGATTAACAGAATGATCAAAAGAACGAGTAGATGTTCACCAGAAAATCCGTACATAGTCACCTCTCGCTTTTCTTATAAACCATGCAAGAGGGACTGGCAAATTTCCCGGGGCCGAACCGGCTGGACCGTCTAAGAGGGGTTTCTAGCGTAAATTAGCATAGGCAAGGGCGGGGTAAGACGCACTGCCTTTAAGATAATTGAGGTAGTTGGCCAGCTGAGATTCCCGAACCAGGGCCACGGAGTCGAAATTTGCGGACAGAAAATGAAAGACTTTCTGTCCGTCTATCGTGGAGCAAGCCGCAGGAAGGGCGCCCTGGGTGGAGTGAAGAGGAACCACGCAAAATCGTTCATTGAGGGGAAATCGACTAGTGGTTTTGATCTTCACGCTATTTTTTTCGGTGACTCCTGCACAGAAGGAAGTTCCGCTGACTTGGGTAGAAAATGAAGTGTCTCCCGCTAAGTATAAAGTAGCGGTTTTGCAGTTGGAGTATGCTAGATCGCTAGTGAGCCCCGATACCATCACGGGGTTCGACGTGGTGGACGTATTCAACGGATCTTTTCCATGGTTGGCGTTTGCACAACCCACTAGAGCTAAAGTTAGAAAAAGAAGTACTCTCATAGTCCACTCCAAGAAAAAGGGGCGACGGCCTAAGAAGAGCGGGAGAGAGAGCAAGAGAAGAGAGAGCGGGAACATTAGGCCGTCTGCATTCCAACACTTCAAGTTCGATGCCAACGACCTTTCAAAAAGAAAGCGCCCAATTTCAAGGCCTTAAGGCGTTTAGGAGGAGGTGTACAAAAAGTAGAAAGTTGGCAGATGTACAGACAATAGACACCACAGCAAAATGACGCATTTTTTGAGATAATAGGAAGTGGAGGGTCTATGAATCGCAAGGTGCTAGTGAAGCCCCGTTGGTCGGGAGCACTCACATTTTGGTTAGGTTCCGATGAGTATTCTTTAGGGAAAGCTCTAAAGCGGGCCCCATTAGAATTGCAGACTCAACAGATTATGAGGATTCTCCAAATCGAGTCCAAATCTTTAGTTACCCGAAAGCAACACATCAGTTACGGAATTGAGTATCAAAGTGAATTTCGGGAATGTTATTTGGCGGTGAACGAGCTTCCGAAAGAAATCGAGAGCTTGCCAAGAACGAGAATTTCGAACCGAGCCGCCGCGAATTTTCTATTTCAACATTCGTGGCGAGAACCCTCGGCACTTTTGATGCCTTTTGTGTTGCCATTTTTTATCGCCATCATGATTGCCCTTTTGGGGATGTGGGACGAGTACGTTCTACACGACAAAAATATTTTATCGTTTTTTGCTAGGCCAGGCTGTGATGTGGATTGTGTGGCCAACGTTTTGAGGATTCATACCCTTGTGGCGTTTCTGTTTTTAATTCCTATAGGAATCCTGTTGCTTCCGATCGCCTTTCTCTTGATTCAGGGTCCTCGGTATCGATCGGCCATTAATTATCGGTTGTTGCAAGGTTACAGCACGGTAACCGTAGTGGTTGGAATTTTTGTTTTAGCGCAACTGATGGTGTTTTTCCCATTTAAGCAATACGGAAAATTTGCTGGCTTGGGGTTTGATCCAAAAGTGGAACGCCTGTTAGCGAACCTGAAAAATAAGAAACAGCAATAAATCGGAATCGATACGGAAAAAGAATCTTTCGCTCGGAGGGAATCTTCCTCTTGAGTTTTGGCTCTAAGCAGCTTCTTTGTGTTGTTGAATTTCAGCGTTCATGTCTTTTTGTACCACATCGGTATGGCATAAAAGATCATGTAGGGTTTTTCCGTCTTTACGAAACACGGGCAACAAGAATCCCAATCCGAAGGTTAGGTTACCCGTTAGGAAAAATAGTACAGTTCGAGAAGCCGATTTCCAGAGGCTGATATCTCCATGATGGGATTTTAGTTCGAGGCCCAGGGCCCACTTGCCAACGGTTTTACCAAAATACCAATGGGCTAAGGTAAAATACGAAAGCAACAAAATGACATGGGAGAATCTGGCAAAGTTTCTTACTTCTTCGCTGGCAGCGATGGACTTTAGAATGCGAGCATCACCGGCATAGTTCCAAATGGAATAGATGGCCACAAAAAACACCACAGTGGCTACGGCGAACAAATAGATCACCAAAAGGTCTAGAAGGTAGGCGCTAACACGGCGATAGAAAAGAGCCGGAACTTTCATACAGGCCTATCGGAAGTTTTAGGATTTCCTATAGGAGAGGCCTAGCAAAGCGAGTGTGAGAAGGATCGACATCCACACAAACCAGTCTCCCCAAACCGTGTAGGGCGTTTTTAACGGAGGATCAAAATAAGATACGGATACGGTTTTATGGGCTTCGTTAAAGGGGAGACTCAAAAGGTCTACTTTTCCGGTGATACTCACCGTGCCCGAGAGTCCGGTATTGGTAGATCTCACCAAAGGGATTCGATGTTCAATGCTTCTTAGTTGCGACAACTGAAAATGTTGCCAGGGTTCAAAGGTGTTTCCGAACCAAGAATCTTTGGTGAGATTCACAAAGATTTGGGCACCGGCGGTGGCATATCCACGCATGTATTCCGGCAAAATGGCTTCGTAACAAATATTGACTCCAAGTTGAACGGTGCCATGGGGGCCTGCAAAGGGAATGGGCACCGGACCGGGACCTCTTCCAAAATCACCCAAGAGAGGGTTCAGCTTTCTGAGCGAAGGAAAATACGAAAGAAATGGAAAATATTCTCCAAAAATCAAAAGCACATTCTTCCGATACACCTGTAAGGAATCAGGGATTTTAGGATCTAACAAAACAGCGACGTTATAGTCTTTATCTTCTTCATCGGTTTCGTAGGTTCCGAATAAAAGCGGCACCTCACTGCTGCGAACAAAATCTTTTACTAGGTTCGCATATCCAAAAGAGCCTAAAACCGTATCGGGGCGAGTTGGAAAAGTGGTGAAGTAAGAAGTTTCCGGCCAAAGGATAAAATCGGGACGGGGAGTTCCGTTAGCTAATGACTGTGACAAATTTAGTAACTTTGTCACCACTTGGTTGAAAACAGTGAGAACAGACCCACTTTTTACGGCCGTTTCCGCATCGTCCATATTGTGTTGAACGATTCCCACGTTTAACGTTTTTTTCGGCAAGGAGTCTAATTTTTGAATTTCCCACTTGCCCCAAACAAAAGAGCCAAAAATGAGAAGAACAGCGAAAATAAAAGCTGGTAGGGCCTTTGTTTTTTCTCTCTTTACATACAGAAGAGAACTTCCGAAAAAAAGGGGAAGAAAAGAAAGTAGAGCCACTCCACCAAGGCTAGCGATTTGAGAGATTTCGGGAAAATGCACCCACGTATTTCCTAGATTTTCAGGAAAGATTTTTAATAGCCTGGCGAAAAATTCCAAGGTCAAATAAAGAAGAGCCCAAAAGAGAGGGCGAGCAAAGAGCGGGATGCGCTCTATTCGATGTTTCCAACGGTATCCTAGGTACGAAAAAGTCACCATTTGTGGAGCAGCTACGATGCAGTATAAACAAAGAAGTCCCACGGCGGCGGGCAAGGGCATTTGCCCAAAATATTGAGCAACGTAAATGATCCAATGGAACCCACCCCAGGCCACCATGGTTGAAAGTAGAAAACCTATGGCCAAGGCTTGTTTCGTTGATCGACAATATTGCAACGCCAGAAGGAAAAACGGCAGAAAAAGCACGCCTAAATGGGGCAAATCGTATTGAGGAAAAGAAAGTACATAACAAACGCCTGACGCTATTGCCCAGAGATAGGCCTTCTGTGTTACACTTTTCATCATGGAGTTCCATAGTAATCAAACGTCAGAAATCAGCAAAGAAATTCGATGTGTGGATTGTGGGAATTTGTTTTCCATTCCAGTCCAACAAAAGAGTGGCGTTTGTCCTAGTTGTGGGAATATTGAGCAGACTTCTGGTTGGAATGATCTGGTCAATAAAATATCCAACCGCCTGAACCCAGAAGATCCGTTGGTGAAATTTTCCAAACCTGCCGATGGTATTAAAGTAGAAGAACTATTGATTCAGTTTCAGGTGGAGTGGCAGCTTTGGGCCGTAGTGGTGAATCAATTTGCGGACCCGAATGTTCACGCTGCCTACTTGACTCATCTCATTCAAAATAGAGCGTACCCAAAGGGTGTGCAGCGATATACCGAGCATCGGCAGGCGATGGTTCTGCTGGAAGATTCAAGGTGGCAGAGCGAAATCTGTGAGCTGATGTTGGATCGCATTCAGCAACTCACGGAAGCTCGCATGTCCGTGGACAACTCTTCGCTTCGGTTGGGTGAGTGGTTGATGCTTTTGCCCTTAAATTCGAGCTCAACCTTTCGCATCGCCTGGGTATCGCTAGGGATGATTGGTCTCTGGACTCTTTTTCGAATCTTTTAAACGTTAAATGCAGGAGTAGACGCGTGGGGCCCGGAGGTTCGCCATCCGGGCGCCTTCTACGGTTCATGGGAAGAAGGTCCTTTGCTGGGCCTCCACGCGGAGAGAGATTCTATCGAATTTTCAGCGGTCGATTCTCTTAATGAAAGGCTACATCACGAGTTGCTTTGGCAGGAGGAGTTGCTTCCTCTTTTTCCTCGGCATCGAGTTTCGCTAGAGCAGCGCTGCTGTCGCCATCGCGTCTCGCTAGTGTCATGCGAAGAGCTGCATAAGCGTTAATTCTTCCGCCAGAAGACACTTTGTCATCTAATGCGGTCACTTTATCGGCGGTTTTCATGATGATGTCTCGTACATCAGAGGGCTTGAGCTTGGGGTTTTCACTCAAGATCAAAGCCGCCAAACCGGAAACAAAGGCAGTGGCTTGGCTGGTTCCCGTCAAGTAACCGTAGCGACCCTTAGGCAAAGTGGAGAAAATGTTTTCTCCAGGAGCTGCTACGTGCACATGCTTTTTTCCCCAGTTTGAGGAGGGGAGCAGTTGATTTCGAATATTCGTAGCAGCAACAGCGATAATGTTCGATAGACCGTAGGCAGCGGGGTAATAAGCGTTTCCGCTGTCGTCGGTGTTTTGGTATTCGTTCCCAGCTGCGGCCACAAAGAGAATGCCTTTGGACTCTGCTCTTTGAATGGCTTTTAATTCTGCGGCACTAAACTCAGCACCACCGCCCGAGTAATTGATGATGTGGGCGCCTTGGTCGATGGCGTAATTGATGGCTTTCACAGTATTCGAAAGATTTTGTGCTCCACTTGCAGTGTCGGAGTAGTAACGAACGGCCATGATGCAAATGTTGGGAGCTACGCCCGCTGCACCGGCTCCAGCTTTTGCAGTGGCTCCGATGATGCCGGCCACGTGAGAGCCGTGTCCGTGTTTGTCGTCAGGATTCTTTTTATTGGTTACGAAATCAAAGCCGTATTCGTCAGATCCTTTTTTCCGGCAAATATTATCTTTTAGGTCGGGGTGATTGGGATCAATGCCTGTGTCCACCACGGCCACACGAATGGTCTGGCTACCTTTGGTGATTTTCCAAGCTTTTCGAATATTGATATGGGAGGGGTGTTCATTATTGTCGAGCCCCCAGTTGCGCAAAACAAGGAGATCCGCAGGGTTCGTTTTCCCGCCCTTTTGAAAGGCGCTTTTCAGGTTATGGGCAATACCATAGGCCTGGTTAGACCCTAAGCCTGTCACCAATGCCACGGCGGTACTAGCTGCGATCGACATTTTCAGAATTCGGCTGAACTTCAACATGTATTCCACTCCAACAATTCAGTCTGCCTCGGGTCCGTTCCCGGGTCCCCCTGTAAGGAGCAAGAGGTATGCCACACCGTGTAAAATCCAGCTGAGAGAGGGGGTTGCTGGTTTTGTAATGTAAGTGTTTGATTTTATTTGGTTAAATTTTATGCCCCCGAAAGGGGGGATGGGAGGTTTCCCCTAGAAAAAGTGACGAACTTTTAAACATTCGTCGTTGTCTAGCCGATACGCAATGCATGCGATTGTGCCTGTATTTGCTGATTTTTTTACCCTCTTCTTGGACCCTGGCTAGCCCAGAGCCCAGGTGGAATGGCCCTTGGAAGTCCGTCTCAGAGCTTGAATGGGTTTTGCAGTCGGTGCCTAAGGGGAAAGACGTATTGGATTCTGCCGCTAAGCGAGATCCCGAGTTTCGCGCCAAAATTCGAAAAGGTGCCTCGAGTTTCACAGAGAGCACTTTTCAGCGTTCGTATTCTCTTTTGGATGGTAGTGAACAAGTGGAGCAAAAGTTTCGAATTTCGCTCAACGAAAAACTGACCCTAGCTCAAGCCACTCTAGATTATGCCCATGAGCTCGTGCATTTTTCGTTAAAAGAAATGCAAGATCCTTATCAATCAAAGTTTCAGCTCAAATCTTTCGTGCAAAATGGGATTGAAGGCAAGGGGGGTGAACTTGCCGCCCTGGAGCAAGAGTGTTTGATTGCCTGGGAGCTAGAGAAAAAGTTTCGCCAATTTCCCGTGCACTCCCTTTGCATTTCCTATCGATCAAAAACGGGCGAGTTTCTAAGAGACAAAGCCAGAAAAGATTACTATGCCCTTGGGCACTATTACTACTCTGTGCCCGATGATTTGAAGGAGACCTTCCCTCAAGTGACCTTTGATTCCGTTCGATTTTCTTCGAGCTACGCCAAAAAACCGTATCCCGTAGCTTTATATGAAGAGTTTTATCAATCCAAACGGTCGGCCTGTGAAAATAATCGAAAAAAGTGGGAATTGATTTCCGCTCAGGCTCAGCGCGGAAGAAATCCAGCTTCGGAAAACCTAACGGGCCTCAAGAGGAAGTTAGTGGAGTTTCAAAAACGGAATTGTTTGGAAGCTTCTAGAGTAAAACCATGAACTGGTTAGATTTAGGCTGGATCAAGAAAGACAAAGATTGGGAACTCCATCCGTGGGGACCCTTACTCCGCGGTTACTCCATTCCGGAAGATCAATATCTTAAAATTCGATTTCGAATTCGGTGGGTGAGAACAAGCTTACTGGCCTTGGCCTTAGTGCCCTTTTTGTTTCAAAACGCTTGGACCAACTTTTGGGCTTGGATACTGGTGGCAACCTTCGCGGGTTTATTGGAGATGTGGTCCATTCAAATGCTTTGCCGAGCGTACCCCCGTGCGGAGTCCTTGGGGTGGGACAAAGGCATGCTCTACTTGGCCATGTGGTTCGGCCCAAAGGTATTGGTGGTTTGCCGCATCCTTACGGTGGGTCTCTTGGCCATATCCATAGCTCTGTTGATGAGTGATCCGAAAGCCATTCGCGCCTACCTTTTAACGGGAGTATTTTGCGGAGTGTTATTTTTTCTGAATTACCTGCAACAGGTACAGCGTGGGAAGTGATGGTGGATGTGTTCTTTTTTCTTTGTATAATTACGATAATTTTAGTTATCGTAATTATAGATGGGTATTTTCGCAAAATTTCGGGCCTGGCTAGGGGGGGTGCTTGGGTTTTTCATCGTCCGACGCCCCAAATCTCTTGAGTCCACTAAGCCTCATTCAAGTAATGTATTAAGGGTTAATCCGCTGCCGGTAGAGGAGTTTGAGGCGGAAGCGGAACCTGACCCAAGGGTTGAAGAACCTTGGTTAAGGGGTGAAATTTTGCAGGAAATCCAGAGATTCATCCTTACCCAGCGCTCGGAGCACACCAAAAGAGCCTATGATGTGGATCTTCGACAGTTTGTTTCTTACCTGAGAGCGGAGCGACAAAGGGGTGATTCCTTTGATGCTCTCTTGGCGTATCGTGACTGGTTAACGAAACCTGAAATTGCAGGGGGCGCTGGCCTCACTCGAGGCTCTGCCAATCGAAAGTTCGCCACAATTCGATCTTTTTTGGCGTGGCTCCAGGCCAGGGGAAAAGCGAAAGAAAATCCCTCTCTTTGGGTGAAAAACTACCGGGCGAAAACAGAGTCGCCTACACAAGCGTTCACAGATCTTGAGGTGGCAGAAATCTTGGCGTTGCCTAACGTAAAAACGCCATCAGGGCTGATGCATTCCGTGATTCTACATCTCCTGTTTTTTCTTGGTCTTCGCCGGGGAGAATTAGCTCAATTAAAGGGTTCCCATGTGGGCTGGATTCGTAATGGCGATCATAAGGTTTTGACTCTTCGAATTCCTGGGAAGGGAGACAAAGAGCGGCTTCTTCCTTTGCCAGAAAAGGTGCAATCGGTGCTGCTTCGTTATTTGGAACGAAAAAGAATTGAAGTAGGGGAAGATTCCTATTTGTTTACCCCCGTGAAAAATAACGTCACGAAGATCAAAGAAAAACCCATCGCCACCCAAGCTATCTATTATATTGTAAAACGCTATGCCCAGCGGGCAGGGGTCGATCGAAAGGTGAGTCCTCACTCTTGCCGAGCGACGGCTATTTCCAATGCTTTGGATCATGCGGCCTCACATCGAGCGGTACAAGAAATGGCCGGTTGGAGCTCTCCTTTAATGATTGAGCGCTACGATAAGAGGCGCACGGCCTTGCAGGACTCGGCTGTCCATTTGGTGGACTATTAATTCTCTTTGAGGCCTTTCTTTTGTTTCATTTAGATCCCTAGAAAATCAGGGATTTAGGCCTCGCTTTCTTAAATTGCGCGATGCATAAAACTATGAGAAAATCTTCCGCATGAATTTGGTGCTTTATAGTGGTGGCGGATCAAAAGAAAACCGCCGACTTTTACAAGAAACCACAAAACTATTGGGGGAAAAAAACGACCCCCTCCTAGCCTTTGTTCCCTCCGATGCAGAAGATGCAGAGGAAGACTTTCTTCAATTTCAGCGAAAGTTCCGGTCCATAGGAGTTCGTCGATTTTTCATGGTGGCTTTGGATCAGCGGCTGAGCCAGAAAAAGCTGAAAGACCTTTTTTCTGCCGATGCCATTTATCTAGGTGGCGGAAATACGTTTTATTTTTTAAAGACTCTGAAGCGGAAAAAACTCTTGGAAAAATTTCGAAATTACTCCAAGCGTGGGGGAATATTAATGGGTCTGTCTGCGGGTAGCATTTTAATGACCCCATCCATTACCACGGCTTCTGTTCCTAGTTTCGATAGTGACGAAAATGACGTGAATCTCACGAACTGGAAAGCAATGGGCTTGGTTCCTTTTGAGTTTTCGCCCCACTATCATTTTTCCAAACAATCTGACCAAGAGCTTTTGGAGTATTCTAAGGTTTGTTCCCATCCCATTTACGCATGCCGCGATGGTGAGGGGATTGTGGTGCAAAACGGAAAGATCCGATTTATTGGTGCTGTAAAAATCTTTCACCGCGGCGAAAAGCTTCGGGTTCACTGATTCATTTTCTAAGTTTTTCTTCTTACGCTCGCAAATAACAGGCGCATCATACGCATACTAGAGAGAAAAAACCTTCTCTATGGCGTTTTCCCGCTCTTTAGTTCGAACTCTTTTTTCGGTTTTTTGGAAAAATGGGGTAGAGTCAAAGACCGAGGAAATTAGAATGAAAGCTGGAAGTCCACAAACCGTTTTACTGAAAGATTATAAGGCCCCTTCGTTTTTTGTAGACGAAATCGATTTAACCTTCGATTTACAAGAAGATCATACGGATGTGTTTTCGAAAGTAAAGTTTCGAAAGAATCCTAAAGGGGATTCCAATGATCTTGTTTTAGATGGCGAAAAATTGGAATTAGTTGCCGTAAAATTAAACGGCAAGTCTTTGGCTTCTTCTGCTTATTCGGTTTCTGAAACCGAGTTAAAAATTTCCTCCGTTCCTTCGACGTTTGAATTAGAGATTCACACCAGAATTAAGCCCCATGAAAATTTGGCCTTAGAGGGTTTGTACAAATCAAAAGGAATGTATTGCACTCAGTGTGAGGCGCAAGGGTTTCGAAAAATTACGTATTATCCTGATCGCCCTGATGTGATGGCGATTTTTACCACCACCATTCTAGCGGAAAAAAAGCGATATCCAATCTTATTGTCTAACGGAAATTTGGTGGAGAAAAAGGATTTAGATGGCGGAAGGCATATGGCCAAGTGGAATGATCCTTTCCGAAAACCCGCCTACCTTTACGCTTTGGTGGCCGGAAATTTAGGAAAAACAGAGGATCACTTCATTACGAAATCTGGCCGAAAAGTGAAGCTGGAGATTTATGTAGATCCAGGAAACGAAGATCGAACTCACCACGCCATGGAGAGTTTAAAAAAATCCATGAAGTGGGATGAAGACACCTTTGGTCTCGAATATGATCTCGATATTTTTATGATCGTTGCCGTGGACGATTTCAATATGGGAGCGATGGAAAATAAAGGCCTTAATATTTTCAACTCCAGTTTGGTTTTGGCAAAACCCTCCACTGCCACAGATAAAGATTACGAAGCCATCGAGGCTGTGGTGGCTCACGAATATTTTCATAACTGGACCGGAAATCGAGTTACTTGCCGAGATTGGTTTCAGTTGTCTCTGAAGGAAGGCTTGACGGTTTACCGCGATCAAGAGTTTAGTTCCGATGTTACTTCAAGAGCGGTTTGTAAGATTGATAATGCCGCTCATTTGCGACAGTTTCAGTTTTCTGAAGACGCTGGTCCTATGGCCCATCCCATTCGGCCTTCCAGCTATATTGAAATTAATAATTTTTATACTTCCACGGTGTACGAAAAAGGCGCGGAAGTCATTCGTATGATTGCCACCATTCTTGGCAAGCAAGGATTTCGCAAAGGAATGGATAAGTATTTCGAACTCTACGACGGTCAAGCCGTGACCACGGAGGACTTTGTTCACGCCATGGAAGTTGCAAACGGCGTGGACCTAACTCAGTTTCGAGAGACTTGGTATGAACAAGCGGGCACGCCAGAGATTCGGGTGCAATCTAAGTTTGCGAACGGGAAAGTTACTTTAGAAATAGAGCAAAGCTGTGCCCCCTCGCCCGGACAACCGAAAAAGAGGCCGTACCATATTCCCTTTGCGATCGCTCTTTTTTCCGCTGAAGGAAAGCTTCTTCGCGAAGAGCTTTTGCAACTGAAGAAAGAAAAAGAAACCTTTGAGTATGCTGTTTCCGAGCGCCCCATTCTTTCTTTATTGAGAGATTTTTCTGCGCCTGTGAAAGTGAAGGCCGAGCAGTCTGAAGAGGATTTATTGTTGTTGTTGGCGAAGGAGCTAGATCCATTTGCGAAATGGGAAGCTGGGCAAACTCTCTTTATGAAAGAGATTCAAAAGCTCGTAGCTCAACAGCAGTCTGGAAAAGAAATGAAAGTCAGCGAAACTCTGCTTTCTACTCTAGGAAAAATCGTAGACGATTCTTCCATGGATCCTTCTTTTCGTGCTCAGCTCTTGATGTTGCCTGAAGAGGGGTATCTAGGCCAGCAAATGGCGGTGATTCTGGTAGATGAAATCCACGCGGCTAGAAAATTTCTTCAGCATGCAATTGCTGCGAAAAACGAGTCCATTTTTGCAAAAGTGTTTAAGCTAATGCAAGATAGCGGACCTTATCGCTATCACCCTCTAGATCTTGGAAAACGAAAACTGAGATTTAGTCTGCTTTCTTACCTAACGAGTTTAGGCAAAAAAGAATACACTCAGTGGGCCCTAGAGATTTGTAAGAATGCCTCGAACCTTACCCAGGAACTAGGGGCTTTGAGTGCGCTTATTCATCGGGAAACTCCAGAGCGTGAACAAGCCTTCGATCATTTTTACCAGAAGTGGAAACACGAAACATTAGTGATGAATAAGTGGTTAAGCTTGCAAGCCATGAGCTCAGTGCCAGGTGGTTTAGAGAGAATCAAGCGACTAATGAATGATTCCGTATTCAATATCAATAATCCAAACAAGGTGTATTCCTTATTGGGTGGTTTCGGTCGGGGAAATTTATCGCAGTTTCATGCGAAAGATGGTTCTGCCTATCGATTCTTTGCCGATTTGGTGATGGATATTGATGCCAGAAATCCCACTGTTTCCGCTCGGATGGTTTCCTTTTTCAATCAGTGGAAGCGATTTGATTCCGATCGACAAGCAAAAATGAAAGCGGAATTAGAAAGAATCGTGGCAAAACCTGGAATCTCAAATGGAGTATTTGAAATTGCAAGTAAAGCTCTGCAATAAAATCGTTCTCCTGGGATTGGGCGTTCTCTTCACTTCCTGTACTACGGTGGAGAACGATCCAACCACAGCCTCTCCACGTCCACTATTTTCCACTCGAGTGGATTTTGATCCTCCTAATAGGGAACAACGAGATCAATACATCGAAGTAGACAAAAGAATTACCGCTGCCAAGTTAAAGGAAATCGAAGCCAAGATAGACGGACTAGAGGCTGAAAGAGAAAGACTGTTTGCGGAAATTCGAGATGATTTCCCCGAGTGCGAAAATCAGAGCCATTGTATTTCTGATCTCGCCAAAGGCAGTATCCAAAGATTTGAACGGTATCGTGAGATTCACAAATTGATTGGAGGAGTAGACCTTCAGTTAGCCAAAGAACAGCTAGAATATGATGGTTGGAAGAGAAGGGGGGAGCTGCGAGAACGAGCCATTTACAATCGCTACCTCGTCTCAGAAATGCTGAAGACCAAAGGGTTTCATCCAAATATCGAACAGATATTGGTTCACTCCTTAGAGGCCTTTCCCAATCGCGAACGCCTTTCCAGAAGACTCCTTCAGTTGATTGATCCGAATTTGGTTCCGGCCATTGTGGGGGATTTAGATTTTCAGATGATGGGTAGGCCAGTGGACGAGGCCGCCGTTATCGCCACCTTCGATGTTCGATTATTTGCTCAGCCGGGAATTCCTTCGGAGCGATTTTTGATCACATTTTTGGTCAACAGCCATCAGTTAGATCCCCAGTTCTACGAGAAAGAATTTTTACGGATTTGGTCAAAGCGTTTGGCAGAACGGCAACAACGCCAATTGGTTGATGAAGTTTTTTGCGGTTTGTTTTCCATCGCCAGCGATACGGTTCTTCCTCGCTTAGACGTGGCCAAGGGTAAGACCTGTAGAAATGAACGACAATTTCAAAGGGGCCTAAAGGCCGATCGCTTTTTAGAGCGAACAAAAACAGACCAGTGGCTGTTGCCGATTCATTATGTGAATGCGACGAAGCGATTGAGTTTCCGGTAGTCGCCTCTTAACTGGCCTACTTAATTGAGTAAGAAATGCAGTGCTGCTAACTTCCTAATATAATTAAAAAATCTCATCATGATTACGCTGGCTATCGAAAGGGCTGATAGATTTTTGTGTAAACTTCTGTCTTTTATTGACCGCCCAATTGGCCTTTGTTACACATGGCGTCATGCTTGCTCAAATTCTTGCTTTTGTGTTGTCGACCCCCTTCACTTTTGCGAACCCGGCGGTGCCAGGGCTTCCGATGCCTCCGATTCTCGGATTTGGCATTAATGTTCCGTACTATTCAGACCTATTGCCAGAAGGCGGAGCTCTGGAGTGTTTGTTTCCAGACAATCCGTCTTTTGGATACCTCTTTCGGCGAAGAAATTCCGTGGTGCTGATTGATATGATCAATAAGGGGGAATTAGAAGGAGAGAAAACCCGACTGGTAGCGGAAGAAAAAGACTACGGCACTCCTTTGATTCATTATTTGTCTGTATACAAACGGTACGAAAATTCCGCTTCTTACCTGGAGTTTTTAATCGAACAAAAGATGAGCGCATTCAGCGGAAAGTATCCTGGCGCCGTGATGTATACGGAAGCGTTTTATGAAACTGTGGATGGCAAAGAAGTAGAGACGTTGAAGCCGCTACATAAAAAAATCATTCAATGTACTTTGAAGAAGCCAGGGCAGGAGTAGAGTAGGCCCTCAGCTTGTTCATCACCAAGAAAAGTCGCGATCAATCACCAGGGTAAATGTCTTTTGCGTCGTCTTCGCAAAGAACTTTTCCATCTAAGGTCAAACGAAGAACAAATTCTGCTTCGTCATTGCCCATAAAATCGTAGGCACCCATGTCTTTGGTGGCGAAATATCCTTCTCTTAATTTCCAAGGCGAAAAGTCCCAAGACTTCTTTCGTAAGGTTCTACCTGATTTCTGCACTACGATTTCCACTTTGGTTTTTGGGTTCTCTTTATTCGAAATCAACAAGCCTTCAAAAGAAGAGTGAGGAGAAAATTCCATTACGGAATAAATCGAAACGCCTTCCTCTTTATTCATTTGATCATCGTAATCTTCGTAGGTATCGAAGGCCTTTACGCGACTGCCGCAAGTTTCGGCCATCGCGAAAGAGGGAAGGATCATCAGTAAGCTTACAAAAATTATTGAAGTTCTGGACATACGTTTGGATCCACCGTCAGGTTATTACAAGTATTTTGAGTCGTCTCGTTTTTCTTAAAGCACACGTGAATGTGATTGTCATGTCCTCCGATACTTTTTACGGCACCGGAATTGGCTCTTCGAACTGATGGGTCGTTGAAATAGAGATTCGTTCCGCCGGCTCGACGAAGCTTTGTTACTAATTTCAACATCATTTCTCTATCATAATCCCCAGACCTATAGGTAAGACCAGCGTTTTCAAAGCTGCCCTCTCTCATGGGGCGAATGTCAATGCAGTATCCGTCGGTATGGGTTTTATGAGAACCGCCAAAGCTTGGATCTGTTTTGTGAGAAATATGACCAAAGGCAATACGGCAGCCAGATTTATGACTTGGGCACACATTCTTTTTCCAATCTTGGAGAACCGAAGTAAACGCGCAGGCCGTTAAGGGGTTAATATAAATGTGTTTAGGGTTCGGAGTTCCGCCCCTTGGGTTATAGGCGAAAGATCCGCAGGGTCCACGGTTACCAACCACAGGAAATTGTAACAATCCTCTGCTCACCGAAAATCCTGCGGGTTTAGCCTTTCGGTTTTTGATCATGGCCCGTAGACCTTCCAAGAATGGACTCGCCGGGCCTTCATCGGGAATGGCCTTTCCAAGTTCTTTTCCTAGTTGGTCGATTTCTTGTTCATTCACGCCAGGACCAGATCGAGCTCCGCAATTGCCCGTTTCACAGTCTGCGTCTGAAGCCACTAACGGTAAGTTATGAAAATCCACCACCGACTTCAAATAGGGTTCCGCCACATAACCTTCGCTGGGGCAACCTTTTGGAGCCTTCCCATTTAGAGTTACCTTCACCCAAGATACGTCATCTTGGAAAGTATTGGTTTCAGGAACCGTTGTGACTCGGAAGTTTCTTGGCAGAGCGCATCTCCAAGAGGAATCGTCTAAAGAGGGTGCCGTACGTAAACTTAGGCCTTCGGCATCCACTACGGATTCTTTCTCTTCCGCTCCCGTGGGTCGCACATAGGTGGCGGCCACGAAACCTTCTTTAGGGCAGCCACGTTTGTTTATTTGTACTCGAATTCTTTCTCCGTCGGAATGACGGCCGGTGGCGAGGAGTTTCGTTCCTCTAGGCACCGAGCACATGATTTCACCGTCCACGGTTCTCACGTTCAGGCCCCTGGCAGTTACTTTCACTTCCGCGGCCACAGCTCTGGGCTCAGGGCGTGCGTCCTGTGCAAGGCTTAAGGTCGACAACAATAGAGAAATTGCAAAGTTCATTTGAAAAGTTTTCGGTGTCTCGGGAGGGAAACTTGAGGAAAATTAGCCATATCAACAAGATAGACAGGGGCTTGAAAAATTCTGGGCTTGAGGATTAGTCGTTCGAGGAAAAGCTTAACCGAAGACTTTTTCTCAAAACCTTCGCTAACAGTTGGATTTTTCATAGGAATGCAAACTTCAGAGCGGATCTTCGTTGGCAAATTGCCCATAGCCTGGAAGAATACCAAGAATGGATGCAACCTCTCCCCGTGTGGAGAATAAAAACTCAAAGCCTCATGTCGGTATTCATCAGGAAACTGTAAGAAACCAATCTGGGGATTCCATTTTTCCTGCCCATTTGGCTTGGTCTTTTGGAGAAGGCTTGGCGAAGTCGCCGGTGGAAGCGAAGTCCACTCATCTGAAGATTCAAATAAATTCTATTTCTCCATGGATTCGAAGTGGCATAAAAGAAACTTCAATCGGTTCCGAGCAGCAAAATTTCCAAACCCTTAGCTTTCGCGAAGCCGTACTTCTATCCTTAGAACAAGTTCGTGATGCAGCTGGTGAGAAAAAGTTGGCTCTTTTTCATGGGGGAGGCCTCAAAAGTGAAATATTGTTTCGATCTCTTCTTCAATTAGGAATACCTTTTGATGTTTTTTTCCTAAGTTTCTGGGATCGAAATTCCCTTTGGTGGGAAACTCGCGTTCAATCATTGTGTCAGCAATACGGTATCGCTCACCATAAAATTCCTATGAGCAAAGCATCTTTTTATGCTCATTCTAAAAAGTATTTCTTTGATTTTGGAATTGAGGCTCCCAATAGTTTAGCCATGCTGTATTTGGCAGACCAAGTGTTGGAGCGGTTTGGGGAATCCTATTTTCCCTTGGCCGGCATGGGAGGGTTAGATCGACGAAGGTCTCTTTACGAATCCATACTTTGGCACGCACCTTTAGAGCAAAAAGAGAGGCCCTACGTCCCGTTTTCTAGTCTTCACGTTTTGCCGTATTTGTGGAAGCAAAAGTATAAGAAGGCAGGGGAGTTGGCTTTTTTTCAAAGCAATTTTCTTCTTTTTGCATCCGCTCTTCGCTCTGGGAGTGATCTTCTAAAGTTCCCCCTTTTAGACCTAAGGCCCCTCTATTTGCGCGAGTTTCCTGAAGTGAACGATCGAGAGCCTTCTCATAATTTTGATGGGCCCAGTGGAGAAAGAGAAAACCATTTGTTTCGAAAAAGTCTTGAGCGCTTAGCCCACGTGACGCCAGGATTTTCTTATTGGAAAAAGCTCTCAGGTTGCATGGTTTCTCTAGAACCAGCACTCACTTTTGGCGAAACGATTTGAGACATATTCGCTAAATTCACCCTTGGGTTGCGGAACACTTCTTTTTCCAGTTCTTGTAAGAACAAACCATGTTCGGGATGATTGGGTAAATGAACGGCTCGTGCTTCAAAATCTTTTTCCTCAAAAGTTCCCCAGTTTTTCAACCGTGTAAAACGGATTTCATCGGCACGATGTTCTGTGGCCAGGCGAACGAAATCGGCCATTTCTCTCCAATTGTTTTGTTGAACCACGAAACTTAAATATAGGTTTTGGATCTTCTTCTGGGCCTTTAGCTCACGTATAAACGCGAGATTTTCGCAGATTTTTTGGAAGCTGCCGCCCCGTCGATTGATGGCATAGGTTTCACTGGTGGCAGCATCAATGGAGATATCTAAGGTATCGAAAGATCGGTGGATATTCTCTAAGGAATTCCATCGATGAGGGGTCAGCAACTGGGCATTTGTTTGTAACAAAATCTTTAACTTTGGATAGTCATCGGTTCGGATGCTTTTCAATAAATAAGAAAAGTAAGGGCTGGCAAAGGGATCCCCAGATCCGGTGATTTTTAGGTGTTCTAAATGAGGCAATAAACCAAAGATCTTTTGGTGGATTTCTAAAAGCTTCGGGTTTTGGTCCATGGTTTGGCCAAAAACTTCGCTTCGACAGGTAGGACAGGAAAGGTTGCAGCTTTTGTCGAAGTTGGCGGAAAAATGCGTGGGTCCGTGATCTAGAACCAATAGTTTTTGATCTAAAATTTCCAAAAAATGGAACTCTTCCACTTCGGATTGGTAAGAAACCGGAAGCGTGGTTTTTTGCAAATGTTCACAATGGTCTTTTTGGCAAAAGCGAAAGGAATTATCCAAAATCGAAGCTCGAATCTCTTGGGCCGTTTTGGAGTTCCATATCTCTTGAAGAGAGTTTTTATGGATATTGCCAATGGGTTTGGGTAGCCAGGCCTCACAACAGAAATAACAATCTCCGTTGTCGTGGACCTCAAGTCGAGTGAAAGGGTATTGGCAAAAACGCATCTGTTACATTACCTGAATTTGGCTAACAGGCTAAGTATCCAATGGTTTTTGGAAGTTCGTCACGCAATCTTTTCAACGTCGGATAAGATATATTCTGTTATTTACAGGTGCGATTCTAGGGTTTCTTCGATTTGATCGGTGCTCCGGCCTCTTCCAATTCTCCCTGGATTCCCCAAAGCTTCGATAATACTTCTGGCGCATGGGTGCTGATCCAAGCCAAAGCCAAATACTTAATGAGACGTCCCACGAATACAATGCCGAACAATTGCATCAAAGGCATTCCTGCCAGGGCCGCCAGAACCACGGCTGGATGCTGCATGAAGGGGCTCAAGGCCACCGCAAATAAAGCCAAAGACCCCCATCGGTCCATGAGTTGATCTGTGATCATCCAAGATTTGGATTGGGCGATCTCTGGGTACCAGTTCAATAAAAGTGGCAAACCATGCAATTCTAAAAGATAAGCGAGAAAAAGAGCTCCAAGAGCGGATCCAAAGGTAAGGCAAATGGCGATATACACCCATCGTTTTCGATTCAACATGGTGGCACTTACCAATAAGCCATCGGTTGGAATCACAATAACAATTGAATCTAAGGCGGCAAGCAAAGCAATGAAGGGCGTATACCACCAAGACTGCACATGTTTTTGCAGAATGGTGATCCAAGAACGAATCCGTTGAGGCATGGAAGTATTGTATGAGGAAACAGAGAAAAGGCTAGGAAATCCAAAAACAAAACAAAAGCCCGAAAAACAAAAACGCCCCGGAAGTTTCCGAGGCGTTTCCTGAAAATACCTGTGGATATTTGAAAGACTAAGCTTTCAATTCCGAACCAGACTTTTTGAAAACTCGCGTTTTCTTATCGCCTTTTACAACGATCTTAATTCTTCCGCCTTTATTGGTTTTTGGGTCAACCAAAAGAACGTTGGAATAATGAATGGGAGCTTCTTTTTCCAAGATGCCGCCCTGAGGATTTTTTTGGCTGGGCTTGGTGTGACGTTTTACACGGTTTACGCCTTCTACCAATACTCGTGATTTGTCGATCATTACGCCAATCACTTTGCCTTGTTTGCCTTTGTCTTTACCGGCGATTACTTCAACGAGGTCGCCCTTTTTAATTTTTAATTTCATTTCGTGCTCCTAGCTCTTAGCGCTTCTCTACATGCCAGGTGTGCTTGCGCGCCGCTGGGCTGTACTTTTTCTTCCGGAGTTTGTCCGGGGTTTTGGATTTGTTTTTGGTGGTTACGTAGTTTACGTGACCGGTTTCTTCACAAACTAAATATACGAGGGATCTCATTAGAACGCTCCGTTAGGCAAAAGGGCCAATTGACGAGCACGTTTTACGGCCGTAGCGAGTTGGCGCTGTTGTTTTGCATTTAATCTCGAAACTCTGGCAGCAACAATTTTTCCGCCGGGAGTAGTAAATTGAGAAAGCATTTCCACATCTTTGTGATCGAAAATCATGTCCTTCGCGGGACGAGGACGACGCTTAAAAAAACCTTGTTCAGTAGCCAAGAGAACCTCCATTCAAAATTGCCGCCTCCGGCACCATCCGGGCACCATGGGTTAAAAAGAAAGCGGTGAAGGTTGGATATGCCTTAGTTCTCTTCGAAAATCAATGGTTTCCAAAGTGTTTCTGAAACTTTGCTTCGGGCGCATGGAGCAGGTGGGTTCGCAGAGGTGGAGTGGGTTCGCGAGTTTGTCCCCTACCCCTTTCATTTGACAATGCTTGTCAAAGTGCTGGAAATTTTTACGTTTTTTGCTCCGTACCCTCCCTAAATATGCGATAAATATAGAAAGATATTCTAGAAAGGAATTCCCGTGGAGAAGTTCACTTATTTGAGCGCGCAGAACGTCGGTTATATCGAAGATCTTTTTCATACCTTTTTGCAGAACCCCAATTCCATTGATCCCGACTGGAGAATGTTTTTTGAGGGTGTGGAATTCGCAAAAAAAATTGGGGATAGCTCTGCCGATTTCTCTCAAAAAGAATTGAAAGTTTACGATCTCATTCGAGCCTATCGTCAGTTCGGAAATCGAAAAGCCAATTTAGATCCTCTTGGGTTGCAAACGAGAACCTTTCCCGAACTCGATATGAGAGTATTCGGACTCGAAGAAAAAGATTTGGAAGCTCCTTTCGAAATGGGTGCAGTGATTGGGCTCAAAGGCGCTAAGTTGAAAGATATTTTGGCAAAACTTGAGCAGCTCTATTGTGGCACAATCACGGCTGAATACGCCGATTGCGATCCAGAAATTCAACGATGGATGCAAAAGGAAATGGAAAAAAGTGAATTCCATCTTGAGGCCATGGAGCGCAAAGAAGTTCTTGCTGCTCTCACCAAAGCGGAAGCTCTAGAAAAATTTATTCACACTCGATTTGTGGGAGCGAAACGCTTTTCCATTGAAGGGGGCGATGCCCTACTTCCCATGATGGAACATGTGTTGCGAGTGGGTGCGCACTTTGGGTTGATGGAAGTAGTTTTAGGGATGGCCCACCGTGGCCGAGTAAACCTTTTGGCTAATTATTGCCGTAAGCCCTTGGATTTAATTTTTGCCGAGTTTGAAGGTGCATTTAATCCTCATCAAAATTACGTGGCTGACGGCGACGTAAAATACCATATGGGGTATTCCTCGGACCGTGAAGTGAAGGGACAAAAAGTTCACTTGTCTATGGCTTTTAACCCCAGTCACTTAGAGGCAGTGAACCCAGTGGTTTGCGGTATGGCTCGAGCGAAACAAAGACTCCGCGCCGACAATAAAGAACGTCGGCGAGTGGTTCCTGTTTTGATTCACGGAGACGCCGCCTTCATTGGACAAGGCGTGGTGGCGGAAACCTTACAGATGTCCTTGCTAGAAGGTTATACCGTTGGGGGAACCATTCATGTGGTGGTGAATAACCAAGTGGGCTTCACCACGAACCCTGAATATTCCCGTTCTTCTGTGTATTGCACCGATGTCATAAAATCTCTCCGAGTTCCTGTGATTCACGTGAATGGCGACGATGTGGAAGCCTGTGTGCGCGCCATGGATATTGCCTATCGCTTCCGTCACACCTTTAAGCAGGATGTGGTGGTGGATCTTGTTTGTTATCGACGTTTTGGTCACAACGAGGGGGATGAACCTAGTTTTACCCAGCCCACGATGTACAACAAAGTGAAGGCTCACCCTACTCCTCGAGAGATTTATGCGAAAAGATTAATTTCTGAGTCCGTGGTCACTGAGACGGAAGCTCAAGCTTTGTACGATGCTGATTTTCAATACAACCAAAGCATGTTGGACAAGGCTCGAAACGAACAAGTGACTCCAAAATTCTTCACCTTAGAAGGAATTTGGAAAGGTCTTCGACGACCGAGCTCTCAAGATTTTTGGTTGAAAGTAGAAACAAAGGTAGATCGATCGACCCTTCAGAAAGTCTCGGATGTGTTGACGTCTTGGCCCGAAGGATTCACTCCACATCCCAAGCTGCAAAAGGTTTTGGAAGGCCGAAAGAAAATGACGGAGAACCGAGAATTTGATTGGGGTATGGCCGAACTATTGGCCTATGGCTCGTTGGTTTCCGAAGGCATTCCCGTGAGAATTTCTGGTCAAGATGCTGGACGAGGAACCTTTACCCACCGTCACGCCATTTTTCACGATGTGAACAACGGCACGAGGTATTCACCCTTGAACACCATTCAACCCGATGTGGCTGACTTTGCCGTGCACGATTCTCTTTTGTCTGAGTATGCGGTTTTAGGATTTGAATACGGAAACTCCACCACAGACCCAAGGGCCCTCACCATTTGGGAAGCTCAGTTTGGCGACTTTGCCAACGGTGCCCAAATCATTATCGATCAATTCTTGTGTAGCGCGGAATCGAAATGGCAGCGCATGAACGGTTTGGTGCTTTTGTTGCCTCATGGCTACGAAGGTCAGGGACCAGAACATTCCAGTGCTAGACTTGAGCGATTCCTGCAACTATGTGCTCAAGACAATATGCAAGTGGCTTACCCCACCACCCCTGCTCAAATTTTCCATGTTTTGAGACGGCAAGTGAAGCGGGATTTCCGAAAGCCCTTGGTTATTATGTCGCCGAAATCTTTGCTTCGACATCCAAAAGTGATTTCTCCTTTAGAGGAACTTACTCAAGGACTTTTCCGTGAAGTGATTCCTGATGCTGAAGCCGCTCAAGATTCTTCGAAAGTGAAGCGAGTGGTTCTTTGCACCGGAAAAATTTATTACGAAATTTTGGCCGAACGAGAAGCCAATGGAAATGACGGCTCCACCGCCATTGTTCGAGTGGAACAGTTGTATCCTTTCCCTGCAGAACAAATTTCTCAGGCCGTAAGACAATTCCCCAATATGAAGCAAATTCTTTGGGCGCAAGAAGAGCCAAAGAATATGGGTGCCTATTCCTTCGTGGCTCCACGTCTACAAGAATTGTTTGCTGATCTAGCCGGAAAGGGAATTTCCTTCCGCTACGTGGGAAGAACCGAACGGGCAAGCCCAGCCATTGGTTCCATGAAAGTACATACTCAAGAACAAAATGAAATCATCAAAGGATGCTTCAAATGAAAGTAGATATTAAAGTTCCAGCCGTAGGCGAATCCATTACAGAAGCCACCATTGCAGAATGGCGGAAAAAAGACGGCGATTTTGTCAAAAAGAACGACGTTTTGATGAGCTTAGAAACCGATAAAGCCACGGTGGAAATTGTGGCGGAAAATGATGGAAAACTATCCATCAGCGAAAAAGCTGGTTCCGTAGTAAAAATTGGTTCCACTGTGGGGGCCATCGATACTAGCGCCACCGGTGGAGCTTCCGTAACAGCGAGCGCCCCTGCTCCTGCGGCTAGTGTAGCGTCCGCACCTAGCAGTGCCCCGGCTGCTTCCAGTCCCCCTCCTTTTTCGGGGGCCGCAAAGCCTCATGTGAACGAGGTATTAAGCCCAGCTGTTCGCAGAGTTATTGAAGAACGGGGCTTAGATCCCGCTATGATTCAAGGAAGTGGAAAAGATGGACGCATCACTAAGTATGATGCGGAAACTGCTTCCGCTGCGCCTGCCTCTACTTCTACCGCTCCAAAAGCGGCTCCAACTTTTGCCGCCACGGCACCTTCTTTGGTTCCTTCGTCTATGCCTGGGTCTGTTGCTAGCGGCGGTTCTAGAAAAGTTCCCATGACCACGATCCGTAAGCGAATTGCCCAAAGATTGGTGGAAGCTCAGCACACAGCTGCCATTTTGACGACCTTCAACGAAATCGATATGAGCGCAGTGATGGCCGCCAGAGAAAAATACAAAGATCGTTTCAAAGAACGCTTTGGAGTGGGATTAGGCTTCATGGGCTTTTTTGTGAAAGCCTGTATCCATGGCCTGAAACAAGTTCCTGAAGTGAATGCTTTCATCGAAGGTGAAGACATTGTGTATCACGACTACTACAACGTGGGCGTGGCCGTGGGCACGGAAAAAGGCTTGATCGTGCCTGTGATTAAAAATGCCGATCAATTGTCTTTGGCCGGGGTGGAAATGGCGATCCGTGATTACGCTTTGAAGGCTAGAGACGGAAAAATCACTCCCTCTGACATGAGTGGTGGAACTTTTACCATCTCTAACGGTGGAACCTATGGTTCTCTCATGAGCACTCCCATTTTGAATCCTCCACAAAGTGGAATTTTGGGAATGCACAAGATTGAAGATCGCCCTGTGGTGGTGAATAAAGAAATTGTGATTCGCCCCATGATGTATGTGGCGCTTTCTTATGATCACCGTTTGATCGACGGAAAAGGTGCCGTTACTTTCTTGGTAAAAGTAAAAGAGGCAATCGAAGATCCTCAAAGAATTTTGTTAGAGATTTAAGGAGCATTCAGTGGCAGAGCAGTTTGATGTTGTGATTATTGGAGCGGGTCCCGGTGGATACACTGGCGCGGTTCGTGGCGCCCAATTGGGATTAAAAGTGGCGATCATTGAAAAGGAATCCACCTTGGGTGGCACCTGCTTGAATGTGGGATGCATTCCATCGAAAGCCCTCCTCGATTCCAGCGAACATTTCGACATGGCAAAACATCACTTTGCGGAACATGGAGTGCAAGTTTCTGAAGTAAAACTCGATTTGCCTGCCATGATGAATAGAAAAGATAAGGTAGTAAAAGACCTCACCAAGGGTGTGGCCTACTTGATGCGGAAAAATAAAGTTTCTGTATTTGAAGGAATGGGCTCCATCGTTAGTCCAACGCAAGTAAAGGTAAGGGCGAAAGATGGCAGTGAAACCCTACTAGACACAAAAAATATTGTGATCGCCACTGGATCGGTTCCCAATACACTCCCTAGCCTTCCTTTTAATGGAACCACTATCATTACTTCCACGGAAGCCTTGAGTTTACCCAAGGTTCCTGAACATCTAATCATTGTTGGCGGCGGAGTCATTGGTTTAGAAATGGGTTCCGTTTGGGGACGACTAGGCGCCAAGATCACGGTGGTAGAATTCGCCGATAAAATCTGTGGCGGCATGGACAAACAAGCCAGTGAACAACTGAAGCGAATTTTAGAAAAACAGGGATTCACCTTTTTATTGTCTACAAAAGTAATGGGTGCCACTCAAAATGGTTCGAAAATGACCGTTCAAGTGGAATCTCGAGACGGCCAAAAACTTCCGGACCTAGAGGGTGATGTTGTATTGGTGGCCGCCGGAAGAAAAGCCTTTACCGCTGGGCTTGGATTAGAAAATTTGGGAATCACCACCGACAAAATGGGCCGAGTGGAAACCGATGAGTATTTAAGAACTCTCAAACACAAAAATATCTATGCAGTTGGAGACGCCATTGCTGGCCCCATGTTGGCGCACAAGGCGGAAGAGGAAGGCGTTCATGTGATGGAGACCATCGCTGGAGGCAAAGGACACGTGAACTACCTTACCGTTCCCAGCGTCGTCTACACCTGGCCCGAAGTGGCATCGGTGGGATATACAGAGGAACAGCTCAAAGAAAAAAATATCGAATATAAAGCCGGTAAATTTCCCTTCACTCCTAACGGACGAGCAAAAGCCATGGGATTCACCGATGGCTTCGTAAAAATTCTAGCCGACAAAAAGACCGACAGAGTTTTAGGGGTTCATATTGTGGGGCCAAGAGCTTCCGACATGATTGCTGAGGCTGTGGTGGCCATGGAGTTTGGCGGAAGTGCGGAAGATATTGCAAGATCCTTCCATGCTCACCCCACTCTATCGGAAGTGATGCGAGAGGCGGCTCTTGCGGTGGATAATCTTTCTAGGCAGATGTGATTTCGGCTCAGTGGAAGTTAAAGCTTTGGAATTGGTATCCACCCTTTTTGGGGGCAGGGATCAAGATTGAAGAAGTTGCCGACGATTATTCGTATTTGATTGCTTCTCTAACGCTGCGTTGGTGGAACAAAAACTATATCGGTACTCTTTTTGGTGGCGCGATCTATTCGCTCTGTGATCCCTTTCATGCGGTTTTATTGATGCACCGATTGGGGCCGAGCTATCTTGTGCGCGATAAGGGCGGAGACATTCGGTTTTTAAAAAAAGGCACAGAAAAGGTCTGGGCCAGGTTCGAAATTTCTCCAAATATAGAAAAAGAAATTCATGAAACCAAAGAAGAGGTCTTCGAGAAACATTTTTCTGTGGCTGTAAAAACGACCCAAGGTGAAATTGTTGCGCAAGTTACAAAGATTTTACATTTTCGCAGAATCAAAACTGCTTAACTTGAAAAAGCTTAACTCGATGTGCTCAGCTCGAAGCTAGAGGTAAAACGGCAATGGTGCAACGAGACGTGCAGACGAGCTTATCGTTTTCGTCTCGAATATCGATCTGCCACACTTGAGTTTTTTTTCCGAGGTGAATGGGCTTTGCATCGCCGAAAACTTTTGATCCCTCGGGCATACCTCGAATGTGATTGGCATTGATTTCTAGGCCCACCACTTTAGATTGGTCTGGATCCACAAAGGCCAAGGCGCCCAAAGAACAAAGGCTCTCCGCTAAGGCCACGTTGGCTCCCCCGTGGAGCATTCTGTAGTATTGAACGGTTCTTTGGTCCACCGGCATGCTTCCTCGTACGCCATTTTCGGAAATGTCCAATATTTCAATGCCTAAAGTTTCCATCATGGTTACGTGGTTTGGGTCTCGGATAATTTCCCAGAGGCGGTCGATGGACTTTTGTACGGCTTTCATAAAATTCGTCTTTCTTTGTTAACGCCATTCTCTATTCACTCTAATAGCACAAGCGTATCGCAGATTTGTCGTGCACTTTATTGAATGGCGGGAGCAACTCCACGAAGAATCATAAAAATATGTTCGATGTTTTTTCTGTTTGCACCAAGATCACTTTTACCGACCCGGCTTCGCGAGCGAATGTGAATCTCGCTTTTTCCCACTCCGTCTTCAAAGGGTCGAACTTCAATCATAATGTCGTCTACGAATCGGAAAACGGAGCTCTCTCTCTCTAGTTCCATGGCATAACTCTGTTCATTGATATCGACCACTTTCCATCCATTGGAAAGGTTGGAAAGTGCCTGCTTTACTTTCGGAAACACCAGCTCGGCCCCTTCTGAAAATCGAAGAGGTTTTAATTCGGGATAAACAATGGTTACTTGCGAAGCGACAGTTGGATTCCAATCCTTTTTGAGAAGATAATCAGGATTCTCCAAGGAAAAATCGGCCGGAGTTGGAATGCGATAGGTTTTGTGGCGAAAATTGAGTCCGGAGTTGGGAGAGGTGCTAACGTCGTTGATGGGATTCTCTACAGATAGCTTCACTCCAAACCCAATCACACCCAAGCACACTAAACCAGTGAGTAAAGACAACATAGGCGTTTGGCGTAGCCCGTAGCGGAAAAACTCCAAAATTGCCGGAAAAAAGATAACGGCACAAATGAGAATCCCAAGCGAAAAGAGGGAAAATCCGAAGATCGGAGATAACCACTGAAACTGAGCCCCTAAGGCTCCCACTGCGGTCAATATTAGGCCGATGACAGTAAAAAATTGCATTCCGAACTCCTACTTAAGTTTGCCAGCTTTTCCAGTAGTCTTGCAATTCAATTGCGTCCAGATTGGGGTCGCGTAATAAGGGGTATCGAGTGTCAATCATTACGGCATACTCATTGGTAAATTCCATTCCCTTCACGCGTTCAAAGGCTTTGGGATGAGGACCGTGTGGAAAACCCGCTGGATGAAAGCTCATCATTCCAGAGTGAAGATTGGAACGGCTAAAGAAATCGCCGTTATGATAAAAAAGCACCTCATCATAGTCGATATTCTGGTGATAAAACGGAACTCGTAGGGCATCACTATCCGACTCCATGGGTCTTGGAACAAACGAACAAACCACAAAGTTTGGAGCCACAAATGTAGTGTGGGCACTGGGAGGTAAGTGGGCCCGATGGCTCATGAGCGGCATAATCTGATCCATGTTTAACGAAAAAGGGAAAAGATCGCCCTTCCAACCCACGATATCAAAGATACATTCTTCGTATTGAAAGCGGGTAATTTCGCTGGAGTGTTTTACCTCTACATCTAGGCACTTTAACTTCCGGGCGGCCATATAATCTTGCATGGCTTGAAGATCGGGTTTTACGATTTGAGCCGTATCATAAACGGCGTTTTTTCCCACAATTCCACGGTCTGGCTCGCGGAAGTCACCGCCGATATTTTCCACCAATAAAAATTGGCTATCGACCTCAGGCAAAATTACGTGGGCGAAACATTTTGGTATCACAATATAGTCGCCAGGTCGGTAGGCCAAAAGTCCGTATTCCGTTAGCATTACACCTTTGCCGATATGGCAAAAGTATAAGGAGTCTCCGTCGGCATTGCGGAAGGCGTTTAGCTGGGTTGCTTCGTTGGGATACACCCACTGTTGAAAAATAGTGATGTCTTTGTTGTAGAGCAAGCGTTCGCGTTTACCGCTGCTGTCTGATTTTACCAAATCAAACATTCTTGGACGAAGGGGGCCATCGATGGTTTTCCAGCGGGTGGAACCTTTTCTGCGAATCAAATGAGAGACGGGACCAAAAAATCCCTTTCTCCCCTGCTCTTCTTCTACAAAACCTTCGGGAATTCCTTTGTGGGCCTGTTTGGTGTGAATGCCTTGCGAAGTAAAGTACATGGTGTCTCCTTAAGAAAAACCATACCACCAAGTTTTTCCATAGGGAATGGCCCATTCTTGGACTTGCCCTATAGGTAGTAGTGCATCATAAGGTAGGCGTAATCCTCGAAATCTTTACTTGTTTGTAGAAATTTCCTTTGTTGAAAGGCCAGTTCGAATTCGAAATGGGGCCGTGGGTACCACAGCGCGCCCACGCCATAGGCCACATTGAGGGAGTTCGATCGTTTCAGATTTGTTTTCGACAGCTCTTCAAGAAGTAGAAGATGAACGCCTTTGTGAATTTCATATCCCAATCTACCAAAGCGGTAGATCCCATTTTCCCGCAAGGCGTTGGTGGATTTTTGCCGTTTGGATTGAAGAGCCGCTTCGGTCAGATAATAAAACTTCTCAGTGAATCCAAAAATTCCATGAAGAGAGGAAATCCAGCGCTTTTGACGATCCGATTCGCCGTTCCAGAAGCTGGCTCCTACTCGATACTTATCGACGAAAAAACGTTCCAGTTGAAAGCTCGCTCCCCTTTCCACCTCTGCTACTCTTGACTGTAATCTCGATTGAGAGGCAGAAAATGCACTATGCCAGCTTTCTGCGCTCCAATGCACCTCCATGGTGTTTCTTTCGCTATCGTATCCAAACCCAAGACTTTGACGGGTGGGCACCGTATGGTGAGCCGTTGCAATTCCAAAGGATGGGACAAATCTTCCAACTTTGAATTGAATCGTATCGAGTGGATTCGCCAAAAGATAGAAGCGAGTGAACTCCGCCTCGATCTGATTTTGTCGGTTCGGTTTGCCGAATGAAGCAACCGCGGTGAAGGGGCCAGCGCTAAGCCCAGCCTCCAGAGACGATTGCATCAAAATGAATCGTCCTTCTCGAACATTGGCATCTTCTCGATGTACCTGAACTCCTCGAATGTCGCCGCCAATGTTTAAGGCCTTTGGCATTTTTTCTGGTTTGATGGCTCCGTGAAGAAAAAGAGACTCGTTCTCTAGGCTCCAGGTGCTGAGGATTTCCGAGGCCATGCCGCGACCGTATTCGTTTAAGAGTCCTCCACCAGTGGGGTTCACATGGCACGAATTACAGTTCACATAGTGATGGCGAACCATTTCGGGGAAAGCAAAAACCAAGGAACTGAAAACGAGCGCAAAAATCATACACCCTCTTTTTTCAGAGCAAGATCAACGGTGACATCCACGGTGTCTGTGACAGTCACCCCTAAATAAGAGGGAACCTCAATGCCAAAATCACTAATTTTTACTTGGAAAGAGGCAGTAATTTTTCCTTCTTTACCCGTAAATTTTCCGGAAACATCTTTTTCCACGCCGTGGAGTTTTAATTTTCCTTGGAAGGTTTTTTCTCCTTCCACTGTTAAAGTTTGAGGAAATTGAGCTCCCACGTCGGTATCCGTTAGCGTAAGAATTGCAACGGGGAACTCTTTTGTTTTGAGATACTTCTCTTTCATGTGCTGATTTCTTAATGCAATTCCCGTGTCTAGGGAGTCGAGAGCAAATTCTGCCACTCCTTTTAGCTTTCCATTTTCAAATTGAAGACTGGATTTTGGTCCAGGGGCTTTTCCATGAATTTTCAGCATGCTGGGCTTCCCAACAGCGAGAAAGCTCACGCTGCCTTCAGTGGAGGAAAATTTTGGAACTGCGGTGAATCCTTTGGAAGGAAGGAGCAGCGTAGCTAATACGGAAACTAAGGCTAAGAAATACATTTTCATAAGAGGCCCTTTCGTGCGGTTGAAATGAAGTCTTCACAATGATCGTCTTGCCCTTTTTTGCTATTCGGGTCTTCACAAGGATCCACGGGCGGCCGTCCAGGCTGCGAGGGATCGGTGGGTGCCGGTGTGGGAGGTGGTTGCGGCGATGGTTGTGGTTGAGTCGGATCATTTGGATTGTTTGGATCCGTTGGATTCGCGGGCCCTTCCTTAGGAGCACCTGCTTGAATCCAATCGAGAAGTAAGTTCAGTTCCTCTGTGGTGAGCTGAGGCGCTCGAGGCGGAGGCATTTTTTCAAAATCGAAAGTAGACCGAACTCGCATTTCAATACCGTTCAAATTAGCCACTACTCTTTCGTAACTCGACATCATACCGCTGTGGCATCTGGCGCATTTGGGCTGGAAGACGTCTCTGTTCACTGTTTCAAAACTCAACCGAGGAGCCGGTGTTCCGGGAGGAACGGGCGGAGTCGGCGGAGATGGAGGAGACGGTGGTTCGTTCGGTTGCGAAGGATTTGGAGGTGTCGGTTGAGTGCCCCCACCATCTACGGGGGATCCAGCGGCTATCCAAGCGCTCAAAGCGCTTTTCTCTTCTACGGTTAATGCCGTTGCGTTAGGCGGAGGCATCACAAAGTTTGTACTCATGCTATTGATTCTGGATTGTATTTCTTGGCCTAAAGATTTAACCGAATCATAGCTGGCCACCCAACCGTGGCAACGAGCGCACTTAGGGCCCAATATGGAGGCTTGGATCTGTTGAAAGCTCAGACTAGCACCGCTTTGGCCCAAACTTCCGGAACTCGGCTCCGTTGTCTTGAGGTCGCGATAGCTACATCCAAACAGCAAAGAAATCAGAGCAATACATAGCAAATTTGCTTTCTTCATTTGGCTTCAAGCCTCCTTCTTCTTTGAATCTACAGAAAAGTCTTTGAAATTTCTCTAACTGCGGCTTAAAAGAATGATGGGATTTGAAGGGATTTGATATGTGGAGGCTTCAAGAAAAGTTTCAGTCCGGCGACTACCAGCAGGTGGTTGAGCTCTTCTATTCCAGCAAAACAAACAAAAAAAAGCGATTTCCTCACATCGCCTCTGTGGTGGGAGCTCTAAGCTTTTTGGGACGTCTGGAGGAGGCCGAAATCTTAGCTTCCCTACACGAAAAGTCCTGCAGCAAAACAGATCAAATGGCCTGTCGATTTTTTCTGGCCATCGGTTGGGTGCGAAGATCAGAATATCGAAGAGCCGAAAATCTTTTAGACCGGAATTCCGAATCTTCCCATCGCACTCCCATGGAGCGATTTTTTCACCACCAAGGCAAGGCATTTTATCTTTTCTATACGGGTCGGCTTTTAGAGTCACAGAAAGAAGCAGAGCTTTCCAGGCAAGCCGCCATGGAGTCGAAAAACACCTGGGCTAGGTGTCTAGCCACCGATGCCTTGGGTCACGTTCAAGTTCGGGCAGGCGCTATTCAATTGGGGCTTTCCTATTTGGAAGAAGCAAAGCTACTTGCGAAAAAAATCGAAAATAAATCTAGCGAGTCTGCCATTGAAATTTCGCTGCAATGCTACCGTTGGGAATACGGTTGGAATCAAGGTGACCTTGCGGACTTACAAGCTGTTTTGGTGCAGCAGAACCCAGAGAATTCCTATTCACAGGCTAGTTTATTGTTAGAGATAGGTCGACAGTTCACCTTAAGAGGAAATTTTTCTGAAGCAAAAAAATCTTTAGAAAAGGCAGCGGAAAAAGTTTACGCCAGCAAAAATCGTAGGCAAGAAATTTTACTTCACCTTCGTTTGTCGGAATTGGCCTACCGAAAGGGAGATCTTTTCCAGGCCAAACACTATCTTTGGTTTTCACAACGTATTTTGCATGAGGAAGTGGATAAATATCTCGAGCTTCCCGTTCTGGGGTTGTTGCGAAAAATTGCCTTGGCCGAGAAAAATTCAGAAGAAGTACGTCGCCTAGAAGATCGTTGGAAACAAATGCATGCCTACACTTCCACCAGAGATCTAAATCTAAAGGTACGGTTAGGTTTGGAGCTAGGGGTTGCCTCTAATCCCGAAGATCGGATTCATGAAAAACTTTATACGGCAGAAAAATTCCCCAATTTTGAAACGCGGCTACGATATTTATTGGAATCAGGATTCTATTCCGAAGCAGCAAGAGTTCTTGGACTGAAGCCCGCTGAAAGAACGGTGGCTCTTTTGCCCGCCAATTTAGGAATTTTTGTGCAATCCGAGAGCGGCTTGGATTGGAAAACCATTACGGGTTTGCAAAGGAAAATTCTCCTTCTTCTGAAGAAAGGAAGTAGCAAAGACCAGCTTTTAGAAGGTGCTTGGGGTTACAAATATGATTCTCTTCGGCACGATTCCATGCTGTATGCAGCCATTAGTGGGCTACGAAAATCCTTAGGACCTGCCGGAAATTGGGTGAGGCCCACGGAATTCGGCTATCTATTTGAAGCGGAGTTGTGGACCCCAGAAAAACAGACTGTTGCACTTTCCGAAAGCCATCATTTCCAGAAGGGCATAGACGGCTCTCGAGCAGTTTCCTCTTCAACTACTTTGTCTTCCTCTTTTGTGGGAACGGTCGTGAAAACTTCTTCGAGAAGCGCTGAGGTTTCACAAAAATTCGACCTAAATCATCGGCAGTTAGAGATTTTAGACTGGTTAAAATCGGAGCGGTTTCTTTCGGTGAAAGAGGTACGTGATCGATTTCGTATTTCTGAAATCACAGCCTTAAGAGACTTGGATGGTTTGAGAAAAACTGGGATTGTGTTACGAATTGGGAAAGCAAGAGCCACTCGATATGCAGTGGCGGAGGAGAATGTATGATTTTGTCTACTCTAGTATTTGTTACCTTGTCTCTTGCAGGGTCAAATTATGCAGGCACCTATGAAGTGCCTGTGACTCCCGAACTAAAACCCTTTGCAGAATATCCTCTATCGAAAGTTCAAGTAAAAGAGATGGAGAATGGAGATAGCAGAATCTCTTATGAGCTGCCCCTAGAATTAACGGGAGTTCCCAATGAAATTCGTTTTGTGGGAAAATTTCAGCCAGATGGATCGGGAACCTTTACCGGAAATTCAGGATCCATGGTTTGCTCTCCCAAAACAGATGCCGATCCTAAGTGCGTAGTTCACTATTTGTCCGTTCAACAAAATTTAGACGCCGTACGATTGGCATTGCAGAAGTTCCCCTTAGAAGAACAGGCGCCTAGAATGCAAGTGGCCATGGCCTTTGGTGGAGACTTAGAAGGCTTCATTCGTATCCAAGAAGCCAAAGAGTACCGTTAGAAATTTTTCCAAAAAACAAACCGCCGGAACGAAAGAGGCTTTCCTTTCGTTGGCGGTTTTTTTATTTTTTATTTCGATGACAAATCTAAAGCAACCAGAGCTTCAGTAACGTAGCTCAAATTACTTGAGGGTTTTACATTCGTGTAGTTCTCGCTGAAGGGCGGGATTATTTTAAATATCCCCTCTTCACCTGATCTCGTTCAATGGCATCAAAGAGAGCCTGGAAGTTTCCGTTTCCAAATCCCCAATGATTTTCTCTTTGAATGATTTCAAAGAAAATGGGGCCGATCATGTTTTTGGTAAAAATCTGCAATAAATAACCGGCCTCGTCTCCATCCGCCAATAAGGAGAGAGATTGCAGCTTTTGTGTATTTTCCCACAACAGAGGCAAGCGCCCTTTCAACATCTCGTAATAGGTGTCTGGAGGCGAATCTAAAAATGCGATGGAGTCTTTGTTTAACTCTTCCACCGTATGAACTGCATTGCTCACCAAAAAGGCCACGTGTTGAATGCCAGAGCCTTTGTATTCATCTAAATACTCTTGGATCTGTGATTTTCCATCGGAAGGCTCATTTATGGGGATCATCACTTTATAGCCAGGGCTCACCATTACTTTGGAAATCAATCCGGTTTTTGTTCCCTTGATGTCGAAGTAACGAACGTTCTGAAAGTTAAACACCTTGGCGTAAAAGTCGCACCACTTGTCCATTTCCCCTCTGGGAACATTGTTCGTGAGATGGTCGATTTTTAACAATCCCTTTTGTGGCACGGGTTTTTCGTGGGTGGGAGAAAACTGGTTGCGAAGAGCAAATCGATCATCCACGAAATAGATCAGCGACTCACCAATGCCGTAGACCGCAGGAAAGGGAACGGTGCCGTTTTTGCCTTCAAAAGCCTTGGCGCCCCGGCTTACCGCCATTTCAAAAGCTTTTTTGGCATTTTTTACTTTCCAGCCCATGGCGGAAATAGAAGGGCCGTGATCGCCATGAAATTTTTCTGCAAAGCTCCCCTTTTGCTGGTTTAAAAGAAAAACACATTCGTTTTGTTCGTAGTATTCTACCTCTTGCTTGTGGTGTTTTCCGGTGCGGGTAAAGCCCAGTTTTCGAAAAAGGTCTCTTAAGGCCTCTGGCTTTGGCGAGGTATATTCCAAAAACGCCATTCCCTCGATGCCCACGGGATTCTCAACATTCGCTTCAGTAAAACTCATACTTCCTCCGGATCGAAAAATTTTTTTCACGGTATCACAGGGTGTTCTTCAACCCAAGCCCTGGCTCTTCTGGTTTTCCCTTGGTAGCATCGGTTCATGAAAGAAGGATATCTGGTGGTGTTTGTGAGCCAGCGAAAGGCAGAAGATCTCGGATACGAGGCTATGGCTCAACGTTTAGAGCAGGAGGTTCGGTCTATCCCTGGTTTTCTTCGCCTGGAATCGGTGCGTGATGCGTCTGGAAAGGGAATCACCCTGTCCTATTGGGAAAATCTAGAGAGTCTTCGACTATGGAAGGAGCATGGGCTGCACAAACAAGCCAAGGCACAAGCCTCTCAATGGTATACCCAATCCCAGTTAGAAATTTATGAGGTTCGATCTTGGAACCAAAGGTAGAAACCAAGCTAGAGCCCATTATCGTTTTCACGGACGGAGCCTGCTCGGGAAATCCTGGTCCCGGTGGCTGGGCCGCCATTTTGTTATCCCCCTTGGGGAAGGTTTTGGAATTAGGAGGCGGTGCTGCAAAAACCACCAACAATCAAATGGAGCTTAGCGCGGCAATCGAAGCGTTACGTTCATTGTCGCAGCGTAAATCCTTGAGTTCGAAACGAATTCGAATTTATACGGATTCCACCTACGTAATCAAAGGCATCACCCAGTGGATTCAGGGTTGGAAAGAGCGCGGTTGGAAAAATCGAGAAGGTCAAGACGTGGCCAACCAAGACTTTTGGAAAGCCTTAGATGAGGCCATTCAGGTCGGTGGTTTTGAAGTGGAATGGTTATACGTTCCAGGACACAGCGGCTGGCCGGGCAATGAACGATGCGATGCCATAGCCGTGGCCTTTAGCCAGGGACAGTCTCCGAAGCTCTATGCAGGCCCTTTCGATCGGTATTCCTATGACCTAAAAAAGGTACCCAAAGCCACCACCCTGCCAGAGAAGAAAAAGGGCAAACCCATTTACCTATCCTTCGTGGACGGCACCCTATTTCGAGACCCCGATTGGAAAAGCTGCGAGGCCCGAGTGAAGGGCCGAAAGGGAGTTCGCTTTAAAAAGGTGGAAAGCCCCGAAGAAGAGGAAGAGGTTCTTGCCTCCTGGGGGGTTTCTTAAGAGGGATGGAATTCCCCACCTTCACACTGGGATATTGCCGCACCAGGAATGGCTGGCAATTTCAAAAACCCTAGCGTAGATTGTTCGCATGACTACAAAATCTATGACTAAAAAACAGACGAAAAACTTTCAATTTGTCCCCAAGGCTGCTGATTACAAAGTTTGTAAAGAAGCCATGGAAGACCCTAAAAAATTCGCCGAGCTTGCTCGTTGGGGCCGCGAAGAGATTCGTATTGCTGAAACGGAAATGCCTGGCTTGATGGCCATCCGCAAAGAATACGGAAAACAAAAGCCCTTGAAAGGTGCCAAAATCACCGGTTGCTTGCACATGACGATTCAAACCGCAGTGCTGATCGAAACCTTGGTGGAACTGGGCGCCCAAGTGAGATGGTCTAGCTGTAATATTTTCTCTACGCAAGATCACGCTGCCGTGGCTATTGCCGCTGCCGGAATTCCTGTGTACGCATGGAAGGGTGAAACCCTAGAAGAGTACGACTGGTGTGTGGAACAAACCATCATCGGTTGGGGCAAAGAAGGTTTCAATATGATTTTGGACGATGGTGGAGATCTCACCGCCATGGTTCACAATAAATTTCCTCAATTGCTCAAAAATATCGTGGGCATTACTGAAGAAACCACCACTGGCGTGCATCACTTGTACATGATGATGAAAGAGGGAAAGTTAAAAGTTCCTGCCATCAACGTGAACGATTCAGTGACCAAGAGCAAGTTCGACAACCTTTACGGTTGCCGTGAATCTTTGGCAGATGGTGTGAAACGAGCCACCGACGTTATGTTGGCTGGAAAAGTTGCTGTGGTAGCTGGCTACGGAGACGTAGGAAAAGGCTCTGCTCAATCGCTAAGAATGTACGGTTGCCGAGTGTTGGTAACGGAAGTGGATCCTATTTGCGCCCTTCAAGCAGCTATGGAAGGTTACGAAGTAACCACCATGGAAGAGGCGGTGAAAGAAGCGGATATTTTTGTAACGGCAACCGGTTGCTGTGACATCATCACCCGCGAACATTTCGAAAAAATGAAAGACGGAGCCATCGTGTGCAATATCGGTCACTTCGATATTGAAATCGATATGGCTTGGCTCAATAACAATTCCAAAATCACCGAAGTGAAGCCTCAAGTAGATCTTCACACCATGAGGAGTGGAAAGAAGATCATCGTATTGGCAAAAGGCCGATTGGTGAATTTGGGATGCGGAACGGGTCACCCCAGTTTCGTAATGAGTAACTCTTTCTCTAACCAAACCATTGCTCAAATTGAGATGTGGACGAACCGCAATTCGAACAAATACAAAAAAGTAGATGTGTATCGATTGCCAAAAGAGTTAGACGAAAAAGTAGCGGCTCTTCATTTAGGAAAAATTGGAGTGAAGCTCACCAAATTAAGCAAGAAGCAGTCGGAATACTTGCACGTATCTCCGCAAGGACCTTTCAAGCCAGAACACTACAGATACTAATTTTGGCTTACTGCAAAAAATGCTCAGCGTTATCGCTGGGCATTTTTTTTTGCTTCTCGGAGACGATCGGGTTAGTTTTCCACTACCTGGGGGATTATGTTTTCACTTTTGTTTACCGTTTCTGCTTTTGCCGCCACCTTCCTATGTGAATTTTCTGAGGCGAAAATTAACGCCAGTGCATGGATGAAAGTGGACGACGGAAATCGATCGTTTCCAGTGGTTACTTCGGAGCTTTTTGTAAACGAAGAAGAAATTCCTTCTGTTTCGGCCACTTGTTTTTACCAAAATACACCCGGACAGAATGGATACCGCTGCAGCCATAAAAATTTAGGCTCCACTTTTGAATTGTATCCAAAAATTCAAGGACAAGTGGTGGAAAGTATCACCATGGTGCGCTGGCATCCTAGAGAGCCGGTGCAATCGTATCGATCCAATACCTGCGTTCGCGAATTGTAAATCACCAAGCAGGTGTATCTATATTTTTCTGTGCGCGCGCGCCCCTGAAATCTACAGCGTCTATGTACATTGGGCGAATTCTATTTTTCCGAATTTGTTTTGAGTCCTAGCCAAATGAAGAAACTTCCGCATAAGGCTGAAGCTAAAGATCCCAATAGAATTCCTGTTTTCGAATAGATTTCTTGATCTGGGTATAGGGCAAGACTCGAAATAAATAGAGCCATGGTAAAGCCAATGCCGGCAAGAAATCCCACTCCAAGCATCTTGAACCACCCCACACCCCTTGGGAGTTGGGCCAATCCTAATCCCACCACCAATGCACAAGAGACGAGAATTCCCGTGGGTTTCCCAAAGAATAGACCGAAGGAAACTCCCTGGAAAATACTGTTAGAAGCTAAGTAAGAAAAATCGATCCCGTCTAATTTTACTCCTGCATTGGCCAGAGCAAAGATCGGCATAATTCCATAGCTCACGTATGGATGAAGCATGTGAACCAAGTTTTCTAAGGGATTAAAGGACTCTCCTGATTTCGGCTGAAAGGAAATGGGAGTTAAGAGTCCGATCAGTACTCCGGCCACCGTTGCGTGCACTCCAGATTGTAAGACACAAAACCAAATTACAATTCCGTTCACCACATAGGGCCAATACGATCGCACCCCCACTTCCCGCATCAAGACCATGCTTCCCAGTGCCAAGGCTCCAAAACCTAAAAAAGGTCCAGAAATTTCATTCGTATAAAAGAACGCAATGACCAAAACGGCGCCAAGATCATCCACAATGGCTAAGGCCAAAAGGAAAATTTTCAGAGGCAGTGGAACTCTTTTGCCAAAGAAGCTCAAAACCCCCACGGCAAAGGCAATGTCCGTGGCCATGGGAATTCCCCATCCTCGGGACTGCGGATATTCAGGGTTTAAAAAATAATACACCAGCGCAGGACCCACCATGCCGCCGATGGCTCCAGCAATGGGAAGAGCCGCCTGTTTGGGTGATTTTAGTTCTCCCACCACCAACTCCCTTTTGATTTCCATTCCCACGACAAAAAAGAAAATCACCATGAGTCCATCATTGATCCAATGGTGCAAACTGAGTCCAGCCACTTTCCAGTGCAAGAGATGGAAATAGGAATCTGAAAAAGCTGTATTGGCCAAAATCATGGCCACTAGGGTGCAAAAGGCCAGCAGAAAGCTGCTGGAAGCTTCCATGGCAAAAAACGTCTCAAAAGGCTTTAATATTTTTTGGACCGTGATTTTTAGCATATATCCAATTTACAGATGTTGCCCTGGGCTTGGCTAGAAAATTAGGAATTGAAGATTACGATTTTTGGTTTTTCTTGAGAAGCAGTTCAGGAGTTTTACGTCTTTGGGTAAAGATCGAAACGAACAGTTTTTCCATCGATGGAACTCTCTGGCTTTTGTTCCACGTCTAATGCCGGTGCATCATCGGATCGCTTCACCACTACACGGTGTTTTGCTACTCTCCAAGCCTCGGCGAAGAGTTCTTTTTCCTGGGTGTTTGGATCGGCCAACTCTCGAACGATTTGCATTTCTTTTTTTTGTTTTGCGCTTTTCTCGTCGGAGCGGGGAAACATGGGATCTAAATAGACTACATCGAAGCATCCCTCTTTTTGGTTTCGCAAAAACTCAATGCCATCGCCAAAGTGAAAGAAAAAGGGAAACTCTTGAAAACGCCCCATGTCTTTAATTCGCAAAAGGGCATTCATTACTAGTTCGGCGATGAAAGGGTTTTTTTCACAGGTTACCACTTCGCAGTCCGGTAAGGTGGCAATTAGAAAAGCATCGTAACCCAATCCGCAGGTAGGATCACAAAAGGTTCGGAACCCCTTTTTTACGCCAAGAGCTTTGAGGAAAATATCGTTTCGACTGATGGATTTCCAACGCTGCCGGAATTCTTTTTCTAGATAGTCCACGGCGTAGGGTTTTCCGCCTAAGGTAAAACTATGGAGAAAAAGTGTTTCCTCTTCATAGAAAAAGATCCACCGAAAGTTCTCCGGCGGATCTTCTTGTACGATCAAAGGAATCTGTAAGCGTAAGGCCAGTTTGATGCTGTCGCTATCTTCAGCATCCACAGACCAAACGGCAAAGTTAGATTCGTTTGGCTGCATGGTGGGCGTCGACCACTTTCTTCCAAACATCTCCCTTGCCCATTTTTGCCAATTCTTTCGCCGAGGCGCGGTTTGGCAATACAGGAATCAGGCTCCAGGTGAGCTGTTCGCTGAGGGTAAGGTTTTTGTTGGCATTCACTTCGTCTACCCGATCAATGGGAGTGAAGTGAGGAACGGTCTGTAAAACTTCAGGCGTTTCGTGAGCCATTTTATAAATGGTTTCCACGGTACGCACGAAATCGTCTAGTTCCGATTTATTGTAACTTTCCGTTGGCTCCACCATGAGTCCCAAAACTTCTGGGAAGGCCACCGTGGGAGCGTGCAGGCCGAAATCCAAAAAGAGTTTTCCAATGCGAGGAATCACCATGGCTTTTGGCAATCCACTTTGTTCGATTTTGGAAAAACTTTCTTTGGAAAGCGTCAAAATGAACTCGTGCATCCGAGGAGTGTTTTCTGCTCCTGCAGGAAGCGTGGGGTACATTTTTTGGAATTTGGAATAGAGGTAACGGGCGGCCAGAACAGCCACGGCACTCATTCGTGGAACTCCGGCTTGGCCCAAGGCTCTTAAGTAGGTGTAACAGCGAATTTTGTGGCCAAAGTTTCCAAAGTGTCTTTGAAAAGATCCGATGGATTTTTTGGGTTTCACAAGTTTGTAAGAGCCATTTTCCAATACGGCCTGGTGTCCAGGTAAATAATCGATCAATTTTTCACTGACGGCCACAAATGCGTCGCCTGGGCCTCCGCCTCCGTGAGGGATCGACCAAGTTTTGTGAGTGTTGTTGTGAACAGCATCCACTCCCATTTTTCCCAGATTCACCCAACCGGCAATGGCGTTCATGTTGGCGCCATCCATATACACAAGACCATCTACGCTGTGGACGAGATCGGCCACCACTTTGAAGTTGGATTCGAAAATGCCGCTGGTGTTGGGATTCGTGATCATCACACCGGCAATTCGTTTTCCAAATTCTGCGATCAAGGTTTTCACTTGTTCTAAATTCATTTGGCCACTGCTATCAGCCTCGATGAGTTTGATATTGGCGGCATCGTATCCAGCCATCGTTGCCGTGGCAGGATTGGTTCCGTGGGCTGAGCGAGGAATTAAAAGAATGTCTCTCTTTTCCCCTTTGGCACGGTGATAGGCTTGGAAAAGTTTTAGTCCCACTAACTCCCCTTGAGCTCCAGCCATGGGTTGAGTGGTCACCCCGGGCAAGCCTGTGATGGCTTTGAAATACTCTTGGGTCTCAAACATGATTTGAAGAGAACCTTGAGCATCTTCCACGGGAACTTGCGGATGCAATTCGGCGAATCCACTGAGTCCTGCAGCCCAATCGTTAATGTATGGATTGTATTTCATGGTGCAAGAGCCGAGAGCATAGATATTGTCGTCGGGGCTTACGTTCTGTTCGCCTAACTTTTCGTAGTATTCTTTGATTCTCGCTGGATCAATTTTCGGCAAATTGATTTTGCCTTCTCGCAATTGAGAATCGGAAATGGGGATAATGGTGGAAGCTGACTTGCTGCCGGGGAATTCCTTGGCAAAAAAGGCATCCAGTTTCGCTAAGTCCATGGGGCCATGGCGATCGGTGAAGGAAACCAACAATAGATTACCTTGGCCCGGAGCCCTGGCGCTTACGTCAACGCCAAGGTGCAATCCGTCTTCTCTGGCGGATTGAATGAGCTCTGCTACGGGCTTTGTGACGCGCAAACAGATTTCATTCCAGAAAGGTGCGGCGAACGCTAACTCTACCCCTGGATGAGAGGTGAGTTTTTCCACGGCATGCAAAGCATTTTGCCGAGAAAGTTTTGCAGTCTCGGCTAAGCCTTCATCTCCTCTTTCTAAAAGAGCTGCACCGGTGAGGGTGGCCAAATAGCTTTGGTTCGAGCAGATGTTAGAAGTGGCTTTGTCTCTTCGGATATGTTGCTCGCGGGTAGACAATACGATAGCAAAACAATCTCGCCCTTGGATGTCTTTGCCTTTTCCAATAAATCGACCTGCCGTTTGGCGAATGTCGTTACGGTTTTCGGCATTAAAGCGAATTCCAAAGATCCCGAGACCAGGACCAGAGAAGTTCGGAGGAATGCTGAGGTGCTGGCCCTCTGCTACGAACATGGAGGCACCGGCTTTTCCGAATCGAGAAGGAGGTTTCAAGGCTCCCGAAGCGATGGTCATGGGATCGATCACGGCAATGGATCGAGTTTGCATTTCTTGGGCAAGATCGGTGAGAGAGTCTACATCTTCCAAAAGACCCAAAAAGTTTAGTTGAGGAAACACTAAGCAAGCCAATTCCGCGCCTGCCGCTTTGGCCTGAGCTTCCATGGCGGATCTGGAAACACGACCAGTTTTTGGATCGGCTTTTACAAACACCAGGCGAAGATCGGTTTCTTCAGCCAAGGTTTTTAGGGTTTCTACGTCGCCGGGATACAAAGTTTCTGCAATCACGGCCACTTTTGAGCCGTCTTTTAGTCTCTGAGCGCATTTGATGGCTTCAAAGAGAGCGGTGGAGCGCTCATAAAAGCTGGCGTTGATGGCTTCAAAACCCGTGATGGCTGCGATGGCGCATTGGTAGATCCAAATGCTCGTCAAAGTCCCTTGGCTTCGCTCGGGTTGGTAAGGCGTGTAGGCCGTGGTGAGGTTTCGAATCGAGAGAATGTGTGGAACCACCGTGGGAGTTTTGTAATGAGGAAGTCCGTCGCCTAAAAAGGAAAGTCGCACATGGTTCTTTTCCGAAAGCGCTTTCATGTGTTCTAGCAGAGCATCGTAGCCAAGCTCGGCAGGAAGTTTCATTTCATCGCCCATGCGGATTTCTTTCGGCAGGTGAGAAAATAAATCTTCAAAGCTGCTCGCGTTGATCGCGGACAACATCTCTTGAATGTCTTTTTCCGTGGCAGCAATATAGTGCCGATTCAATTCACGGGGCAATTCCTTGGGGTTATAATTCAGTTCCATAAACCTTCCCTTCGTAGGTTTTCATATCAAATCTTGTGTCGGTTTCCTTCCGAATTCTCTCGATTTTCTCACAGGAAGAAAGCGCTTTCTTGATGCGAGGCAAAATACCACAAAAATCCGATTCTGGTAATTTTGGGGCAATCTTGCTAAGGTTTTTTCAAGTTTGGAGAAATCTATGAACCGATCATGGTGGATGCGTTTTAGTCTGTTGTTGTTTTTCATTGTTGTGGCAGTGGTGCATGTATTCCCTACTCTGGCGAATCTGAACGTAGAAACCACGAACTTCCCTTTTAAGAAGAAAGTGAACTTAGGTCTCGACCTTCAGGGCGGCCTCTATATGGTGTACGGGGTAGACTTCAAAAAGGTCTATTCGGAAACCCTAGGTCGGGCGGCGGAAAGCTTTACCGCAGAACTGAATAAGGCCGGAGTTCCAGGTGCCACCTTAGGCGCAGTGGACAGCAGCATGGAAGAAGACCCCAAGGTTGCTCTGAAGTTTGACCCCGCTTTTACTGCGAAAGTAAAAGAGACCTTGGCCAACCAGTCTTATGTATTGCGGCAGGTGGAAGAGGCCAGTGGCCAAATCACCATCGCCCTGGGCCGAGACTACCGAGCCCAAATGAAAGACAACACCCTCAACCAAAGCTTGCAGGTGATCCGAAACCGAATCGATGAGTTCGGCGTGTCGGAACCTTCTATTGCCACCAAGGGCAACAACCGTGTGGTGGTGGAATTGCCCGGGGTAAAAGATGTGGAGCGCGCGAAGGCCTTGGTGGGCAGAACGGCCCGCTTAGAATTCAAAATGGCTCAAATGGAGCAAAATGAATTAGCCGCACAAATCGTCACAGAAGCCACGGCCAAAGGCATTGTCTATAAAGAGGGCGAAAAGTATTCGGCCTATATCGAACAGATTGCCAACTTTGCCAAAGGCCGTTTGCCAGAAGGCACTCAGATCTTGTTTGAGCGGGGTCCTGGAAACCAAGCCTTGGTTCCTTATCTTCTAAAATCGAAGGTGGAATTGTCTGGTGCGGAGCTTTCCGATGCCATGGTTAGCTTTGATCCAGAAACTCAGCAACCTCAGGTGCAGTTTCAGCTAAACCCTCGAGGTGCTGGAACCTTTGCCGAGTTAACTCGAGCCAATGTGGGCAAATTTTTGGCCATCGTTCTCGATGACGTGGTGTATTCCGCTCCTAGAATCAACGGAGCCATTCCTGGCGGTTCTGGGGTGATCACCTTGGGTTCTGGTGGCGACCAGGCCTTCAAAGAAGCAAGAGACTTGGCCATCGTATTAAGAGCCGGTGCTCTTCCTGCCAGACTTGATTTGCTAGAGCAACGAGTAATCGGACCTTCCTTGGGGGCCGATTCCATTAAGCACGGTTTGAATGCCGGCATGGTGGGCTGTTTGTTGATCTTCGTATTTATGTCCATTTACTACCGCATGAGCGGTGTGGTGGCCACGGTGTCGTTGATCTTAAACGCCCTATTCACCTTTGCTCTTCTCATTGCCATCGACGCCACCCTTACCCTTCCCGGTATGGCAGGTATCGCATTGACCATTGGTATGGCGGTGGATTCCAACGTAATTATTTTTGAGAGGATTCGAGATGAGTTACGGGAAGGAAAATCCGTGGCCTCGGCGGTTCAAGCTGGGTTCGACAAAGCATTCGCTTGTATTTTGGATGCCAACCTAACGCACGGAATTGTTTCGATCATTCTGCTCAACTTCGGTACGGGACCCATCAAAGGATTCGCCGTAACTCTGTTGATCGGTATCGTGACCACATTGTTCTGTGCCGTAACCGTATGTAAACTCTTTTTCGACGCCTACTTGGGTCGGAACAAAAAGATCGAACGCTTAAGCATTTAATTCGAGGTAGCTGTGTTTCAACTGATTCCGACCAATTTGAATATCGATTTCCTAAAAATCTCTAAACCTTTCGTATGGGCGTCCACTTTGTTTGTGGTTGCTTCCATTGTGCTTCTTTTCACAAAGGGGCTGAACTACGGCATCGACTTTACGGGCGGTGCCGAGGTTCAAGTGGAAGTTCCAAAAGACTGGGATACAGGGAAAGTTCGTGAAACTCTCGACAAGGGTGGACTTCCTGAGGCTTCCGTAATCCGCATTGAAGACAGTGGCAGGCAAGAATTCTTGATTAAAACCCAGGTGAAAGATGATCAAACCACCAACGTGGGCGAGCAAATTGAAAAGATTTTCTTGTCGCAGTTGAAAGCGGGTGAATTCCAGATTCAGAAAGTAGATGTGGTAGGACCTCAAGCGGGTGAAGAACTGCGCTACTCGGCCATTATCTCCGTATTGGCTGCTGCCATCGGGATCTTGATCTACATCACTTTCCGTTTCGATTTTCGTTTTGCTCCTGGGATCGTGCGAGCTTTGTTGTTCGACGTGATTTCCACTTTAGGGATTTGGATTCTGATGGGGAAAGAATTCAATCTTTCCACCGTTGCCGCATTGCTCACCATCGCCGGTTATTCTTGTAACGATACCATCGTAATTTACGATAGAATTCGCGATTACTCCAAAAATCCTGGAAAAGATTCCATGTATCAAATCGTAAACAAATCCATCAACCTCAACTTAGGCAGAACCTTCCTTACCGTAATATGCACAAACTTTGTGGTGGTAAGCCTTTGGTTGTTGGGTGGACCAGTTTTGGGTGATTTTGCTTTTGCTATGCTCATCGGTTTTACTGTTTCTGTGTTCTCCACCATTTTCGTGGCTAACCCCATGGTGATGTTTATGGAAAGCCGAAGAGTGGCAAAAGAAGGCAATCCCCCACCCGCTCGGGAGAAACATGCGTAAGCTTTGGCTTTCGCTTTTTCTGGTGGGCTGTGCTTCCGGAGGTTCGGGAGTGGTGCCCACTACCCCTATCGATCTAATTTCGCCCGAAGCTGATCTCAGTGCGCCTGGTATGATTCCGGTGGAATGTGAGCAGCTACTGCAAAAGTCTCAGGCTTGGGGCTATCGACCGGGTGAAAAATGGAAGCCTTCTTCTCAAGAAGTGGCTAAAGAGGCTGCCGACTTTTTGGCGACCTTCACTTTGGTTCCAGAAAACACCCATCGCTATTACATTGCTTGGGCAGAATCGAAAGCTTCCCCCAATTCCACGGAAGCCACGAAACAATTGCGCCTTCTGGAAAGAGCCCAGGTTTGTGACCCCAACTTGACGTTGGTGATTTTAGAAGGGCTAATGCAATTTGCTTGGCCGAAGGCGGAAAAAGGAACTGTAGGCAAAAACATTCATCGGTTTGTTTTAAATCAACAAGCGAGAAAGTCGTTTTTATTGCCAAGAGCAGTGTCTGTTCAGGCCCTAGAGCTTGCGTACAAAAATGGACTGTTAAAAGGTTCCGTTGCCAACTTAAGGCCGATTCGTCGAAAAATTGAAACCTTCCGACCCATGGGAGAAATTGATGAGGATTCCATGAATATGGAAGAGAGCCTTAAAAAAGAGTTACAGCTCTCAGATCAGATTCGTGCAGACCTCAGCAGGCTTTTGCCTCTTCCATAAAAAATCGCATCTGTAATCGATGTTCACGAAAGTCCCCACTCTGAGACGTTTAGCGTAGCGCACGGCTTTTCTGCGCGTTTATTCTATCTTTTCTTGAAGCGGTAACTTATGAGGCAGCGGAGTTTTGCAGTTTTTCTTTGCGCATTTTCCACCACTCCACAGCGATGGGGATCACGGAAATCAAAATAATAGCCACCACCACGATGTGAAAGTTTTGTTTTACGATGGGGAGGTTGCCAAAAATATGCCCCGCGATGGTGATGGAAAGAACCCAGGCCAAAGCCCCCACCACATTGTAGGTGGCAAAATAGGAATAGCGCATACCGGCCATTCCAGCCACAAAGGGAGCGAAGGTTCTGATGATGGGAACAAAGCGGGCGATCACAATGGTTTTGCCCCCGTGTTTGTCATAAAACTTTTGGGTTCGCAGCAAATGTTCCCTTCGGAAGATCTTGGAATTGGGATTGCTAAATAGTCGCATGCCCACGTGTTTGCCGATGGTGTAGTTCACGGCATCGCCGATGATAGCGGCCACGATCAAAGTGACACATAAAATCGGCAAACTAAGTGCTGGAGTTTCACCGGTGGTGAGGGCACCAAGGGCAAATAGTAAAGAATCGCCAGGTAAGAAGGGAAACACAATGAGGCCAGTTTCCGCAAAGATGATGGCAAATAGAATGACATAGATCCAAGGGCCAAAAAGCAAAATCCATTCATTTAGATATCGATCTAAGTGCAAAACAATATCGATAAACTGGTAAACGAGCGCCATCCATTCGTTTGAATTTTCCATGCCCCAACTCTAAGGCACGCCGCAAGATTGCGCAAGCGGAACCATCGAGGTAAAGTTTTGAAATGTTTGAACATATTCAGATCCCAAAAGAGTTAATTCCCCAGGATGGTCGCTTCGGTTGTGGCCCTTCATTAGTAAGAACCGAATTTGTGGAGGCCCTTGCGAAGGATGCAAAATCCTATCTAGGAACGAGCCACAGGCAAGCGGCCGTAAAAAATAAAGTAGGCGCAGTCTTGGAAAAAATGCGCTCTTATCTAGAGGTGCCCAAGGATTACAAAATCGCCATGGGAAATGGTTCCGCTTCCATTGTTTGGGATATGTGTACGTTTGGTTTGATCGAGAAAAAAGCTGCCCATTTTTATAGCGGAGAGTTTGGTCAAAAGTGGTTCGCCAGCACGAAAGATTCGAAATTTGTGCAGTTCCAAGAAGTAAAAGCTGGAAACGGCGAAGTTCCCCAGTTTCAAGAGTTTTCTGATGCTGATCTTCACTGTGTAACCTGGAACGAAACTTCCACGGGCGCCATGATGGCTGAATGTCCCTCCGTGAAAAATTCTCTTCTAGCGGTGGATGGAACTTCTGCTGCCGGTGCTTATCATTGGGATTTGACGAAAACGGATCTATTTTATTTTTCCCCTCAAAAGGCCTTTGGCTCTGAGGGGGGATTGTGGATTGGGATTTTTTCTCCTAGAGCCGTGGCTCAAATTGAGAAAGTAAAAAAATCCGGCCGCTACATTCCTGCTATGTTGGATTTTACTTTGGCTTTGAAAAATGGAGAAGCGAACCAAACTTATAATACGCCTTCTTTGTCGACGATCTATTTGTTAGATAAACAATTAGATTGGTTTTTGGCTAAAGGTGGAATTCGCGCCATTTCCAAAGAACAAGATGAAAAGCAAAAGCTGCTTCATCAGTGGGTAGATAGCCGAAAAGAACTTTCTCATTATGTGAAAGATTCTGCCGCACGATCGAAAACGGTTTGCACCATCAATATTGATGCCTCCATTCCTTACGATCAGCTAACAAAACACTTACGGAAATTCGGAATTTTGGATATCGATGCGTATCGAAACTTGGGAGAAAACCAAATTAGAGTTTCTCTCTTTCCTAATATTTCCAAAGAAGATTTACAGAAACTCACCCAGTGCGTGAATTATTTGTTGGATCATCGAAAGGCGTAAATGAAAAAGATTTTTTTGTTTCCAGGGCAGGGTTCGCAATTTGTGGGAATGGGAAAGTCTCTAGTAGAAAATTTCCCTTTAGCAAAACAAACCTTCGAAGAGGCAAACGATGCTTTGAAGTTTGATCTAAAGAAAATTTGTTTTGATGGCCCAGAAAGTGACCTAAAGTTAACTTCCACCACTCAGCCAGCCATTCTCACCCATTCTGTGGCGGCGTATCGGGTGCTTAGTGCAGAAAGTCCATTAAAACCAGACTATGTGGCGGGACATTCCTTGGGCGAATACTCTGCTCTAGTGGCTGCTGGATCCTTGTCGTTTTTTGATGCCGTACGCTTGGTGAACAAGCGTGGACAATTTATGCAAGAAGCTGTTCCCGTGGGAACCGGAGCCATGGCGGCCATGGTGGGCGGAACGGAATCCGGAGTGAAGTCTCTTTGCGAGGCGGCTTCCGGGGCCACGGGCAAAAGTTGTGAGATGGCGAACTTTAACGGCGGCGGACAGATTGTAGTTTCCGGACATAAAGAAGCGGTGGAAGAAGCCATTCGCCTGGCCGGATCAGACCCGGCCTTTGGTGTGGGGAAAGCCGTTAACCTTCCGGTTTCTGCTCCTTTCCACTCTAGCCTCATGAAGAAGGCCGAAGAAAATATGCGTCCCCTATTGGAAGCCACCAAGATTCTAGACCTACGCTTCCCTTACATCGCCAACGTAGATGCCCAGGTACACCGAGATTCCGACGGCATTGTTCCCCGATTGATCGAGCAGATCTGTGGTTCCGTGAAGTGGGAGCAAAGCATGCAAAAACTGCCAGGGCTAGAAGTGGCAGAAGCCTATGAAATCGGCCCCGGTAAAGTGCTTTCGGGCCTCATGAGACGGATCCAAAAGGAAATTAAGTGTAAGGGTGTGGACTCGAAAGAGGACATCGCTTCCCTCTCTTAATCATCCATAGGCTGGCCTAGTTAATTGAGTAAAGATGGGGCGAGGTCGCGCCTAAGTAGTTGAAATGTAAGGGTTCTATCCCATTTTAGAGCGTCTTTTTTGTCTAAATACTTGATTAATATACTCAGCTAAGGTAGTCTAGGCCCCGGTTTACTGCTGGAAAGGCAGGTTGTTATGAAGTTGAGTCCATTTCCACAAGCCCTTTTTCTTTTTGCTCTTGCGGCTATTCTGATTGGCTGTGCAAAAGAAAAAGAAGACCTTTCTCAGGTCCAACCGGTGCAAGAGCCTGCCATTTATAAGATCCCCGTAGAAGATTTACGAACGGGTCAAATTTTAGCCAAAAACGCCCAGATCCAGTGCGAACCAGGAGCGGAATGTTCCCCCTCGGTGGGTTTGCTTGGTATTGCTGTGGACGATAAAGACGCCGGACAATGTTCCGCCTCGTTGATCGGTGACGATCTAGTGGTGACCAACAGCCATTGTGTTCCTGACGATATCAAAAAAGTGGGCGCCAGCTGCGAAAAGCGCCTTTGGTTACACTTTGTTCCAGACTCTCGTTATGAATCCCAACTAGAATGCGAGAAAGTTTTGGCAGTTTCTCTTCCTAAAGGAAGCACGAAAAATCCTGATTATGCCGTTTTAAAAATGAAGCAAAAGAGCGCTCGCCCTGTGTTCTCTTACTCTAGAAAAGGGTTTGAAAACAACGAGCTCGTAAAATTGCATCGCGTGAATCCAACCCGAGTGGAAGGAAAAATGGCCGGAAATTTAGGCACCACTCACTGTAAGGCGAAATATGATTCCAGCGTGGTGGAACGTTTTTTCGACCCGTTGGCTTTGGTTAGCTTGTTTGTGGATTGCCGAGTGATTCAAGGAAACTCCGGCGGGCCCATCCAAGCCCAAGACGGAACCATTCGCGGAGTGATCTTTGCCTTTTTGGACCAAGATTTTATTCGTGAAAGAGCGGCTCGAACTCCCTTTACTCTTTTAGATGATTCCATCGAGCACCTAAACTTGGGTTCAAACTTTGCTTGTCTTGATGATGATTTCTTTGGAAAAGCCCCTCTCGTTTGCGCCCAAGAGGCGGAACGTTGGAACCAAAAGCGTCGTTTGATTGGTGCTCAATTAGACGGCGCCGTAAAAGATGAATTCTATCGAGAAATTTCATCTCCGGATCAGAGCAGCCCTCTACAGCAGATGGTTCTTTTTCGACCCGTTTTTGAGCGGTTCGGTGAACCCACGCAAATCATGGGCGCTGGAACGGAAGTTCGAGCAGTGCCAAGTTGTGTAAAAAGAGAGCTACAAGCTCCTACAAAGACATTTGTAAAACTTCCTAAGAATTGGATTATTGTGGAAAAGTTTAACTCTTATATGGAGCGCTCCGTGAAGCTGCAAGCTGAAGGGGATGTTTCTATTATTCGATACACCTTGAGTCCGCAAAAAGATGGATCCTATTTGCTCGTCAATGACGATTCCAACGAGGAAACTCGCTTGGCTCTTTGCGCGAATTAAGGATTTGGTAGGCCGACTTTCGCTCAAATTGAGCCCACCATAGAAATCGTCAAGGGCGATAGTTCTCGCGAACAAAAATCCTCGCGCTAGATTAGCGACAGCTCTCGAGAAATTCTTTTCGAGTGGCTGGGTTGGTTTTGAACACGCCCCTTAGATCACTGGTGATGGTTTCAGAGTTAATGTCTTCCACCCCTCTTGAGATTACGCAGTAATGTTTGGCCTGGATATAAACGGCCACGTCCTGCGTTTTTAGGACATGGCTTAGGCAATCGGCAATTTGCGTGGTTAGGCGCTCTTGCACCTGCGGGCGTCGAGAAAAATAATCGGCGATGCGGTTGATTTTTGAGAGACCAATGACCCCTGATTTGGGGATATAGGCAATATGAGCCTTGCCGTGAATGGTTACGAAATGGTGTTCACAAAGAGAAATGACGTTGATGTCTCGAACCAACACCATTTGATCGTAGTGCATGTCATTTTCAATAACAGTGATCTTGGGGAACGCATCTTCACTTAATCCCCGAAAAAGTTCTTTCACATACATTTTGGCCACGCGTTTTGGCGTCTCTCTTAAGCTGTCGTTGGAGAGGTCTAGTCCCAAAACTTCCATGATTTCTTGGAACTTTTCTGCGATCTTCTGCATCTTTTCTTCTTCAGAAAAGGGCGTGGCCACTATGGGTGAAGGGCGCACATGAGAAAGGATTTCGGAGGCCGTGAATTCACTTTTTTTGCTCATAGGTCCTTTTTCTACCCTCCAGTGGCGCGCCTTGGCAAATATTTCTTGCCTCCCTTCGTTGAAGTGCTAAAAAACCTTCATCATGGCCCGTTCCACTCTATTTTTGCACCGATTGTCCGTATTGGATTTTGCCTTTCTGGCTCCAGATTTAGGGGTTCAGGGCGAGAGCTTCCATGTTTCTGCGGAACTCGAAGGCGAGTTGGACAACCAGGGGTTTATTCTGGATTTTGGGCCTGCCAAGAAACTCATTAAGTCTCTGGTAGATTCCAGCGTAGATCACAAACTGGTAGTTCCATCCCATCCCCTCCTCTCTGGAACGGCCAAGGGGTTTCGTTTTGAAAGCCTGGAATACCATGCGCCCCAAGATGCCGTGGTGGTACTGGAAGAGGAACAAGTAAGCCTTCCTGCATTAGAAAAATTTTTGGAAGAAACCATTCAGCCCGAATTACCTAGTAATGTGAAACGAGTGAAAATTCGATTGGAACAAGAAGCGCGCTTTTTTCAAGAGCCAAACTATCGCTATACCCATGGTCTTCGCTTGCATGAAGGAAACTGCCAAAGGCTTTTGCATGGGCATCGTAATCCCATAGAGGTTTGGTTGGGCAACGATAGGCAATCGAAGCTGGAAGAAATGCTCGCCATGGAATGGGCCGGAGCCCATTTTACTTATGCGCCTACCCTTCTCAATCAGAATCAAATGGATTTACCTTTGGGGCGCAGAATCGAGAATCATCCTGGTCTCGCTGAGATTGGCTACACTTCCCCACAGGGAGAGTTTTGGGCCAAATTTCCTGCCTCAAAAGTGATCTTATTAGAACAAGAGCCTTCCATTGAAAATATAGCAAAACTGGGCTGGGAACGATTGGTTCAGCTAGGCGTATCTAAGGAAGTTCGAGTGGTAGCTTACGAGGGAATCAATAAGGGAAGTTGTTATCAACTTTCCTGAGGTATAGCGAAGGTATAGCGAAGGTATAGCGAAGGTCTAGCGGAAGATTTTGCTTTAAGATTAGCTTTTTTCGCCCTCGTCTTTGTCGCCCAATTTCACTTTCATCACCAAACAATATTCTTTAATCAGTTCTCGATATTTTCGTTCGTTGGCTGGATCCATGTCCACGAAGCGAAGACCGAACGAACGGGTCAATGTTTTGCGACCATCTTTTTCAATTTCATGGACGGCCATATTTCTCACTTCGCCATTCAAGTTCGCCATAACGGCTCCGTTGGAAGCCACCAAGTCAAAGTGTAGAAGTGACCCCACTCGAACTTCAGCTAAGTTGTCGCCAAGAGTTTCAATGCGAATTCCGCCCAACGTGAAGTTCATCACATTCACAAATATTTCTTGCCCCACAAAACGAACCATACAAAGGCTGGGCACGGGAAGATCTGGATCGTTATTGGCATTTACTGGAATTCGTGGAAACTTTCGCTGCCAGCCAGGGGAAATTCCCTCCACAGCGATTCTCTGGCGGATGTAGTTTTTTTGAGGTTCATCGATGTTTCGAAAGCGAAGCTCGAAAAAAGTTCCATGTTCAATAAACTGCTGCACAAAAATAGCCTGAATTTTAATGCCATCGAGTTTCGCTGTAACCAATTGTCCAAGCTGGTCTTTCCAAAAATCAGGTAATCCTGAGGGAATAAAAATTTTGGTGACACCAGATTCTGAAACCAAGCCGCGTACTGAAAGAGTTTCTTTTCCTTTCTCAAGTTCCAAATTTGCTTGGTAAAATTTGGTTTGGATTGGGTCCATCAGCGAAGGGCCTCTGGACTAAAGGGGCGAGTTAATAATTCTTTCAGTTTCACCGACTTCCCCATCTTTTTTGGAGTGCCTAAATAGATTTCGCAGTTCGGCGAACAGAACTCAGCCATTACTTGTAAGCATAACCCGCAAGGAACAGCCTCCGGTTCTGTGACCAAAACGATGGCCTGAGTTTCAAACTTTCCGAACTTTCCCACCGCGGTGAAGAAAGCGTTTCGTTCGGCGCAAACGGTGGCTCCGTAACTAGCATTTTCCACGTTACAGCCAGAAACGATCTCACCATTTTTTAGTAAAAGCGCAGCACCCACCTTAAATTTGGAATAAGGCGCATAGGCATTTTTTCTGGCTGCTTTTGCCGCTTGGTGGGCTTTTGATAAATTCTTCATTCATTCCATTCTAAGGGGAAGAAAGCATTCCCTGCAAATTTCCTCTTGTTTCCTTGGGTCTAACGTTGGCGTGTGAAGGTCGGCTTGCCTTTCGAGTTTCCGTTCACCTAAGAGGTGCTACCCGCGAAATCAACGAGAGTACACAATCTCCGGGTGCACACGCATTTCAATTCGTCCTCTTAGGGTTTGTCCCAAAAAGCAGGAGTTTTCTGAAATACCAGGAAGGTCGTCGCTTTGGATCTGGTAAGCAAAGTCGGCATCCACAAAAATGAGCCCCGAAGGTTCGGTGAACTGCTTTAAAATTTGGCGAGGGCGCTCACTGAACAAGCGTTCAATTTTTTTAAAATCTAGACCTAAAGAACTACGAAGAGTCAAAAGCACCGGTAAGGCCGTTTCCATACCTCTCGTTCCAAAAGGCGCCACCAACCACCCTTTCTGTTTTAGGTCTTTTTCATGGGGCGCGTGATCGGTAGAAATACAGTCAATGAGTCCCTTGCTCACGGCCTCGCGAAGGGCCGCTCGATCTTCTGGCGCAAACAAAGGGGGATTCATTTTGAAATAAGTACAGCGAGGATCCACGGGTTCTGGAATGTCTTCATTGGAAAAATACAAGTGATGAGGGGTCACTTCCACCGTCACCAAAAGGCCTTCATTTTTCGCTTTTTCAATTTCTACTAAACTCTCTTTCGTAGAAACATGAAGCACATGATAGCGAGCCTTTGGGTATTTTCTTAGAAGCGCGAGGTCTCGACGAATCATTTCTGATTCGGCACTTCTTGGATATTCGGGCAACTGAAAGCGCTTTTGAAAGGGGCCCGCTGGAGTGACGCCTTTATGGCCAGGCATTTCGCAGTGCTGCTGAAACAGTAAATCATTGGCGGCGCAGGCGGCAAAAATTTCTTCCTGCGCCTTCTCGCTTTTCACTCCCCAGCCATCGTCGGTGATGGCCACGGCTCCAGCTTTGGCAAGCGCATCAATCTGTGTGGCTGTTTGGCCTTGCATGCCCACGGTGGCAGAGGCCGCAAATCCCACTCGCACTGGATATTCATCTAAGAGTTCTTTTGAATTTTGAATAGCCATGGCCAGGTTTTCGGCGGTGTCCAGAAAGGGCTGGGTATTGGGCATGGACACCAAGGAATCAAATCCACCCAAGAGAGCGGATTCTAATCCCCCCTCTAAGGTTTCCTTTTGTGGCTGACCGGGAAAACGTAGATGCACTTGTAAATCGAGTCCGGTGGATAAGGGCTGCCAGTGGTCGGGGATCTGTTTTGTCCAGCTGCCAAGGGCCTTCGCGCGGGTGAGAATGTCTTTTACAGAATCAGAGGATTTGATTTTTCCATCGGCGGAAAAACAATACCAGGCCCGTTCCGATTGGTAGACAACCCAACCCTTGGGGCAAACGGTTTTAAAGAATGGTGCTTTTCTTGACTGTGAAGACATATGCTCTCTTCAAAGGTATAGTACTTTCTAAAGGGAAAAGAAATGTTCAAGCGCATTCCAATTCGAAAGACGGGATTCACTTTGCCGGATATTTTTGCCGTAGCCCTACTTTTCGCCTTTTTGGCTGCCATTGTTTCGGTGGCTAACCACTGGGCTGGTCCCCCTACGCCTCCAGGTCCCGTGGATTTATCTCTTCGTTCGTTACCTCAGGCGCTGTTTTTGTCGCTGAGTCGTATCTTTTTGGCCTATTTCGTCTGTTTGATTTCTAGTCTCGCCATCGGATATTGGGCCGCTCATTCCAAATTGGCCGAAAAAATCATCGTGCCTCTTATTGATATTGGCCAGTCCATACCTGTCTTGGCTTTTCTGCCAGGCTTGAACTTAGCCTTTTTGGCGCTCTTTCCGGAGAGCCGCGTGGGTTTAGAAATTGTGGCCATTCTCACTCTCTATACCGGTATGGCTTGGAACCTCATGTTGAGCTTTTATAGCTCCATCAAAACCATTCCCCGAGAATATGTAGACATCATCCGGGCCTATGGATATGGCCGAGTGGGTATTTTGCTCCGCTTAGAAATTCCCTACGCCATGAACGGAATTGTTTGGAACAGTATGTTGTCGGTGGCAGGGGGTTGGTTCTTTTTAACCATTTGTGAAAGTTACACTTTAGGTTCGCAAACCTTCAGCCTGATTGGCATGGGATCTTTCATGAAGGCCGCGGGCGACCGTGGAGATATCACGGCGCTCTTAGTGGGTGGAAGTGTGATGTTGCTCGTATTGGTGGCCATGGATGCCCTGGTTTGGAATCCCCTACTTCGTTGGGCTCAACGCTTTCAGCGAATGCATTCCCTTTCGGAAGAAGAAGAAAATGAGCCAGTGTTAAACTTTTTCTCGAAGAGTAAACGAATCACCAGCTTTATTCGAAAAATGCGTAGACGCTATGCCGTGCAGTTTTACGTGACTCAGCGAAGAGGAAAAAAGCGAAGAAAAGAAAAAGATTGGCGATGGGCGGGATATTTGTCGCTTTTACTTTTGGTTTTGATTGGTGTCTGGGGTGTGTATCGATCCGCGGAATACATGATGCAAGTTCCACGGGAAGAGTGGTGGAAAATGGCACAAGGTGCCGGATGGACCTTTTTGCGGGTAAATCTAGTGCTGCTTTTTTCTGGATTGATCATGGTTCCCATTGGTCTTTGGCTGGGTTCAAAGCCGCAGCTAGTGAAAAAAATGCAGCCCATCATTCAGGTGATTGCGGCTTTTCCCGCGCCTATGTTGTTTCCGATTTTTTTGACTTTCTTTTTATCATTGAACATTTCTTTGTCCGTAGGCTCCGTATTTTTAATGATGTTCGGGGCCCAATGGTATTTGTTGTTTAACGTAATTTCCGGTGTTGCCGGAGTTCCTCCCCATTTGGTGGAAGTGGCCAAAACTACGGGTCTTGGAAAGCTGGGAATCATTCGCCATGTGTATTTGCCCGGGGCCTTCCCTCCCATTCTCACAGGCTTTCTCACTGCAGCCGGCGGCGCATGGAACACCAGCATTGTGGCGGAATATGTGGTGTTTCGAGACAAAGAAATTGTGGCCGATGGTCTGGGCTCTTACATTGCCCTTAGCACTTATAAAGCACAATACCCGCAGTTAGTGGCTGCCGTTGCCATTATGGTGCTTTTGATCGTGCTGATAAACCGTTTGTTTTGGGCTAGACTTTATACGTTAGCCGAATCGAAATACCGTTTGGATGATTAATGAAGACGCTTCCCTTAGTTGAGCTAAAAAATTTGAAGATGGAATACAAGCTGAGCTCTGGCACGGCGATTTCCGTTTTGGAAAATTTGAACCTCAGTATTTATCCTGGAGAAATTGTGGCCTTGCTTGGCGCTTCGGGCACCGGCAAAAGCACCACCCTTCGATTGATGAGCGGGCTTTCTCGTCCTACGGGCGGCGAAATTCATTCCAACGGCCAGCTTTTACAAGGTTTGAATCGAGATATCTCCATCGTTTTTCAAGATGCTTCGTTGTTCCCCTGGTTAACGGTGGCAGAGAACATTGAATTTGGATTGTATCCTTTAGGATTTTCCTTAAGAACGCGACGACAACGAGTGTCTCAGGCCATCGACTTAGTGGGATTGGAAGGGTTCGAGGAAGCCTATCCTCGAGAACTTTCCGGAGGCATGCGGCAGCGCGTGGGCATTGCTCGAGCGTTAGCCATGAACCCCAAATTACTTTGTATGGATGAGCCTTTCTCTTCTCTGGATGTACTCACCGCCGATACGCTGCGCGGGGAGGTTTTGGAGATTTGGCAGAAAAAGACCACCAACCTGAAGGGCATTCTTTTGATTACCCACGATATCGTGGAGGCCGTTTCCATGGCCAACCGAATTGTGGTGATTGGCAAGCCTCCGCATAACGTAAAGGCTGATATTCAAAATCCTTTGATTTTCCCCCGCGACGAAAATTCCTGGCAGTTTTCTCAGTTAGTGAGAAAGATTCACTCCGTGCTCACGGAAAGTATTTTGGGCGACGACGAATACCAAGGAGAAGACCAAACTGCGCTTTGGGTTTTGCCCCCAGTGCCCATTGCCGACGTGATCGGTATGACAGAATTGCTTGTGGACCATAAGGGACAACTCGATGTTTTTGAGATACCTCGCTTAATTGAAAAGGATTTTGCCGACGCCCTCACCACCGTAAAAGCCGCGGAGCTCATCGGCTTCGTAGACACTCCTTACCAAAAAGTGATTCTTACTCGCCTGGGTCAACGAATCGCTCACGGAGACGTGAACGATCGAAAAGATACCATTAAGAATCAGCTGCAATCCTTGAGAATTGTAAAGAATTTGGTGGAGAAGCTGCAAAATCAGGAAGACTTAGCTCTCCCCTACCAACAAGTGGTGGAATGGTTGCAGGAGAAAAGTCCTGCCGTAAACGCAAAAACCGCCGTGGATACTTTGATTGACTGGGGCCGATACGGAGGCCTCTTTCGTTACAGTTCCGACGATGAGGTTTTATATCTAGACGAAGTGAGCCCCACCATTTGAAGTTGCGTTCTTTTATTGATCTATCTAAACAGCGCCCTAATTTCTTTTGGCGTTTTTTTGAAAAAGTGTTTGGCCTTTTTGCTCTCGAGCATTTTTTCTCGGTCTGTCTAATTTTTAGTTTTAGTGTCTACACGTTTTCTTTTTATCAAGATCAATTGAGGTTAGATCTTTTTGATGAAAGCGATTACCTATTCATGTTTCTTTCCGGTCGCGGCGTCATACCGGATTGGGGTCCCCTGTATTCTTTGGTGTATTGGATAGAGAGCTTTGTTTGGCCAGATCCTCTGCAATTGTATCTTTCTCATGCCTTTTGGATTTCCTGTTTGTTACCCCTTACTTACTATTTTGTTCTTTTGCGATTAGGCAAACCAAGTGTCTATGCCCTCACGTTTTCTCTTCTTTTGGTCGTGATTCAGTGGAATTTTCTTCTTTTTCCCAAGGCCGGTCATTTTGCAATTCTTATCCTTTTTTTCGGATTCATCATTTTTTCTTCTTCTAGACGGGAAAGTTCTTTTGCTGCACGAATGAGCTGCTTTCTTTTGCTTCTATCGTGGGTTCGACCAGAATACTTTCTCTTGGGAGTACTGTATTTTTTCTGCAGGAGGTTTTGGCCTGGATGGAATCGTCCCAAAATAGATGCTGTGTCTGTTGGACTCTTTGTTGTAGTAGCATTGTTATGGTTTGTTCTTGGCAGTCCGTTTCATGGAGGACTGCGCATTTGGGCAGCGATTACTCAAGGGCTACAGTGGACTGGTGAGTTTCGTGGAGACAGTGTGGGTGGCGTGTTGTTGTTTTCCCCGCATCTCCTTTTTCAGCACCTTCTTACCAATGGATGGATTCTCTTAAACGGATACCCAAAGATTCTCGAATTCTTATTTACTCGTTCTTTTGGAAGTCTTTCTTGGGCGAATTCGGCCTGGATTCAGCTTCTTTTGTTGTTTGCTCCGCTTGCCTGGTTTATGGCTCGAAACAAAAAGAATTTCTTATGGAAGAGATCGGAGCTGTCCTTTTTTTTCATGGTGTATGTTTCCTATTTCCTCCTTCTTTCGATCACTATTTTTGCAAATCCGAGGCACTTCTTTATATTGCCTTTTTTACTCGTAGGATTCCTCCCCCTTCGGTTTGAAGTAAAGAAGGCTCCCAATTTAAGTAGTCTAGGATTTCTTACGGCGATCTTTTTCTGTATTTGGGGCCCTATTCTTTTTTCGGAGCCCACTCCTAGAATACTTTCGCCCAACTTTGATCGGAAAAATGTGGAATACGTGAGGGCGAATTCTTCTCAACTGAAGGTTTCCGGCAGCAATTCACTTTGTCTAAGTTTTCCTCACGCCTTTGCACTCTTTTTGCCGGACCTATGCGGGAAGGTAGAGGCTCTTCGAACCTTGGCGTTTCATGGCGAGTTTGGAATTCTTGAACAGGTCCACAAAAGTAGACCTCAGTATTTGATTGTGAGAGCTGATTATTGGCCGCCACATTCCTCTGCCCCCTCCATGGAGGAAGTATTCTTGCGGTTACAAGATTTGGGGTACAAAAAGACCCTTCTACCCCATGGAGATGAGACGTATTTCTTTTCCCTCAACGGGGAAATATAAACCTGGGAATTCGAACCCCCGACCGAGCCCCGTCCATCATTCCCTTCTCTAGAATTCAACCAGGTAATGCGCCGCACTAAGAAAAGAGGGTGGCAATTCTCCCCAGGAAATTCCTAAAGGTATTCAAAAGATTCCGTCGATCTAGGAAGAAAAAAGGGTCTATACTGTAAAAAAAGGAGACGAAATATGAGTGGAATGGAATGGCAAGTGAGTGCTGGTCAAATTATTGCGGGGGCCATCGTTTTCGGTTCTATCCTGGGATTTACAGGAGCTCCATTTTTCTTATGGACCTTGTTGGTCGCGGCGATTCTTTTTCTTGCCGGCGCAACTCTGCCTTTGTGGATTGTGTTTGGCGTGATCGCTTTCATTTTTAACGTGAAGCCCATTCGAGCACTGCTGGTTTCCTCTTTTGTCATGAAGTTGTTCAAAGTTCTAGAGTTCGTGCCCTCCATTTCAGAAACAGAAAGAACCGCCATCGAAGCTGGTTCCGTATGGGTCGAAACAGAACTGTTTTCTGGTAAGCCGAATTTTGCTCGCTTAAGAGCAGAAGCCTATCCTCAACTCACTCCTGAAGAAAAAGCATTCATCGATGGTCCCACAGAAAAACTTTGTCAGATGATCGACGATTGGAAAATCTGGCAAACCAGAGAGATCCCCGAAGACATCATGCAGTTCATCAAAAAAGAAAAGTTTTTCGGCATGATCGTGCCCAAAGAATACGGTGGGCTGGGAATGTCGGCTCTTTGTAATAGTGAAGTGGTAAAAAAAGTTTCTTCCCGTTCGCTTTCTGTCGGTATCACCATCATGGTGCCCAACTCTCTTGGCCCCGCCGAGCTTTTGGCCCACTACGGAACGCAGTCACAAAAAGACCGCTACCTTCCTAAGCTTGCTACTGGAGAAGAAGTTCCCTGCTTCGCGCTCACAGAACCAGGAGCCGGCTCCGATGCGGGCTCCATTCAATCCACTGGCGAACTTTTTAAAGATGCCTCTGGAAAAATGCAGTTGAAGCTCAACTGGGAAAAACGTTGGATCACCCTGGCAGCTATTTCCACCGTTCATGGCCTGGCCGTGAAAGTAAAAGATCCAGGAAACCTACTTGGCAAGGGCACTGATCTAGGGATCACAGCCGTGCTATTGCCATCGAACACTCCAGGCGTACAACTTGGGAAGCGTCACGATCCCTTGGGTGTTCCTTTCTATAACTGCCCCACTCGCGGAAAAGACGTGGTGGTGCCAGCAGAAGAAAGCATCATCGGCGGCTTAGAGGGCATTGGCCAAGGTTGGAGAATGCTGACGGAATGCTTGGGAGCTGGTCGAGGAATTTCTCTTCCTGCTCAAAGCACCGGCGGAGCTCAGTTGGCTGCGATGATTGCTTCTGCTCATGCGAGCGTGCGAAAGCAGTTTGGTGTTTCCATTGGAAAATTTGAGGGAATCGAAGAGCCTTTGGCTAGAATCGCGGGCACTGCCTATTTATTGGAGGCTGCTCGACGCTACACCTGTGGCGCCATTGATAAAGGGCTAAAGCCTTCTGTAATCACCGCCATCGCCAAATACAATTTCACCGAATTGATGAGAAAATCTGTGGTGGACGCCATGGATATTTTAGGTGGAGCGGGAATTAGTAGAGGTCCACGCAACGTTCTTTCCAGTGGGTATATTGCTACGCCCATCGGAATTACCGTTGAGGGTGCCAATATTCTTACGAGAACCTTGATCATTTTCGGTCAGGGTGCACTCCGCGCTCACCCCTTTGCTTTCAGAGAAGTAAATGCTCTAGAAAAAAATGACCTAAAAGAATTCGATTCCGCTTTCTGGGGACACGTAGGTCACGTTGTTCGAAACTTGTTCCGATCGATTTTCTTGTCTGTGTCTCGCGGAAGATTGGGGCTTGCCCCTGGTGGATCTGGCGCGGTTGGAAAGTATTACAAAAAGTTGGCTTGGACTTCAGCTTCATTCGCTATTTTGGCCGATATTGCCATGGGTGCCTTGGGCGGAAGCCTAAAGTTTCGTGAACAGCTCACCGGCAGATTTGCTGACATTCTTTCGTGGATGTATTTGGCCACCGCAGTTCTTCGTCGATGGGAAGCGGAAGGAAAACGAGATGAAGACTTGCCGTTCGTGCATTACTGTATGCAAACAGCTTTCAGCAATATGCAACGAGCGTTTGATGGAATTTTTGCAAACCTAAAAATTCCTGGATTAACCTGGTTTTTCCAAGGAGTGGTTGGAAAATGGTCGCGGCTCAATAGTTTGTCGCCAGAGCCAAGTGATGCCCTAACCCATCAGGTTGCCACTCTCATTCAGACTCCCGGCATTCAGCGCGATCGTTTCTTGCAGGGGATTTTTCATTCGAAAAATCCCAACGAACATGTGTTCCGTTTAGAGGAAGCTTTTAAGTCGGTGAAAGCGGCCGAAGAAACAGAAAGAAAAGTGAAGAAGGCCGTTCGAAGCAAGCAGCTTCCAAAAGTAAAGGGCGCTGCACTTTATGAAGAGGCCCTGAAAAAAGGAGTTATCTCTAAAGCAGAGTTCGACGTTTTGGCAGAGAGTGAAAAATTACGTTGGAACACCATTCAAGTGGATGAGTTCACTCTGGATGAATACGCCAGACGGGCATAAGGCCTCAGTGATTACGAATGAATGATTTTCTTCTAGCAGTCATTTTGGGTGTGGTGGAGGGGGTAACGGAATTCTTGCCGGTCTCCTCCACCGCCCACTTGAGAATTGTTCAGCACTATCTTGGAATCTCCCTTGAAGACGAATACTGGAAGTTGTTTGCTGTTTTCATTCAATTGGGGGCCATTTTATCTGTGATGGTTCTCTATCGAACCCGATTATGGGGATTTTTCCGAGATTGTTTAAGTCTCTCCTTTTATCGTCAATCGCCGGCAAAAATGCTTTCTCATCCACTGGGCCTAATTTTCCTAGCCTTTTTTTTCACGGCCCTTCCAGCCTTTCTTTTAAAGAAATTGATTGGTGAAAATTTAGAGAGTTTGAAGATCATGGTTGCCTCTCTCGTGGTGGGCGGATTTTTAATGATTTTGATTGATTGGTTGTTTGGAAAAGGAAAAGTGACAAAAATGGAAGAAATGCGCCCCTGGCAGGCCATTGTGATTGGAATTGTTCAACTCACCTCCGCCGTGTTCCCGGGCACCTCTCGTTCGATGAGCACCATTGCTGCCGGACAAATGGTTGGGCTTAGTCGATCCGCCGCCTTAGATTTTTCTTTTTTTGTCTCTGTACCGATTATGATCGTAGCCACTCTCTATGATTTGTACAAATACTCCAAAGAGTCTGCTGGATTGGGAATCAGTCTGCACCAAAGCTTCGTATTGGCAGTGGGCTTCTTTGTTAGTTTTGTGGTTGCTTATCTAGTGATCGCTTGGTTCTTAAATTATGTAAAAACCAAGGGCTTCCTTTGGTTTGGAATCTATCGAATCGCCTTCGGAATTTTTTTATTTTTTTCACTGACGATTTGAATTTTCAGGGTTCGGCTTGCTTTCACACTACTACCAGGCTCTTGCAGAACTAGTACCCAACTACTACCCAACTACTACCCAACGCCTAACCAAACTCCCTCAGACTACTACATTGTTTCCAAGTTGAACCTATGGGATTCTATTTGCGTGAGAAGCAATTGGCATTATTGGTATCGTATTCCATCTATCCTTGTCTTGGCGTACTTTCTGGTTAGCACCATAGGACTATCCCTACTTGGGGAGCGCCACCTATTTCCTTTCGATCGTTGGGCAATGTTTGGATTTCGTCCGAATGTGGAAGAATTATTTACGATCGAAGTGCGAGACGAAAAAGGCAGATTCCTTTGTTTTACCCCTCAGTGTGATGGATTACTTTCCTCGGCCACCGATAAAAGCAATTTGCATGGTGTTGTGCAGGGTTTTGGACAGGCTATCGAGATTGGTCAGGATGTGGAGATTTGGCAGGAACGTTTGAAATCGAAATTCACAAAACATTTCGCTCTGAATTTTCGTTTAAAGAAAGTGGAGTGGAATTGGTCTGAGAAAAATAAAACTGTTTTGGATGGAAGAGGAGAGACTCTTTATGAGTTTTCAGTTCCCATTCGTAACTAAAAATCGTACCAAGACGGAATGGATAGCGTTTTCTCCAGATCTCGTGCTTTTCCTTAGGCTTTTTTATGCCTGCGCTTTTCTTCGTTTGAGCTTTGGATTAGCGCCAGACTTTTTGGGGCGCGATCTACACCATGTATCGTATTTATGGCCTTTAGGATGGATTCCTCTTTTTTCAGATTCTGTATCAAACTTGATCCCCTACTTGATCGTTTTTTCTGCCGGTTCCTTTCTCGGTCTATCTGCGCTATTTCCAACTGGAAGACCGTTTCGTATCGTAGGATCTTTTCTTCTTTTATTAGTTTTGGCTCTGCGTTTTTCCTTTGGAGAAGTAGGTCATTCCAATTTTATTTGGGGCCTTTGCGCGATCTTTCTTTGCTGGTGTAAAGTGGACGATTCGGATTTCTGGAAAAGAATGAATGCTGCTTGGATTTTAGGGGCTTGTTCGTTTTTGTGCAGTTTTTACTTTCTTGCTAGTTTGTATAAAATAGAGAGTTACATTCGAGTACTTTTATTGGGACAAAATTGGTATTCCACCCTAGCAAGCTTTATTCCTATTCAACTCTGGCATGCTTACTTATTTGGGGAACTGAATCGGCCTCCGTTGGGGATATTTCAAGAGCCAAGCCTATTCACTGCGGTTTGCACTTTGATGGTTTTGCTGTTTCAACTTTCTACTTTGGTGCCGATCTTGAATCCCAGACTGTTTCGCATGTGGGCCGTTTTCTTAATAGGATTTCACGCCTTTAATTTGATTCTTTTGGAAACGAATTTTTTATCGGCAGTATTTCTTATTTTAGTATTGTTGGGCTTTCATCCCCTACAAGAAAGAGAAAGAACTTTAAGTTGATCAGATGTATTGAAGGGCTGCGAGAGGCGTTTACTTCGTTTCCGTTCCGCCTTTGTAGTCCACCATTTCTTTTAGTTCTTTTCCTACTTTGAAAAAAGGAACTCGTTTTGGGGCTACATTTACGATTTGACCAGTTTTTGGATTTCGGCCTTGATAGGCTCCGTACTCTCGATTGACGAAAGAGCCAAATCCGCGAATTTCGATGCGGTCATTGTTTTTTAGCGCTTGAATCATCATGTCAAAAACCAAGTTCACAATCACTTCGGATTGTTTGTGTTGGAGTTTGGCTTTCTCTGCGATCACGTTTACAAGATCCGCTTTCGTCATGGCTGTTTCTCGCTCCTCTAAAATGCTCGCTATCTAACTGATATAATTTAAGTTTATCATTCATTCTTCATCTGACAACAAAAACCTCCACACGTTGACAGGAGAAAAGAGGCTTTCTATGGTGGAAAAAGCATGAATAAACGCGAAATTGCCCAAAAACTGGCCAAAAAAGTGGGAATCCCCAAGACTCGAGCCGAAGAAGTTCTCGATACCGTCTTAGATTTGTTAAGTGAGACCTTGGAGAAAGGTGAATCCGTCACCCTATCTGGTTTTGGATCATTTCATTTAGGAAAAAGAAAAGCAGGAAAAGGATTTAATCCTCACACTCAAGAAAAAGTGCAGTGGTCAGAGCGAAAGATGGTGCAATTTCGTCCTAGCAACGAATTGAAAAAACGCGTGAATCGAGAAAAAAAAGTCTAACTGACTTTCACGTCAATTCGGTCAACGCCCGCTACGCTCCAGAGAGAAGCCTGAATGCGTAAGTGACGTACCTCTGGAGCATAATATTTCGCCACAATTTGATAGCGATCATTTTGTTCGTCTACGGAAAGTCTAGTGAGCTCAAGGCCCCCGTGCTGAAACGCTTCCATTACTTCCGCTCTGGACTTTGAGTCCATGTTTTTTAAATGGATCCAAGTTTCGTAGCAGTGGAGTTTGCCAAGAATTTTATTGTCCACTTTGGAAAGAAAATACAAAGTGAAGAGCACGGTGATGGAAAAAATAAAGGCTGTAATTGGATATCCTAGACCAATACACACTCCAATAGCAGCCACCACCCAAACAGTGGCAGCACTGGTGAGTCCGGAAACGGATCCCCCACTCTGCAGAATCATTCCCCCACCTAGAAAGCCCACTCCGGTAACTACCTGCGCGGCGATTCTCGCAGGGTCTGAAGGGTGACCGGGTTCTGCGGCTGCGGCGATCAAAACAGATAAAGTGGTGAATAGAACTGCGCCCAAACAAATCAAAATATTGGTTCGAAGACCGGCAGGTTTGTGTTTCAGTTCTCTTTCCAGCCCAATCATGCCGCCGCAGATAATGGCCAGCACCACTTTGAATCCAATGGGCAGCCATTGCCCGCGAAGGGAATTCCATTCTGATTGACCGATGAGAAGCTGAATAAATTCGTCCATGAAATTGGTACCTCTAGCTTTAGGATGAGCCTATCTTTTGTCTTTTTCAAGTTTTGCTAGAGCCACCACTGTCATGCCAGAGATCAGCAAAAATCCCCCCATCCACTGCAAAGCCGTGAACGATTCTCCTAAAAATAGACTAGCCAATAGAACTCCCGATAAGGGTTCCGCTGTGCTTAAGAGAGCTGTTTCCGTATTGCTGATTTTTTGCAAAGCCGCCAAAAACAGGGCCATGGCCACGATGGTGGATAAAAGAGAAGCGCCACCCACGGCCAGCCATCCAATGGATGCAATGGGGAATGTCTCGGCGCGCAAATGCAAGAGGCTTAAGGTGCAGCCAGCCCCAACCATAATGTAAAACACGCATCCATAAGGGGAATGCCCTCGAATGACCCGGCTAGAGAGAAGAATGTAAATGGAATAAAAAATGGCGGAAAAAAATCCAAAAGCCAGCGATGCCGTGGAGCGAATGGCCATTTCTCCCCAGACCAAGGCCGCCATTCCCAATCCCATGACCGGTAGGGCGATGGCGTGCTGAAAACGAAATTTCTCTCCCAAAAAAAACACCGACGCCAAAGTCACATACACAGGGTAAGTGTAGAGCAATAAAACAGTGAGCGAAGCGGAGAGGCCTTCTAGAGCATAAAAGTAACAGCTGGAAAAAACGGCATACCCCAACACTCCCAGCAGCAAGCAGTGAAGAAGTGTTTTTCTGGGCAAACGGAAAGACGAACGAGAAAAAAAGAACAAAAGGGTTCCTAAAATCGAAGCGGCCACAAAAAATCGTAAGGCCAAAAACTCTCCGGGGCGTAATTGTGCCTGATAGGCAAGCTTTCCAAAAATTCCAAGAAAACCAAAACACAGACCGGAAACCAAGGCTTGAAGAATTCCAATTTGACGCATAAGGCTGATTCAAAAATCCTTTTCAATTCTGAGGTTTGATCTTATCACTATACTCGAACTTTTTCTTTCGAGGAGCCTATGCAAAAAATTAAAGTAGCCCATCCCGTTGTGGAAATGGACGGCGATGAAATGACCCGAGTGATCTGGAGCTTCATCCGGAACAAACTGATTCTCCCCTATTTAGATATCGACATTAAGTACTACGATCTTGGCATCGAAAATCGAGACAAAACGGAAGATAAAGTCACCGTTGAGGCCGCTGAGGCCACCAAAAAATACCAAGTGGGTATTAAGTGCGCCACCATTACTCCTGACGAAGCACGAGTAAAAGAATTCAATTTGAAAAAAATGTGGAAGAGCCCCAATGGCACCATCCGCAATATTCTCGACGGAACCGTCTTTCGTGAGCCCATCATTTGTAAAAACGTTCCTCGTTTGGTTCCCAACTGGACTCACCCTATCGTGATTGGACGCCACGCCTTTGGTGACCAATACAGAGCCACCGACGTAAAAATCAACGGCAAAGGAAAACTTCGCATGGTTTTTGAACCTACTGATGGTTCCCCTGCTCAAAGCTGGGAAGTATACCAGTTCGAAGGACCCGGTGTGGCGCTTTCCATGTACAATACGGAAGCTTCGATCCGTGGTTTCGCTCAGAGCTGCTTCAATTACGGACTCATGAAGGGCTGGCCTGTTTATCTATCGACAAAAAACACCATCCTAAAAACGTACGACGGTCGTTTCAAAGATATTTTCCAAGATGTGTTTGAAAAAGAGTTCCAAGGCAAGTTTGAGGAAAAGAAGATTAGCTACGAACATCGTTTGATTGACGATATGGTTGCCTCTGCTTTGAAAATGCACGGCGAATTTGTTTGGGCCTGCAAAAACTACGATGGCGATGTGCAAAGCGATACCGTGGCCCAAGGCTTCGGCTCTTTGGGTTTAATGACTTCTGTGTTGATCACTCCAGATGGGAAAGTGATGGAATCGGAAGCCGCTCACGGAACGGTGACCAGGCATTTCCGACAGCACCAACAGGGCAAGTCTACTTCTACGAACCCTATTGCTTCTATTTTTGCTTGGACTCGTGGATTGGCCTTCCGTGGAAAGCTCGATGGCAATAAAGACTTGATCCGTTTCTCTGAAACTTTGGAAAAAGTTTGTGTGGACGTGGTGGAAAGCGGAAAGATGACGAAAGATCTCGCCGTTTGCATCTATGGAAATAAAGTGACCGAAGGGCAGTATTTGAACACCGAACCCTTCTTGGAAGCTTTGAATCTGGAATTGCAAAAGAGATTAAAATAAGACCCAAAAAAGTCATTTTCTCCTCAAGAACGAGAGCTATCTTGTGAACAGCAAGGTAGCTCTTATTTTTTCTGAAATAGGCTCTGGAAAAAACCTAAGACGCCCCTTTTTTGGGGGCTCTTCTGGCTTGGTGATTCTTCCACTTCTGCCCTTCCTGGAGCTGCTTTCTCGTCAGGCTTCTTTTCTGTTCGTTGAGTTCCAGGGTTAGCGGGTTCTCGATCCGTTATGCCTATTTGCTCTTCTCCGGAAAGTTGCGCTAACTTTTGAATGAAGCGAGCCACCGCTACGGGCAGTGCATCTTGAAGTAAATATTTTTTTGGTGGGCGATCATAGAACTTCCAGGACTCCTCTTTTTCTAGGAATTCTGGGGCTAATTCGCCGGAATAGATCCAAAGTGGGAAAATTTCTCGAACGTCTTTTACCCCGTAATAGCGATGTTTTGCTTTCAAATACACCCGAAATTGGTCCACTGGATGCCATGAAGAATTTTCATCGTCCAAATCTTTTAAGGAGAGAATTTCAAAATGTCTTACCTTCAAAAAATCAGATTCCAGCGACTTTGTAGGATTGTCTTTGGAAAATTTTTGTTCAAGCTCTAATAACGCTGGCGAAGGGGCAATTCGTTTTTCCTGCTCTAATAATTTAGGGTCGGCAGGTATTTCTATTTCAATTTTTCCTTCCTTTTCCTGTTGGTTTTGTGGATCCACGACTATTTTTTTACTGATCTCTTTCTCTCTGCTATACGACTTTGCCGCTGATTGGAAAGACTCTTCGCTGATCGGTGTTCTCTTGATTTCCTTTTCAAGTTTTGGCTCTAGTAACTCTTCTTTCGTACCTTTTTCTAAGGACTCAGGATTTTTTTTCGGCCGAGAAAAAATTTCCTCTAAGGAGGGATTGTCCTTCCCTTCCTCTTGAATAGCCTTCTTTGGATTTGGTAATGATTCCTCTTGAATAAATTCATTCCGTCGATCTGAGCGGTGGCTTCCTTCGATCTCCACCTGTTGTTGAAGAACAGACCTTTTCTGTTTTTCTTGGATTTCAAATTCTTTTTTCTTCATTTTCCCGAGCAGTTCTTCTTCTGTCAGAACCGATTGCGATGGAGAGTTTTGTTCCGTGTTAAGAGTTTCAATCTGGGATTTCTGCTTCAGGGAATTTGTTAGGTCATCGATAGCAAACTTTGCCTTTTTTTGATGACTCTCTAGAGAGCCTGGAAGAGCTTGGTCCTGTTGCGTAGACCAATTTTTCTCTGTTAGATCTTCGCCCGGGGCCGAAACGTCCTCTGCTAAAAGAGACGAACCAGCACGTTCCTTCTTTTTGGCGCTAGATTCGATGATTTCTTGTTGGGAAGATAGTATCTTTTTTTTCTCGATTTCTTCTTGAGTGGAGTTGGAAAGATTTTGTTCAGGCTTTTGAACGTCTTCGTCCGCGTGAGGAGAATGTTTAGCTCCTTCTGAGCGAGATTCTTCTTCTTTCCTTTTTCTTTCTTCTGCAGGGCGATGTTTTTGCAAGCTTTCTTTGTTTTCCGCTAAAGTGGCCTTTTCGAGTTTTGGCTCGCCCGCAGGCTTCTCTAAAGAATCTGCATTTTTTCTTTTCTCCTCAACAGAAAGTTTCGGCAAAAAAGATTCACTATCTTTTTCATTTCTATTGTCTTCTTGTTTTTCCGGCTTCCCCTTCGATTGGGAAGACTCATCTAAAAAAATGCCCTGCTTTTCTAAAAATGATTTCCATGAATAGATTTCTTCTTCTCCGAAGTGACCGAGAAGGTTTGCAGACGAATCCGTAATTTGCCAAATCTTTTCCTGTGGAAGGTATACGGGTGCTGTGTCGCTTTCTAACGTCCAACTAGGAATCGATTTTTCTTGCTCCGTATTTTCTGGAGCATGAGTTCGAACCCAGCGCCAACGAATTTTCCCAGAAGGGCTGTTTTGAAGATCTTTATTCCACTTTCCCTCGAACGGATTCGGACCTTTGAGTTTTAAAACCCGATGGCGTTCGAAAGTAGAAACATCGGCCCTGAACACCTGCGTGGACGCGGGCATTTTGGGTTTGTCAGAAAGAAGAAGCTTCAATTGTAATTCAATTTTAAAAAGTAGGTTCTTTGCGGCCATGGGCAATACCGCAGTTTCTGTGCCCGCAAAACGCAGTGCTTTTTCACCCAGTTGTAAATATTTAGAGCTTAACAATAACAAGAATCGACAGGGTGCCTCCTCACCTTGAGTCCATTCATAGGCCAAAATCCCCCTTTGAATATCTTCCGGATTTCCAATTTCTAAAATCGCTAGATAGGGCCTTTGTCGAAGGGGGCTGGAGAAAAAATCTGCCAATTGAGTAAATCGAATGGCGTTTTGTCCTGCCTTAGTAATTTCTTGATGAATGTCGATGGGAAAATTTCGATTCGAAGACGTTAGGATAAGAACATTCATTCTATGATCCGAAAGTTTGCTCTTACTTCCGCTGGAGGAAGAGCATCGAAATGCCACCATTCATGGGGTATCGAGAGAAAGCCCGCTTTTTCTAGAATAGAACGTAAGAGTTTTCGGTTCTCTACTTCGTTGGATCGCAACTTTCCTGAGAGCAAAAATTCTTCTTCTCGTCGTGGTTCTGCTAATGCAGATAGATCATCAAATTCCGTTCCCATGGGAAGTTCCCCGTTTACATCGCAGAGGCTGAGGTCGATGGCAAAACCAAAACTATGAATGCTGCCCTTGGCTGGGTCGGCAAAATACGGTTGTTGAGGTGTGCCTTTGACGAGGTTCCAAAATTCTTTTTGGGCTGTTTGCGGCCGAAGAGCATCAAAAATCAGGAATTTGAGGTCCGGCTTCTCAGATCGCAAAATTTCGCAGGCTCGAAAAAATTTTTCCGCGGCCAATCGGTGCAAAAGCGCCCGCTGAAAACCACCATACACATCTCGACCCAAAAGATTATTGGTGCTTCCATAACGCAGATCTACCTTTACGGAGGCATCTTGAGAAACATCAAGAAAGTCAGGATTTTTGCTGGCGGCCTCTAGTGCAAGCCTTGAAGAAGTGGGCATACGATAATTCTACGGGGAGCAGGTGTTGGGGCAAAGGAAAAATCTTGCCCTGTATTCATTTAGACGCGTTGCTGCAGAGGGGGCTTTTGGAAATTGATCTGCGGAACATGTGTATGGAAATTGTCTGGAGAGAAACTCCCCCCTCATCTCCGTCGATAAAACTTTTAGGGTCTTAACCCCTCCTTCTTGCCTCCGACCTCACCGTTTTGTGATTAAACCCTCAGAAATCGCCCCTGTGATTTTTTCTTCAGTTTCCTTACTCAAATTGATCGGTTGGCCTAGCGCACCCCTAATTTCCTTGGTAAATTCTAGACCTTAAGGAGATTCGGCTTGAACAATTTTTACACGGTGTTGGTGATCCCGGAGAAAACCAAACAGGTCCGAAAAATTGTGATCCCTTCCATTTACGTGAGAGTGGGGTCTGTATTGGGAGCCGTGGGCATCTTCTTTTTAGCGTTCATGATCTACGATTACGTGAACGTCATGCGACAGCTTTCCGAAAATAAACGATTACAAACCGAGAATCGTCAGTTGAAACAACAGATGCAAGCGTTCACCACGAAGCTGCAAAACGTTCAAGATTCTTTAGATCGCATTCAAACCTACACCACCAAGTTAAGAATCATCACGAACCAAGCCGGTGACAATACGGAAAATCTGAAAAAGAAAATCGCTCCAGATATTCAGGGCGATCCCATGGACGATCATTCCGATTTGCCTCCAGCGAACTCTATTCCCTCGGGTCGAGAGAGCTCTCTTGAAACTCCACGAGAGAACCCCATTGTGTTGAAAGCTACCTTTGCGGGCTATGTTGCTTCTTTAGATTCCGGAGATGCCGTTCGCATGGCCGTAGGGGCCGGTGGAACCAGTGGAAATGGCGCAAACGCCGACTCTTCTTCCAGTGAAGAACGGAAACCCAAAAAACTTTCTGAGATCATTCGTGAAGATGAAGAAAAAGAATCAGAAGAGTTGCGATCGGAATTTCAAAAGCTACACCTAGCCTTTGATAACGTTCTACAAAGGGCCCAAAACGTGGAGCTTGATGTTCAGGCCTTAACCACAGCCTTGTTAGATCAAAGAGATTACCTTTCCAGCATGCCTACGTTAAAGCCCACGAACGGCTGGTACACCTCCGGTTTTGGTTTGAGAAATTCTCCTTTCACAGGAAAACCCGCCATGCACGAAGGATTGGATCTTGCGAACCATGTGGGCAGCCCCATCGTTGCTCCTGCGGCTGGAATTGTTACGTATGCCGGCGGACGTCCAGGATACGGAAATATGGTGACCATTGATCATGGTTACGGCATTCAAACACAATTTGGACACGTTTCTCGTCTCTACGTAAAGGTGGGCGAAAAAGTAAAACGAGGCCAGAAAATTGCGGCCGTAGGAAACACGGGAAGATCTACGGGTCCCCACGTGCATTATGAAGTTCGAGTGAATGGGATCCCCGTTGATCCCTACTATTATATTTTGGAGGATTGAGTGCTCTCATCAATAGCGAAAAAGATTTTTGGAACCCAAAACGAACGAGAGTTGAAAACCATTTATCCTCTGGTGGCTAAGATCAACTCTTTAGAGTCTGAATTTGAAAAACTTTCCGATGACGGTCTGCGGGCCAAAACAAAGGAATTTCAAGAGAGAATCAAAAAAGGTGAGCACCTAGATTCCATTCTCTGTGAAGCCTTTGCCAACTGCCGAGAAGGTGCAAAACGCGCTTTAGGAATGCGCCACTACGATGTGCAATTGATCGGAGGTGTGGCCCTCCACCGCGGAAGAATTGCCGAGATGAGAACCGGGGAAGGAAAAACCTTGGTGGCTACTTTGGCTACTTATTTGAACGCGCTCGAAGGCAAAGGCGTTCACGTAATCACCGTGAACGATTACCTCGCCAAACGTGACTCTGAGTGGATGGGAAAATTGTATAATTTCCTAGGTCTCTCTGTGGGCGTGATTGTTCATGGCCTCAATGATCAAGAACGACAGCAAAACTACGCTTGCGACATTACCTACGGAACCAATAACGAATTTGGATTCGATTATCTTCGCGATAATATGAAATTTCGCCTGGAAGATTATGTTCAAAGAGAACACAACTTCGCCATTGTAGACGAAGTGGATTCTATTTTGATCGACGAAGCCAGAACTCCTCTCATTATCTCTGGTCCCACAGACGAAAGTTCCGATAAGTATTTTACAATCAATAAAATTATTCCCTACTTGAAGCGGGAAGAGCACTTTGTCATCGACGAAAAATCGAAAACTGCCTCGCTCAACGAAAATGGAATTGCCAAAGTCGAAGAACTTTTGAATATTCCGAATCTTTACGATCCAGTGAACATTGAAACCCTTCACCACGTTCAACAGGCCTTGAAGGCCCATGCAATTTTTAAGCGTGACGTAGATTATGTGGTGAGAGATGGAAAAGTGGTAATCGTAGACGAATTCACGGGCAGAATCATGCCCGGTAGACGCTGGAGTGATGGTCTTCACCAAGCGGTGGAAGCCAAAGAAGGCGTAGACATTGAAAACGAAAACCAAACTCTCGCTAGCATTACGTTCCAGAACTATTTCCGTATGTACAAAAAATTGGCGGGCATGACTGGTACCGCCGATACCGAGGCAGTGGAATTTAAGAACATCTATAAACTCGATGTATTAGTAATTCCCACGAATAAACCCACTCGTCGAGTGGATCATGACGACGTTATCTACAAAGATCTTCCCTCCAAATACAACGCCATCGCCAAAGACATTCAAACTTCCTATGAAAAAGGTCAGCCTGTGTTAGTGGGTACCGTTCATATTGAGAAGAGTGAAATTCTTTCCTCTATTTTGAAAAAGCATCGAATTCCCCATAATGTTCTCAATGCGAAACATCATGAACGGGAAGCAGAAATTATTGCTCAGGCGGGTCGGCCCAAGCAGGTAACCATTGCCACCAACATGGCTGGTAGAGGAACGGATATTCTCCTCGGCGGAAATCCCGAATTCTTGGCCAAAAGTGAAGTGGCTGAGGAAGATCCGAGCTATCCGGAAGTCTTAAAGAAATACAAACAACAGTGCGAAAAAGAAAAAGAAGTGGTTGTGGCTGCTGGTGGTTTGTTCATCATGGGAACAGAACGACACGAAAGCCGACGAATTGATAACCAGCTCCGCGGAAGAGCCGGACGTCAAGGCGATCCCGGGATGTCGAAATTCTACCTTTCTTTGGAAGATGATCTTTTCCGAGTGTTCGGTGGAGATCGAATCAAGAATTTGATGGGTTCCAGTTTAGAAGAAGATGAACCCATTGAACACCCTTGGCTTTCTAGAGCCATCGAAAATGCTCAGAAAAAAGTGGAAGGTCATAACTTCGACATTCGTAAGCACCTCTTGCAATACGACGATGTGATGAACCAACAGCGAAAAATTATCTATGGAATGAGAAGAGAAATTCTCACCAATACATCGCAAAAAGATCTATTAGAAGACTTTATGTATTTCCTAGCGGAAGGTTTAGCAGTGGATTTTGGCCACGATAAACAACCCATGGAAGAATGGAATTGGGACGAATTAAATAAAGCCCTACAATCCGTGTTTCACCCCTCTCTTCGAGTGGAGCCAAAAGATGTGCAAGGGAAACCCAATACCGCATCTCTCAGCCAAGCGATTTTCGAAAAGCTCAAAGGTAGATACGACGAAAAAACCACCGAATTGGGTAGTTTCATGGGTGAAGTGGAAAAGATGTTTTCACTTTCCACCATCGATCAACTTTGGAAAGACCATCTATTGCGAATGGATCATTTGCGAGAAGGTATTGGACTCCGTGGATATGCCCAAAAAGACCCATTATTGGAATACAAAAAGGAAAGCTTTTTGATGTTCAAAATGATGGACGCTCAAGTGAAACAAGACGTGATTTCCAAGATCTTCAACGTGCATATAGCGCCTCAACAAGAGGAAAAAGTGATAGAGCGCTTTGAAGAAAAAATGGAACGGAATATTCCTATGAAGATGAGCCGGGGCGAGGAAGAAGAAGCGGCCCAAGAGCCCGTTCGGAACGACAAAAAATTGGGAAGAAACGATCCTTGTTTCTGTGGAAGCGGAAAAAAATACAAAAATTGTCACGGTCGATAAGACAGTAGTACAATAGCTTCATGAATGATGAGAATCCGAATCCCGCGGCCATGGAGCTCGACCCTGCCCTAGCTGCTCAACTCGAACAGGTGAGCGGCGATGGCTCTCAGCACGCCTTTGAGATTAAGGAATCGGATCTTCCTGGAGAAGAGGTCATTCCAGGAGCCGTCTTAGAACAGGCTCCGGAACCCACTTCCGTTCAACCCTTTGCTGAAGACCATATGGATCCTTCCGCCTTGGAAGCTGGCGGCCAGGGTGCAGAAGAAGAACAGTTTTCCGAGATGGATCTTCTGCCCGAGCCTAATGAAAATTCCAATCCGGCCATTGCGGTGGATGAACTTCTAAGTGCCGGAGTCATAGACGGTGCACCCGCCATGGATCTAGCGACTGCGCCGGGCCGAGCCGTGGATGCTTTGAATGTTCCCACCTATCAATTGGTGGTTCGTCCCACTCCCGAGACTTTGGAAAAATGCAAAAGCATCGGAGCCAGTCTTGGATTTCCTGAAGCGATCTGGAAAAATTCCTTTCCGATTTTTAGCCAATTAACCGAATACCAGGCCGTGGCCTTTCGAAAATTGGCGCGGGAAATTGGAGTGGAAGCTGAAATCAATATCCACTTCCCTGCTCCCTCCCTAACAGAAGAAGAAGAGGCCCTAGGAGATTTGGCCGCCATTCCCGATGCGGATCTTCCCTTCACAGAAGGTGCGCCTGCCGTGGAGTTGGCTAAATCGGAAAAAGATGTGATGGTCTTGGTGGATCCGTTGGTGGGTGTGAGTCTTCGAGAGAGTTTTGGTCTTATTACGGCGCATCGTTCCATTCCTAGAAAGCTATTCCGTGAAGACGAAGCTCGCGAAAAAATTCAAAGAGAGATCAAAAAAATCGGAAGCCGCAGTGGGTCAGAGCTTCCTGATTCGCAGATAACCATTCAACTGCAGGCTCTGGTGCGTGACTTACAGAAACAGGCTCTCCAACGTGGAGCCAATGCGGTGGTTGGCTTTCAACTACAAACCTTTGCGGAAACAAATCATCTTGATCCAGGCCTAGATCAGCTGCGATTGGTTGCCTTTGGCACCGCCGCTGTAGTAGAAAAAGTGTGAATCTTTTCACTGAAATAACTGATTTACGAATCTACTGAATTGTAAGAGGAACTATGGATCATTCCGAAACTTCCGAGAGCCTGGAGTCTGCTGCAAACGAAACCACGGGTATGGAGTCCGCCGATATGGATGCTACTCCTGAAGTGAAGCACGACCCCAAAGATGTAAAACCAAAAACCCCCATGGAACATTGGCTCAAGCGCCAATACCCAGGATTTACCTTGAGGGGAATGTTGGCTGCCATCGAGCGTCTGCAAAAAGGCATGCCAGTGCCCTATTTGGCATTTTTTGCCCGCGAGCTCACAGAAGGAAGAAAGAGTGCGGATCTCTATCGTTTAAAGGAATCTTTACAAGAGTGGGAAGAAATTGAACGAAAACAAAAACACCTCCTTGTGGAAATTCAAGCACAAGGAAAAATGACGGATGAATTGAAGATCCAAATTGAACGATCTACAGATCTCGATCGCCTTGAAGATATTTATGCTCCCTACAAATTGAAACGTCAGACCCTAGGCGTTCAGGCTCGGGAAGCGGGTCTTGCTCCCCTAGCGGAATACGTTTGGGCGAAAGGTCATGATCAAGAAGTGGCGGAGATTCCCGGAGAAACTCTTTTAGAAAAAGCCGCAAGTTTTGCGAAACCAGAATCTAAATACCCAGACGCCGATTCCGTGGTGAAAGGTGTTCAAGATATTCTGGTAGAGAAAATTGCGGAAACCTTTGAACTGCGATCTTTGGTGCGAGCGGCGGTGTTTCGTCGATCTAAATTAAAAGCCAGCAAAGGCACCAAAGCCAAAGGAAACTCCAAATACGCTAAATTTTTCGACTACCAAGAGCCAATTGGTTCCTTGAAAAAACCAAGCTCCAGTCACCGCTATTTAATGATGCGAAAAGGCTGGATGGAAGATGAACTTTCTCTTTCCTTCGAACGACCTGATGAAGGCGTTTTGATGGAAAAGTTTGAAGAGTTCGCTTGTCCGAAAAAAGATTCCATCGGCGCAGAAATTTTGGTTCAAGCCGCTCGCTTGGCGCTGAAGGGTTCTGTATTTACTGTGATGGAAAATGAAGCTCACCGGCACTTGAAAGAAGAATCGGAAAAGCATGTCATTGAAACCTTTGGCGAAGTATTGCGAAAGAAAATTTTGCGCCCAGGTTTAGGCAGAAAAGCGGTGATGGGAATTGATCCAGGTTCGGCGAATCATCCTTGCTCGCTGGCTCTTTTGGATCAAGAAGGAAAATTGTTGCTGCAGATGACGTTCAAATTGGAAGAAATCACTGACACCAGCAAACAAGAGTTTTTGCAAAGCTTAGAAAATTTGAAAATCGAGGCCATTGCTGTGGCCCATGGACCACGATCAAAAGAAGTTCGTGAAAGTCTAAAGAAAATTTTGGAAGAAGCTGGAAGAAATCTTCCCTTGGTTACGGTACATGAACATACTTCTAGCATTTACGCCTCTAGCCCTTCTGGCAAAGAGGAGTTTCCTGCTTTAGATGTGAATTCTCGAAGAGCAGTATTTGTGGCTCGTTTTCTCCAAGACCCCATGAGTATGATTTTGCGGTTAGATCCGAAATTCCTGAGTTTGGGAGAATTGCAGCACGAAGTGAATCAACAAAAATTGCGAGCTGCTTTGTCGCAATCCATGGAAGCTGCGGTGAATTTTGTGGGTGTGGATCCAAATTATGCTCCTGCCCATGTGTTGGCTCATGTGTCTGGCTTAGATCAAGAATCTGCAAAGGCCATTGTGAAAGCGAGAGAAGTGCAGCCTTTCGCCACAAGGGAAGACCTGAAAAAGGTTCCTGGTCTCTTAGAGAAGTTTGATTTTTTCGCCGGTTTCCTAAGAATCATGGGAAGTGCGGAAAAGTTCGATCACACCTTTATTCATCCCTCGCACTACGCTTCGGTAAAGGAAGCGCTTCAAGAAGCTGGTTTGACGGCCAGTCTTGATTCGGCAAGTTCGCTAACGGAAGAACAGTTGCAGAAACTGGAAGCGATCCTTTCTGGAAAGGTGGGAGAAAATAATGCGAAAAATATTTCCTACGAACTAAGCCATATTGGTGAAGATCCTAGAGGAGCATTCGTTCCCTTTGAATACGATCCTAGCCTCAAGGCTCTTGCCGATTTGAAGCCCAATACGTTGTACCCTGGAGTGGTAACCAATGTGACCAGCTTTGGTGCGTTTGTGGACCTTGGCATTGAACAAGATGGTCTAGTGCACGTTTCGGAATTAACCGACGCTTTGGCCAAAAATCCCTTCGACTCCTTGTATCCTGGAGATACTGTCACTGTTTTTGTGACTGGAGTGAATGAAGAGAAAAAACAAATTTCGTTGACCATGAAAACTCCTGGTCGCTCGGATCGAAAAACCAGAGGACCTAGACGTCCACGTCCAGCAAGGGAGCCACGAGCAGAGGGAGCACCAGAAGGTGCGAGTTCTCAAGCCCACGGCGAAGGCGCACCCATGGGGCGCCCCAGAAGACCCTACCGCGGAAATCGACCCGCAGGAGCGGAAGCACAAGATTCCTCTGCTGACGGAGCGCAGCGTGAAGGTGGCCGTCCCCGTTTCCGTGGAAGAGAGGCTCGAGACAGAACAGGCATGCCAGGTGGTGGTCCGAACACCCGTCCAGAAGGGCGCCCAGAAGGTCGTTCGGAAGGTCGTCCAGAGCGAGACAAAAAGCCGAAAAAGCCGCATCGTGATCCAAAAACCGGTGCGGTGGTGAAGCTAGACGAGGCGGAAGGAAAGCAAAAAGGTGGACCAAAATTGCCCAGCAAAGCCAAGCCTCATACCTTCAATCCATTTGCCAATTTGGCAGATCTGCTGAAGGACAAACAAGGCAAGCAAGAGTAAATTTCTTTTGATGGATCGCACTTTTCAAGCGATCCTAAAGAAGTACTCGAATTTGGGACGCTAAGAAAATTTGCCCCTCATTCGTTTCGAAAGTGCCACCACTACCAAGGAGAGGTTATGGGTCTTCACTATCGCAATGATGTTTTGCACTTTGGCGAAACCGAGTTTTGCTCGCTTTTGGATGTCACAAAAAAGCACAAGTCACCCTTTTATCTCTACGATCTAGACGGCATGCGCAATCGAGTTCGTCGCTTGAAATCCGCCTACCCTGGCATCGAAATTCACTACGCCATGAAAGCCAACGGAGCTCCTAGAATTTTGCGTACGTTCCGAGAAGAGGGCGCGGGAATCGATGTGGTGAGCGGTGGTGAAATTCGAATTGCTCTGAAAGAAGGATTCCTGCCCTCTCAAGTGATTTTCTCTGGAGTAGGAAAAACGGTTCAAGAATTGGAACTGGCCATTCAATTAGAAATTAAACAGATCAATGTGGAGAGCCCACAGGAACTAGAGCGAATTATCCAAATCGCCACTCGATTGGGGAAAGTGCCACGTGTGGCATTTCGTATGAACCCCGATGTAGATGCAAAAACCCACCCCTATATCACCACGGGATTTCGCGAGAATAAATTTGGAATGGGCGAACACTTTTTCCCAGAGCTAAAAAAACTTCTAAAAACCAAATCGGTGCAGCTAGTGGGGCTTACTCTTCATATTGGCTCGCAACTTTCCGATTTTCGCCCCATGGAAGATGCCATTCGCATTGCTCGCACGGCTTTTGAAGAATTCGCCAGCGAAGGATATCCCATGCAAACCCTTGATGTGGGCGGTGGCGTGGGCATTCGGTATCTCGAAGAACACACCCTTCCTCCAAAAGACCTGCAGTTGATTGACGAATACGGAGCTATGCTGAAGCGAGTGCTCGCGGGTTTCGAGGGAAGAGTGCTTTGCGAGCCAGGAAGAATTTTGGTGGGAAGCTGCGGAACTTTGGTAAGCGAAGTGCAATACGTAAAGGAAACCCCCTTTCGTAACTTTTTGATTGTGAATACGGGCATTCATCATTTGATGCGTCCTGCTTTGTATCAAGCGCATCACCGTATTTTGCCTCTAAAAATGCAGAACGATCGACAAATCAAAAAATACGATGTGGTGGGACCCATCTGCGAATCTTCCGATGTTTTAGGGAAAGATCGAGAAATGCACGAAGTTCGACCTGGAGAGTTCCTCGCCGTGGCCGATGCCGGTGCCTATGGTTTTTCCATGGCCAGCTCCTACAATGAACACGAATTGCCCGAGGAGGTTTTTTGGGAAAACGGAAAGCTTTCCCTGTCTCCTGGAGACTATCGACCAATTTCTAGAGCGCAAGAGGCAGTGCTATAAAATGGCCAGTATTTTTACGAAAATCATTCAGGGTGAAATACCTTCCTTTAAAATCTACGAAGATGAACACTGTTTTGCCTTTTTAGACATCCGACCCATTCATTTGGGGCACACCTTGGTGGTTCCGAAGATCGAGGTAGACCACTTTTTTGATGTTCCGGAGCCCCACTATTCTGCTGTATTTCAGGCGGCAAAAAAAATTGGTTTAGCCATTCAAGAAGTTACTGGATGTCCTCGGGTGGGCACCACCATTCTTGGTTTTGAAGTACCGCACGCGCACTATCATCTAGTGCCCATGTGGTCGCCGTCGGATTTAAGTTTTTCGTTAGCAAAACCTCGTTCGCAAGAAGAAATGAAAGACGTTCAACAGAAGATTGTACAGGCTTTAGGCAAAATTGATTAAGTGACTATCGCGCAAATCCCAAGGACGAAAAAAAGCTTTGGCAATGGGCTGCTATAGACTTTCTTGGCGGCGGAAACTTTTCAGGAAAATGCTCTTTGATCACATCGATCAGTTCGTTTTGATATTTCTCTGCAAGAAGTCCATCGTTATGATTGCCGTTTTGGCTTCTGGATCGAAAAGAAAATTTGAAATGCCCCTTTTTATCTACGGAGAAGCCCGCTCCAAAAAAACGAACTCTTTCAAAATTTTCTTTTTGCATAACCTTCTTTACCGCTAACCGTAAATCTTCATGGCCCCCATAATGACGGACCACATCCTTTACTTCGGTTCCATTGGCCCAAACGGCACCTTCGCTGGGTGCAATCCAAATAATGTTAGGATTGTTCCTTTCGAAAATTAAACTAAAAAACGTTCCTTGTTGATAGTCATCGGGATTAAATTTTTCAATGGGAATTGCTCGCAGCTCGGCCCAAGCCGACGCAACGGCAAAGATAAAAAAAAGAATGGCAAGTGAGAATGAAGTGACCAGTCTTTTCATACATCTATAGAAAAATCTCTATCCTCCTAAAGAAGCGAAAAAGTTTTTACAACTAGAAAAGATTTTCCCTAGAATCGAATTTGGCTTTTTCAGGTCATATTTCTCGATAGGGTCAGTGAGTCTTTCCACTTTGACGTTTGGTTCAATATAGTCTTTTACGAAGACTTCTAGAGTTTGGTCGCGAAATTTGGTGATCGCAGAATTTGTCGAGACGCGTTCACCTACCTCCGAGGTCGAAAGACCTCTCCCAAGCTTTTGCTCCAGTTCCTCGCGAAAAACCTTCAACATATCTGCCCGAGAGTCCAATGGGCCGAACTGTTTGTGGTGTTTGACTTCTTCGGGGAAAATAAGCAAGGGAATTAACTTCTCGGCCTCAGGGTACGTGCTAATGGTATTCGGTAAAAGTCTCCGTTTGTCAATTTCTACGGCAATCATTCCATCTTCAGAGAATCTTGTTGCCGTAGCGAAGTCAGAAAGGGAAAGAAAGGGAGTTCCCATGGGATCGTTAGAGTGAAACCGCATGCTTGCCATTAAAGAAGCATAACTACTCCCCTTTTTATTTTCGGTTCCCACTCCGCTAGGAAACATACCTTCCATCGAACCAAATTTTTCCCTCTTTGCACGATACGACCGCATTCTCCAGGTATAGTTCCCCTGGTTCCTAACTAACATGGGGGACATGAAGCCAGGTTTTCCGTCTTCAGAAAAGAACAGGCGGTTTTCGTCATCGAGACCACGAAATAAAATAACCTTATCTTCAGGATTTGGGCTTGGATTCTCCAAAGCGTCTAACCACTGTTTCCAAGCAGTTTTTTCCGTGGCCCCCATGGATTCCCAAGGTAAATAAGATTCCACTAACGCTCGAACTCCTTTTCGATCACTTTTCTTCAAAAGATCGTCGAGTTTCTCTTCTGCTTTCTCCCAAGTTTTTCTAGAAGATTCCCCTTCTTTCCAAATCTTTTCGGCAGTAGATTTTTGCTGACGAACAGCCTTTGTTAGTCCGTCAATCTCTACTTCTACTTCTTTTGCTGCTTCTTTCATTTCTGCCACTAAGGCAGAGGGTTCTAATGGAATTTTCGTTTTCGTTATTATCTCTTTGGCCTGTTTCTCTGTAATGTTTAAAGATTCTAATTCGAACCGTTTCAGTTCTAGTTGCGCCTCTAGGTCTCCAGCTTTTGCATTCCAATAGATTTCTGCCCAATGTCGCATATCCGAGAAATGAGTGTTCTCAAATCGTTCAATCGATCGGAAGGCTTGTAGTTGGTTCAATATTTGGGCCATGGCGACGGGGTTTTGTAGGGAGCTTGCAGGAAATTTAAGATGGGCCACCAATTCAGAATTTTTTCCTAAGGCAGGTTCAATCGTAAAGGGACCTTGAATTTCTGTCTCGTTCACAGAACTAACTTTTAGCCACCACTTAATTCGAGTATCGCTTTGATTCTGTTGGTTCGCGATCTCTAGGATTGAGCTGAGACCATGAGACACAGTTTCGGGAGTATTTGGCGCATTTGGATCTATGGCCTTTGCCGGAGAAGCTGTAAAACCTATAGAGACGAACATTAGGAAGACAAATGCTGGAATATAGGACAATCGGAAATTTCTTGTTCGTTTTTGTGTCGGTATCATGGGGCACTTCCTAGGGAATTGGGACTCCAGCGAATTTGTTCAAAAAGCTGCGTGCAATTAGAAAATTTGGAAGACGGGTTCGAATGTAGGCTGCTGGGGGATCTCCAGTCTGCATTTGAAGCAACGGAGCGTCCCGAAGCTGCTAGTCTTTCTTCTGATATTGGCAGCCAGCGAAAGTTTAGTTTGTCTGTGGGCCCATACTCAAAGGAAAGGCCTGCATTTTTGAGGGCAGATTTTGTGTATTCATTTAGCAAGGTGTAACGATTCTGATTGATCTCAGAAAGGGGAATACCTAATTGACCCGTTTCAGGAGGTCCCGTGGTGAAAACGAATTCAATTTGTTTTGCATAGTCAGGATAACCCCGCAAAAAGCGTTGCAAGGCCGCTTCCGCAAGAGCCTCCTCCCCTGACGGGGCTTGCAGAGTAACTTTCAGTTTTTGAGACTTGGGATTCCACGTTCCAGAATAGATATCCTGCGAAAGGAATACCTGACCTTTTTTCCATTCTGGTTGTGTTACAAAAAGATTTCTGAGAGATTCCGTGGCCAGAGCGAACTTTTGATCAATGTCAGCGCCGGTGAAGGGCTTCCATTTTTCTACTAGAGTTTTTAGTGAAGCTGAGGATGTGGCATTTTCTTGAATGGCCAGTTGTCGAATTTGGTATTGATAGATCGGATCTCTTTTCGCTAGCAATGTTTGAATTTCAGCGTCTAACTGACCAAGTTTTTTTGTTTCTGCGCCCTTGTGACTGTTGCTTCGGAAAGTCTTTGCGTCGATGGGTGCTTTTGCTCCAGAATCCTTAAACAAAGCCGAAAGAAGATCGGATAGCTGGGACTTACGTTCTGCAGAAGAGGCAGAAGCTAAGGTCTCATGCTCAGAGCCCACTACATCTGAAATCAAAAGATTGGCTTGAAATCGGTCTTCCTTACCGTTGAAGACTTTTGCTAGATAATAAACTTCTAGTTCTACTGCCTTTGATTTTTTTCGGTAAGTCTCTAACCATTCTTTTGTTTCTTCAAACGGGCTACCCACGTGGGCCACACTGCCGCCGATAGTCTCGCCTCTTACTTCAAGGAATGGACCGGGTAAAGGATGGGATTTTCCCTCCGAATCCAAGGCAGAAGTGGGAATAAATAGATCCCCCACTCGTAAACCAGTATCGGGCATGGCTCCAGCTGTTCCGATATACGAAACCTTATTGTGTCCTGTGGCTTTTAAAGCTTCGGCAATGGGAGCAATCTCATCGCCCCAAGTGTTCGAAAAAACTCTCCAGCGTACGGGCTTTCCTTTTTCGTCTTGGAAAATGTAATCGGAGAAACTGTGGCTGTCGTTTTTTACTGTCAGAGCTTCAGGATCCACCGCTGGGGCAACGCCCACAGAAGCAAAACGTGACTCTAATTTTTCGTAAAGATTATCCCAGGTGCTATTGGAATCACCTACCACTGAGAATGGATTGTTGTTGGTGACAAGTTTTTTCAGCGCCCTTTTTTCTTCTGCACTAAGGTCTACAAGAGTATCCAATCCTACAGTATTTACGAAACGCAGAAGGGCTTCTGCTCTGCTTATGATTCGAAAACTTGCACCTATGGCACCTTTCTGGCCTATAATTACGTGGTCTGCTTTGGGAAGCGCTTCAAGTTGGTTGATGAGTGTTTGGGTGTTATAGATTTTCGGCTCAGCTTCGCCAAGGACCTTTACCGGAATTCGATTACTTTCGGTTCCGGGCCAACGAACAAGGGCGATTTGTTGTTTCCAATGTTCTAAGCGATCGGAGCCAGAAATTCCTGTAATGGCATAAACAGGATTTGGTTGGTTTGGATATTGGAGAATGTAAATCTTGTTATAGTTACGAGCCTTGGGGTGAACTTCGCCAATGATCTTTCCGCCCGCTTCTTCCAGTCGATCTTTAAATTCCCTAGACGTTCCCATATGGAGTTCAATGGGTAATTGATTTTTTGAGGTATACCAAAAGAGTCCGCGGGTAGTTCGATCTGCCACATATTGATCCACATCAAGAGTCACGTCTGTCGTGTCCAAAGGAGAGAGAATCTCTTCACGGAAACTGGGCACATTTTCTCGGTCGGGAAAATTTTCTGTGGGTTTCGAATTTGTTACCTTAAAACTCTCCGCCAATTTGTTTTTAAAGAAATTGTAGTTCCAATGAATGTCTTCTTTCGTGAAGTTCAGGTTTGGATATTTCTCTCGCACAATTTTTTCAAGAATGGGATCGAACTGCTTTGGATCTCTTAAAATAGCGGGATCGATTTTTCGATTGGCAATCTCTTGAGGGGTGATGGATTTTACGGCCTCTGCCAAATCTTTTTTTCCTCGTTTCGCTAAAGTGGAGGAAAGATTGCTGGCGTAAAAATGCAAACGATCCACATCGAGAAAAAACTGCAGCTCCGATGCCAAAGAAAAGAATGGCAGCAGTAGCAGCCATAACGACAGCAGAAGGTGCCAATATTTTCTTCGAAAGCCCATCTAGAAAAATATCGGCTTTCTCTTTGAAATGTTTTAGGAATTCCTATTTACGGGCGGCCAAAAAATCGAAGTTTTTTTGATCAAAAATGATTATGCATTTGGGGGCAGATCGCTGGGGACTGTTTGCAGAATTCAAGGAAAGGGTTTTCAGTGTTTGGGGGTGTGTTGGTTTTTTCGTGGATTTAGGTTTCAGCGCGATCAACCTAGTACAAAGAATTGGTGATGAAATTCCTGCACTTAGAGGGGCATTTCTTCAGTTTCACGGAAAGTTTGAACCACCCAATCACCCTTTCACAGGTTCAGCTGTTTCGAGCCTTGGGTGCTTTCCGGAAGGTTTGGTGAGTTGCTTAGTCTAATTTAATGCGAAGGGCGTAGCCATTCACTAAGGCTGCAAAGGCAAAACCAATCACGGCACCAGGTATTTTTCCGAAGTTATAACCGATAAACGTGGTACCAAAAGTCAAAAAGGCCATTAAAAAGTAAAACGCGAATGGACGATTTATTTGCTGCATTTTTCCTCCAGACAACAAAATAAAGCAATTCTCTTCGAACTGCAATTCTCAAAACGGTTGCAAGCCTGTGGCAAGCCTGCCGCAAAAAAGTCTCAAAATCCTAAGGCTTCACCTTAACGAAATAGAAGTTCTTTTCTAATTTTGAAAGATCTTTCGTTTCCCAGGCTTCTTTCCAAGCCGGCACACCTTGGGCATTTTTGCCCTTCGTTTTCCAGCGTTTCCAAGGAGTAACTTCCCATTGGGCATTGGGGTATGTTTTGGCGACTACTTCTTTCATCTCTTCCAACCAATTGTCTCCGGGAACCAAAATCAATTGATTCTTTTGAATGGCCGCAAGTAACTGAGCCTCAGAAAATACGCCTCGTACTTTGTGGGGAATTTGAAAGTTCAAAAAGCCCCATTCGCTCCAGATATTTTTCTGTAAGTTGTAATACACAATTTCCAACTGCTGATTTTCTTTTTTGGCCTGATAGATTCGATCTCTAATGTCGATCATCTCTCGTTCGCCAATGGTGGAAAGAAACACTCCCAATCCGAGGAAAAACCAAAGCGAACGACGGGCCATGGAAGCCGGACGAATCATGCTTAACGTTACGCCCTCGCGGAAGAATCCTCTGGCAGACAGTAAGGCTCCCACCCAAAGGAAGGGGAGCACATAACTGGGCCACCAGAACGGCATGGGATCAAAGTGACGCACAAAAAAGGTCAAAGCCGCTGGCACGATCAAAAACACCAAAGCGGTGAGACCGATGGCTGCCGAGTAATATCGATTCCAGGTTTCTGCCCGCGTGGCCCAGATGGAAGTAACAAAAAGAACTAAACCACCGATGGCTGGCAAATTGTAATTTTGCCCACGATAGGGATGGTAGAAAAAGAACAAGAGCGAGGGAAGCATCAAGCAAATTCCCAAGGCCATCACTCGTTTCGATCCGGCAGACCAGCGAATGGCTCTTTGTTTTCTCCATAGGCGGCTAATTCCGTCGGCATAGGCCACGAAGGCTGGTAGCATCCACGGCAACAACGAATACGTGAAGAAAGGAATAATTGGATAATGCCAAGGAGCGCCATTGCCTGGTTTATGGAAAGTTTCTCGCAATACATAGGTGGCGATGAAGGCTTCCCTATCCCAAAGGAAGGCGGGCAAATATCCCAAACAACAAATTACAATGCCTAAGAGGGCCGCGAGCCACGCATGAAAAGAACGCATGCGGGCAAAAATTTCTCCCTGCCAAGCCCAGAACATCAGGGCGGTGGAACCTAGTAAAACCGAATGCAGCGGACTCTTTAGCCAACCCACCAAACCTGCGATGATCCAAAATCGGTAGTCTCTTCCCGGCCCTCCCCGGTCTAACAGATACGCGCCAATGGCTAAGAAAGCGGCGGTTTCCACTTCCATTTGACTAGCAAAGACATGGGAATAAATTCCAGCGCAGGCGCCGAAGGCCATGCCCGCCCAAAATCCCCACCCATCGTATTCCCTCATGTGACGGTGAACGATGGCGCCGATGGCGATGGATCCGAGGATGACTAAAAATAGATTCATCCATACGGTTGCCCACATGGAATCTCCGAACACCATCATTCCGATGCGAAGAAAAATATAGTGAAGAGGTCCCTTATAATAGTTGGGTTCATCGCCTAAGGTTTGTAAAAACCAAGAACCTCGTTCTGCCATTTCCACCGCTTGCGAAACATAAACTTTATCGTCTCCGGCAGGTCTTACCACTCGGTTGCCAAGGAAAGGCACGTACAACAACAATAAAAATACGGCGAGAAGTTTCCATCCAAAGGTGGGAGAACTTTGCACAAAAAACGAAACACCGGAACGAGTTTTAAAATTTCGAATTCTCCAGCCGGTGTCTTCGGTTCTTTCGTTCGTATTGTCGTTGTTTTTTTCGTTCACTTATTTCTCCCAAAGCACAAAGTCGGCTATTTCGGTCTTCGATCCAGAACGGAACGATTCCACTTTGCGTTCCACAAACTGCCAAGGGCATTTTTGTTCCGATACCGACCAATCTCGATGAGATAACGCTAACAGCGCCTCCCCCACTCGCGAATCGCCGGTTTTTATATCAGACAGTCGGCAACCGGAGCTACCCAAAACAGATACCAACTCTTGTTTTGATAAAAAGTCCCGAGAGGAATCTTTAAAACTCAAAAAGCGCAGATCGTGTTCTTTGGGATTTAGTGTGAAGTATTCCGCGTAGATCAATGCACCGTGCAAAGCCAAGAAGGCGATGCAGGCGAAACGCGTCAACTCCTTATAGGTTCCAATGGCGCCGCTCAAAAATACTGCTAGGGAAAGCAAAATCATTTCATGATAGCGGGGTGTCTGCTTCAGCATCATTGCCCCCATACAAATAACGCCAAGCAAAAATGCTCGACGCCAAAAGCGAGAAAAACTAAGTCGTCCGTGAAAAAACAGAACAATGGAAAAAAGAAGAAAGGCAGAAAGGCTAAGGATTCTTCCGGCTTTCCAAGCTTCTTTCCCAGTGGTGATGGAAAGCTGCCAAAATCCTTCTAAAAAGAAAAACGCATTCAGCAAAAAAACAGTGGCCCCTAACCAGGCCAATGCTTCCATCCAGGGTTTTTGCCAATTCCATCGGTAGAAGGGAATCCAAAAGAGCAGCAATCCGATCACAGCGGAAGCCAATAACGCGTAGGCCTTTCCTTTCTCGGGAATTTCTAAGTTAACTTTCCAAAAAAAGAGGGCAAAGGCAAAAAACGTAAGAGTGCCCACGATTTTTTCGGTGAAAGAAAATTCTCTTTTTTCCCACAAGCTTGCCAGCAACAGGGCCAATACCAAACCGTAAAATAAAATATGAGCGGTGGTGCCAAGAAAGGCCGCCAACGCCACTAACCACCACCAACGTTTGTGAAGAGCAAAGAAGAAAAGTCCCATGGAAAAAACGTGGAAGCCATTGAGTTCAACAGTGAAGCGATGATTAAAAATAAGGCCCGGGCACAGCGCCACCACAAAAAAGAAATAGGGCCAAGCGGGATGATTCTTTTTCCAGAGACAATATTGAATGAGAGAGATTCCAGAAACGGCTAACAACACTTGGCTCGTACGAAATTGCCAAAGTCCCACTCCAAAAATTCCTTGAAACGCAGCGGCAATATAGTGGGTCCAAGGCGCTGTGTAGGGACTCATGCCTTGAAGTGTCCAGTGGCCCTGCAAAATTCTGATGGAATGGTTCATGGCCCAGGCTTCATCGAAGTGTAGCCCAGGAATGGCGTAAAGATTGGTGAAGTGAAGCAAGAGCAGCAAAACCGCCCCGAAGCCCCAAATCAATCCGTTAGCGAGTTTCGAGGTGTTTTCTGTAGGCATGGAAGGAATATGAAGAATGGACTCCTAATCGGTTTTGAATTTCTGTTTCAGCAATGTCTTTTCGTAACCACTGGGCCACGGCAAAGTGACGGAGTGTTTTCGGATGAAGGGTTCGGTGTCCGGATTTTTGGGCCAATTGACGAAAAAATAACTCCACTCCTCTAGGTGTCATTTTTTCAGAAGTGATTCCGTGCCGGTTGAATCCAGGGAAAAGAAATTTTCCTGAACTTTCTTTTTTCCAGCTTTTTAAGAGCGCCTGAGTTTTCGGCCCCAGAGGAAGGCTTCTCGGTTTTTTGCCTGCCACCTGTAACGTTTTTCCATTCCAATCGTCCCACTTCAATTGACAAAGTTCCGCCACTAGAATGCCCGTCTCCGCCAACAACTGAAACAAGAGCCGATTTCGTTTCTCTAGACGAGATCGCACAGGCAAGAACGCTTGAATTTTTAAAAATTCCTCGGGGCTCGGAATCCAGGGCAAACGCTCCAAGCGATCCGGAGCCTTTACATAAAATATTTTCGAAGGAGCCAACTTCTTTCGACTCACTGCATATTTCACCAATGACTTCGCGCTCAAAATTTTTCGTCTCCGAGTATTGGTTTTGAATCCTTTTTTCTCTAGCCAAATTTGGTAGTGTCGAAAATCTTGTTCATTCAAAGCGTAAAAGGATTTCTTCTTTTCCTGAAGATAGGCTTCTAGCAAGGCTAAATCTGTTTTGTACGATCCAATGGTGGAAAGAGATTTGCCCGTTCCGGTGAGAAATCCCACATAGCCATGCACTAATTTTTGATACGTTGGCTTGGTGCGTTCTTTTTCCATGCACTTCCTTATTCGCTAAGTTCTATCTTTCTAATTTGACAAGATTTTTTCGAAAGGGCAAAACTTAATTACCTTTTTCAAGGTTATGGAGGAATGGAATGAATCATAAGGTATTTTCAAAAGTTGGATTGTTTGTTTGTTTCGCGGCTCTCACTATTGTGAGCTGTACTAAGAAAAGCGAAGAGGGCGCAAACTCATCTTCCTCCGGTGCGGTTGTTGGTGACACCATTAAGATCGGACACTTTGCCGCTCTTACCGGTGAAGTTGCCACCTTCGGTCAATCCACCAAAAAAGGCGTAGACCTTGCCATGGAACAATTTAACGCCGCCGGCGGATTGAATGGCAAAAAAGTAGAAGTCATCACCTACGACGATCAATCGAAGCCTGAAGAAGTTTCTGCCGTGGTGACCAAACTCATCACCCAAGACAATGTGTTGGCCTTCATTGGTGAAGTGGCCAGTCGTTTGTCGCTAGTAGCTGCCGATAAAGCCATGCAGTTTAAAACTCCCATGTTGTCTCCCTCCAGCACTAACCCAGCAGTAACGCTAAAGGGCGAATACGTTTCGCGCATTTGCTTCATCGATCCTTTCCAGGGTGAAGTGATGGCAAAATTCGCTACGGAAAATTTGAAAGCCAAAACCGCTGTGGTGATTCGAGACGTAAAACAAGATTATTCCGTGGGCTTGGCAGATTTCTTCATCAAAGCGTTCGAAGCTAAGGGTGGAAAGATTCTTACCGACATCAGCTACCAAAGTGGCGATACGGATTTCCGCGCTCAGCTCACCGAAGTAAAAGGCAAAAATCCTGATGTGATTTTCTTGCCCGGATACTACGGCGATGTGGCCTTGATCGTTCAACAGGCTCGTAAGTTGGGAATCAAAAAACCCATCCTTGGTGGCGACGGTTGGGAATCGGAAGATCTCTTGAAGGTGGCTGGAAAAGAAGCCTTGGAAAATACCTACTATTCCAACCACTACGCTCCAGACACCAAAGATCCTGCGGCTCAAGGCTTCATTCAAGCCTTCAAAGCCAAGTATAATGGCGAAACTCCCGATGCCATGGCAGCCTTGGGTTTTGATGCCTTCAACGTTTTGGTAGATGCCATGAAGCGCGCCAAATCTTTGACCCGTGAAGATGTGAAAAATGCGTTGATCGAAACCAAAGATTTTGCCGCCGTAACAGGAAAAATTACTTTGGACAAAGACCGCAATGCTGTGAAAAGCGCTGTGGTGTTGAAGTATGTGGATGGAAAACCCACCTATTTCTCCACGGTGAATCCCTAGTCGTTTTTCGCAACGTACAGTTGACGAATCGTAACGAATAGAAACGAACTGTGGCCGATTTTTTTCAGCACACTTTAAATGGAATCTCGCTAGGGGCGATCTACGCATTGATCGCCCTTGGTTACACCATGGTTTATGGTGTGTTGAAGTTTATCAATTTCGCTCACGGTGAAATTTTTATGTTGGGCGCTTACTTTGGTTTTTACCTTGGCAATGCCATGGGAGTGAGCGCCGACAAACAAGGCTTCTGGATTTTTCTCCCCGTTCTGCTCTTATCCATGCTTGGCACAGCCATCGTGGGATTTGTGGTGGAAAAACTCGCCTACAGGCCCTTACGAAAGGCCCCGCGCCTAAATGTTTTAATTACGGCGGTGGGAGTTTCGCTTTTGTTTCAGTTTGGGGCGCAAATGGTTTTCGGTCCCAATCCAAGACCCTTTCCTCCCCTGCTCGACACCAGTCATGCCTTTCATTTAGGTCCCGTTCAATTAGACATGATTCAATTGATCGTGATTGTGGTGGCTTTTGTTTTGATGTTGTCGCTGGAATTTATTCTAACGAAAACGAAATATGGAAAAGCCATGAGAGCGGTGGCCCACAATCATGAAACGGCCGTGCTCTTGGGAATTCCGGTGGACCGCGTGATCAGTTTAACGTTCGTGATTGGATCTGCCTTGGCAGGAGCGGGCGGAATTTTGGTGGGCCTCTCCTATCCTAGAATTGATCCTCTCATGGGAGTTTTACCCGGACTAAAAGCCTTCGTAGCCGCCGTTCTTGGTGGCATTGGCAATATTCGTGGTGCCGTGGTGGGTGCCTTGCTCATGGGGTTGTCGGAACAATACATTGTGGTGTATGGATCTTCCACCTTCCGCGATGCTCTAGCGTTTGCCGTTCTCATCTTTATTTTGATTTTCCGCCCCACAGGAATTTTCGGAAAGCGAGTGGCGGAAAAAGTATGACGTTACAAACCACTCTAAAATCCTATTTGCCTTGGGTTGTTGCCGGTTTGGCTTGCGTGATTTTGGCTAGCGTGGTTTTTCCTAGCCTAAACTTTTATTACCAAGATATTTTTCTTGCCGCTGGAATCAATATTGTATTGGCCGTGAGCCTCACTCTGATCAACGGATTCACAGGGCAATTTAGTTTAGGCCACGCGGGCTTTATGGCCGTGGGTGCCTATACCTCCGCTTCGCTCACCGTATTTTTCTTGCCAACGTTGGGCTTGGATCCGGCCTCAGTGCAATTCTTCTTTTTTGCCTCTTTAGTGGCCGGCGGAATTTTAGCCGCATTTTTTGGTTGGTTGGTGGGACTCCCTTCTCTTCGTCTTAAGGGCGACTATCTGGCCATCGTCACTTTAGGATTTGGTGAAATCATTCGTGTGATTTTGTTAAACGTTCCTGTTTTGGGTGGCCCAAGAGGAATGACGGGAATTCCACCCCTAGCCGATCAGTGGTGGATGATTTTTTCTTCTTTGGCGGTGACCTTTTTGGTGCTGCGATTGATTGGAACTCCTTCGGGTCGGGCCATGTTTTCTGTGCGAGAAGACGAAGTGGCCGCCGAAGCCATGGGCGTGAACACTACCAAAACAAAAGTGAAAGCCTTTTTAATTGGAGCCTTTTTCGCCGGTGTGGCTGGTGGTTTGTACGCGCATAAGTTTGGAAACATCAACCCTGCGGCCTTCGGATTTATGAAGGGCTTTGAGGTGGTGGTGATCATTGTTCTAGGTGGCTTAGGTTCGGTGAGTGGCGCCATCCTTTCGGCCATTGCTCTCACCATTTTGCCTGAAGCCCTTCGGCCCTTGCAGGATCTCACTGGAATTGATTTTCGAATGATCATCTATTCTTTGATCCTTATTTTGTTCATGTTGTTACGACCCAACGGTTTGTTAGGTAGAGACGAAGTCATAGACCTTTGGCGTCGGTGGAGAAAAGCATGAAGGTGCTAGAGCTTCAAAACGTCAGCGTTCACTTTGGCGGCATTAAAGCGGTGCAAGAAGTTTCCCTTTCGCTGAACCAGGGGGAAATTCTTGCTCTCATTGGTCCTAACGGTGCCGGAAAAACCACGGCTTTTAACGTGATCACCGGCGTGTATCAACCTACGTTTGGTGATGTGAAGGCGTTTGGGGAAAGTTTGGTGGGATTACGTCCCCATCAAATCACGGCCAAGGGCTTAGCTAGAACCTTTCAAAATATCCGCTTGTTTAAAGAGCTGAATGTTCGGGACAATATTTTAATTGCCCTCGATCGCACTTCCAAAATCAGCACCTGGCAATCCATTCTTCGCACTCCACATTTTCTCCGCGATCAACAGCACAAAAAAGAAAAGGTCGATGAGTTATTAGAAATTTTTGGTCTCACCGCCGTGGCCAACGAAGGCGCCGAAGCCAAAAACCTTCCTTATGGAGTGCAAAGACGGTTAGAAATTGCCAGGGCCATCGCCACTGGTGCAAAAATTTTATTGTTAGACGAGCCCGCCGCCGGAATGAACGGCCAAGAAACCACCCAGCTCATGGAGACCATTCGCTTCATTCGCAAGCGCTTTGATCTATCGATTTTTCTCATTGAACACGACATGAAATTAGTGATGGGAATTAGTGACCGGGTAGCTGTTTTAGAATACGGCAAAAAAATTGCCGAAGGGGCCCCCAAAGAAGTGCAAGAAGACAAAAATGTGATTCGTGCCTATTTAGGAACGGAGATTCAATAGTGACTCATTTGGAATTTCAAAATGTTTCGGTTTGCTACGGAGGAATCCAGGCGTTGCGATCCATTTCATTTTCCGTTCCCAAGGGCGAAATTGTCACAGTATTGGGGTCTAACGGTGCGGGAAAAACTTCCTGCCTTCGCGCCATTTCTGGAATTGTTCCTTTAAAAACCGGCAGCGTTCTTTTTGATGGCAAAAAAATTTCCGAATGGAGCTATCGCAGGCCCCATGAAGTGGCTGATTTAGGAATCGCCCACGTTCCGGAAGGTAGAGGAATTTTCCCAGAACTGACGGTGGACGAAAATTTGGATTTAGGCGCCTGGAAGCAAACCTCTCCTCAAGCGAAGGAACAAGACAGAGAAAAAGTATTTCAATACTTTCCTCGTCTCAAAGAAAGAAGAACTCAAGCGGGCGGGACCCTTTCTGGCGGAGAGCAGCAAATGTTGGCCATTGGGCGTGCGCTCATGAGTCGCCCTTCTCTTTTGTTGTTGGACGAACCCTCCTTGGGGCTCGCTCCGCAAATTATCGCTCTCATTTTTCAGATCCTTCGAGAAATCAACACCCAAGGCACTACCATTCTTTTGGTGGAGCAAAATGCTCATTTGGCCCTTCAAATCGCCCACAAAGGAATTGTTTTGGAAACGGGAGGCCTCACTCTCGTAGACGAAGCCAAGAATTTGTTGAATAATCCTAAGATACGGGAAGCGTACTTGGGGCATTAAGTTTTTCTTTCTGCCTTGAAAGGGTCACACGGGAAAAAACGTGGGCCATGCTTTCCACCAGGCTTTCTAATGGACGACGCAGGCGGGAGTGGAGATGAAGTTTTTTCTAGATAGCGCAGTTTTAGACGAAGTTCGATTGGCCAACGAAATGGGAATTATCGATGGCGTGACCACCAACCCTTCGTTGATTGCTAAAAGTGGCAAACCCTTTCTCACGGTGATTAAAGAAATTTGTGAAATCGTGGATGGACCCATTTCCGCAGAAGTGGTGAGTCTAGATGCTCCCGGCATGTTGAAAGAGGGCCGCGACCTAGCCAAAATGCACAAAAACATTGTGGTAAAAGTTCCCCTCACCGAAGAAGGCCTAAAGGCCACCAAAACCTTCACTGCCGAAGGCATTCGCACCAATGTGACTCTTTGTTTTTCTTCCACTCAAGCGCTTTTGGCCGCAAAAGCCGGCGCCACTTACATTAGCCCTTTCATCGGAAGATTAGATGACGCTTCTCAAGACGGAATGACGTTGATCAAAGAAATTCGCACTATTTACGATAACTACAATTTTAAAACTCAGATTTTGGCGGCTTCCATTCGTCACCCTCTTCATGTTCGCGATAGCGCTTTGGTGGGAGCCGATGTGGCCACCTGCCCGCTGAAAATTTTGCAACAATTGGTGAAGCATCCGCTCACAGACCTTGGCCTAAAACAATTCTTGGCTGATTGGGAGAAACGAAAACAATGAAATCACTGAGTCTTCTTGCGGTTCTGTTTTTGGTGGCCTGTTCTTCCAGCGAAACTCCTGCGCCTTCTACGTCTGGAGACCTTGGCCTATCCAATGATCCCTTTTTGGCGATAGAGGAAAGTTCTGGCGTGTCGGGGGATTCCTCCTCTTCGAGTTCATCTTCGGTATCCACGGATGCGAGCTTAGCCACTCCGGTGGATGGATCGAGCAGTTCCGACGCTTTGGTGTCCACTTCTTCCTCTAGCGGAGACGCTTCTAGTACTGCTGAGGCGAGTTTGTCAGAGCCTACGCCTCCTGGTCCTCCCCCTCCACCAGATGTGATGGCCACTACTCCGTCTAGTTCCTCTGGTAACGATTTGCCCTCACCAAACAGTGCCACGGCGGCGGCGCCCCCAGTGGTGCAGAATTCTGGTGCAGTAGATGATCGAACGCTCTATCAGCAATACTTAGAGTATCAAGAGAAGCGAAAGCAAAGAGAAGCCTTGGATGATTCTTTGGAAACGCGTTCGCTTTTTCCTCATGAAGATGGATCGTGGCAGCTGGGATTAGATTACGCACACGATGCGTTTCGTGGTTACGATTTCGATTCCACTTCTACTCGTCTTTTGGCCGATACCATGGGAGCGCAGCTTTCCATCACTTACTTCCCTTTACGGTCTCTTGTGTTTGGGCGTTTAGGTGCAGGCATTCATGCAGGCGCCTATTGGTCGAAATTCAGTTACGTGAATACTGCTACCGGACTATCCGACACCACCCGAAAACACACCATCGATCTAGTGGGAGCAAAACTTCAATACGAGTTTCAGTATTTCGTGGGACAGATTTTAGTTCCTTTTGCTTACCTTGGGTATGAATCCGGTCGAGTGGGCACCTTGAGTATTCCAACGAATGCTGGAAACTTCCCCAAACAATCATTCAGCTCTCAAAATTATGGGGGCGGAGTGCATTTGAATTTGAATCGTTTAGAGCGAAGAGCCGCCAGCCGGGCCTTGGCCTCTAGCGGAATTCGAAAATTTTACTTGAGCTACACCTATCAAAAGAAAGAGATGATGGAAGAAGCTGATCATCTTTTGGGATTACGATTCGAATACTAGCGTTTCGCTTGGTTTCTCGTTCAGTTCCGTTGTGAAGCATAGATCGATTAGCCCTACCCGAACAAAGGATTTAGGGCTTTTTCTTTTCTTCCGTTCCAGAAATATCCGAGGATCGAATGGATTTTCCGGTGGGCCTCTTCGACGGAGTGTTTGTGACGTTGGATGCATCGAGATCCTCTGCCTGTGGAATAGGCTCTCCAAGGGATCCCAAATTCTTCGAGTGGACAGCAGCCGTCTTTAATAAACCGGCGGCAGATCTATAGGCATTTTTCATATTAATGATCTCTTGGTCCAAACGACTGACAGTCTTTTGCAAATCATCGAAGGCCACATTAAAGCAATCTAGACTATCTTCCGCATTTTTTGATCCCGGAACATCCAGCATCGATTCGGAATACGAGGCCACTAAGGAGGTCTTTGTTTGGAACAAAGCGATATTGGATTTTAAATTTAAAATGGCGGCGTATAGTTGTTTGGCATTGGTCACAAAGGTTTTGTTTTGCGAACTTTTTAACGATTCTTCCAGGGTCTTCATGGACTTTCTGAGAATTAGACTATTGGCTTGAGCCACTCCGATCAAAACGTTCGCACAAGTTCGGGCCTGCTTGGAGGCATTTACGTTTTCCGCGCAAAAAAGAATATTTTCATAAACCTTTTTTTTCGAGGGACACGCGGCTTCGATTTTTAGGTCATTGGATTTATCGGAAGATCGAGCATTGTTGTTTCCACTGGCTTGGGTAGCTCCTGATACAAACGTCAGTAGAGTCAAAAAAAGTAAGGGGATTCGTTTTCTCATTCCGTGCTTTCTGGAGTTAAGGAGTTTCGCCATTATTAATAGCTTCCATCTGTTGCACTAGCAATGCAAGTTGCACGAGATCTTGTTCATCAATTGTTGACTCGGCCTCTGCTTTTCTTTCCACTTCTCTTTCTGAAGCTGGCACTTCAGAGTTTCGAGCCACTGGTACTATCTTGCCACTTCTTCGGTTAAATTTTTCTCCGTTAGATCGCTTTTCCACCACCACGTCCATCCAAGCAGCGGGCTTGTTTTTGGGTCCGTAGACGTCGAGAGGCGAAATTAAAATGCATCCATCTACGCCTAAGTATTTTTCTAGGCTGGTGGCGCGGAAAACTCCTCCGAAGTAGCCCTCTAGATTTCGCTCTCTTCGTGGAATAGCCACCATGGTGTATCGAGACTTGCCGTTCATATGGTCTTCGAGACTGTATTTGCAGGCGTCTTTTCCGGAAGCGGAAGTTCCACAGCGACCATTAATTCCACCTTGGCTAGGCATATAGTAGGTAAATTTTTTGATGCTGATTTCATCTCTGCCTTCGGCCGGATTGCAGGCCTGGGCATTGGGGGCGGAAAGAATGGCGAGCCCAAGAGAAAAAGCAATGACTCGAATTTTGTGGGTTTGAAGGATCATAGGGGTGTTCCTTTACAGGTCGTATGTGGGTCAGGTGCCGATGGTGAAACGTTCGCTCCACCAACTGCCTTCTGTGAATTCTCTATCGACTTTGACGAGGGTTTTCTTTAAAAGTGATGGGTTTTGGGGATGATCTAAGTATTGGATATTGCAAGATAAAAATAACCTTCTCTTTTTTAGCGATGAAAAAAGGAGGAAATGGTGGATCTCAGGCTTCTCTATTTTCCCGTACCTGGCCTTGGCTTTTGGAGGTGTGGAATTCATTTTTACGGATGGTTAAGGCGATGCATCGAACTTCTTGAGGAAGTGCTGAAAATTCGAAGAATATTTCTTTTGTGGGTGGATCGATGCGGAGAATTTCTATTTCTACCCTTGAGCTTCCTGGGGGCCAATGCTAATTTTTCGACTCCAAAGAGGTTCAGTTTTTTGTTTTTCCTGTGATTACAGGAAAGGCGGTAAAACAGAATTTTCTAACGAGCCCAGGTGGTGAAATTGGTAGACACATCATCTTGAGGGGGTGACGCCGCGAGGCATGCTGGTTCGAGTCCAGTCCTGGGCACCAAAATAAAAAGCTCACTGCAACGCAGTGGGCTTTTTATTTTTTGTGGCTAGAGAATGGGAGAAGCACTCGAGTCCACAATTTGGCGAGGATGGCCGAATTGCACGCGCAAGCCAAAGGCTGAGCGCACGAAAGTGGCGAGAGCGGGAGGCTCGAGCTGAGTCCTGGGCGCTTTTAGGCAATTGCATGAACACTCCATCAACCCTACTTCAGCGATCTCCGGTACACAGACTTTGTTCTATCATCGGGCTTTCCGGTGGAATCCAAACTGAACGATTCTTCCACAAAAACATCGGGGCTTTCGAAAAAGAGAAACGAATGCACGTATTCCGTTGTCCACTTTTCATCTTCAAAGCGTTCCATTTCTGTCAGCACGAAAATTCGATCGTCTTTCCAAAGATGTGTTTCGTATAATCGAAAAGCGCCCAAGTCATAATGCAAGCGACGCACTCCATCTAACATTAAGAATCTTTGAAAGACCACGTCTTTTCCATGATCGTAGGTGGCGGTGGCAGATTCGCATCCCTTTTGTCGAAAATCTAAAGCGATCCCTTGAGGATCCGTTGGATCAGGATTTTCCCATTGAAACGAGCCAGAAAAATCCGGGCAACTAGCCCAAGAGTTTACGATCATTAGTAACAATAGAACTAGAGCGTTCATCCTTGTCCCTCAAATGCACGTCGTTCCCTTAAGGATAAAAGCAGTTTCAGCAGAAGGGAACCGAAGATCTAACAACAGTGCTAGAAAAGATCGAAAATGAACAACTTCTTCTAATTTGTAAAATTTTTTTCGATAGAGTTTTTGTACTGACTCTTTGGCCGATAGCCAATCAACGTTTCTACCAATGCGCCATCTTTAAAGAATAATACGGTGGGCAAACTTTTTACTCCAAATTGGGCCGCCAACTTTTCCTCTTTGTCTACATCCACTTTCGTAAACTGGATTTGGGGAAAATCGTTTTGTAATTCCAGCAAAACCGGCTCCAAGGCTTTACAAGGAGGGCACCAGTCGGCGCCAAAGTCCACGATCAATAAGGGTGACTCAAGTAAATAGTTTTGGAACTCTGTCTCAGTTAGTTTTTTGATCTGTTTCATATTTATTTTTCCTTCAATAGTTCTTTTCGCGATCCATGATACGTGATTCCTGTTTCATGATTCGTAATTTTCGATCCGAAATCCGTCTAATTCTTTTTTGTAAAATTTTGGTTTGAAAATAGGACCGGAGAGAATTCTCTCCGGTCCCAACTTTCAGTCTCGTTTTTTACTGGGCCAGACTAAGCGACCTTTTTGGCGTTTAGTACGGGATATCCCGCTTCAGACACAATGGAAGTTAGAGCTTCTTGCGTTTTATTGCTTTTCACTCTGACGGTTTGGTTGGTGATATCCACCGTTACTTCCACTTTGGGGTCAATAGACCGTAGAGCGTAGGTTAACGATGAGGCACAGCTAGGACACGTCATGCCACTTACTTTGAGTTCATACATAAATACCTCCTTATGGTTTTGTGTATTTCTTCTAGGTTCCACCTTCCAATCATGGGAGGCTCAAGGGGGTTTGTGAAATTTACGGGCTCCCGGGACGGGGCGAAAATGAAATGCTATAAAATCAGCATGTTAGGGGCTTTAATTAGGAGAAATGAAAAAAATCCATTGGGGCATTGACCTTCCCATTGTTGGAAGGCCGAGAATAGAAACATACGAAAGAAGGAAAAATCGTGATGAACGCAAAAAGCAAAAATGAATCTCGGCCAACCATACAAATCCCCATCAAAGGAATGACCTGCGCTTCCTGTGTGAGCAGAATTGAAAAGTCGCTAGCGAAAGAAAGTAGTATCGCTAGTAGTAGCGTAAATCTTTCCACAGAAATGGCCACCATCGAAGCCGCAGCCACCGTAAAATTAAAAACATCCACTAATGATGCTTACACCGCCATTGAGCGAGCTGGTTATGAGGTACCAAAAGAAGAATTGCAGTTTCGTGTTTCAGGCATGACCTGCGCTTCCTGTGTGGGGCGAGTGGAAAAAGCTCTATTAGCAGTGCCTGGAGTACTGGAGGCTGAAGTAAACCTAGCCACGGAAACCGTGCGGGTGGAATGGATTCAAGGAACGTTGGGCAAAACAGAACTCGCCAACGCCATAGGTGCCGCAGGTTACGAAGCTCACTTTGCCCAAGATCAAGCACAAGGATCTGAAAGTTCAGGGGCCATTGACCGGAAAACAGAAGAACTTCGCCAAGAACGCAATCGCCTCTTGATCTCGGCGGCATTCACCCTACCCTTAGTGGTTCCCATGTTGCTGGAACCCTTCGGCATCCAAGCGATGCTCCCGGGATGGATTCAATTCTTATTAGCCATACCCGTGCAGTTTTATTTCGGCGCTCGTTTTTATAAGGCCGCATGGAAAGCGGTGAAGGCTCGAACAGGAAATATGGATCTGCTCGTAGCGCTCGGCACTTCGGCCGCCTTTGGTATCAGCGTCTACGAACTCTATCGAACCTATCAAATAGCTGCCACTGCAGCTCTACAAACGGCCGCGGATCACGCGCAACACTCGCAACACTCTGGTCACGGAGCCATGCCTCCCCTCTACTTTGAAAGTGCCGCTGTAATCATCACTCTCATTCTTTTGGGGAAATACCTCGAAGCTCGAGCCAAACAACATACCGCTGCGGCCATTCGCTCGCTGCAAGCCTTGCGACCCGAAAGCGCTCGTCTCTATAAAAACGGGCAGGTGCAAGAAGTACCCATCTCAGAAGTAAAGTTGGGCGATTGGATTCAAGTGCGTCCTGGAGAAAGAATCCCCGTGGATGGAGAGATTCGCGAAGGCATGAGCCAAGTAGATGAATCGATGATTACGGGTGAAAGTTTACCTGTGGAAAAATCCGTAGGCCACCGTGTAACCGGAGGAAGCATCAATGCTGAAGGAATGCTCCTGATTGAAACCAAAGCCTTGGGCAGCGAAACAACTCTTGCTCGTATCATTCGGCTGGTGGAATCGGCGCAATCGGCAAAAGCTCCGATCCAAAAACTCGTAGACAAAGTAAGCGCCATATTTGTTCCCGTAGTTTTAGTGATTGCCTTTGGCACTACGCTGGCCTGGGGCCTCAGCACTGGCAATTGGGAACAAGGCATTCTCTATGGGGTTGCCGTGATGGTAATCGCCTGCCCTTGTGCTCTTGGCCTCGCTACGCCCGCTTCCATTATGGTGGGCACTGGCCTTGGCGCGAAATATGGAATTCTCATTAAAGATGCCGAGGCCTTGGAAGTGGCCCATTCGGTAACCGCCGTGGCCTTTGATAAAACGGGAACGCTCACCGAAGGAAAACCTGAAGTAGCATCGCTTTTTTCTCCAGAAGAGAGCAGCGAACAATTGCTAAAAATAGCAGCCTCTTTGCAACAAGGTAGTGAACATCCCTTGGCCCATGCCGTGGTGAAAAAAGCTCAGGCCGATGGCGTGGACATTTCCCCAGTGGAGAACTTAAAGGCAATCCCCGGAAAAGGCTTGGAAGGCCAAGTAAATAGCACAACGTATTTGCTGGGAAGTGCCCGTTTGATGCAGGAAAACGCAATTCCCCTTTCGGCACTCGCGGACTGGATCGAAAAAGAAAAATCCAAAGGGTCTACGGTTTCCTATGTGGCGAACGCCACCACTCGAGAGCTCCTCGGAGGAATTTCCTTTCGGGATACGTTAAAGGCTTCGGCTAAAGAGGCGGTGAAGCAGTTAAACGCCCTCGGCATCAAAACGGTCATGCTCACGGGAGATAATCTTGCCAGTGCACAAATGGTGGCGAACCAATTGGGCATTCAAAGCGTGAAAGCCGAAGTGCTGCCCGAGGATAAATCCATGGCTATCGAAGAACTAAAGCGCCAGGGCGAAATTGTGGCCATGGTGGGCGATGGCATTAACGATGCTCCGGCTCTAGCTGCGGCCCATGTGGGAATGGCCATGTCTACCGGAACCGATGTGGCCATGCACTCGGCGGGAATCACCCTGATGCGAGGAGATCCGCTATTGATTGCGAACGCCGTGGAAATTTCCCGCCGCACCTATAATAAAATTCGTCAGAATTTATTTTGGGCCTTTATCTACAACGTAGTGGGAATCCCTCTTGCTGCCGCTGGACTTTTGAATCCCATGATCGCTGGGGCCGCCATGGCCTTTAGTAGCGTGAGTGTGGTGACCAACGCTCTGCTCTTAAAACGATGGCAGCCCTACGCTTCGAATAAACAAAAAATTTCCTCAGGAGGAACGGCTTCATGAATATCGGCGAACTTTCCAAAATTTCAGGCGTGAATGCCAAGCTCATTCGTCACTATGAATCTATTAAGTTAATTCCTAAAGCCACACGCACCGCCGCCGGATACCGAAAGTATACGGAAAATGACGTGCACATTCTACGCTTCATTAAGCGAGCTCGCAGCCTTGGTTTTTCCATGAAAGAAATTCATAAACTCATCGGTCTTTGGCGCAATCGCAGTCGCAATAGCAAAGATGTGAAGGCGCTGGCCGTAAAACACTTGAGAGAGTTAGAAACAAAAATTCTTGAGCTCCAAGAAATGGCCGATACGCTTCGTCATTTGGCTCAAACTTGCCATGGCGATCATCGCCCCGACTGCCCCATTCTTTCCGATTTAGAAAAAGAGGAGAAATAAGATGAATCCCTTAGAAAATTGCCCCACTCCAAAACTATGCCTCGATCATCTGCGTTTAAAGAATCAGCCGAACCCAGTTTTTACTCTGGTGATGGTGGCCCTTACGTTTCTTCTATTGTTTTTCCTCCCCCACTTCGCCCTAGCGAAAGTGGTGAAATATGAGCTCACCATTCGCAATCAACCGGTGAATTTGAGTGGAAAGAAAACTGTGGACTTCGCACTCACGGTGAATGGTGGAATTCCTGCTCCTACTTTAGAGTTTACGGAGGGAGATGACGCAGAAATTACGGTGACAAACGGTTTAGAAAAAGAAGAGGTGTCCATTCATTGGCATGGAATTCTTTTGCCACCGGAAGAAGATGGAGTTGCCTATGTGAATACACCACCAATTTTCCCAGGGAATAGCCGAACGTTCCGCTTCAAGCTCAGACAAAACGGAACCTATTGGTATCACTCTCACACAGCGCTGCAGGAGCAAAAAGGTGTGTACGGTGCATTTGTGGTGCATCCACGTACGCCTGTGGTGAAAGCCGATCATGATGTGGTGGCGGTGATCAGCGACTGGTCCGATGAAAATGCCGATAGCATCGTAAAAAATCTTCGAAAAGACGGTGACTATTATTTGTATAAGAAAAATAGCATTCGTTCGTATTGGGGCGCCTTACGAGGCGGCGGTTTCGGCACGATGTTGAAAAACGATTGGGATCGCATGGGAGGAATGGATCTCTCCGATGTGGGTTACGATGCGTTTTTGATCAATGGGAAAAGGGAGTCTCAGTTACTAGTGGCGCATCCCGGAGAAAAAGTACGTCTTCGGGTGATTAATGCTGCGGCTTCCAGCTATTTCTTTTTATCGCTGGGAAATCTTTCCTTTCAGGTGATCGCTGCAGACGGGGTAGATGTTCAGCCCGTGATGACGAAAGAGGTTCTCATGGGAATGGCCGAAACCTATGACATTCTTTTCACAGTACCTGAGCATAAAAACTATGAATTGCGGGCTACGGTTCAAGATGTCACCGGTTATGCCTCCGCCTGGATAGGCATGGGTGAAAAAGTACCTGCACTAGAAAAAACTCCGCCAGATCTGTATGCACCGATGGATCATGGAAGCGCTCATGCTGGTCACGGCGATTCTAGTGAACACGGTGATCATGGTGGTAGTGCAGACCATGGGAATGCTGGAAGTTCGGTAGATCATTCCAGCCATTCTAATAGCGCTACCCAAGCTGATCATTCGAATCATTCCAATCACGGAAAATCGAGCAAGAGCTCAACAGATCATTCTCGGCATGGCGGCCAAGCTGGTGCAGCGGCTCACGCCGATCACCAGAATCACCATCAGCACTCTGCGCATTCGAAGCACTCTGGGCATTCAAAGCACTCCGCTCACTCTCAACATGCACAACATGCGCAGCACGAACATCCCAAAAAAGCATCCACTCCAAGTGGAAAAGCGGATATCGATTGGAGCGATCAATCAGATGCGATGCTGAGACAAAATAGTGCTACACGAAACCTGAATCCCACGAAAGAAGTGCTGCCCACTCTCACCGTGGATTCCCTTCGTTCGATTCAACCCACCACTTTGCCAAAAAATGCCAAAGTGCATGAGGTAAAACTTGTGCTCGGTGGAGACATGGAAAGATACGTATGGCACATCAACGGTAAAGCCATTCATCAAGATCGCACTCTGGAAATACGTCCGGGGGAAATTGTGCGCTATACGTTTGTGAACGATACAATGATGCATCACCCGATGCATTTTCATGGGCACTTCTTTCGCGTCGTTACGGCCGCAGGCGAGTTTTCACCACTAAAGCATACGGTGGATGTTCCTCCTCATGGCAGCCGCACCATCGAGTTTTATGCCAATGAACCGGGCGAGTGGATGCTCCACTGCCACAATCTCTATCATATGAAAACGGGTATGGCCCGGGTAGTGAAGTATTCTACATTTACTCCAAAACCTGAGATCGCCGCTCACCAAAAGCACGATCCGCACCTCCACGATCACGTCTATTTCACTGGTTCCATAGAGGCTGCCACTAACTCTGGCCGCGCTTACTTTCGTGCCTCAAAAACGTGGGACACCCTAGAGTTAGATGTGGAAACCAAAGAACACGACAAAAAGTGGGAGATTGAAGGAGATCTTTTCTATCGACGGTGGTTTGGCCAATATTTCAACATCATTACCGGTGGCACTAGCTTTGAAGAAAAACAAAGAGCCACTGTGGGTATTGGCTATCTTTTACCCATGATGATTGAAACCAATCTCTTGATCGATAGCAAAGGAGATTACCGCGTGGACCTTGAGCGTAAGTTTCAATGGACGAGTAGAATCTTTACCGAAGGAGAATTCACTCTTCGTCAGCATGAAGATCCAGAGTGGAAAGTGAACTTGATGTATGGACCCAATTGGCACTGGGCTGTGGGCGTGGTGCTCACCGATGAAAAAATCGGTGTGGGAGCGCAATGGAAGTTTTAGAAAATGACTTTGAGGGGGTGAGGAGAAATCACCCCTCTTCAAAGAGCATAAGTTCGAAATATTTAGAAAATAGAATCAGAAAAACCGTCTAAGGAATTGTTTCCGAAAAACTGATTCCTAAGCTCTCTGTGAGAAATCTATTTTTGTGGCAAAGATACGCGGCGGTATTCTGTTTTTCTGGATGTTTCACAGGTCTTGCAAAGAAAAATCTGCTGACTTCCCGTTGCAATGGGTTCAAACCAATCGCCTTCTTTTGGCGATAGATTGGTTCTGCATAGATTGCATTTGTACTTACCTTTTGTAGACGTGGCGGTCTGATATTTTGTGATCATGTTCCGGTTCCTCTATTTCATTCGGTGAGTAATAAGTCCGTGTGTCACATCATAGGGGGAAAAACCAATGGTTACTCGGTCGCCCACAATCACTCGGATTTTAAATTTTTTCATTTTCCCGCAAAGGCGCGCCGAAATCGTCGCGCCATTTTCGAGAAGGATAATATAGTTTCCGCCACCGGTGACATCGGTGATTTTGCCAGAGGCGGAAATTAAATCAGACCTAGCCAAAACGACTAGTACCGATCTCTACGGCCGAAAGATCCGCCACCGCGGCTATCACGAGGAGCCTGAGGCTTAGCTTCATTAACCGTAAGAGCACGGCCTTCTAGCATGGAGCCATTCAAGTCTTCCATAGCATTCATAGCAGATTGCTCTTCAGCAAACTCTACGAAGCCGAAGCCTTTGCTACGACCGGAATCGCGATCTGTGATGATGCTCACAGAGCTAACGGATCCGTGTTTTGAGAAAAGAGCGTTAATGCTCGTGTCGGTTGCTGTGTATGGCAAATTGCCAACGTATAATTTCTTACCCATAATATCCTCCTACAAGGCTTGGGGCCACTCAGAGGATATGGACACGATGTCCGCAGACTCAAAAGAAGCGAAAGTTGAATCCTCAGTCTAACACAAAGCACTAGCTTAGCTATCTTTATTATCGATTCCTCCCGCTTTGAGAAAATGGGACAAAAAAGCTTCCCTCGGAATAGCTGAGCACTTTCACCACGTTGGCCACATAACTAGACTAAAAAAAGGAAATGACTTGAGCTAAAATAAAAGAGTGAAACTTCCCTATTCAAGAAAAAATAGTTTCTTCCTCTCTACGGGGACCCTTGTTCCTACCTTGATTTTTTGTTTTCTGTTTTGCTTCAGCCTCTTTGTTTCGTCCATCCATTCTCTTGCCAGTGAAACCTGTGCTCCAGTGGATTTCTCTCTTCCTAGAACCACCACTGTTACGGAATCTGGGTGTTTCTTTTCTAAAGCCACTGGCGCCGAGGTGAAATATTCCGTCACTTTTCCTGCGGGATACAAAGGAGAAAAAGAATCAAAAATCCCCTACGCATTTTTTCTTCATGGACGTGGGGGATCGGAAAATCAGTTTCAACAATTCGGCGGTGAACAAGCCGTTGATCGATACGCCAAATCTGGGAAAACGCCTTTTTTGGTGATCGCCTTGGATGAGCCCAAACATTCCTATTGGAAAAATGGCCCCAAGAATGAGTTTGGAACTTTGAATATGATCACGGAAGACGCCATTTCTCACTTCGATCAGCAACTTCCTGGCGGTCCAAGAGATCGTAAGAGTCGAGCGATTTTTGGGATTTCTATGGGCGGCCATGGGGCGATGTTCGCGACTCAGAAGCGCCCTAATCTTTTTAGCCAGTTGTATTCTATTAGCCCAGTGTTTCGATCAGAAGAAAGTTTAGAGCCTCAAGACCGTGCTGCTTTTGGATCGGGAAAAGAATTTCAGAGGAATGATCCCTACTCTCTTGCGAAAGAGAGAAACCAAAAAGATCGCTCCTCTCTCTCCGTGGAGCGATTTCACATTGAAATTGGAAAAGACGATGGCTTTTTGAGAGATGGCTCCAATACGGCTGAATATTTACAACATCTCCAAACGGAATTTGGAGATGATCAAGTGGAAATGCACTATCCCGGAGGTCACGACGGAAGCTACTGGAAGCACGCGTTGCTTAGATCGATCCAGTTTCTCGGAGATGGCTTTGCCCAGTTAGAGGAAACATCTGATAACAGGCAGGTCAGAGAAAAAATTCAAGATTGCCTTGGCGTACTCGACTGGAATAATTTCGAGGAAAAGGAAATATTTCAATTTTTCTCTCAGTACTTAGAGTTTATAAAGCAGTGAATCATCATCCAGTATTATGCGAAATCGTGAATTTGATCGTTTCCTGACAACGGCATAACAAGAACCAAATTCAAAAGTATCTATTTCCATGCACAATAGCGGCACTAGGAGGTTATCTATGAAAGGAATTCTTTTGTTTTTTGTGTTTTCGTCTGGATTTGCTGAGGCAAACTACTCAAATAGTGGGTTTTCCCAGGAGACAAATATGAAAACTCATTTGGAAGAACGTCGTGAAGGGGAATATAGCGTAACAAATCAAGATGAACACATAGCGAGAAACATCACTTCTGATGCAGAAGAAAAAAAGAAGCTAATTCAAGAGAAAGAAAAATTTTTCCAGCATAAGGAAAAACGAACATTAGAATTAAGACTTTAGTTTGAGGATCTATTGTGAGGATGATGACGGATAGATTTTCAATCGAAAAGACTATGGTTTGGTGATTTCAAATTTCTGCCGGTCGGAACCAAAACAGATCTAATACAAAACGAACGGAACTTTCTTCTGTTTTGTACTGCTGGACGGAAAGTTTCAACTAAATACTTCAACCGGGTGGCAGTTGAGCTTTTTCGCTCGAAGAATAGGAAACACTAAAATGACAATTTATTTTTTGGCAGTTCTACTTTCGAATTTTGCCTGGGCTTCTGATGTAGAGGCCACGGCCACCAATATTAGCTGCAAGGGCATGCAACTTTCCAATGGATTGAAAGAAGTGGTTCTTGAGACCTCTAGGAACGATGATTCCTTTTTTTCTGCTTCTGGAAAATTAGAAGACGCTTACTTTTCCATTCAAGGGCAAAAGCAAAGAGGGATTTACTCCTTAACCATTCGTTTAGCAGAGCCAATGCCCAATGGAACAGGAATCTATTCCGATGGAACTTTTGACCAAGATGGCTTTCTTCGTCTTAGTTTTATTACGGCAGGCACCGTGCACAAAATGTTTGTTCCAACAAAGGGCAGTTCGATTAGGACTTATTGGGTTAACGGTTTGCCATTCAGGCGTTTTTCAAAGTGTAAGTGTGGTCCGGTGGAACGTCCGGTGCTGCCTACGTTACCGATATGCTGACCTGAGCTTACTTCTTGTCCCGCTTTCACCAATATTTTCGACAAGTGGGCATAACGAGTTTCGTAACCTTCACCGTGAGTGATTTTAATCAATTTTCCGTAGGCTCCAGCGATACCAGCAAAATTTACTTTTCCCTTGGCAGCGGCTTTTACAGGAGTTCCCTTGGGTGCTGCATAGTCCCAGCCGGCGTGAAACTTTCGTTTTTTCAAAATAGGATGGCGACGCATGCCAGGCTTACTGGAAATTCGTGCTTTGATGGGTGGAACAAAATTCACTCCCGCTGCTCGGTACGGTTGAAACTCTAATACGTCTCCGAGAGAGGCCACCTGATCTAGAGGGTCTAGATAATTAAACACTAGGCGTTCACCGGTAGAAAAAATCTTGGCGAATTCCTCTTTCTCTACCCAGAAGGCTAGATCTTTTTCAAATAAATTGCCGCCAAGTTCGATTCTTAAGTAAAAGGTGCCCACAGGGTCTACCACTTCCTGGGTAATTCGAAAGGGAGTTCCTCTTTTTAATTCAATTTGTAATCCATCCGGAGCAATCTCTTCATCGTCATTGGGATCTAAACTTCCTTCGAAAATCGCCACGTCCATGACGTAGTCTTTGTTAATAAAATACGAAGGAAAACGTTTGTTACTAGATTCTTGTTCTTCTTCAAATTTAGAAGGGTCTTCACCGCTGGTGGGAACCCGATTCCCCTGAAAGCCAGCACAGGAACTAAAAACAAGAAGCAAAACTAAAAAAGGGCTCATTTTCTTCATTTCAATCTACTCCTAAAAAATTTACTGGGGAGACGAAGTTGGATTTTTCTTTTTTGTACAACTCCAATGACTTTGGTTCTCGGGTTTCGAACAATCCCCTCTACACTCTTGCCGATTTACATATTGAGGTAGCTTACAGCGCTCTGCCCGGCACTCTGGTGCCTCGATATTCGCAGGATCAGCACAATTTACGGGTTGTTTTTGTTGTTCCTCTGGTTTTGGCTGTTGCTGAGGAGGCGCTCCTCCAGGAGGCGCTCCACCGCCACCACCACCGCCCTGCTCTCCAGACCCTGAGGCTTTTTCTTCTCCACTGGAGGCAGAATTTTTTCCGCCACCCATGCCTTCCGCATTTTTCGTATTTTGGCTACTAATTCCAAGGCAGTTCTTTTCTGCGGCCGCACAGTTGTTTGCTTCAGTATCTGTAAGTTTCTTTTGTTGTTTGGCTTGATCTAAATAGTATTCGAGCTCTGACTGAATGCTTTGTGCATCGCCTGCGTTCAAAAGACGATTCACGCAAGAAGGAAGCGTTTGCATAGCTTTTTCAATGTCTGATTGTATGGCCGCAATTTGGCTAGAAATTTTGTTCATGGTGTTTTTGCAGCTATTTGCAATATTCTTGCAATCAGTGGCTGCTTGTCCGGCCTTCTTCATAGGATCAAGCTGCTGACGTTTGAGTCCAGAGGTGTTTTTTGTGGCACTAGCGTTTCCGGCCTGGGCGTTTGCTTTCTTGGCATTCTCTCTAGCAGCGATTTGCGACTCCAAAGCGTCTTTGACACTTTGAGGACAATTCAACATTCCCGAGCAGGATTGGCAGGAATCTGTGGAAGCCATGCTGGCAATGGACACGAAAAAAGAAACAAAAATAGAAATAACCACGGCTCAATTCCTCCAGAAATGATTTCGGCAAGAATTGCTGCGCCCTTTAAAGAGATTTCTTTGGAATTATTTCCGTTTTTCCATTGAAATAAGAAGCGAACCGCTTATCGTTTTTTGAGACGAAGGATCGTTTACAGAAATGAAACCATGGAGGATTTCCCTGTGAAAGCACGCTCAGCTCTGATTGCTTCTAGTTTGCTCCTGTTGATGGCGATTTCTGAGCTTGCCCTCGCTCAATGCGAAGACATAGCCAAAGCTGCCAAAGCGAAAAGCGTACACGGTCTTGTAGTCTCGTTCGAAGGACTTGCTTCACACGGACGCGGGTATGTGAGAAAGGGTCTATTGGGCGCTACACCCCCCTCTTTATCGCGAAGGTTCACATCTATGAACTATCCTTACACTCGTGCTGAAGAAGCAGCCAGCTGTGTTTTAGACTTCTATAAACATCATGGCAATCGTCTTGCCTTGATTGTGGTGGGCCATAGTTTTGGAGCAGGCATTTCTTTATTCGAATTCTTTCAATCACTACCCATGGAAGTGCCTGTTCGAGCCGTTTTGTCTTTGGATCCTCGATCATGGAGCAGCGATTCCTCGTATCGCCGCTCTCGCGATCCGTTCGTTTTTTCTCTAGAGGGTTATGGCAAACGATTGCCATGGACGAATTTTTTTCAAACCGGTTCTTTTCGAGGCTACTTAGTAAAGGGTGCCAAAAATAATTTGCTTGAGGGAGTGTCTCACACAGCACTTCCAAAAAATGCAACGGTTCAAGCCACCTTTTTTACAATTCTAAAAACGAATCTTTAAATTTTTTTAGGAATGGGCAGGGAACTGAATTTCAAAGCAAGTGTTAGGAAGCTTTGGGTTATAAAAAAAGCTAGCTTGATGAGAGTCAAGAATGCCTTTGGAGATGGAGAGCCCTAGGCCCGTTCCTTCACCGATGGGTTTCGTGGTGAAGAAGGGTTGAAAGATTTTTTCCTGGGCGGCTTCCGAAATGCCCGATCCGGAATCAATCACCCGAATCATGATTCCTTCAGGAATTTTCATAGCCTCTACGCGAATCCAACGATTCTCCAAATTCTTTACCGCGTCACAGGCATTACTAATTAAGTTTACGAACACTTGTTCAATCTCCACATCATTGCAGTAAAGAAAGAGGCCCGGTTCGATCTTATATTCGATTTTAATGGAATAGTGACTCACCTTCGCTTGAGTGAGAACTTGAACCTCTTCCATGATTTTTTCTAGCGATTCCATTTTTCTTTCTTTGCATTCACTGGAGCGAGCAAACTTTTTGAGACCGCTAATGATTTTTGAAATGCGCTCACATCCCCTTTTCATGGACTCTATTTTTTCGTCGAACTTTTCTTCATTAGTTACGTATTTCTTTAAGAGAGGCAAAGTTCCAGCCACCACAGCCAACGGATTGTTAATCTCGTGAGCGATGCCCGCAGAAACCTCGCCTAACGATGCGAGTTTAGAAGCATGCATGGCTTTCACGCGCTCTTCTTCTAAGGCTCGTTCCGTGGCCACCTGTGCAGTGACATCAAAAAGAATTCCGTCCCATAGGATAGATCCGTCAGGCAGTTTTACAGGGGTGCTTCGTGCAATGACATCTTTTCGTTTTCCGGTTTTCGTTTGAATCTGCCCATGCCATTCAAAAGGGGTGAGATTTTTGGCGCTTTCAAGAATTGCTTGCTGGAGAGCTTCTTTTCGATCGGGCTCTGCCATTTCTAGCATAATATTTGGATTATTCTGGAATTCTTCCGGTTCGATTTCATAGAGTTCGAAACCTTTTGGACTCACATAAGGAAAATAGGTTTTTCCACTGGATTCCAGTTTGAATTCGTAAACCATTCCGGGATTATTTTGCACCAATCTACGAAAACGATTTTGCTCTGCGTGCAAAGCATCTTCGGCATTTTTTTGATCTGTTATGTCTTGGAATACACCTCTTAATTTTACCACTTTCCCATCGGATCCTAAAATGGGAATACCCATGGTCTTTACCCACTTGTGTTTTCCGTGAGCATCAAAGAATTCAAAGACATCCATATAGGACTTACCTTGAATACATTTCTCCACAAACTTTGTAATTCGCTCTCGATCCTTCGGAGCGTAGAAACTAATGCCCATAATTTTGTCCGTAGGTGTGCCTACGGGAATTCCGTGAATTCTATAGACTTGTTCCGTCCAGCGAGTCTTACCTGTAGCAACGTCCAGTTCCCAGCCGCCGATGTTTGCAATATTTTGAATCTCTTTCGAAAGAAGGTCTCGTTCAATATAATCGGTTATATCGAAATGAGTTCCCGTGAGACGAATGGGTTTTCCATTAGAATCTCTTTCACTTATCTTTCCCCTATCAAGAATCCAGATCCAATTGCCATTCTTATGACGCATTCGATGAATGCTTTCATAAACATCAGTTAGTCCTTCAAGATGATTTTTAATGACTCTATAACAATGAGGCAGATCCTCAGGGTGTACCCGATCACTCCAGGTTTTTAGGTGTTGCGGCTCCTCGTTCACACTTAAACCGAGCATTTTCATCCAGCGGTCATCAAATACCACTTCATTGGTAGTGATCCACCAGTCCCATGCGCCTAAACCTGCGCCATCCAACACATATTCCAATCGTTGGTTTGCGATGGTGAGGTTTTGAGTATTGGAGCTCTCCACTGCAACTTTTGTTTCCAGTTTTTTTGTCTTAAAAAAACCAATGAATGCTGTGATCAAAAGAGAAAGTAAAAGTATTGCTCCTAATACCTTTTCTACGAAACCAAGATATTGATACTTTTCTTGGAACTGTAGAAAGTCTTGGTAAGACTTATGTTCAATTTTTAGGTGCAGATCTTCAATTCTTGCATGAAGCTGATTTTGATTTTTATCGAGCCTTGCCATGGCAGAACCAGCGGCTGCGATCTGGTTAGACTCGAATCGAGCGAATACGATATTCGTATTATCTACAGAATTTTGAAAATTTTCCTGGATGAGGAGAAGTTCCTCTTTAAATTTTTCTTGTTCGGATTTTGAGAGAGTTTCGATTCTTTTTTGCAAAACCTGATACGCAGTTTGAAATTCTTCCTTCGCGGCGAGGAAGGCTGCCTTTTCCGCTTTCAGATTTTTCGTTTCAAAAATGGAGTTTCCAGGAGTTCCAAGGGATTTTGCGTGAAAACTTAGAGAGGTCAATAGCACGATGAGTTCGTGATTCTGAATTTTCGTGTCTTCTAGTTTTGTTAAATAGGCGCGGTTTGCCTGGGAGAATCCGATGGAGGCAGAAATCGAGACTATGCCCAGAATGGCCACAAAAAAATAGAGGTAATGCCAACGAGACGGGATAAGGTGCTTTTGACTTTGTTCAATAATTCTCTTCATGAAAGTAATGGTTCCGTCGTCGACAAATGCCCCTTTATCATCTCAACTGTTTCGATCCGTCCCTAGAAAAAAACAGGCTTCACATTTACTTCATATTTTATAAAGGAGTTTCTTTCCGGGTTTATTGAATATTTATCGGCGAGTTCGAATTGGCAGCATGACGGGCATTTCTACGAGATGTTTACAAAGATTTTTGCATGGTCGCTGGAACGTATGAGAAATCCGGTAAAAAAACATTCGTGGGGGGAAAGGAATTGAAAAGGGATTCTTAAGTTTGCGGATTTATTTAACGCTTCCAGCCAAGCACGCATTCCATTTTCAGGCATTGCTGATGGGCTTCTCGGATGCGATCGAAAAGAGATTTGGAATTCGACTCTAAAATACCGGCCAGCACGTCTCCGGTGGAACCTAGTTCCTTTTCCACTTCGTCTAGCATGCGTTGGACTTCTTCACGGGTTTGACCGGAATCCATGCTGAACTGCGCTTGCATGGCGTGAAATACGGCAGAGTTTAGGAACTCTTCTTTTTCTTTTTCGGGGTCTAAAGAGGCAAGGCTGCGATCTGGCTCGTCGGGGATGAGATCGCCACTAAACGATTTGGTAGCGTCCACTGCATCTGCAGATTTTTGATCGGCGCTTCCTTTTAACTGGTTCTTTAACTTTTTCTTCAAAGCCAAGAGTTCTTTACGTTTTTTTGCTGCTCCGATGGCTGTTTCGAGTTTCTTTTTGTCTTCTTCGGAGAGGCTGTTGGGATCGGCATCGGCCAGGCTTGGATCTGCCGATTCTTCCGAAACGGCGCTGGTTTTTTCACCAAGTTTCGTGGATTTTGCTGCGAGAGCGCTCTTAGGACTTACGCCGGAAGCCGCTTTGGGGGTTCCAAGGGCCGGATCTTCCACGGATCCCATATTGGTGGCCCGCTGCTGGGTGGTCATGGCCATTTGGGAAAGCTGGGCGATGGTGGCGAGAAGGTTGGCGCGTTCTTTTTTGTAATCGTGGGTGACTTCGTTGGCTGCGGCTACAAATTTCAGTCGACGACGAATATCGGGATCTTCCGTTTGATTCGCCCGATCCCATGAGAATTGATCTTTGTCTTTTAGGGACTTTGCCGCGGCCACAATATTATTCTTATCCGTAGGCGCCACTGGGACACCCCTTGCTTCTTTTTCTCGGGCTATTCTATCGGCTTCGGCTATTTCTCTTGCCTTTGCCTCATCAACAAGTTTTTTTTTGGCCAAGGTTTCCGCTAATTCTTCCTCTGCCTGTTTTTGGCCGTCTGACTGAACTCCAGCTGCATCTCCTAGCAAAGTATCGCTCGATGGTGATGAATTTGAAGGTTCTACTTTTCCCCCTGAACCGACAATGTCTTTTGCGCAACTATCGATTGTTTTCGGGGTTTCCTCTAAATCAAATGCACTAATAGTACTAGAGCTCATTTCGTCACATGCTGCTAAAGCATTATTATTCTCAGTGAGAGGGTTTCCTAGTAAAAGAATAACGGCTACAAACCTAAACTTAATTCTCTTCGGATTTGATTGAAAGCTGAGCATAGTCTTACGTTGATTCCATCGACTTTTTATCGCCATCTTCCTCTGAATCCTCAGACTCTGTGTATTTTTTTAGCATCTGAGCATTTGATTTAAGGGCAGAAAAATATTTATCTTTGGCTGCTTTGGGCCCATTGCAAATTTCTTCGTTAAGTAATAATCCCTTTTTTGCTACCCCTTTTTTTTGTTTCACTAATTCTAATCCGTCCGGGGAGGTCAATTCAAATTCTCCCACCATTCTAAAAGCTTCATTCCCCTTGGACTCGTCTATGCTAACGTATGTCGGAGCATTTCCCTTAAAATACATCGTATATCTTACATGAAGGCCGTCTTCCGTTTTGGCGAAAAACTGTAGCTTTCCTCCATTCTCTTTCGGGCACTTTAGTCCGATAGGATAAAATCCGCCCTTGTCCTTCCCCGTATCCACCGATGCTCTTCGAATGTCGCCGAACAATCCCATGCGCTGGGCTTTCTTTTTCCACCCATCCATCTCGAATCGCATGGCCACAGCCATCAAAGTACAGTCTTCCATCAACTCGTCGGTCAAATTCACTTCGTCACAAGCATCGGCCTTCCACGCATTAGCGGCGGCAAAAGCAAAAGCCGCAGATCCGTAGGCATCATCGTCCACGTCACCGCTGGCATTGGCAGAGGGGAAAATTCCAAGGTCTGCTTTTTTCTGATCGCCACTTAAAAACAAAGCCAATTGTGAAACTTGTTGATCAATGGGCAATAGCGGCTTGAAGCGCCAATCTTTCCCGTTAAAAGAAATGCGGCCGTTGGATTTTAATTGAATGGTCACTCGAAGTCCGTCTTCTTGAACTAACAGAAGTCCGTACTTCATTTTTCGAATTTTTGGATACGGCTTTTCGTGAACGGCCGTGGCAAATTCTTTCACCACGCTTCCTGGAATCCAGGTTTTTAGATTCTCTTCAATATGCGACCATTTTTTTGCACTGGCGAGTTTCGCTTCGTGGGCCTTTACTTCCTCTTCAGAAGCCCAGCTATGGACGGAAAAAAATAAACCCAGCACCAGCAAAAATTTCATGATCGCCTCCTTGCTCTCTCTATTAGGATACTCTGGTATTACCAAAAAATAAAAAGGGATTCCGTCGGCATTAGGATTTCTCAATTCGCTCCGTTTCTTGCCACCCTAAAACAGGTAACGTAAGTCTTACGGTCGTCCCTTCTATCCAGCAAAAACCAGAAATATTCCCCATTCACTCAATGGCCGCAGAATCCTACTCCGCCCAGGAAATCCCCCGATCGATCAATTTTTTCAAAGAAAGAGTCGGCCCATTTCTAGCTAGTGCGGAATAAGCAACTTACGTTTACTATCTTAATCATGACTTCAATGTTTCTTTGGGTACTTTTGCTTTTTCCCGCGCCTTCACAGGCAGAAAAGGAAATTGTAATCATTAAGTGTACCGAGTGCGTGAATTACAATTGCGGAGATACCGCAAACAAGCAAGGGTTCTGTTTTCGAATCTACCTAGAGAATATGTGTGCTAGCGAGTGCGAAGGCTCCAATTGGACTGGCGCGGGCGCCACCTGTAGAGGAGAGCTTGTACCAAAGCCCTATTTCGTTGGAAAAGCCCCCGTTCAACCCTGCACGTACACAAGCACTGGAACAAAAACCAAAACGTTGACTTCTACCTCAAGCGGAACAGGCACTGGTACCGGCACGAAAACGGTCTCATCAACCGCCACTCAAACAGTCATTGAGACTCAGCCCGAGGAATTGGATACCCCCACGACTTCCCCCTCCACTTTAAAGGCAGCAAAAATAGAAACAGAAACAGCCAGAAAAGATGCTGCCACCTTTAAACAGACTGTTTCGGTCTTAAAAATTGAAAATGAAAAGTCGGCGAAATTTTTTGAAGAAAAAAAGAAAGACCTCGACCTAGGCAGGCCCCTCACCGATGTTTTACAAGAGGCCTCCGGTGAATCAGGTGGACTCATACAAAAATCGGGTCTAGGTGGAGATTCCATCTCGAAGAGCTCAGGGACAAGCTGGAAAGAATCTGAAGAAACGAATTTAGCCGACGAAAAACAAAAAAAATCCACAAACGCAAAAAGCGCCAATCCCTCGGAGAGCGCTGAATACAGCTCTAAATCTAGATCAGGCATTGGCAATCAGAGCAATACTGAATCTGGGGACTCTGGCAAAGGCAAACCCGCCATCATAGATCGAATGTCTGCGTTGGAGCTTTTGAAAGCAAGGCTAAAGAAGTTGATCGAAGAAAAAACCGCTGGTGCTCAGTCGGAGGCCCAAGAAATCCAAAACCTCATTCAAATGATCGAAGGCGGAAAAATTCAACAAGTAGAAGAGGAAAAGCTTCTCGCCTATCTCAATTCTAAGCCTGAATTTCATTTAGATGAAGCAGAGACTAGAGCCGCCATTCGAGATCTTATCGGGGAATTTGAAGATGCCCAAATTCCCGACACCGATCTGTTCGAAAGAGTTCGCGACGCCCACAAAAGATCCCTTCAGTTAGGGCGTATTCGTGGAAAAAAGAAGAACTAAGTCTTACATTTCAAAAGATCTACGTATTCTCGCTCCTTCGCGCTCAAAGGTAAGTCATATTTTTCTTTGATTTGTACCCAGCGTTTGGCGTATTTGCAGGCGTAATTTCGGTCGATGGGCATCCACTCTAAAATTGTTTTTGCCCCCTTTTGACGATTGTATTTTCTATTGGTAATCACTAGATTCAGCGGGTCGTTGGCGAACTTCTCTCGTTTTTCAGACGTCCAAAGGTTCGCTCCAATTTCCCAAGCGTGTTTTAAAGGAACCACATGGTCAATGTCTACTTTAGAGGCGTCTGTAAGGACTTCTTCATAATAAAAATCCTTCCAAGATCCTTTTAATACCGAGCAATTCCCTTTTTTCGATTTTCGAAACGTTACTGGCACATCGGACTGTCCCACTAAGATTTCCGCCCTCGTATTTTGACAATCGCCATCTGAATCGATCCAGTGCTCAAAAAACTTTCTGTTGTAACGAGGCGAAGAACCCGAAGACACCCGTTCTTGGGCGTTTGTTTTTCCGTAGGCCTCAAAATTAGGGAAAAAAGACAAATTCTCCATTGAGAGAGAGGTCAGAAAAACAAAGGTCGATAAAATTAGACTAAATCTCTTCATCGGAAATAGTGTAACGAATCTCCCTAGAATTGGGAAAGAGATTCCAGAAATGCTCTTTCCCTAGGATAATAACTAAAATGAAGAGCCTGTTCTTTCTATTCACCAGTTTTATTCTCCTATCCGCCTGCGCCAGTCAGATTGGAGAAGTTTGCCAACGAGAAGTTCGCAGAGGAAAGTTTCTTTCACAAAACCAGTGCCTCGCCTATTACGGGCAATTTGAGAATCAAGATCCTCTGAGGCAGCAAAATCAAAATAGAAATTTAGTTCGCACCATAGAGAGGAGTTCAGAATCTTACTATATGGAGCAAGAGCGAAACATCTATTGTGGAATTAAGCCTTTAGTCCCCAATCACTGCCGCTTGCATTGTATCGAAGGAGTTTGGAAGCGAGACTGCGGTGAAGATTAACGGTCAGTTGGTGCTAGTGGTTTATAGTTAGCAATCTTTGTTTCTTTTTCCACGGCTCTGTAAGGAACAGGCGATTCAATGATTTTCCCCACATTTTGTTTCCATCGAGAAACAATGTCTTTGGGAAGTTTTTTGATGGCAACTTCCAGTCGATAGCCCGCTTGTTCAACCACAAAAGAACGCTCGGAATAGGAAATCACTTTCACGTCCCCATAATATCCAGGAATGGCGAATGCTGTAGTTGTAACGAAAAATAGTAGCCCGATTATTAGCTTGACCATTAATTTTTCCCCTCCGTACAATTAGCTTAGGCCGATGAAATTAAATGTCAAAATAAATATAAAGAATAGATATACGATCCTTACTTCTGCAACGAGGCGATTCATGAAACTTTTCCTTTTTTCTGCATGCTTACTCACCGCTTTCGCTCCCCTTTCTGGTTTTGCCGGTGGAGCAGCTTTGGAATTTTCCAGTATTCAAGTTCAAACTGCTGGCACGCCATATACAGGTTTAGGTCAAATGACCAGAGAGATTCGCCACACCGATGAAGAAGCCTCATTTATTGAATACACCTTAGATGGAATGAGAAGAAGGCTGTGGGACGATGACGGTTTAGGCATCTTATTTTTGTACCAGAGAAACATCTCGGCCAAAGTTTATGACGGAGAATTCGATTTAGATTCCAAGCTTCCTATGCCCAAAGAGCCGTTGATTTACGGACTAGATAAACTACTGGCAGAATACAAGTCCATGAAAAAGGACTACGAGAAAAAAAGTGGAGATCAAGCAGAAAAGGCCAAGAAAAAAATTGATAGCCTATTAACTAAGATTCAATCTGTAAGAAAATACGTCGCCTCTGATCGATTCCGTCAAGTTTCCGATCTTCAAGCGAGCGGCCTTGAAGATCTTGTAAATGATTTAGATTCCAATCACACTTATGCTGTAGAGGTTGGGAACGATAAGGTAAAAAGAGGAAAGCTTAGCGATCTAATTGCCAAAGGAGTGGCGGAAAAAATCGGAGACGATTCTGCTGGTCGTTGCAGAGATTCAATCGCAATCGACTGGAAACTGGCAACTTCAAAGTTTTTTGCCAATAAAAAAGCAAATGCCCAAGTTTCCAGGACTGACGAAGACGAAAGCATTGGAGATCAAAAGAAGGCAGATTGATCTGACTTTTTAAAACCCAAAAATGCTACTCACTCAGGCTCTATCAGAAACTGCCATCAAATATCCTTCTAACCTTGCGGTTTTAGATTTGGGGAAAGGTATTGTTTTTCGAGACCTAAGAAAAAAAGTTTCTCAACTGAGCTATCTTTACCAAACGGAACTTGCTGCCGATGCAAAGGTAGGAATCCTTAGCGAAAATCACGGCGCCGTTGTTCCCACCTTTTTGGCTCTTACGAATATTCGAAATCCTGTTTTTTTTCTTTCTCCCTCTGATTCCAATGAAGAGATCGGCCTAGATTTAAAGAATCTCCAGATTCAAACGTTATTAGTCACCTCCTCTACGCTTAGTCGCGCACGCGATATTCAACGCAGCTCTGGCCTGGCTTTACAAATTGTGGAGCTAGAGAAGAAACGAGGAGGAGAATACGATGAGTCTTATCTTGCTCCTCCGGAAAGACCCGTCAAAGAAACCGACCCCATCGTGATTCTGAAAATGAAAGAATACGGCGAAGAAACGAAGTATATTTTCTTTAACCACCGCCAACTGACAGCTGCCTGCTCCGCTTCAAAGAAATTTTATCGTTTCACTCCGGCGGACCGAATGCTCACGACCCTGCACTGGAGCCATCCTTTTGCATTTTTTCATGGGTTCCTTTTGCCGCTATTATCGGGCGCCACCATTGCCGTGGATCCACAGTCCGGCTCCTTGGAAGACTTTATTGAATACATTGCCAAAGAGAAGATCACTCGTTTTTGCGGTCCTCCCAAATTCTTTTTCCAATTATTGAACTACTGCGCCACTCAAAAATATACGTTGCCAGGAGTAAAAAGCATCACTGTGGGAATGGGCTCTCTATCGTTGAGCCTTCGAAAAATCTATCAGATGCTAAAAATTCCTGTATTACGTTCCTATGGAAGACCCGAACTCCTGTGGCCAGTTGCCATGGACACGTTGGAAGAAGGCGCCGATATTCAACAGTCAAAATCGAAATTAGCCAACGGGGTAAAAGCGAAAGTCTTAAACGAAAGTGGCGATGAAATCCCTGGTCCAGCGCGAAGAGAAGGCCCTTTAGCCGTTACTGCCGATTATGTGATGTCTGGATTTTTTCACCCGGACAAAGAAATTGCCGGCGAGCTTACGCGTAATCGATTGAGAGGCACCTGGATTTACACTGGAGAAATCGCAAGACTAGAGGGCTCCGGAGAAGATTTGTCCATCGCTGTGCTGGGGAAAGAAACGGATCTCATACGCGTGGGCAATAAATTCCTTTCTCCCCGAGAGATTGACGAAATCGCCAAGGCGTTTCCAGGAGTGGCCGATGCTGCAGGGTTCGTTAGGTTAAACCAAAAAGGCGAAAAGAGTTTTGCCTGCGCCGTTGTTCCTCAAGCAAAATCCATCGACGATAAAGCATTACTGCAAAAACTCGCGGAAACACTCGCCCCGGATCTAGTTCCCCACTCTGTTCATTTCATTGAAAGCATTCCAAGAGATGCATTTGAGTCGGTGAATCGATACTCTCTGCAACGCCAGTTTTCCGGATGAGGCTTTCCGGATGAAGTTTTTCAAATCTTCTTTTTTGAAAGTACCTTTTCTCGTTTGTCCACTGATAGTTCTCCTAGGCTGCTCTTCCACAAGAATCCTTTCCACAGAAGAGCAAGATAGACTTGGGCTTCATGGAGTGATTTACGACGCCAAAATCTGCAATTCGTATTTTGATCCCAAGAGTAATCGTCACCAAATAGATCAAGATTGTGAGTGGGTAACCTGTGATCGAGAGAGTGGAAAAATTGTTTGCAAGGCTTCTAAGAAGGCGCCCTAATTTTTTTTAAGAGCATGCTCCTTAAATCGATCCCTTTAACCGAAGGTCGTATTATCTCGAATCCGCCGGCTGACGAACCTGGATCGTGGTTCTCGTGCTGGTGGGAGAAACCCGATTCACCACTTCGTCGGGGTTTGTAGATACGGTAGTGGAAGTGCTTGTGTCTGTGGAGGTTCCCGTTTCGGTGGAACTTTCCGATTCTGTGGCTGTTGACGATGAGGTCGAGGTAGAAGTGCTCGATGAGGTACCAGCAGTTCTTCGAGCCATTTCTTGCTGAATTCGTCCCATAATTCTTTCTCGGGCAGTGCGAATCTTCTCTACTAACTCTGGCTTGTTCTCGGAAGTGGCTCGTTGTTCGAGAGCATCGAAAACTTGTCCCATTTCCGTATTTAGCTTTTCTAGTCCTGGGGTACTTAACTTTGAAAAGGCCAGATCCATATCTCCCGACAAGTCGGCGATCATGGAATCTAAATTTGTTTGAATGCGAGCGTAAATGCGATCTACGCTGCCCTCCATGTCTCGAATCACACGATTCACGCTTCCTTCAGCCATTTCCACCATCCGAGTGGCAGATGCCTCTGCCTCACGAATTACTCTCATGGCGCTGTCTTCTGCTCGTTGGATGGACTTTTTCGTCACCCAATACATCCCACCAACCACCCCTGCTCCAATCACAGCAGCGCCACCCAAGGCCACCAAGGTATTTTTTGAGATGCCGGATTTCGTTTCTGCATCGCGACCGCCACCTAATCTTTCTCCAGACTCTCGGGCTCTCCGCTCGGTATCGTATAGTTCAGTTGCGGCAACCAACTGGGTTTGTTTTGCTTGAAGAGAAGCATTGGCGTAGTTCGAAGCAATATTTCTCACCTTTGCCCATTCGTCATTCCCGTTAGTTACGATCTCTCTATAGCGTTGCTGTATGGCTGGATCTTGCACCACTCGTTTTCCAAACTGATCCGCATCTTGTAAAAATTGCTTTCTGGCAGTCTCTGCTCCGTCTCGAACACGCCCCTGTTTTCTGGCGGCGGTATCTAAAATTTGAGCTCTCGCCTCTTTAGACAAAGCTCCAGCGTTGGCGATAGTCGCCGCATCTTCTAACATTTCTGCCTGAGTGGCACCTGCGGGGGAATTGGCCTGAAACTCCACTCCTCCCACGGCTCTTTTCATTTCCAAATGAGCGGCAACAATTTGTTCATAGGCTTTTTTACAAGCCTCAGCGTAGTCGCTTCTGACGGAACGAATCTGAGACTTCAGAACCGTTTGATCGAACTGATAGAGATTTTCACAACCCTCAGGGGCCTGCGCGTACGCATGCACGTGCGCGAGCAATAATAGTAGGGGGAAAAGGCTCATGCCTATTTATCGGCGTTTCTTTAGGGAAACTGCAGTTTTCGCTCATCCGTTTCCGGTAGGGAAAAAGCGGAAAAACTAGCGGAAAAAATCTTGGAATTTCGATAAGATAGCCACTATGTGGACCACGCTTTCCATTGCAGGTTTCGGACTCCTCGGCATTTTTTCCCGCTATGGGCTTGATACGTTTGCCTTAACCCAAGGCCAGTCCAAGGCTTTAATGACGTTGACGATCAATATTTTGGGTAGCCTGGTGGCCGGATTTTTGGTGGGATTTTCCCCCTTTGGCCTCGACCGACCTTGGAAGGTGGGAATGGTGGTGGGCTTTTGTGGTGGGTTTACTACTTTTTCTGGTTTTTCCTTACAGCTCTTAGACTTTTATACCAAGGGTGAAACACAAATGGCCTTTTTGTTGGGAATCGTTTCTCCTCTACTTTGTTTTATTGGCGTATTTCTTGGCTATCTTTTAGGCAAACAACTCGTCTCTTATTAATTAAGAAAACCTTTTGCCTTCAGAAATCTCATCGACTAATTTAGCGCAATGTCACCAGCTCTCCTCTCCGTTCGTAGGCCCATTTTTGTCGCTGCCATTGTAATTTTATTGCTGGCCTTGGGAATGATCTCTCTTAAACGTTTGCCCATCGATCTTTTTCCTGACGTGAACTTTCCCACTATTATTGTGCAAACTGTATATCCCGGAGCAGGCCCGCAAGAAGTAGAAACAGAAGTATCAAAAGTTTTAGAAGATGAGCTATCGTCTATTGCCGGTGTGAAGAAAGTTTCTTCTCAGAACCGAGAAGGCGTGAGTGTGATTACCGCTGAATTCGATTTAAAGTCGGATTTGAACTATGCGGAACAACAAGTAAGAGCCAAGGTTTCCAATTCTCTACGTTTTCTTCCAGATGATGTGGACTCTCCGATTGTAAGAAGAATTTCTCCATCCGATGCACCTATTTTGGGAATCGCTCTTCGCGCAGATATTCCAGATGCGGAGCTTTACGATCTCGCCAAAGAAACCATTGCCCCTCAGTTTGAGCAAGTCTACCAAGTGGGAGAAGTGGAAATTACTGGCGGAAGAAAACGAGAAATCCATGTGGAGTTGGATCGTAATAAATTGGTGCAAGCCAATATTCCCGCTTCCACCGTTGTGAATGCTCTACGCTCTGGGGGAAGAAATATTCCGGCCGGAAAAACGGAAGACGGGGTGATGGAATTCACTTACAGAACCTTGGCGGAATTTTCTAGTTTGGCAGACATTCGAAACACTTCTCTTCGAGTGGCAAGTTCAGGTTACGCCTTAAATGTGGGATCTCTCGGCGAAGTGATTGATTCCCTCCAAGAGGAAACCAGCAAAACTCGACTCAATGGCGAAAAAGCCATTCTCTTTAATATTTTTCGTCAAACCGGTGCCAATGCCGTACGCGTGGCCGATCAAGTGAAAGCCAAGGTCGATCAAATCAATAAATCCATGAAGGATCAGGGAAAAAACGTCGAACTCACGGTGGTGAACGATCAGTCTCGACGGATTCGTGCCAACGTTTTTGACGTATATGAGTCCATTATTTTTGGCGTCATTCTAACGATTATAGTGGTGTATTTTTTCTTGGGCAGCTTGAAGTCCACTTTGATTACCGGCTTTGCTTTACCGAACTCCTTATTAGGCGCCTGTATTTTTATGTTGTTCTTCGATTTTAGTTTGAACATCATGAGTCTTCTCGCTATGAGTTTGGTGGTGGGTTTGCTTGTGGATGATGCCATCGTGGTGAGAGAAAATATCTTTCGAAAACTGGAAGGTGGATTGTCTCCAAAAAAAGCAGCGGTTTTGGGAACCGATGAAGTAACTCTCGCAGTAATTGCCACAACATTTACCATTCTTGCGGTGTTTGGTCCCATCGGAAATCTTGAGGGAATTGTGGGCCAATTTTTCAAGCAGTTTGGTCTTACGGTTTGTTTTGCCATGCTGGTTTCCCTTTTCGACGGACTCTTTGTGGCTCCTGCATTATCTGCGTATTTAGGTGGAAGTGCAGCGGATCGACATGCAGTTCCTCGATCTAAATTTGGTCGATGGAATAAGGCACTGTTAGATGGTTTTGATCGATTTCAAACTCAATTAGAACAAAAGTATGTAGTTCTTTTGACCAAGGCATTGAAGTTTCCCCTTCGAACCCTACTGGCGGCCCTTGGAGTTTTCGTATTTTCCATCGTGCTAGCTCGATTTGTTCCATTCACATTTTTGCCTCCTCAAGACAACGGAGAGTTTTTTGTTCAATTTGAATTGCCCGCAGGCTCTAGCTTAAAAGCAACCGATGAAGTGGCGAAAAAGGTGGAAACTATCCTAAAGGCACAACCACAAATTCAAGATTTATTGACCACCGTGGGATCTGGAGTTGGAGAGGGCAACAAAGGAAATATTTTCGTTCGTTTGGTTCCCAAAAAAGAACGCTCCGAAAACACCACGCAAATGAAAGATACAGTAAAAGAATTCCTTAAACCTCTGGCTGAGTTCAAACCCATTGTTACGGACCAAAGCAGCCGAGGCGGACAGCGAGCGTTTAATCTCAACGTCGTGGGCCAAGACTTAAACACCTTGATCCCCTATGCGGAAAAAGTTTTAAAAGCGGCCCAAGCACATAAAGCGCTTCAGCAGGCAGATAGTTCCTACCGAGCGGGACGCCCGGAATACCAAGTAAAATTAAAATCAGATATGGCACAGATGGCGGGAGTCACTGTTTCTTCATTGGGTGAAGAACTTCGAGTGTTGATTGAAGGACAAACGCCAGCCGTGTACAGAGAGAAAGGTATCGATTACGACGTTCGTGTGCGCCTGAAAGAAGAGCAAAGAGATTTACGAACCCAGTTCTCACAAATGGCTGTTCCTAATTTGCAACAACGGTTAGTGCCTCTTCCAACCATTGCGGAGCTGAAAGAAGCTCAAGGTCCTACCACTGTTCTCAGGGAAAATCGCACTCGCTACATTCAGATCTCCGCAGATTTGGTTCCCGGTGGTGGCGGAATTGGTGGAGCCATGCGCGATTTTGCGAAACTCTTCCAGGGCGATCTAAAACCACCACCAGGCGTTACTTTCGCATTCGTGGGCGAAGCTGAGCGTTTCCGAGAGTTAATGGTGAATATGTTGGTTTCACTCGGGCTTGGCTTAATGTTCATCTACCTTGTGTTGGCTAGCTTATATGGAAGTTTTATCACTCCCATCACCATTATGTTGGTAATTCCACTGGCCGCCTGCGGAGCATTCTTGGGGCTCTTTCTAGCGCGCTCCAGTTTCGATCTATTCTCTATGATCGGCTGTGTAATGCTGATGGGGCTCGCCACCAAAAACTCGATTCTATTGATTGACTACGCCGTGGAGCAAACAAAACACGGACTGGATCGCACCCAAGCGTTGATCAAGGCGGGTGAAACCCGCTTACGTCCGATTTTGATGACCAGCTTAGCTCTGATCGCCGGAATGATTCCCGTGGCCATCGGATTAAACGAAGCCTCCAAACAACGAACTAGCTTGGGAATTGTGGTGATTGGTGGAACCATCAGCTCCACCCTACTCACTCTTGTGGTAATTCCCGCGGCCCATATGTATGTGGATCGCTTCCAAGACTGGTTGATCCAAAAGTATCGCAAGTTTTTTGGTCATGATGAGACTCAGGTTTAATACCCAATTATTCATCTGTTCCATGCAGTCTGTTTCCGTGTAATTAAAGACGCCTAATTCAGGAAATTTCTAAAAATGTCGATAACACATTGAGGAAATTTTTCATGCGATTCGGCTATTTTTTCGTTTCTATTTTTTTGGGATATATCCTAGTTGAGGCTTCGTCCCACGCAAGGCTCCCTAAAATTGAGGAATTCCCAGAAACTCGAAAGTCTCTTGATTCTTCTCGAGTTCCATTTTTACCTCCCTCGCCTGCCTACTGTAGGCAAGAAATGTATGATAAATACGTCCGTAACACCTATGTGCGAGTAATCGGATCTTGTGGAGCTCTAGAAAAACTTTGGAAAGAGGCTCACCGCCTCTTAGAACACACCGTTTCCACGAATCTCATTCTTATGGATATGCAATCGGCTAACCCCGGTGATCAGGCAGACTCCTGTCAAACTCAAGATCGGTTGAGAAAAATTCAAACCACCAAAGTAAATCTAAAATCTGTTCAAGATAGAGCTCTTGCCGAAGGCGACCGAATCATGAAAGTGTGTGAAAAAGATTTAGAGGAGTATAAAACCAGATTGCGAACGATTGAAGCCAATTGTAGCGCCGCTATCACACCCATGTTGCCACTAAATAAGAAGGAAGCTGAGAGCAATATCAAACAAGGAAATCAATTCCTAAAAAATCACGACAAAGAGGAGCGTAATTTTCTAACAAGAGTATCGAATCTAAATCAGCAGCTTAAAGAGCAGGAGCAATCGGCCATAGCTTGCAAAAATTCTATTTCCCCTGTGTTAGATCCTTCCAACGGCGGTGGGGGCACCTCATTTTCTACCTCCGTGGCTACTGAAATTGGTGTAAGTACGAATACAAATACAAGTACAGCAATTCGAACTTCTACCAATGCTTCCACTCGAACAAAAACTCAGACTTCCACAGAAAAGAGCAACGGCTCGAATTCTACTACGATCTACAAATCAAACTAAATTGTAACGTGCCAACTGAGCACTTCTTTTTCTAAAAGACTGGTCTATAAATAACTACAGACGAAAACTAAACTGGAAATTCTTTCTCCCAGGAGAAAAGCTGGCTAACTTATAACTCATGGGGTCTCCATCTTGAGAACACTTCACCAATACGTAGTTTCTACTTCCCTCCCCAAGGATCCTACGAGAATTGGGCACCAAGTGCGGAAAACCTGGAAACGAAGTGGAGTGAATAGAGCTAGAGGTAATTTCGTAGGTTTCATATCCTAAGATCTCTTTCTCTAAACGAGAAACTTCGCTGTAATGAACATCGCCCGAGGCAAAGACAACTTTCTTTCCAGTTTTTCGCAAATTATTCACTAAACCATTTAACTGTTCTCGGTGATCACCGGCCACAGACTCTTTCCAAATGACGTGGGGAAAAAACTGACTTCCATTCATTAGCCAACTGGCGCCTCGATGTTCTTTCACTTTACGTAAAAGCCAGGATTCTTGAGCTTTTCCCCAATGCGCATGAGGGTCCTTCGATCCACTAGGCAAGCGAAAGCTACGATCGTCTAAAAGAAGAATTCTCTGCTCTCTTAGGGTTAGACACGAAGCAATTCCCGGACCTCGCTCTAGGTATCGGCAATAATTATCATCCATGGGGAAAAAAGTGAGAAAGTTCTTTAGGCTTTGTTTCGCGTAAGGATATTCCTTTGAGTTCGTATCATTTAAGCCAAAATCATGGTCATCCCAAACGGCTAGAATGGGGATTAATCGAGGCATATGATAGATTTCTAAAGTTTGTCGAGCTTCTGAAAATCTACGCCACAACGTTTGCGGCGGGATCTCTTTATAAGACTTCACCTCATTGTCGCAATACGTGGAATCTCCGATAAAGAAAATTACATCAGGTCGTTTTTCACCTAAATCTTGCCAAATGTCTGCGCTATGATGTGCGTCGTGCATGCACGAGCAAATGGCGAACTTCAAATCTCCTCGGTTTTCCAAAGTCTGAAAGATTCTTTGGTCGATGATTTTTCCTCTTTGGTTTTGGATCTGGAGCTGAAGATCTTCTCCGGGGCGAAGATCAGTAAAGAAGAACTGAGTTACAGAAGTTTTTTGACCCGAGAAACGAAATATCTTCGTTTGTGCGGGAGCAACTCTACTCCCCCTCATCAGCACCTCTGCTTTTATTTCTAATTCTCTAGGATGCACCACAGAGAACTGCGTTCTCGTATCGTCCGTTGCGCCTTGTACGATGGAAAGTGTTTTTCTTGAAATTGATTGTTGATCTATTTTGTTTACTGCAGCTCGAACCACATTGGGGAACAAAAGAGCTGAAGCCGCTGATGCACTAATTTTGAGAATCTCTCTTCTCGAAATATCCATTTCCACACCTCCATGTTGGAACTATTGAATCCTGAAACGGAAAGATTCCTGATGAGGTTTGTGTGCGGCTTTTGTTAGGGATTGGTTAGGAATCAGAAATCTAGAACTAAGATTTTTTCTTTTACGGATGCTTTTGATTCGGCAAGAATGAAAGAAGCATTCTCTTTAGATTTCTTTTTAAAAAATCTTCACTTAAAGGATTTTCTTGAAATTGATTGGAAAGAAGCAAGGTAGCTGTGCCATGCACCTGAATCCAAGCTTGCAGGGCAATCTCCATGGAATCAAATTTTAGATTTTTTTCTGCCTTCCACTCTTCAGTGGCCGTAAGAAGTGCTTGAAACGCTCGCTGAGATTCTTTTTTCACTCCCTCGGCCTTTTTCCTTTGAATATCTGCGCTCCACATCAATTGAAAGTGCTCTGGATGCTCTTTTGCAAAGCGAATGTATTGCAAACCCTGTTCGATGAATCTCTCTTCCGCAGAGCGCCCTTTGAGAGTAAGAGCATTTTCCAAATATTGATGAAAGAGCCGAAAACCTTCCTCTGCTAAAGATTGCAGTAGGTCGTTTTTGTCCTGAAAGTGTCGATAGCATGCCGCATGACTAACGCCCAACTGCTGAGCCAGGGCCCGTAAACTTAAGCTTTCCGTTCCTTTTTTTTCCACCCAAACCAAGCAAGCCTTCAGAAGTGCCTGCTTGAGATCGCCATGATGGTAGCTGCTATTTCCCTTTCGTTTCATGAATTTAGTATACCAGAATAAACTATGTTGACAATGGAAACATTACATGTGACCATTGGTTACATGATGGACATTCACCTACTTTTCCAAATTTCTAACAACACTGCCCTTTTCGGATGGATTCTTTTGCTTTTCTTCCCTCACAAAAGGATTACCCAAATTGTCGTTCACAGCGGTTTCCTCTCTGGCGCCTTATCTGTGCTGTATTTCGGTCTAATCGCCTGGAATTTTCAGCCTACAGACTTGTCTCAGTTTTCTTCACTGGAGGGAATTTCTGCCTTATTCCAAAATCCAAACATTTTATTAGCAGGCTGGGTTCATTATTTAGCCTTTGATCTTTGGGTGGGCTCTTGGGTGGTCCGGCGAGGGAAGGAAATAGGAATTCACCAATTGATTCTAGCTCCCCTATTACTGCTCACCTTTCTTTTGGGACCTGTGGGCTTTCTTTTATTTTTACTTCTTTCAAAAGGAAAACAAAAATGGTTCGCCTAAATCGTTCCCCACTAATACAAGCCTCAATTATTTGTTTGTTTGGGCTGGTTTTATCTCTTTTCCTTTGGCAGATAGACAGCCGAGAATGGCAAGGCGTAAATGTTTGGATTAAGCCTGCGAAATTTTTTCTGTCGATTTCCATCTACCTAGCGACTTTGCATTTTTACATCGGGTGGATAGAAGGAATGCCACAGGTGAAAGTTCGTCTTGCTCAGTTCGCCATTACTTCTATGTCGATTGAACTAGCCTGTATTGTTTTACAAAGTATTAGAGGCGTTGGATCTCACTTTAATACAGCCATTCCTTTCGACGGAGTGATTTACGGAATCATGGGAGTTTTCGCCTTCGCGCAAATTCCCTTTGCGGCTATTTTACTTTTTTATCTTTGGAAATATTCTGTACCGCTGTCTCGAACTCTGAAAGTCGGAACCTACTGGGGACTGGCAGTCTTTCTTCTTGGCTGCATTGAGGCAGGATTTATGGCCAGTGGAACCGGTCACTTTGTTGGAGGTGATGGCGGCACCACAATTCCTTTTCTTGGTTGGAGTTTAGATCATGGAGATTTACGCGTGGCCCATTTTGTTGGCCTTCATGGATTACAGATTTTTGCTCTACTAGGTTTTTTCTTGCAGAAAATTCGAGGCGGATTTTGGATGATTCATGCTTTTGGGGCTTTGTGTTTTGCTTGGGTAGCGGTGTTATGGTGGTTGGCCTTGGCAGGAAAACCCTTTCTTGGACTATAAATCTTTTGAAATCTTGATCTTCAGAAATTTTCCACCTATCCAGCTGCCAAAAATACCTAGCAAGATAATGGGAAGATAATGCCAGAGCAGTGTGTGCAAGGGACCATCGTTGCTACAAATGAATTGCGTACCTAAAGATCCGAAAGCAGCTAGTCCAACAGTAGCAAAAAAACCAGTCTTCCAGCCATCTAAAACTGCTGCACTTCGTAAAAGGAAAAATAATATCCCACCAGGAATGAACGCCAAAACAAGAATATCTCGAATACAATTCCAACCAAAACTGAGTGGGTCAGGCTCCAGAAAAAAAATCGAGTATAAAAAGTAGACGAACAGAAGAGCCAAAGTAGCCATAGGAACGAATATAGTAATCCGACCGTGTCTACCTGGTACGCTGAGCAAAAAGGCAGATAAAGACGAGGCCAGAGCTAAAACAATCGTTAACATGCCGTGAATCTGAAACAGAACTCCTCGGGAGGCACTTTCCAGATCGTTACGTAGTCCAAACAAAAGTACGCCGATGCTAAGACAGAAAACAACTGCCGCCAACCATTTAGAAAAACGGATATAAGGAGAAGCCAAGCTTTGAAAGGGACCACTCTTATCGGACAAACTCTTGATAAGTTGCTCTCGTTTCATTTTTTCTCCTTTTGAAACCATTGGCGCAGTTTTTCATAAGCACGGGAGGCAGATACTTTTACGGCGCTTTCGCTCATATTTAATTCTTTTGCTACCTCGCGAACAGATCGATCGTTTAGCTTCATTTGCTCTAAAATAAATTTCTGTTTCGCAGGCAATTGCTGCATTCCTTTCATCAGGTCGTCAATTCGTAGCTCCTCTTCAAGAGGAAAATTCTCAACCTGCTCAAAGTCATGCTCTAGGATAGGAATTTCATTTTTCCTTTTCATCTTCCTCAAATAGTCAATGGCCTTATTTTTCCCAATAGCGAAAATCCATGGCAATAGAGGTCGACTAGGAAGATAGGTATGTTTGGCATGATGAATAGCAAACAAGGTTTCCTGAACTATATCTTCAAGGTCAGCGCCTGGAATATACTTTCGCAATGATCGCTCCAAAAGAACCCCCACTTCTTCTAAAAATAGGCGATAGGAATCCCTATTTCCTTCTTGGGCCTCATAAAAGAGCTTGGCTAGTAAATCCTCATTCATCTTTTTTTAAATGCCTTAAGACAGGCTCTTCTCCTCTATTCTACGAAACACTCAAAAAAAAGTTACAAATCTTGTAACCAAACGAAAAATCCATCGTACCCCTATCAGAAGAGAAGATTTTCTCTAATAAACATAATGAAAGGAATTCCTAAATGAAATTTATCTCTGTACTTCGTACTTTACTTGTAACTACCCTATTTTTTCAAAGCTTTTCGGCTTTTGCTAATGACTGGAAGCCCTATTCCGATCTCGCCTTTAAAGAAGCTCAAATAAGCGGGAAAAGTATTGTTTTAGATTTTCATGCTTCTTGGTGCCCCACCTGTAAAAAACAAAAAGTAGTTTTGGAAGAGCTTTCTAAAGAAAAGGAATTGAATAATGTGGTTGGATTTGTAGTGGATTACGATAATTCCGAAGAGCTCAAAAAGAAGATGAATGTGAAAAAGCAGTCAACTTTAATCGTTTTCAAGGGTGAAAAAGAAATGGGTAGAGGCTTAGGAATTACGGACAAAGAAGAAATTAAAACCTTATTGAAAAAGAGTCTTTAAGTGACTTTTGTATTTAGTTTTTTGGCCGGTATTCTTACGGCCTTCTCTCCCTGCGTTTTGCCAGCACTTCCCCTCATTGTGGGGAGTGCTGCCCAAGAGCACAGATTAGCTCCGTTGTTTGTTGCCATTGGCTTGATCATTTCATTTACTGGTGTTGGATTTTTCTTAGCAAGTTCCGGTAACTTTCTGGGATTTGAAGGCGACACGATTCGTAGTGTTTCTGCTGGTGCTTTTATTCTCTTTGGTTTGGTTTTACTTTTCCCGTTTCTGCAGAGAAAGTTTCAGGCATTGCTAGAGCCAATTGCAAATTTTGGAAATTCTCGGTTAGCTAGCTCGCGTTTCCAAGGCCTAGGTGGGCAACTTTTTTTAGGAGTTCTACTCGGAGCTGTTTGGAGCCCCTGCGTGGGACCGACCTTGGGTGCAGCAATTTCCCTTGCTTCCCAAGGAGAAAATCTAGTCTTCGCTGCCATTACTATGTTTGTATTTTCCGTAGGGGCTGCGCTTCCTCTCTTATTTCTCGCTTATGGTTCCAGAAAAATATTCTTGTCTCATAGAGGAAATGCACTTCGAGCTGGAATATGGGGAAAGTCAATATTTGGAGGAACTCTCTTCATTGTGGGACTTACACTTTTCTTTGGCTGGGATAAAATTTTAGAAGCAAGAATTCTTGAATGGCTGCCGGACCGTTGGGTTGAATGGATTTCATATTTTTAGATCGGAAGTGTATTCTTAGGGATTCTATTTTCCCGCTCTTTGCGTAGTATAATCAGGCCTGCCGACACAGGCTGGATTTTCACCAAGAGTATGCCCAGGGATTTCCGGCACTGAGCATTTAAAGTCGGGTTGCGTGCGACGCTTTGCTTCGATAGCATTTATTTTATTGGTGGTATCGGCCATGATGAGATCCTGTCTACTTTGAAGAGACTGCTCACTATTTGAAAAAAGCTCGTCGCCACAGGACTGCAAAATTAGGGCAGAGAGTAGGAGTAGATAGGTTTGTCTTTTCATACTCCTTCTATCGTCGAAAACTAGGCTTCCCTGAATTGAGTACATCTTCCTTGGTTTGTTTGTGACGGCGAACACGAGGATATGTTTTGCCTTTTTAGTCTTCTATTCTTAATTTTATCAAATAAATGCAAATACTTAGCGGCACTTCTCCGTCTTTTTTTACTCAATTAACTAGGCCACTTCTTGACTGTACTATAAATGTACCATTATACTAACTCTACGTTCGGGGCCCCATCCACTCGCCCCTTTTCCACGAGGCTATGAATGCTGAGTTTACCAGAGTTGCGGGCCCGTATCGGCGCCTACACACAGTCACAGAAAGAAAGGCTACCCTGCCCCTTTTTTTCCGAAGGCCTACCACGAGGCGCTTTGGTGGAAGTTTTTGGCAAAGGCAAACGTGAGGCCGTGGTGCAATTCTTGGTGGAAAACGCCCAACACTCTGCCGCCTGGATTGAAAAAGAATTTACGCTTTTCCCCTCAGCACTTTCTCAACGTGAGGCCGCGTTGGAGAAAATTTTCTTCATTGAGGGGAAAAAAGAATCCGCTTGGGCAGCTTCTGCGGTTTTACGATCTCAACTATTTCCCATTGTGGTGTATCAGGCCCCCTATGGGGAAGAGCGAGAGCTAAGACGTTTCCAACTGCTAGCAGAAAAATCCAGATCCACCATGATTCTTTTGCCAGAGAAGAAACTCTCTCTTGCTTGGCCCATTCATCTTTCTTTAGAGATGAATGAAGGTAAAGCAGAGGTGCGTAGAAAAAAAGCATGAAGATTCTTTGCGTTTATCCCAAACACGATCGCTCGCGCCTAAAAGCACTGGCCGAAGCCTGCCTACTCTTTTCTCCCCAGGTGGCCTTGGCGGAAGAAGCTGTATTTGTGGAAATCGGAAACTCTCATCATCTCTTTAGCGAACAAGATTGCCTCTCTCGTATGGCCAGAATTCTAGAGGGCTTTTGCTTAGAATCGCGGCTTTCCCTCGCCGAAGACATTCCCTCTAGTCTAGCCTTTGCCCGCTATGGCACTCATCATAAAGAATTGCTGCCTATCGAAGCCTTGGCCGACTATCTTTCTCCCTTTTCTCCCACTTTGTTTCGACCGGCAGAAATTTTTCGAAAATTGGGAATCGAAACCATTGGCGATTTTTTAAAGATTCCCCGTCGAGAAATTCCTGCCCGCTTTGGCAAAGAAGGTCTATTGGCCTATGAACGATTCTTACGCGCCAAAGATCTTCCCTGGCCTCGCTTTATACCTGAAGAAAAGTTTCAAGAACGGGCAGATTTTGATTTTGTGGCGCAAATCGAAAATCTTGAGCCTGTGATGTTTTTATTAAAAAATATTCTGCACAGAATCTTTCTTCGCCTCCATGCCAGAAAAGAAAAAATTGTCTCCTTTGATTGCATTTTTCATCTCAACCGCTTTCACGGAGGAAATCGTACCTTCGCCATTCACCTGCCCTTGCCACAATCCGATCTCAAAGCTCTTTTACAGCTTCTGCGCGATCGTCTAGAAAAAGAGTTCCAAAAAAATCCTTTAGAGGAAAGTGTCGAAGGAATCACCATTGCCGTAAAAGAAACAGCCCCGGGCTTAGATACCCAGCGAGATTTTTTTTCTAAGGCCGAAGAACAAAAAGAGGCTTGGTCTTCTTTGCTTGCTCGCTTACGAGAAAAACTTGGCGAAGAAAGCTCTTTTCAAGCGGTTTTGCAGCCCCGCTTACGTCCCGAAGCTTCGTGGAAAAAATCAGCCTTATTCGAGGAAGGAACTCCAGTGACGGCCCCCATTCGTCCGTTACAAGTTTTTCCCGTGCCTCAACCCATTGAGCGGAAAAAAGATTTTTTGGTAGCCCAAAAGAAACGTTGGAAAATTTTGCATTTCCAAGGGCCCGAACGATTAGAAGGCGAATGGTGGTTGGATCCATTCGCTAGAGATTACTACCGCGTGGAAACAGAAAAGGAGTCGTTATGGATTTTTCGTTCTCAGGAGGGGCTTTTTCTGCACGGAATCTTTGATTGAATGCCACTACGGAAAACTAAGCGATTTAGCGTCGATCCACGAATTAGACCACGATTGAAAATTCTTTATGTATAGCGAACTACAATGCAAAACGAACTTTTCTTTTCTGCGCGGAGCCTCTCATCCCGAAGAACTCATCCAGCGTGCCGCCGAAATCGGACTCACCGCCATTGCCCTCACCGATTTCGATGGAGTGTATGGAATCCCCAAAGCCTATTGGGAGAAAAAGAAATTCCCCAGCCTAAAACTTATTAGTGGGGCCAGTGTAAATATGGAAGGAAAACGGATTGAACTGCTGGCCAAAAATCGTAAAGGCTATGGCTTGCTCTGCCGCATTCTTACGGCCAGTCATGCGGGCAAAGAAAAGGGTCAAGCCTCTCTAAGCTGGAGAGAACTAGAAGAGTTTTTGCAAAAACCAGAAGCCGCAGGATTGTTTGCTCTAGCTCCGATTGAAATGGACTTTGCGAAAATTCGCCCCTATTTCGCCAAAGACCAACTCTTCCTCACCCTCACCCGTTACCTCGATGGTCGCGATTCGGGCCGCACCGAAAAAGCTCTTTGGTTTTCTCGTCGCTGGCAAATGCCTCTCGTGGCCACCAATGATGTTCACTATCACTCTCCTCAGCGAAAACGCCTGCAAGATGCTCTCACCTCCATTCGGGAGAATATTCCGCTCCACACCCTTGGGCACAAACTACAATCCAATGGCGAACGATACTTAAAATCCACGGAGGAAATGCAAAAGCTTTTTCTCGATCTTCCCGGAGCTGTGGAAAACACTTTGGTGATCTCGCAGCAATGTCACTTTTGCCCATCAGAATTGCGCTATCGTTATCCCGACGAATGGATTCCCGAAGGAAAAACCTCCCAATCCTATTTAACCGAACTCGTTTGGCAAGGAGCTAACAAACGATACGGCAGCATCATTCCCCTAGCCGTGAAAAAACAACTGGATCACGAACTCGATCTAATCGGAAAGTTACAGTTTGCCGATTATTTTCTCACCATCTACGACATTGTGGAATTTGCTCGCTCTAAAAAAATTCTTTGCCAAGGGCGAGGATCCGCCGCCAATAGTGCTGTTTGTTATGTACTAGGAATTACCGCCATCGATCCCGTGCGCATGAACCTTCTTTTCGAGCGCTTCCTTTCGCTAGAAAGAAACGAACCTCCCGATATCGATGTGGATTTTGAACACGAACGAAGAGAAGAAGTGCTGCAATACGTGTATCAAAAATATGGAAGAGATCGCGCCGCCATGGTGAGTGCTGTGGTTACCTATCGAAGGCGTTCTGCCTTTCGTGAACTAGCAAAAACCTTAAGCGTAGAAGTGGGCACCCTTTCGGCGAAAAAACTGGAAAAACAATTCGATGAACGGGCCGAAAATTCTCCGGCCCAAGAACCGAGAAAGCTCGTGGAAGAGCTGAGCCAAGAAATGGCAGGATTTCCTAGACACCTTTCCATTCATAGCGGAGGCTTTACCCTAAGTGCCGATCCCATCATTGAAATCGTGCCCGTGGAACCGGCCCGCATGGAAGGTCGCACCATCATTCAATGGGACAAATACGATTTGGATTTTCTGGGCCTCCTGAAAGTGGATCTTCTTTGCCTAGGAATGCTCACCGCCATTCATCGCACTCTCGAGATGGTTGGCAAAGAAATCACCCAAATTCCCTCGGAAGATCCTGCCACCTACTCCATGATTCAAAAGGCCGATACGGTGGGCACCTTTCAAATCGAAAGCCGCGCCCAAATGAGCATGCTGGGGCGACTGCAGCCAAGAAATTTTTATGATCTCGTGGTGGAAGTGGCCATCGTGCGACCAGGCCCAATCGTAGGAAAAATGGTGCACCCTTATTTACGCCGACGACGAGGCCAGGAGCGAGTGACCTATCCTCATCCTAAGTTGAAAGCCATTTTGGGCAAAACACTGGGTGTTCCTCTTTTTCAAGAGCAAGTGATGAAAATGGCCATCGAAGTGGGCGGATTCACTCCCGGAGAGGCCGATGAACTCCGCCGCGCCATTGGTGCCTGGCGATCGGAAGGATCCATCCACAAAATGGGACTAAAACTCATCGAAGGCTTTCGTAAAAGTGGACTTTCGCAAGACTATGCCGAGCAAGTGTTTCAACAAATCCAGGGCTTTGCTCAATATGGATTTCCCGAAAGTCATGCCGCCAGTTTTGCACTCATTGCCTATATTTCCTGTTATTTGAAGTGTCACTATCCGGCGGCTTTTGCCTGTGGTCTGCTCAATTCCCAACCCATGGGGTTCTATGCGCCCCACTCCTTAATCGACGATGCCAAACTCCATGGCGTGGAAGTTTTGCCCGTGCATCCTAATCATTCACTTTGGGACAGTCAGGTGGTGAACGGAAAACTCCAACTGGGCTGGCGTGTGGTGCATGGAATTCACCGCGAACAGGCCTTGCAAATCATTGCAGCCCAGCCATTTCGTAATTTAGAAGATTTTCTCCGTCGCACATTTTTACGAAAAGATGCCCTCGTTCGTTTGGCCATGGGCGGAACTTTCGAGTCGTTTGGCTTTTCTCCTCGAGAAGCGCTTTGGCAGGTTTTGGAATTTCACCGCAAAAAAGAAATGGTGCAGGGCGATCTTTTCCTCGATCTTCCTCGCACGCCGCCACCCTCAGAAGCAAAATTTTCTCAGCTTTCGGAATTTGCCCAGATCCGCGAGCAATACGCCTCTTTTCATCTTTCCACCGCTGGACACCCCATGAGCGCCTTGAGGAAAATGCTACCCATCCCAAAAATCACCACGGCGGCAGCAAAAAAACTTCCCAATGGAAAACCCTTCACCATAGCGGGGCTCATTCTCGTACGCCAAAAGCCTCCCACAGCCAAGGGCATGACCTTCAGCACTCTAGAAGACGAAACCGGTTTCCTCGATATGGCCATTGCCCCTGACATCTGGGAAAAAGTAAAAACCGAATTTTTAGAAAATTGTTTTCTCGAAGTGAAAGGAAAATTACAGAAAGAAGGCCATTCCACGAGCTTGTGGGTCTATGATTTGCGCGCCTTGCAGTTTGAAATCCAAGACAAGATCCAACACATCGAGCCCACACAATACTTTTGGTAACCACCACTCTTTCATCACAACCAGAAACTCGAGGGAAACTCTTTTAGAGTCCAAGCGAAACTCTTTCTATGCGCCACAAACGTTCTTCACGGCAGCAGGTACACAAAACCGCCGTTACCGGATTTTCTCACTTGCCCCAAGAAAAAGATTTCCATTACCCTAGGATTAGATCGCAAGGAGGCGAATCCATGAAAACACTTATTCTATCTCTGCTCGTTTCTGTTTCTCCCCAAGCCGCTGATCTCAACAAAGAATCCTTAGAATATACCATTCGGTATCCCCTAAAAAATGCTTCCCAAAAACTGGTGGACAACCGCGGAAATGGATATGAAGATCTCTACGGAAATCGCAATCTTCGAGCCGTGCTCAACGGAGTTTACTATAGAGGCGGAGCGAACAATTATTATCATCGCACCAATAAGCGAAACAATATGAACCCCATGCCAAACGATGGGCTTCAAAATTTATGCGAAGAGGGTTTCGGAAAAGCGATCTATTTATACCAAGAGAACTATTCCACGGCGCCTAAGTCCGTATCTTGCAAAAACTATCGATCGGAAGACAATCAACTAAAATACGATCAGTCCACCATATTAAAATATAATTTAGAGGATCTAAGAGCTATCCATGCGCAGATCCTGGACCATATTCGGAATCCTCGCCTTGGCCCTATTTTGGCTCACTGCTGGAACGGCTGGCACGCCTCTGGATATGTGGCGGCCACCGCCCTCAAACAGTTTTGTGGTTTCACTGCCGAGCAAGCTGTGAAGTATTGGGATCTCAATACCGACGGAAACAACAAAGAGTCTCGATATGAAAGCCTGCGAAAGAGAATTCGGGCCTTTGAACCCGATAGCCGCTTTCAAATTTCTGAAGAAGAGCAGAAAAAAATCTGTCCTCATCCAGAAACTCTTTTGTTTTCGCAAAACTGATTTTCCCATTGGAAAAATCAGTGTTACAGCTAGTGAATGCGAATTCCAAAGGCAGCCATCTATTTAAGCCTCGCCAGCCTGTTTAACGATGTGGCCAGCGAGGCCGTATATCCTTTGCTGCCAAATTATTTAGCTAATCAAGTTGGTCTCAGCATTTTACTGTTGGGGATATTTGAAGGCTTGGCCGAGAGTCTAGCCTCGCTAACAAAAATCTATTCCGGCTACCTCTCCGATCAAGGGATCTCCCAAAAGAAGCTTGTGTTCTTTGGTTACGGAATCACCGGACTTACTCGCCCTCTATTTGCTTTCATCTCCCATCCACTGGGAATTCTTTCTTTACGTTTAGGAGATCGATTCGGAAAAGGAATCCGTTCTGCTCCTAGAGACGCTTGGCTTGGATCTTTAGCTGACGGACAGCAATTGGGATTCATTTTTAGTTTTCATCGCGCCCTAGATCATTTGGGAGCCGCTATTGGCCCCATGTTAGCGGCCCTATTCTTGTGGTTTTTCCCAGGACATCTGAAAGAATTATTTTTACTCACCCTACTTCCCACAGGAATTATCCTGACGCTCTTAATTTTGGCCCCAGAAACAAAGGATGGAAAAAAGAAAGTCACTGAGCTGTTTTCTTTCCGAAACATTCGAACCAAACTGCAAACCGCGCCAACGGATCTAAAATTATTTTTTGTGTCGTTTTTTGTTTTCTCCATCGGTCAATCCTCTGAAGCTTTTTTGCTTCTAAGGTGGGAACAATTAGGTGCACAAGTCCACTGGCTTCCCCTGATTTGGATGGGATTAAATCTATTAAAGTCATTCACTGCCTCTTTTGGAGGAAGATTTTCCGATTCCTATTCTAGGTCCACTTCACTTTACATTGGGTGGACCTTATTTTTTGTGGCATGCACGGGCCTAGCCTTTGCTAACACCCTTTGGTTTGCGCTGCTCTTTACGCTTCCCTATGGGCTGCACTTCGCTTTTTCAGAAGGACCTAGCAAAGCCTTGGTTAGTGAGCGCAGTAAAAAAGAAGATCAAGGCACACTCTTTGGCTTTTATAATCTTTTAGCAGGCATCGCAGCGCTTCCCGCCAGTGCTTTGGCGGGATTTCTCTGGCAAAGCGTTGCGCCCTCAGCGGTTTTCTTTTTTTCGGCCTCTACTGCGGCATTCGCTATTCTATTTCTTTTCTTCAGCCAAAGAAGACCTGCAGTCTAAGCGCAGAATCGGAACCGTGTTTATTTTTTTTGCCTCTGAACTCCACAATAAAGTTTCATTGGTGAAGTAAGTGAGGCTCTCTTGTTTTGCCAAATTCTGTAACGGCAAAACCTCACCACCAACAAAATTTCCATTCACAAAGGAGTCATAGGAAAATTCTCTGCCGCCATTGGTGGTTAATACTGCAACTTTTTTCCCGTCAGGAGATACGGCCATATCCGTTACGGGTGCCTCAAAACGAGTGGACCCAATTTTTTCCGCCTTGCCGCCAGACTCTTGAGTTTTCAATTGATAGAGTTTAGCTTCCCCTTTGGATTTCTTTTTTTCCTCCTTGGAAAGGAAAAAGAAGTCCCCTTCGTTGCTAACAAAAAAAGCCTCTACATTCTGCGCACCATCTTCATAACGGAATTTCCACTCTTGAACTTTTTGAAAAGTTCCCTCTTCCACTGCAAGAACGGATACAAATTCTCTATCTTTATCATTGTCGCCAATATCTGCCAAAAAGAGGCAAGTTTTAGCTCCGCATTTCCCACGACTGATGGCCTCTAAGTTTCTCGGCGCCCAGGAAAGGTTTTTTCGCACAAGCTCACCTTCCGGAGAATACACATAAATGGCGCCATCTCCTTCGGTGTCATTGATAAAATAAAGGTTCTTACCATCGCTGGTCATGCCACTGGCTTCTGGAAGAAGATCTCCAGAAAAGGACCCATAATTTGAAGATTTCCAATCGCAGGCAGCTTGAGCAAGAGCAACAAAGAAGAATAACGATAGCATTCCGAACTCCTTGGAATTGTTTCCTTCATTGTGCCCTTCCCTAGAAAGGAGGCAATAAAGATTTTGATCCTAATGAGAATCTAAAAATTGGCTTTCCAGCACCAACTGCGCCGAATCGTTTTCAACCCCTTGCGACAAAGTTACTCCCGCAAGGGCAGAACGTTGCTTCAAATGAATCAGCGAGGTTCCAGAAGTAAATTTTGGCTTCTTTTCGTTTCTATCTGTGACCCAAAAGAGAATTTCCAATGAAGCATCTTTTTCTCTCAGGGTTTCTCGAATGATGACGTGAGCCACAAAAACTTTTGTTTCTCGCCCGTCCTGACAGGTCACCAGCCAATCGGGCAAATCTCGAATTCGTTCGTGTTTGCATGCAATCGCGGGCGCTTCATTTGGTTGGTAACGGAACAGAAAGTTAGGCTCGGTGGACTCTGAAGCAAAAGCAAAAATAGAAGATAGAAGAAAAATCATCATGCTTGTATCCTATCCAGAACCTCAACCCAGAACAAAGGAAGAAAAGTGAATACTGTAATTGTGACGGGAGCCAGTACAGGAATCGGTTATGCCACGGCAAAGGCGCTTTCGAAGCGAGGATGCCAGGTGTTTGCGGGAGTGAGAAAAGACGCTGACTTTGAGCGCCTAGCCAAAGATGGAGTTGAACCTGTGTTGTTAGATGTAACCCAGGAAAATTCGATCCAAAAAGCATTGGAGGCGGTGAGCGCGCGAAGAAAAAAAGGAAATACCTTGTCTTTGGTGAATAATGCAGGCCTGGCTATTGGAGGACCGGTGGAAGCCGTTTCCATGGAAAAATGGAAAGAGCAGTTTGAAGTAAACGTTTTTGGCCTGATTCGAGCCACCCAAACGTTTTTGCCGTGGATCAGAGAAAGCAAAGGAAGAGTGGTGAATATTAGTTCCGTAAGTGGCTTAGCGGCCATACCCTACCTAGGCCCTTATGCCGCTTCCAAATTTGCCGTGGAAGCCATTTCCGATTCTCTTCGTCGAGAGATTCAACGATTTGGTTGTAAGGTGATTGTGATTGAGCCCGGCCCCATTCAAACGCCCATATGGGAAAAAGGGCTGGGAAAAAAAGAAGCCATCGCGGAAGCGATTCCCGAACCTTTGAAGGCGGTCTATGGAGAAAGCCTAGAATCCTTTTATCGAATGGTAAAAAAATCTGCAGAATCAGCAGTTTCCACAGAAAAGGTAACCCAAGTGATTGAAAAAGCCCTTTTCCAAAAGACTCCAAAAACAAGGTATGTGGTTGGGGACCTTTCCGTTTCCTTGCAAACAAAATTGCTCCCCTTTTTGCCAGACCGTTGGATGGACAAAATGATTTCCTCTCAAATATAAGCCCCTTTGCCAAGGGCGAAGGGCAGAGGGCGTAGGAAGGCGGAGGGAGCCGTTACACGCTAGCGGAGGTTGCTTTCTGTTGCCGACGAGCCCGATCGTCAAATCCCCTTGAAGACCTACAAGAATCTACCGATAGATAAGTAGGAGTATCTGTGGGAAAAATTCGCCCTGTTATCTTCGGAGATTACGTTTTGTTTCATGCCCTTGCCCAAGGCGGCATGGCCGAAGTGTATTTGGCTCGCAAAAAAGATTCTTCTATCACCACGGATCGCCTCGTGGTCGTGAAAAAAATTATTTCTGAATCCGTAACGGACATGGAGTTTAAGGAACTCTTTAAACAAGAAGTGTCCATCAGCATGGGACTTTCTCACGCAAATATCGTGCAAACCTACGACTACGGCTTAACCGACGGCGAATACTATTTAGTGATGGAGTATGTGCCCGGCCGAAACCTCGCCACTGTCTCTAGAGTTTTGAAAGAGAAGCAAGACACACTTCCATTCGCCTTCTCCTGTTTTGTCATTCAGGAAGTATGTAATGCGTTGTCTTATACGCAGTCATTTCGCGATCCCATTAGCGGCGAATATCGATCTCTCGTTCATAGAGATATTTCTCCACAAAATATTTTGGTGGGACAGATTGGTTGCGTAAAACTTTTGGACTTCGGAATTGCCAAAATGCAAGACCATCGGGGCATTACCCGAACTGGACAGATTCGAGGAAAAGCCTCTTACTTGTCACCTGAACAAGCATTACAGCAAGATTTGGATGCTCGATCTGATATTTTTGCACTGGGGATTGTGTTTTGGGAACTTCTAGCGGGCAAGCGCCTGTTTAATGGCGAAACAGACTCTGATTGCATCAATAAACTATTGAGAGAGCAAATACCTCCACCCTCCACTTACAACGAAAAAATACCACACGATCTAGATGCCATTGTAATGAAGGCGTTGGAGCGAGATCTATACAAGCGCTACCAGCTTGCGCAAGAGTTTCATAGAGATGTGCATTTCTTCCTGCAATCGCGCTTTCCAGGATACGGCCCTAGCGATGTTCAAAAATTGGTTCAGCAACATCTGAGTGACGAATTAAACAAAGAAGAACAAACTATTCGTCAAAGATACAAGATGGAGCCCGAAGAAGAAGTAAGTGAGGAAATGGAGCTTCCAGAGGCAAAGGGCGAAGGAGAAGACACTCATATAGCCTTGAAGTTTGAAGCGGGGCCTCCACCCATTGAAAGCCAATGGAAGAAAAATTATCGAGCTCCAGTAGAATCCGTACGAAGCTCAAGATCACTGAATGGATTACCTAGTTATAAAGAAAGGGAAAGCTCCTCGAGCTCGATTCCCTTCGCGAAGATTGTAGGCCTATTCATAGTAGCCTTATTAGCCTATCAATTCTTTTACCCCAAGGCATCGGGCCATCAGAAAGTTATGCGTTGGAAAGAGCAAGCCGTAGCTTACATCAAGCTGAAAACACAAAAGAGTCAATCTAACGTGAGCCCTATCCCAGCTGCACAACGTTCTATTTCTTCAGAAGAGGAAGAGAAGCCAGTTTTTTCTGATCCAAATAAAACCCCCTATCAACTAATGACCAATAATATTGGATACACTATCTACGTAAACGGCACTTATGCAGATATTCTCTCGAATTCTTTTCTAATCCCCAAAAATGCTCCGGTCTCCATAAGAGCCGAGCTACCTGGCCACGAGCCTATTGAATGGACTCACACCCCTAAAGACAAACCGTTTCGAGAGCTAGCTTTTGTAAAGAGCAAAGATAAGGGAGTGCTCTCTTTGCTCACCACACCCAGCGCAGAAATTCGATTATTTGATGAGTCTGGAAACTCCGTTCTTGAGGGAGAAACTCCAATTGAAGGGTATTCTCTTCCTGCCGGAACCTATCGCGTGGTGATCGAAAACTCCTTAATTGGGCACAAAAGTGAAATGAAAGTCACCATCGAGAAAAGCAAAACCACGCGCGTGAATCGAACACTCAAAGAAAAATAAAACAAAAACTAACGCTACCGAGTAATGCTTTCATTTTTTTGCACGAATAATGTACGATTCGCATTGACGTACGACGAATGTAGCATTATTCTAATTCTATGCTGACACCCAAACAAAAAAACGTTCTAGAGTTTCTACAACGCTTCATTCAGGAAAATGGATACTCTCCGTCCTACCAAGAAATCGCCAATGCCTTCGGTCTCGCATCACGCAGCACGGCGCAAAAGTATGTAGAGCGCCTGAAAGAAGCGGGATATTTAGAAATGGAATCTCATTCAAAACGTGGGGTCTCCATTAAACAAAGCGGAATTCACCTTCCCCTTCTCGGAAAAGTAGCGGCCGGCGCCCCCATCGAATATTCCATCCACCAAGAGTTTATTGAGGTTCCATCATCTTTCTTAAAAATCGATGCGGATCATTTCTGCCTAGTTGTGCAGGGAGATTCCATGATTGGAGAAGGAATATTAGATGGCGATTATGCCGTTATTCGTAAACAAGATAACGCTCCCAATGGAACCGTTGTGGTCGCCTCTGTAGATGGCCAGGCCACTCTAAAAAAACTCGTGAAAAAGAAAAATTTCGTTGAACTTCATGCAGCCAATCCTAAGTATGCACCCTTGGTGATCGCGCCCAACGCTCAGTTTCGAGTGGAAGGCGTGCTCACCGGGGTGCTACGAAATCTACGATCGTAAATTCGCTTTACTCATCAGCCATTTTTACCAAGGAGGGAAAATGTTGGATTTTGCTTTGTCTAAAAATAGTATTGCCATCACTCCTACTGAGGAAATTTCAAACTCCAAACAGGTGAACTTCCGATCAGGAAAAATGATTCGGATTTTTGGCCCGAATGCCGAAGCTTGTTGTGCAACATTTTTGTCGGAACTCCGCAATACGCCCACGGCCTGGGTTGGATCAGAGGGCGAAAAAACCTTAAGACAAATTAGTGACCGAAAAATTGATTGGAAAAAAATTCTCTTCGTTCATGGAAAAGAAGATCGAGAATGGGCTCTGACGTATCTGGTAAGAACAGGAATTTTTTCCGTTTTTGTTTTTCAGTCAGATTCCTGTGAAGCTCAGTTCCTTGAGAAACTTCAGCCGCTACTTCTTCGTAAAAGTGCCATGCTGTTTTTATTGTGCGACAAAAGCCCAGGCAAAAAATGGATTGAAGAAGAATACTTTGCCTATCAAGCTAACCAAGTTCTTTCTATCGTGGAGGAAAAATGAGAAATATTTCTCTCTGCCAGCCGCTTATACGAAAAGGGAGTAAGTTGTATGGACAAGGAAAGGTTTGGCAAATGTTACGAATTTCCGCTGTGGAAGACGATCTCTCGATCTATCCCGCTGAACTTTGGCGAGTGGAGACAAGTAACGGCGATAGTTTAATTCTATTTCGCTCTAAGCATGATTTCGGCATGCGATCTCCGCAACTTCTCCGTATTGAACGCGACTACTTGCCTTTGGCCTTATAGGAATCATAAAGATTCTGCCACGAAGACCAGTTGCACTCCTGTACTCCTTTGAGTGGAACTTGACTCATAAAGATTTCTGCCTCGGCAGCGCCAACTGCCCCTGGAACTTCCGAGATAAAATCTTTCGCCTCTTTCATTTTCGTAACCAACTCTTCGCGATCATTCGTAAATCGACTATCGAAGGAATACTTCAAACTATGCCCCAACATATATTCCTGCTGGGAGATCAGATATCCCGGACTCTCCGTCTTATACCGAACCCCCATATCGATTAGCTTTTTCGCCAGCTTACTTGAAATCCATTTTCCCGGCTCACTATCCGACGCCCAGTTCCTAAGGTTCCGCACAGCAATGGAAAAATTAGGCTCCGGGGCAGAATGCAAAAACAAATACACCCAAGAAAACGTGCCCATATTCGCATACGACAACTTCAACAGTTCATCATATCTATTTTGATAAAACGCATCGAATTTCGATGCTTTCGAAGCCTGGATATACGCAGACTCCACCTCTTCTTTTTTAGCCCCCATCAAACGCAACGCCTGCGCCAGAAAGAAACTATAAATCCCATTCTCTGGATCTTCCTGGCTAAGAGCCTTTAACTGATTCACGGCCTCATCTACTTCTTTAAAGGAAATTCTTTCGGCACCATCTTCTTCGCCATCATTCCACTGTCCCGAAGCTCTTAACGCTTGAAAGAAAATTTTCTCTCGACCTGATTGGGCAACCGCACTGTACCCATAAAGAGGAGAGTCACTAGATGCGAAAAGATCCGTAAGCGTTGGATTTGAATTCTCTACCCAACGTAAAAATACTTCCATACCAGCGGCCCACTTTATCGCTGGTGAAATTGGAGCTTCTTGCTCTAACAATGCAGATACACCACAAGGATCACCCTTCCGAAAAGCGTCCTCCAACTCAGACTGAAAATCTTTCAGAGTCCACTCTTTTTGAATCGGCGCACTCCCTACAAAACGCACCGATCGATACACCTGCTCCATTGGGTCTTCATGCTTTCCTGGCATTTCCGCAGGAGCAGCGGCAATGGAGATTTTGTCGGTAGAAACAAATACGGCCACCACAAAAAATACAGCGATTACTAACACGTAGCGAAAAATGGAGTTCATAGGGAAAAGTGTAGTCAAGATATGGGTACCTCGCAACTGGTCTACTTAATTGAGTAAGGATTTTTTGGGATATTTGGGGCTTCGCCCTTAAGATCGGCATTGGTCTTGCTTTGCGCCTCTCTTGATATGAGAGTTTCCTGCATAAATTGTAGATCTAGAGG